>Ga0316194_10002025_pt1 | contig 14159 bp, 10 predicted proteins | sample CroRivsedime1_MG_FD_204936 | JGI IMG/M metagenome (GOLD analysis project Ga0316194, IMG submission 204936) | Coastal sediment microbial communities from Maine, United States - Cross River sediment 1 | ecosystem: Environmental > Aquatic > Marine > Coastal > Sediment | place: USA: Maine...
CGCTGGCGATCCTGGTTAAAGCAGATGTGCACGGCAGTGCGGAAGCTTTGCGTGATGCGCTCGTCAAGCTTTCCTACGAAGAGGTTACTGTTAAAGTTATCAGTGCAGGGGTTGGTGGTATCACCGAGTCTGATGTCAACCTTGCTGCCGCCTCCAATGCGATCGTTATCGGCTTTAACGTGCGCGCCGATGGTGCTGCCCGCAATGCCATTAAGGAATCGGGTGTTGAAGTTCGTTACTACAGCATCATTTATGAAGCGATCGAAGACGTCGAGTCAGCTGTAACAGGTATGCTGGCACCGGAAATACGCGAGCAGATTGTTGGGCTGGCAGAAGTCCGCGACGTATTTAGTTCTCCGAAGCTTGGTGATATTGCCGGTTGCCTGGTCGTGGATGGTTTCGTAAAGCGCAGCAATCCGATTCGTGTACTGCGCGACGATACGGTTATTTACGAGGGTGAACTCGAGTCGCTGCGCCGCTTCAAGGATGACGTCAATGAAGTTCGTTCCGGTACCGAGTGCGGTATTGGTGTTAAGAACTATACCGATGTCAAAGCGGGCGACCAGATTGAGTGCTACGAGCGTATCGAAGTAGCGCGCAGTTCGGCTAGAAAATAGTTCGCGATAGCTATGTCGAGGGACTTTCCCCGCAGCCGCCGGATTGAAGATCAGATCCAGCGCCTACTAAGCGATATTATTCGCAATGATGTGCATGACCCCAGGTTGTCCGGGGCCATTATCACGGCCGTTCGGGTTTCACGCGACCTGAGCGTCGCGTGGGTCTATTACTCGGTGTTGCAAGTGGATGGCGAAACCGAGTCATTAGATGACGCTTTCAAAAGTGCCGTCGGTTTCATGCGCAGCCGCCTCGCTAAGGACCTCACGGTAAGACGCGTTCCTGAACTGCGCTTTGAACTGGATGAAACCGGTGCAAATGCCAGGGCGATGGACCAGTTGATCGAAGACGCGACCAGCGCCGACCGGAAGCTGGCGCGAGATGATGATTCTGACGAGCATGAATGAAGAGCGACGTGAGCAATCAGGCCAGTTTCGTCGTAAAAATGTACGTGATGTAAACGGCATTCTGCTGCTGGATAAGCCGATTGGCATGACGTCCAATCGAGCCCTGCAAAAAATCAAACACCTATACGGTGCCCGCAAGGCAGGCCACACTGGCAGCCTTGATCCATTGGCGAGCGGCATGTTGCCGCTGTGTTTCGGGCAGGCAACGAAAGTGTCGCACTGGCTGCTGGATGCGGACAAAGTCTACGAGGTAGAGGCCGTCATTGGCGCGCAAACCGATACGGCGGATGCTGACGGACAGGTAATTGCAACGTCCGAGCTCGATCACATTTCCGCAGAGTCGCTGGAATTGGCCATGGAGGCTCATCGAGGCGAGATTGAGCAGATTCCACCCATGTATTCGGCGCTTAAGCATGATGGTCAGCGTCTTTACAAGCTGGCCCGGGCAGGTAAGGAAGTCGAGCGCAAAGCCAGACCAGTGACTATTTATGAACTGGATGTCGTGCGCTTTGATCCGCATAGGCCTGTTTTGCGCGTGCGTTGCAGTAAAGGCACGTATATCAGGACGCTGGTCGAAACACTGGCAGCCGCCATGGGCACGCTGGCCCACGTTGCGGCGCTGCGGCGAACCGGGCTTGGACCCTTCGCGCCAATGGGTATGGTGACCATGGAAACGCTCGAACCTTTGGCTGAGCATCGCGATGCGCTCGACCGGTTGCTAATTCCTGCGGATAGCGCTCTGGAAGGCTTTCCTGCGGTGGAACTGTCGGCCGATGAGGCCTTCTATCTGGGCAATGGACACACCGTGGGGCATGCCCGACAGGGCGTTAGCGGGCTTGTCAGGCTCTATGATCAGAACGCCCGTTTTCTGGGAATTGGCGAGGTTCTGCCCGACGGTGGGGTCGCTCCTAAACGCTTGTTTGTGGGGGGGTAATATGGCCGCCGCAAATGACATAAGAAAAATGAAAATAATTCCAAAATCAGGGTGTTACAGCGAGAGTTCTGTGGGTACAATACCGCGCGAAACGCTAGGGCTAAATGTAGTTAATTAGGAGAAAGGTCTGATGTCTCTTTCGGGAGCTCAAAAAACAACAATCATTGAGGATTTTAAGCGCGCCGACGCTGATACCGGTTCGCCGGAAGTTCAGGTTGCGTTACTGTCTGCTCGCATTAGCGAATTGACCGAACACTTCGACACGCACAAGAAAGACCATCACTCACGTCGTGGTCTGTTGAGGCTCGTCAATAATCGCCGCAAGCTGCTGGACTACCTCAAGGATAAAGATCACGAGCGTTATCGCGAAGTGATTACTCGACTCGGCCTGCGTCGCTGAGTACCCATTTGCCCAGTTAGTACGTTTTTATTTAAGCGTGTACCGTCATGGTCGAGCCGGTTTTTAAACCGACGGCGGCTGTTTCAGCTTTTCGCTTCAAAAACGTCAACCGGAAATGGTAGAGATCGTCGCATACAAGAACAGCTAGAGAATATTCGATACTGATCGAAGTTTTTGTATGTCTGTAATAAACAGGAAAGACAAAAGGTAAATGAAAAGTGGCTGTGATTAAAAAGACATTCAAATTCGGTGCCCACGAGGTGAGTATTGAGACCGGTGAGATCGCGCGTCAGTCTGACGGTGCGGTTATTGTTAATGTAGCTGATACAGTGGTGCTGGTTTCTGCTGTAGGGCGAAAACAGGCAGATCCTGGTCGGGATTTCTTCCCGCTCACGGTGAACTACGAAGAGAAGACCTACGCTGCGGGCAAGATTCCGGGCGGGTTCTTCAAGCGTGAAGGACGTCCTGCTGAGAAAGAGACGTTGACATCACGGCTTATCGATCGTCCGGTGCGACCTCTGTTCCCCAAGGGTTTCAAGAACGAAGTTCAGGTTGTCGCTCAGGTGATCTCGCTGAATCCGGAAGTTAACCCGGATATTCCTGCATTGATTGGTGCATCAGCTGCGCTGGCCATTTCAGGTATGCCTTTCCAGGGGCCCATTGGCGCCGCCCGGGTCGGTTATATCGATGGTGCGTATGTTCTTAATCCTACCAAGACTGACCTCGAAACGTCGCAGCTGGATCTGGTTGTAGCGGGTACTGCAGATGCGGTTCTTATGGTTGAATCCGAAGCAGACTGTCTGTCCGAGGAAGTCATGCTGGGTGCCGTGGTATTTGGTCATGACCAAATGCAGGTCGCAATAGCAGCTATTAATGAGCTGGCTGCTGAAATTGGCAAGCCTGCCTGGGACTGGCAAGCGCCAGAAGTTAATACATCACTGGTTGACGCGGTTAAAGCTCAGGCAACTAGCGCTTTGACTGATGCTTACCAGATATCAGACAAGCAGGATCGTTACACCAGTATCGGTGAGATTCGTGATGCCGCAGTAGCCGCCCTGGTGCCTGCTGAAGGCGAAAGCGCGTTTTCCGCTGATGATGTTAAAGCGCAGTTCCACAAGCTGGAAGGCGAGATCGTACGCGAGCGTGTCCTGGACGGTGCGCCACGTATTGATGGTCGTGATACCCGTACGGTTCGTCCGGTTTATGTACGCACGGGTGTATTGCCGCGCACGCACGGTTCGGCACTGTTTACCCGCGGTGAAACGCAGGCAATTGTGGTCGCAACGCTGGGCACTGATCGTGATGCGCAGATCATTGATGCGCTGGACGGCGAAGTTCGTGATCGCTTCATGCTGCATTACAATTTCCCTCCTTACTGCGTGGGCGAAACCGGTTTCATGGGGTCGCCAAAGCGTCGTGAGATTGGCCACGGTCGACTAGCCCGGCGCGGTATCGAAGCCGTTTTGCCAGACGCTGATGTTTTCCCTTATACGATTCGTGTTGTCTCGGAAATCACCGAGTCTAATGGCTCCAGTTCGATGGCCAGCGTCTGTGGTACCAGTCTGGCGTTGATGGACGCCGGTGTGCCAATCAAGGCGCCGGTTGCCGGTGTGGCGATGGGTCTGGTTAAAGACGGCGACCGTTACAAGGTTCTGACCGACATCCTGGGTGATGAGGATCACCTGGGTGACATGGACTTTAAGGTCGCTGGTACTTCTGAGGGTGTATCAGCACTGCAGATGGATATTAAAATCCAGGGCATTACCAAGGAAATCATGCAAGACGCGCTGGCTCAGGCCCGCGAAGCACGCCTGCATATCCTGGGTGAGATGGCCAAGGATATCGACAGTGCGCGTGAGAAAGTGTCCGACTGGGCGCCGACGATTGTCACGATCAAGATTGACCCGGAGAAGATTCGCGATGTAATCGGCAAGGGTGGTGCAACCATTCGAGCTATTACTGAAGAAACGGGTGCGACGATCGATATTGATAACGACGGTACAGTGAAGATTGCATCGGTCGATGGCGCCGCTGGTCGTGAAGCACAAAACCGGATTGAGCTAATTACTGCTGAGGTTGAGGTAGGCTCGATTTATGAAGGTCGCGTGGCTCGCCTGATGGATTTTGGCGCTTTCGTCACCATTCTTCCGGGTAAAGATGGTCTTGTTCATATATCGCAGATATCCGACGAGCGTGTTGAGAATGTCAGCGACAAACTGAACGAAGGCGACATCGTTAAGGTGAAAGTGCTTGAGGTTGATCGTCAGGGGCGTGTGCGTTTAAGCATGCGTGATCTTGAGGCGGCCTGATCGCCAGTTAGATAGCACAGGCATGACAGAAATGCCTTCCGGGGTTTCCCGGGAGGCATTTTTTTGTGCGCCAGCTTTACGTTTACTGATGTAGAGCAGGGGCCGGCAGCGCGCCGCGCAGGGCGGATTGCAGGCGCTCAGGCAGTCCTGGATCAGACTCGCTTCCTGCAGCCTTAATCAGATCAGTCAGAAACCCGGTCGTCAGCAGCGCACCGTCATCACGTTCCATGCCGCCTATAATCTGCAGCAAAATACTATTGGTGATATCGCGCGTGCTTGATTGTTCGACGACCCGTACACGGACACCTTCCGCGATCAGGTTGCGAACATCTGCCAGGTTAACGTAACGGCTCCGGACAGTATCGTAGAGCCGGCGGTTAGCGTATTTTCGAATCAAACGAACTTCGTTCATGGGGTATTCCCCTATTCTGAGTGCCGACCGGGGCATACGCTCCGGAGCGGGCGTTAGATATCTCGATACACAGTAGACAACTGTTAAATCCTAATGGTTCGATTCACTGCAATATCATACTCCGATATGGCCGCTGATGGGGCGAGCCATCAGATTCGTCAATTTGGTCGGCCGCCAGTGCTCTTTCCCCCAGGCCCATGCTTCCTCCACCATCATTTTTTGAAGGCTTGCAGGCGGATCAAGCTTAAGAAAAACATAGGCTTGGTAGATGTTCTTAACTGGTTTACTAGATTGTAGTTCTTGGGCGCCTGTCTGCTTGGACAGCTTTTTTGAATCTGCGCCGGTCGCGACAGGGATGTGCATATACCGGGGAGATGGCAGTTTTAGCTGCTGTTGCAGCCAGATTTGCATAAATGTTGAGTCCAGCAGATCGGTGCCGCGAACGACTTCGGTGATTTCCTGAAGGTTGTCATCAACGACGACCGCGAGCTGGTAGGCAACCAGGCCATCGCCACGCCGAACCAGGAAGTCGCCGATTTCGGACTCTGGATAACAGCTTTGCTTTCCCTGCAGGGCATCAACGAAGCTCAGCAAATCATTAGTGGTGCGTATGCGTACTGATGTTGCTGTTCCGGATGTGTCTTGGGTGCCTCTGCGGCAGGTGCCAGGGTAGATAATCCCCGTGCGGCCTGTTTGGGCGCTGGCCTGCAGGGCTTTCCTTGTGCACGAGCAACGGTAGGCCAGATCCTTTGCCAGCAGTGATTCAATAACATCGTCGTAGCGGTCCAGCTGCGTGCTCTGCAGCAGTGGGGCAGGGAATTCGAAGCCATGTGCTTCTAGCGCTTGGAGGATAGCATCGGTCGCGCCTGCAACTTCACGAGGCGGGTCGATGTCCTCTATTCGAACCAGCCATTCGCCATTGTTAACCAGCGCTTGGAGATAGCTGGCAACGGCTGCTACCAGGGAGCCGAAATGTAAAGGTCCGGTGGGGCTGGGTGCGAATCGACCGCGGTAAATCGGCGTGACCGGCACCGCACTAGTCGACATGCCGGTTACCCATTGGTGCTTTGTCTCTAGCGGTAACGGTCGTCCTGATCCCGGTACTGACGTTCTGAAACCTCACGTCGTTCCTGCGCTTCCACGGAAAGGGTTGCCACCGGGCGAGCTTCAAGCCGCTTAAGGCCAATTTCTTCACCGGTTTGTTCGCAGAAACCGTAGCTTCCATCCTCGGTGCGCGCAATCGCCTGGTCAATTTTCTTGAGCAATTTACGCTCACGGTCCCGGGTGCGCAGTTCCAGTCCAAATTCCGACTCCTGCGTCGCACGATCATTAGGGTCGGGGAAGTTACTGGCCTCATCCTGCATATGATGCACGGTGCGGTCTACTTCCTCCATTAGCTCTGTTTTCCAGGCAACCAGAATGTCGCGGAAATGTTTGAGCTGCTCATCGCTCATATATTCCTCGCCTTTTTTTGGCTGGTAGGGCGCAATGCCATGTATTGCCAGGTGATTGCTGGTTTTGCTACGACGTTTAGGCCTTACAGGCAGCTGGTCGGCAGGGTTGACCAGCGTGTGCGTGGAAATTCTGTTTGGGCGCTTTACCGCTAGCTTCGGTGGTGCAATTTTCCGTTTGCCGACGGGCTTCGCGGTGGACTCAGTTTCCTTTTCCGCGGTCGCTTTTTTGCTGCGGCCCTTCTTGGCAGCCGCTTTCTTTGTGCTGGGTTTAGTTTTGCTCACTGTCTTCCTTGACGTCTTTTTCGCAACTTTTTTCTTCGAAGTCTTTTTGGCTACCTTTTTCTTGGCAACTTTCTTCTTCGAAGTCTTTTTCGCAACTTTCTTCTTCGAAGTCTTTTTGGCTACCTTTTTCTTGGCAACTTTCGTCTTCGAAGTCTTTTTCGCAACCTTCTTCTTCGAAGTCTTTTTGGCTACCTTTTTCTTGGTAGCCTTCTTCTTCGAAGTCTTTTTCGCAACCTTTTTCTTGGTAACTTTCTTCTTAGAAGTTTTCTTGGCGACCTTCTTTTTCGTGGTCTTTTTGGCCGCCGTTTTCTTGGCAACCTTCTTCTTCGAAGCCTTCTTAGCTACCTTTTTCTTGCTGCGGCTAGGTGCTGCTTTTTTCGCTGTTTTCTTGCGTGCGGCCATGCTTTTGAATCCCTGCTTTTGCCCATGAGGGGTGTCTGCAAAATGGCGGATTATACATATTGCTGTGGGCGTTGGAAGTGCCATTTTTCAGTATTTCGGCCAGACGGGGGTTGCGCGCCCTGGGATGCCGCTAACACACTGAAAATTAAGGCCTCTTCTGGGGGCAGGCTAGGGTATCTGGGGCGGGACTATTTCGGGATTGGCAGGCTGCCATCCGTCGGCCCGATGTTCTGCTACAACAGTGGTGTATATGCCGCCGCGTACATTGAATCGGGCGGTGAGGCGGGCAAATCGGGGCGCCATGACTTCCACCAGATCGGCCAGCATCGCGTTCGTCACCGCCTCGTGGAAGGCGCCTTCATCCCTGAATGACCATACATACTGCTTGAGGGATTTGAGTTCCACACAGGCAGCTTCAGGTATATAGTCTAGGTATAGGGTGGCGAAATCGGGCTGTCCGGTCTTTGGGCACAAACATGTGAACTCAGGGATCGTAATCCTGATGCTATAATCCCGCCCTGGGTTAGGGTTGTTGAACGTTTCTAGTTCCCTGCGGGGGGAGCGTGTTGCGGTGTTCTGATCCTGCGTGTTCATGATGTTGGTCCATTTAAGCTAGAGCTGCGCAAGTACTTTCTAAGTACCGCGGCGGGTTGCTACTGTACACCAAGGCTAAATGGCCGACCATGGCCTACATACAAACAATGTGCGTTTTAAGTGCGGGGAGATAGTCGGGTGACTGCTTTGCAGATAACCGGCGGACAATAATGCGATTAAGCAAGATCAAGCTTTCTGGGTTCAAATCATTTGTTGACCCGACAACGATACTTTTGCCGAGCAATCTCGTGGGGGTGGTAGGCCCTAACGGATGTGGCAAATCCAATGTTATAGACGCGATACGCTGGGTGATGGGTGAGTCATCAGCCAAGAACCTGCGTGGTGACTCGATGACCGATGTCATCTTTAACGGTTCGGCTAACCGTAAGCCTATAGGTGCTGCGTCCATTGAACTGTTTTTTGACAATGCCGATGGCGCTATCGGCGGGCAGTTTGCGCGTTACGGAGAAGTCGCTGTGCGCCGCACGGTATCTCGTGATGGCCTGTCGCAATATTTTCTGAACAACGTTCGCTGTCGGCGTAAGGATATTACCGGCATTTTCCTGGGTACCGGCCTGGGTCCTCGCAGTTACTCAATTATTGAGCAAGGCATGATCTCGCGATTGATCGAGGCAAAGCCCGAGGACATGCGCAAGCACCTGGAAGAAGCGGCAGGCATCTCCAAGTATAAAGAGCGCAGGCGCGAAACCGAAAACAGAATCCGTCACACCCGGGACAATCTGGACCGATTGGGCGATTTGCGTGAAGAGATTGATAATCAGCTTGCTCATCTGCAAAAACAGGCCAGAGCTGCTGAACGTTATAAAGTCCTGAAGGATGAACTGCGCAAGGTTGACTCAGAATTGCTTGCGATTAAGCTCGCCAAACTTGATGCGGACGCTCATCAGGAGCGCATGAAATTTGAACGCAAGCAGACCGAATTCGAATCTGCAGTTGCGACACAGCGCAAGATTGAAGCCGATATTGAAGAAGCTCGCCAAAGACAGATTGTCGTCGGCGATGAACTCAGCGCGACTCAGGCGCGGCACTATTCCGTTGATCTTGAAATTTCCCATCTCGAGCAGGCGATTGAGCACAATCGCTCTACCCGGGAAAGGCAAAAACTGGATCTTGAAGAAACACAGGGTCTGCTTGCAGAGATCGGTCGTGAAATTGACGTTGATGAAGCTCAGCTGCGCGAACTCGATCAGAAGATATCCGAATTAACACCCGATCTTGATTCTGTAAGACAGGCGGCCGAAGCATCGGCCAGCTTACTTGAGAAAAGTGAGGCCGAACTCGCTCGCTGGCAGGAAAACTGGGGTCAGTTCAGCGATGAGTTGAATGAGTCACGTCGTATTGGTGAGGTTGAGCAGGCGCGCATTGAGCATCTCGAAACCCAGTTGGTGCAACTGCAAAGTCGCAGTGCCAGCCTGGAATCTGAGCGCAGCGATATTTCTGTCGATGAGCTTGAAGACAAAGTTGCCGGGCAAGTACGCACAGAAGCTGAGTTGGCGCAGCGCGAGCAGGAGCTGACGCGCAAGCAGCAGGAAATCCTGCAGGGGCTGGATAATTTTAGAGGTCAGCAGGAAGCGCATGGCCGTGAGCTTGATGCCTTTCGTGGTCAGCTGGACTCGTCGCGGGCGCGCTATGAAGCCTTGCAGACGTTGCAAAAAGCAGCGCTGGGTGGTGATGAAGAACACGCGAGCGAGTGGCTGAGCAACAACAAGCTGGAAGATCACCCACGGCTGGCTCAAAAACTTGAGGTTAACGGTGAATGGCAGCTTGCTGTTGAGGCTGTGCTGGGCGACTTTCTGCAGGCAGTTTCGGTTAAGCAGTTTGATTCCTATTTGAATCGTTTGCCGGATGGCAATGTACTGCTGTTCGAAGATGACCCGCTGAAATATGCAGAAGATTCCCAACCTGGCCGTCTGCTGGCGCAGGTGAATAACGCGGGTCCAGCAGCTGAATTATTAGCGCGTGTCTGGACAGCCGATTCGCTTGATGAGGCGATGCGCTTGCGTTCCCGACTGGGCGCCGGCGAGTCGGTTATTACGCCGGGCGGTGTTTGGCTTAGCCGGACCTGGGTGCGGGTATCCCGGCGGGATGCCGAATCGGGTGGTGTACTGACACGCGAGAAAGAGATGCGCGAGTTGCAGGAGAGCATAGCGACCCTGGAACGCCAGGTGCAGCGTGCGGAAGAGCGCCGTGAGCAGCTAAAAACAGAAATCGACGAGCTGGAGCAGGCGCGCAAGGAATTGCAGGTTAGTCAAACAGCTGCCGCGAAAGAGCATGCCGCAGCCGCAACTGAACTTGCAGGTACGCGCAATGAACTCGATCGTTCGCGTCAACGCGTGCTCGCACTCGGGGAAGATAGCCAGAGTATTGATGACGACATCAGTCACGTTGAAACGACGATCCGTGAGGCTAAAGCGCGGCTGAGTCAGGCGGGGGAGAAGCATGAGCAACTGTCGGGGCAGGTGTCGGGTCTAAAAGCGCAGCAGCAGGGCTTGCTGAGTGAGATAGACGTTAATCGACAGAAAGCGGATGAAGACCGCGAGCATTATCAGGCCACGACTATTGAAGTGCAGTCGCAGCGCTCTTCCCGTGCTTCTGCAACGACAACACTTGAGCGAGCGCTGTCACAGCGGCAGCAGTTGACCGAACGTCTGGAAACGCTTGCAAATCATTTGAGCGAAAGCGAGGGCCCGCTGACGGAGCTTAAGGATAAGTTGCAAGAGCAGCTTGCATCGAAAGTTTCCGTTGATAATGAGTTGCGTGGTAAGCACGAGGAGCTGGAGAAAGCTAACGAGGGTTTGCGTACTCAGGAATCGCGCCGCTCAGATCAGGACAAAATAGTAAACGAGGTGCGCGAACTGGTCGACAGTCGGCGCATGGCCGTACGTGAGCTGGAGATACGCCGCGAAAGTATTGCCGAGAAGTTTGCTGCTACCAAGCTTGAACTTGAAGAAGTGCAGAAAGAATTACCGGAAGACCATAGCGCCGAGGCGTGGCAGGAGCGACTGGAGAAAATTCAGCGCGGACTGGATCGCATCGGCACGGTAAACCTCCTTGCTATTGAGGAGTTCGAAGAACAGTCGGAACGTGCCAAGTACCTGGAGACGCAATTCGAAGATTTGACCAATGCGCTCGAGACGCTGGAGAAAGCCATCCGCAAGATTGATCGTGAAACCCGTGCGCGTTTTCAGGAGGTGTTTGAGAACGTCAACGCCGGTCTTAAGCGTATCTTCCCGCGATTGTTCGGTGGTGGTCATGCCTACATGAGCCTGGAAGGCGATGATTTGCTTAATGCAGGCGTCACGATCATGGCGCAGCCGCCCGGAAAACGTAACAGCAGCATTCATCTTTTATCAGGTGGTGAGAAAGCGCTGACGGCTGTTGCTCTCGTTTTTGCTATTTTCGAATTGAACCCAGCGCCGTTCTGCCTGCTCGATGAGGTTGATGCGCCGCTTGATGATGCCAACGTTGGGCGTTTCTGCGAGATTGTTCGCGAGATGTCCGCAAATGTTCAGTTTCTCTTCATCACTCACAACAAGGTGACGATGGAGATGGCTAGTCAGTTGATGGGTGTCACTATGGGCGAACCAGGTGTTTCACGGCTTGTTTCCGTGGATATTGATGAAGCTGTGAAGCTAGCGGGTTAGCGCGCGGTTTTTACGGGGGTCGCCGTCGTGGCTCTATTCAGATGGGTACTGTTGCTAATCGGCGTGTTAGTTATCGCCGCCGTATTTGCCTATAGTCGTGGCTGGCTTAGATTCGACCGTTTTTTTCGTATGCCGTCCAAGCTGCAGCAGCGCAAGCAGGAACCGCTGCTGGATGAAGCAATTGAAGCTGATGCCGCAGCTGCAAAAGAATTGGCCGAGCCTGTTAAGCCGGAAGCCAGTGCGCCGAAGCTTTCTGATGACTCAATGGTAGTGACGGTGCGGATAATGCCGCAGCCCGGTACCCAGTTTCCAGCCGAGCAATTAATTCTTGCACTGCGTGCCGCCCATTTGCAGCACGGGCGCTATGGAATCTTTCATTGCCTGGCCGAGGACGATAGTTCGCGTGCTCGTTACAGTGTTGCGAGCCTCGTAGAGCCAGGCTCATTCGACCTGAGTAAACTGAAAGAATCCAAATACAAGGGCATCAGTGTCTTCATGGTTTTGCCGGCTCCCGAAGATGGCGTGGTTTTATTCGACGATATGCTGCGAACCGCGCGCGCCGTTGCAAAGGAAGTTGATGGTCATTTGCTTGATGAGCAAGGCGGTGCTCTCAGTGTTCAACGCGAACGCTATATGCGCGAAGAAGTAATCGACTTTTTGCGACGTCACCAGCGGTCCGCCAGTCATTTCGCTGGTTGACCCGGAGTGCGCCGATGAGTCCTGCTAAGAACGTTAGCAAACGGATTGCCGAGTTGCGCGAGCAAATTGCACAGCACGATCACAGCTACTATGTTCTTGACGAACCCCAGATTCCCGATGCTGCATACGATCGCCTGTTTAGCGAGCTTAAAGAGCTTGAGCAGGCGCATCCCGAGTTAGTTAACGCTGAATCACCCACACAACGGGTGGGTGGCGCGCCGCAATCTGAATTTGGGAGTGTAGAGCATGGGGTGGCCATGTTGTCCCTGGACAATGCATTTCACGCCGAGCAGTTGCAAGAGTTTAACCGCCGCATTGAAGAGCGTTTGCAGCTATCCAGTCCCATTGAATTCTCTGCTGAGCCAAAGCTTGATGGCATGGCGATCAGTATTCGCTATGAAGCTGGCAGGCTGGCTGTAGCAGCAACGCGTGGCGACGGTAAAACGGGTGAAGACGTTACGCACAATGTACGCACGATCCGCGCTGTTCCGTTGCAGCTCCGCGGTAGCAGCTTTCCCGATGTGCTGGAAGTCCGCGGCGAAGTCTTTATGCCGCGTAAGGGTTTCGACAAGTTGAACCAACGCGCCCGCGAGAATGGCGAGAAGACGTTTGCCAATCCGCGTAATGCCGCGGCGGGTAGTTTGCGTCAGCTTGACCCTAAAGTAGCTGCATCCCGACCGCTGAGCATGTTCGTTTACGGGACGGGCGTAGTTGAGGGTGCATTGCCAGAAAAGCTTAGCCGGACTTTGGCGCGACTGGCTGAATGGGGATTTCGGGTTTGCCCGGAAAACAAAGTTGTCAAAGGCGTCGCCGGATGTCTGGATTATTACGAGCGTATTGGGTCGCGCCGCGATGACTTGCCTTACGAAATAGATGGTGTCGTTTACAAGGTAGACGACTATGCCCGCCAGGAAGCATTAGGATTTGTGTCTCGAGCGCCTCGCTGGGCTATTGCCTACAAGTTTCCCGCCCAGGAAGAGTTAACCCTCGTGAATGCTATCGACTGGCAGGTGGGCAGGACAGGGGCCATTACACCCGTCGCCCGACTTGAGCCAGTTGCTGTCGGCGGGGTGACCGTATCAAATGCCACCTTGCACAACATGGACGAACTGGAACGCAAGGATGTCAGAGTCGGCGACACGGTTATCGTCCGCCGTGCCGGAGACGTGATTCCGGAAGTGGTTGCGGCCGTTTTAGATCGTCGCCCCAAGGGCGCGAAGCGACCGGCTTTGCCGAAGGTTTGCCCGGTATGTCATTCAGATGTTGATCGCCCTGAAGGTGAGGCCGTCGCCCGCTGCAGCGGCGGCCTGGTTTGCTCCGCGCAACGAAAGGAAGCGCTGAAACATTTTGTATCCAGAAGAGCGCTGGATATCGAAGGCCTGGGTAGCAAATTGATTGATCAATTCGTTGATAAAGGCTTGGTTCGAACACCCGCGGATTTATTCGATACCGAACGGGTCAACCTGGATTCTATTGCCGAGCTCGAACGAATGGCCGAAAAGTCGGCACACAAGGTGCTTGCATCTATAGACAATAGTCGCGAAGTATCGCTTGGGCGATTTCTTTATGCGTTGGGGATAAGAGAGGTAGGGGAGGCAACAGCGGAAAGTCTGGCCGATCACTTTGGCAGTCTTGGTGCGTTATTGGAGGAGGCACAGGACCCGGAATCATTGCAACTCGTTCCCGATGTTGGCCCTGTCGTTGCAGAGCATATACATGCTTTCTTTGCGCAAGCGCATAACATGGAAGTCATTGATCAACTAACTGCTAAAGATGGTCTGAAGGTAGTTAACCCTCTGGCGAAACCTGCCAGCACGACACCGCATGCCTTCAGCGGAAAAAGTATTGTTGTGACGGGAGCGCTGGCTTCAATGAGTCGCGATGAAGTTAAGGATGCAATCCGGCAGCGCGGTGGAAAAGTGACGGGCAGCGTTTCCAGTAAAACAGATTATGTAATATACGGCGATAAGCCTGGTTCCAAGCTGG
>Ga0316194_10002026_pt1 | contig 14157 bp, 10 predicted proteins | sample CroRivsedime1_MG_FD_204936 | JGI IMG/M metagenome (GOLD analysis project Ga0316194, IMG submission 204936) | Coastal sediment microbial communities from Maine, United States - Cross River sediment 1 | ecosystem: Environmental > Aquatic > Marine > Coastal > Sediment | place: USA: Maine...
CTTTAGCAGCATGTCCATTGCCTCAGTGTAATTGCTCTGCATCATTCGCTGACTGCAAATATTGAACAGTATGTCTTTATCATCAGGATTTTCTTCAAGCTGTTTTTCAAGTTCGTCCAGCCCGGCTGCCTGCTGCACCGTTGACAGGAATAACGCGTTGGTCATCAACACGACCGCTTCCTCACTCTCATTTTTTAATGGTGTTTTTGCGAGCAAGGCATATGCCTGATCGTATACCTGCTCTTTCATCAACAACTTTGCCAGGGTGAGCAGGATCCGGTGATTTTCCGGATCGATGAAGACCAGTTTACCCAGTTGCTCGAACGCGACCTCCTTATTGCCATTCTGATACTCAGAGACAGCTGCAGCCAGCGCTTTGTCCGATTCACGGGCAAGGTATTTATCCAGCATTTTTTTGAAGCTATCTGGCGAATCGTAACCATGTATCTGATCGATAACTTCGCCGTTGATAAACAGCTTTACCGTCGGCACGCTGTTGACACCATAATCCTGCGCCAGACGTTTTTCCTTACTGGTATCAATGTTCACTAACAGGAACTGGCCATTGTAATCGTTAGCAAGTTTTTCCAGGACCGGCCAAAGTCGCAGACAGGGGCCGGCATTCTCGGCCCAGTAATTCACCATGACCGGACCTTTATGCGAGTTACGAAGCACCGCATCATTAAAATTTTCACTTGTTACGTCGATAATATAAGAGCTCATTCACATATCCCGATTGAGCTGGCGCGGCATCGCTTGTAGTTCGACCAGGTGGTATCTTTCAAAATAGCATCGCTGAACACAGATTCTTCAATTTCCGCTTCCCTGAAAGACGCCTTGGTGAGGTTCGCTTCGGTAAAATCGGCCCCCCGGCAGTCCGAGCCATCGAATACAGCTTTAGTCAAATCTGACTTGATGAAAGTAGTGTCATGCATTTTCGAAGAACTTATCACCGACTCAATCAGGATCGAGCCGTTAAAATTCGCCCGGCTCAGGTCACTGTTCTCGAGATTGGCTTTAACCAGTCTGGCGCCGGTAAATATTGCAGACTCGAGATCTGCATCGTAAAAATTGACACTGTTAGCCCTGGCCCCGGTGAAATCGGCATTTTTTAGCTGAGCACGGCTCAAGCGACTCCTGTCTAATACTGCATTCTTGAAACTTGCTCCCTCGGCTTTCACCGAAACCAGCTTGCTGTTAGACATCCTGGCGCCATCGAACCGTACGTTCTTCAGGCTGGCAAAGTTCAAGTCTGCATTTTCCAGTACCGCACCACTGAAGTCGGCATTATCAAAGACCGCACTCGTGAGAACAGCATTTGATAAATCACTGTTTTTAAAGTCTTTACCAGAAAGGTCGCAGTTAGCCCAGTTTACCTCCGGTTTTGCTTCATCTTCACAGGCGGAATATACTGGACTCGCTCCAGAAAAGAAAAAAAGCAGCAAAAATAGGCTTTTTAGCAGTGTTTTTGGCATGCTTTTTCTCATAATTTAACTAGAATTAAGGGTGGTTGTTTTATACTTAACGATTCACGGATTTTACAGCGATTTAAACCGGAATGTTATCACCTATCAACAATACAACGATCATTTCATCGCATAATCTATTTCGGGCACTGGTACTACTCTGCTCTTTGCAGTCAGCTGGTGCCTATGCAGAAATCGATGAAGAAATTCGGCAGGAACCGATATTACCCATCCCCCTGGTGAGTGAAGCAGATTCCAAAAAAGCCGATCTGGGCGAGAAGTTATTCTTCGACCTGCGTTTATCGAGTAACAGCGATCTTGCCTGTTCCAGCTGTCACCAGCTTGATGCCGGTGGTGATGATAATGTTACCAGCCGAAACATAATCAATACACCTACCATCTTTAATGTGAAATACAACTTTCGGCAGAACTGGGATGGATCAGTCAAAACACTCGGGGAACAGATAGATCTCGCCGTTAGAAATCATAATGTATTCAAAAACAGCTGGGACGACATCATCGCCACGCTCTCTCAAGACCATGAACTCAACGAAGATTTTCTCGAGTTATATCTAGATGGCATCACCAGGGAGAACATCATAGACGCCCTGGTGGAATTTGAAAACACATTGACCACACCAAATTCACGATTTGACAAGTTCCTCAGATATGAAAATAACGCGTTATCTGCAGAAGAGATCAGGGGTTACGAGGTTTTCAAAAAGTTGGGCTGTATCTCCTGCCATCAGGGGATTAATGTCGGTGGCAACCTGTACCAGAAGTTCGGTGTTTTCTATAATTATATCGCCGAGAGAGGTGAGATAAAAAAGACGGATTATGGCAGGATGAACATAACCAATCGCCAGATGGATGCTTTCGTTTTCAAGGTACCATCTCTTAGAAATATTGCCGTAACTGCACCCTACCTGCATGATGGTAGCGCACAGACTCTGGAAGAAGCCATCATCATCATGGGCCGGACACAACTGGGAAGAACCTTGACCACAGAGCAGACCCTGTCGATCAAAGCTTTCCTGAATACCTTGACCGGTGAATATAAGAACATTCCACTGGACGATCCATCATGATGAAAGGAAATATAAATTACTGGATCGGCATCACCTTACTGCTCTCTGTGATCAGCTTCTTTTTCTACAAGAGTATCTTCAGTGAACTGCCACTCAATGAGACACTCTCAACTATCGAAGAGTTGCAGGACCTTCAGGTACAGTTGCATCGCGATCTATTGCGTTACAGGAGCAACCAGATTCAGCAGTACGATACACTCAACCATACTCTGAACGAACTTGACCGTAATATTCACAATCTCAGCAACAGCAGTGTCGCAAAGGAAGAGATCGGCATCGAAACAGTAGCCGGTATCGGAAAAACTATCACTCAACAGTCGGCGCTGGTGGAAGACTTCAAGACACATCATTCTATTTTACGCAACTCGTTATTCTATATATTCAAGTTGAGTTCCGACCTTTACTCCAAAAAGCCAAAAACCGCATCCAAAGAACAGTTACGCATCACAGCCGAACTCATCACATTCTTACTGGAATACATTGAGAACCCTGAGAACAATATCGCTAACAAAATATATCCGTTAATCGATGTATTGAACCTGGACCCGGATGCCGATACCAAGGCGTTGATCAACCACAGCTTGATGATCATCGAGCGACTACCTGAAATCGATGACATCCTGGCACAGTTCAATTCACTAAACATCGAGAACCAGATAATCAACCTGAAGAATACGGTGAGCACCTTAAGGAACAAACAGAACAATAACGCTCAGACTTTCAATATATTGTTGTTCATCTGCACCATATACCTCATTTTTTATATCTTATATATTTTCATTTCACTGCGAAAAAACGAGACAGCGTTATCCAAGACTAATGAAAAGTTAAACAGGGAGATCGAACACAGGACAAGAACTGAAAAAGCGCTATACCAGCTGGTATCCATCGATAAGAATAGCAACAGCAATAATGACGAAGACCGCATATTATTCCTGTTGAATGCGTTGTGCACCGCACTGGATGTCGAATACGCCTACCTTATGAAGATCAACCAGTCCGACATGAGCGCTGTGATGATCGGCATACTCGATCATGGCATATTCAGTAGAGGCATCACCTTCCCTATTGCTGATACACCATGTGAAGAAGTCATCAAGAATGGACGACTGGTGCATAACCGTGATTTCTCGAACTATTTCCCAGACTGCAGTGACGAACTGTTAAGAGACGCTGCGAGCTATATAGGTATAAGCCTGAAAGATAATAACGAAAATGTTATCGGCATGATCGCCATCGCAAGCAGCTCACCGATCAGTGACACAAACCTGGCTGAGAACATATTAACCATCTCGACATCACGGGCCATCATCGAACTGGAGCGACAGATAGAGCTCGATAAAGACAGACGATACCAGCAGGGACTGACCCTTATAGATGACTGGATCGCTCGTCTGATCACCGAGGGTTACGACAGCGACGCCTTCTTCAGAAACATATGCGAGGCTGCACGTGAGATTACAACGTCTCAATTAGCCGCTTTTCCAGTTATCAGTAATGATGGAGAAAGCTACCATTTTCTCGCAGCCAGTGGCTCACAGTCTGAAATAATTGAAGACACCACGCTGGACATTTCAGACGGCGGTCTGTGCGCATGGACGATATTGAAAAACAAGAACCTGCTCATTAACGATGTTACTTCAGATACCCGTGCACAGAAAGAACTGTCCAGACAGTTCAATATCAAATCCGCACTTTTAACACCCGTCACCATAAAAGATAAACCTTATGGCGCTATCGCGGTGTTCCGTTCATACGAGAAATTTGACGAGATCGATGAACAACTGATCACACAGTTCAGCCAAAGCGTCCAGATGGCCATTATCAATATGCAACTTGTCAGTGACATGAGGTCAGAGCGAGAGCGCGCCGAAGTAACCTTGCACTCGATTGGTGACGCTGTCATCACGACCAACGTGAATGGCAAGATAGAGTACATGAACCATGTCGCCGAATCACTTACCGCATGGACACTCAAGCAGGCCAAGAACAAAGCGGTACAGGAAGTATTCAGGATCGAAGACCTTGATACTGGCGAACCGATACATGATGTCGTCAAATCATGCCTGTATGACGGCATCACTATCAACAAGAGCATACTTAGCCTTATCAGCAGGAATGGAAACAGTAAGGATATCGAAAGTTCGATATCTCCCATCCTGAGAACGTCTGGTAAAGCGGAAGGCGTTGTCATCGTATTCCATGATGAAACTCAGCGACGCCAACTGGAAAACACCATCAAGCACCAGGCCGCACATGATCCGCTGACAAACCTGCTTAACAGAGAAACCTTTGACCTCGAGCTATCCGACCATGTATACGACGCTAAAACCAACGATAACCACCATATACTCTGTTATATAGATCTTAGAAGGTTCAAGCTGATCAATGATACTGCAGGTCATAACGCCGGTGATCAGTGTCTCATCCAGGTCACGACATTGATCGAATCATTCATAAGGAACGAAGATGTACTTGGCCGGCTCGGTGGTGATGAGTTCGGCCTGATACTCAAGAATTGCTCACCGGATAGTGCATTAAAAATAGCAAACAAGATATCTAACGCCATAAACGAGATGAAGTTCTGCTGGGAAGGATGTGACTATAGCCTGGGTATAAATATTGGCATCAACCCGCTAAACAAGAATTCACAGGATGCTGCAGATGCCATCAGGAAAGCAGACCTGGCGTGCTACGCAGCCAAAGACCAGGAGAAGAGTCATATATATACCTATGAAGAAGAAGACAGTGAACTCATACGACGCCAGGAGGAATCATACTGGGCAAGGCGTATCACAGAAGCGATAGACAACGATCGTCTAAAACTATTCGCTCAGCCGATAATCGCTTTGCAGAATAAAGAATCACAGCTGAGACATGTGGAGATTCTCGTTCGCCTGCTCAACGAAGACAACCAGCTCATCGCACCGAGCGAATTTATCCCTGCAGCCGAACGATATAACCTGATGCACCTGATCGACAGGAAGATCATCATGGAGACATTCTCTTTCATAAACAAGTATTCTGACAAAGATGAGAATCTCACCCACTACTCTATCAACCTCTCAGCTAACACCATAGATGACAGTGGCATCGTCGAATATATCAATGACATTGCAAACAGATACGAGATCGACAGGAAACTCGTCTGTTTCGAGATCACTGAGACCGCGGCAATCAAAAACCTTAAGAAGGCTAAAAAGCTAATCAAAAAACTCAAAGCAAGTGGCTTCAAATTTGCACTGGATGATTTCGGCAGCGGACTGTCCTCCTTCCAGTATCTCAAGAATCTTCCCGTCGACTACCTCAAGATAGATGGCAGTTTCGTATCTGATATGGTCAACAATAACATCGATCATGCCATGGTAGCAGCGATCCATGAAGTCGGGCATATCATGGGTATCAAGACGATAGCCGAATATGTAGAAAACGAGCAGATCATAAAAAAACTGCGAGACATCAAAGTCGATTATGGCCAGGGCTATGGTATCGAGCAACCTAAACCAATTAAAGAAATTCTAACCTTCAGCAAAGTTAAAAAATCACCTTCTCTTAAGGTCATTCACAATAAACCTTGATGGACTGAGATAGTTGAGGATATCCTTCCCGACAGGCATCGGAGAACCATCGATCAACGATGCAATTATTTCAGCAGAGAGAAAGCTACTGGTGAAACCTCGTGAGCCATGTGCTGCCGAGATATAGAGACCTTTCAGATAAGCAGCCCCTTCATATTCACTGGTTTTACTGCCATGTCTGATATCCGCATACTGTGCTTCAAAAAAAGCAACATCCGGAACAGCACCGACTATCGGCACCCTGTCTTTTGATATCGTGCGAAATCCGACCCACGCAGCGCAACAATCGTCGTCAGTAAACACACCAGGATATATATTATTCAATGACTTGATCAGTGCCTTGTTGTCTTCCTGTGAGGCGGCGGTCATCTCGCTATCCCTGCTGTATGTTGCACCGAGATAATGCTTACCATCTATAGCTGGTGTGATATGAACATCAACGTTGCGTGTCTTCTTGATTTGAGACGATGTTTCATTCGCATTTAACACTGCCACCTGCCCACGCACCACCTCGACTGGATATTTTTGCTGCAACCCAAGCTCATTTATCTCGGCGCCATTAGCCACTATCAGAACATCATCATCCTGAATCGCATCAGAACCGTTAAAGCAATGCCATCTCTCATCATGAAACCTGATCGCATCGATATCTGCTTCGATGATCTTCAGGTTATCAGCACATATATCCACAAGCATCTCACACAAGATGGCCGGCAATACCACACCTGCCGAAACATAATCTATTGTCACCTCACCGTCTATCACACCATCTGTTTTAGAGATATAGTCTTGATTAAATTCATACCTGTCCATTATCTTATTAAATCTAGTTTCATCAAACAGCTGCAACAAACCGTCTGAAAACCAGAATTGTCGATCGCTTGCTCTCTGCAGTTTGTTCAAGACATAAAGCACGTGGCAATAAGCAGATGCGTAAAACCTCATATCGATATCATCATTCGCAGATAAACGCGGATAAATGATTGGCGCAGGATTTGAAGATGCCCCTTTAGCAACACCTGCATGTTTATCAATAACAGTAACAAACCAGCCGCGTTGCACCAGGCTATACGCAAGACTTAGACCTGCTATGCCTGCGCCTATGATCGTCGCCGTTTTATTTGTTGTAATATCTAACGGGTCTGGTCGTTGAAACCATGGTTTGTCATCATACCTTTGAGGCCATGCTCCTTTAGACTCCTCGCCTGCAACGGGAAGTCTGGCCACGAGCATATCTCGTTTTTTACCAAAACCAGGCACTTTATCTGTTATAAATCCCGCTTTCTGTAAGTTACGTTTTACAAAACCCGCTGCAGTATAAGTACTGCATGTAGCGCCATCACGGCTATTGCTCGTTAACTTGGAAAACAGTTCCTCTGACCACATCGCTGGATTTTTAGCAGGTGAAAAGCCATCGAGGTACCACGCATCGACATCCATTCCTTCGTCATCAAGTGCATCCAGAACATCCATAAATTTATAGTGGATGACTACGCGGTTATCAAACAGGCTCCGTCTATGCGTGGTTTCAACTGCCGGCGGGTAGTCTTCGACGAGATCGTCAGTGTAAGGCTTCAGCTCCGGATAACGTGACATCAGCCCGATGATAGTATCGGGTGATAACGGGTATTTTTCTATGGCGATGTAATGCAGTGTTTTCTTGCTGTCGCTGGCCTGACAATGATTCAACCATTCACGTATGGTGAGCACACAGTTTAAACCACTGCCAAAACCAAGCTCTGCAATAACAAATTCATCTCGCGAAGCCCAACGCTCCGGCAGAGCATTATGTTTGAAGAATACGTGTTTGAATTCGCTCTCTCCTGAAACAGCTTCACTTTCATCTGAAGAGTAATAGATATCATCAAACAGGCTGCTGTAAGGCTGCCCATCCCGCCAGATTATTTTTGTGAACTGCATGTAGCCTACAGGGGTTGGGGGAAGTAAAATAGGCGGCTAATTTTAAGGGTGTTACCAGATAATGCAATCTACAGACGAAATGACCGATAAAGTCATACTTATCACAGGCGCCAGTGACGGTATTGGCAAAGCAACAGCAATCGAGTGTGCCAGACAGGGCGCCACTGTGATAATCCATGGTAAAACCATACCCAAACTCGAACTACTGTACGATGAGATCATGCAGGCGGGTTATACCGAACCAGCGATCTACCCGCTGGACCTCGAAAAAATCACACCTGAAGACTGTGAAACCCTGAATGATGTGATCACAGATGAGTTTGGCAAACTCGATGCTCTATTCAACAATGCTGGCTGGCTGGGTGCAGCGATGCCTCTGCAACAATATGATCTCAAGCTTTGGTACCAGGTCATGCAGATCAATCTAAACGCAGCTTTTATGCTCACCAGGACCTGTCTGCCGCTGCTCAACCAGGAAGATCCCAGCTCGATCGTATTCACCCTCGATGACAAGAATACGGCTTACTGGGGCGCATATGGTGTCTCAAAAGCTGGCTTACGCTCGATGATGGAGATACTTGCTGACGAAGTCGAAAATACATCGATAAATGTAAAAGGGCTAATACCCGGCAATGTTAAAACCAAGCTCAGGACACGCGCATTCCCTGCTGAAGACCCAGCAAGTCTGACGAGTCCGCAAGAAGTCGCCAGGGCAGCTGCGTTCCTGCTGAGCGAGAGAAGTCATAACATCGATGGCAGGCCATCGCACGGAAATATCTATAAGCTCGAAGAAGTACTGACAGAGCTCGCCTGATACCTCACTACAGATGTATCGAGACGTCGGTTAATCGGTCAGGCCGGCCAGTTTTCTTTCGAATGCGGGCCGCACCAGCACCAGGAAATACGCTGAAGCGATACCAGACGCACCAAACACCATGCACATCACCATGATCTGATACCTGACAGCAATCAGCGGTGACACACCAGACAGAATCTGTCCGGTCATCATACCCGGCAGCGATACCAGGCCGACAGCAAACAGCGCGTTCGTTACAGGAATAAGCGATGACTGTAACGCGATCTTACGAGCTTCATCATACGGCACTTGTCGGCTTACCTCTGCGCTCAATCGCTCAGCACAGAGGCTGACACTATTCATCGCATTTGCGAAGATCATCCCCGCGATAGGAATCATCGATTGCGGAGAATACCAGGGATCTAAGGCCAGAACACCCTGGGTGATCATGGCCAGGGTGATACCGCCGCCAACCGTGATCGCTAATAGCGCATTTTTATAAAGCTGCATTCGTAAATCTGGAATCGTACCCAGTGCTATCCAGCTAGAGACCATCACCATCACAGCCAGGATCAGGATGATTACGCCAGCACTGTCCGAGTCAAATATGTAAGTCAGAAAATAACCGATCAATAGCAGCTGAATCAACATCCGCGAAATAGCATATAGCGCATTAGTCGAATTTAATGACCACCTGAAAAGGATACCGATCGTCAGTATTGCCGGGATGAAAGCCAGCGAAAGGTTTATCAAAGGTATCGTATCGATAGAATTATTCATGATTCATTCATGCAGTACGGAAATAATTAGTCAGCAGTTAAATACTGCCAACGTGGTCTGCCGCAAGCAAACCTGAGCCGGGAAAATACCAGGTCGGACGACTCTTCTCGTAGAGATAATAATTGAGAATGATTTACTATTCCATCAGGTTTACTTCGATACCCTGCTCACGCAGGTGATCAGCACGTTGATCAACGTAACGCTGGAAGTTACTCTGTGTTTTATAAGCGCCACTGGCGACATAATCCATAACAGTCTGGGTATGAAAAGCTTTTAGATAAGCATCGGATCTGAATATCTCTTCACCACTCTCATCAAAAAACAGCAGGCTCGGCGCATATTTCACATCAAGCTTCTTTGCCCAGTCACGTATTTTCATCTTTTTGCCAGAGGGTATTGTAACCACCCTGTCAGACCACATATCGAGCACTGCGACATTGAACCGGGACAGCAGCTCGACACTCTCTTTACGCTTAGCTATATCCAGATGCAGTTCATCACAGGGACTACATTTTTTTTGCTCAAACATCACCAGCAAAGGCTTGTCTGTCTTACTCAGGTCATCGATAGATAGAACACTGTTGATATCATCATGCAGACGACCAGTGGCAGGCTGAGGGTTTACCTTTTCCATATAATCCTGGTAGCTGATTGATGACTCCTGCTTGTTGCCGATATAATCCAGCAATGCGCTGAATTTTTCCGGGGGATAATAGCCGTTTGCACGAAACACTATCTTATTGTTTTCATCGAAGAACAGTATGGTTGGCGTATACTGGACCTTTAGCGCCTCTGCAAACTGTTTTTCAGTGTAATGTTTATCACCGACAGAAACTTCCCTATCTCCCCACAGGTTAATCGCGACCACATCGAAGTACTTCTGTGTTTTTTCGGCGATCTCGCGTTGTGAGAAGTTTTCTTCGAGTAGTATTTTGCAGTAGGGGCAGCCATCCTGAAAATAGTAAACCATCAGTCGTTTGTTATTGTTCGCGGCATCTTCGATATCCTCGAACAGATCAAGAAAAGATACTTTGAACCAGGCTGGGTGTTCTTGGTGGCCCGGATTGACCATACCAGGATTCAGCTCACCTTCCGAACTGGAATAAGCCGAAGAAACATGAAAGGCCAGGACAATAAATAGTACAGAAATAATATTTTTCATAGAGACCTCAGACTTTAGTTAAAACACCGATTATTGTAGACCATGCATATCAACGTGGTAAATCAGCGCTTCTTTTTAATATTCGATTGTACTGACCTGGCCTCCTTTCTCAAGTCAGCCTTGCGATTATGACCACTTTTCGTGCGAGAAGTTTTGGCCGGATGAGCAGCTCCATACTTCTGGTTTTTTATCGATAGTTTTTTTGCTCGGCCAGTCCTTTCTCTCGTGGCCTCATCGTGTGATGCCGGCCATTCAAGGTTGATAAACTCGAACAGTGATTTTATCTCGTCCAGTGACAGCTCAACTTTTTTACCCTGCTTCAGAGAACGTGGCAAAACCTGGTTTGCGTAACGTACACGCATCAATCGACTTATCCGCACATCCTGTGACTGCCAGAGCCGACGGACTTCCCGGTTCTTGCCTTCCTTCAGGATCACATGATACCAGTGGTTTGCGCCCTGCCCGCCACTATCAATTATCTGATCGAACTTCATGAACCCATCTTCAAGTTCGACGCCTTTCAGTAATCGTTTGATGGTATCTGCATTGACCTCACCATTCACCCTCACCGCATACTCTCGTTCGATCTCGCTCGATGGGTGCATCAGGTGATTGGCCAGTTCACCATAGTTGGTGAACAGCAACAGACCGCTGGTATTGATATCCAGCCGACCGACACTTACCCAGCGCCCCTTGCTTAACTTTCCGATACTATCGAAAACTGTTCTACGGCCTTCTTCATCTTTCTGGGTACAGACCTCACCTTCAGGTTTGTTATATAGCAGGACACGAATACGGCCGACATCAGAGCTGATGACTGCTCGGCGATTGCCGATATTGATCTTGTCACCGGCTTTTACGTGGTCACCAGGTTTTGCCAGCTGGCCATTGATACGAATCTTCTCTTCACCGATGAGGCGTTCGATCTCTCGGCGAGAACCATAACCCATACGGGCCAGTGCTTTCTGTACCCGTTCTGGTTTCTCATGCTCGGGGGTTACGCGCTGTTCCGCCATATGATTAATTACTTGTGCGCTGTTGAGTTATGCCTGATTAAGATATCAGACATTGAAAGCTGATCTAACCGATGTAGAGTCTTCTTCATCATGCGCATCTTCGCTAGTCTCTGCCACCGTCTCCAACGCTTCTGCGTCATCTTCGATTTCAGGTTTAGCGTCAACAGGCTCATCAGCAATGGCATCTTTAGGAGCATCATCATCACTAACATCAGAACCCTCTCCTGTGGATGCATCCCTGGCATCTTCATCAAGCTCAAGTTCCGGGTGGATACTATCCAGGTCTCTTATTTCAGCCAGCGTAGGCAGCTCATCGAGTTTTTTCAGATTGAAGTAATCGAGAAACTCTTTAGTAGTACCGTACAGTGTTGGCTTACCTGGCACATCTTTATGTCCAAGTACTTTGATCCAGTCACGCTCCAGCAAGGTCTTTATGATATTCGAGCTAACACTGACACCGCGTACTTCCTCGATCTCACCGCGTGTGATCGGCTGACGATAAGCGATCAGTGCCATGGTTTCCAGCAGCGCCCGTGTATAACGTGCGGGTTTCTCTTCCCATAATCGCCCAACCCAGGTAGAGAATTCCTGCTTGACCTGAAGCCGGTAACCACTGGCCACCTGTTTCAGTTCATAACCACGTGCCTGATAGTCGTCTTCCATCTCATGCAGTGCCTGTCGGATCTCGTCACGTGTCGGACGCTCTTCATCGAGTTCGAACAACGCTTCCATCTGAACCACGGTAAGAGAACGCTCAGAAGCCAGCAGCACTGCTTCAAGAATATTTTTAAGTTTATTAATTTCCATGATTCACCTTTATATCTTTCTTATTCTGCTGCAACGCTTACAGGCCGGTATTGTCATCTGCCTGTTTAACGTTAGAAAACGCGGTATCAGATCCCGACGCTTTTAAATGGATCGGTGCAAACGCTTCAGACTGCACCAGGTCGATGAGTTGTTCTTTGACCAGCTCAAGGATCGCCAGCAAGGTCACGACGACACCACGACGGCCTTCTTCTATGGTGAAAAGACTGGTGTAATCGGTAAAACCTTCGGCACTGAGCGCAGCCAGCACCGTGCTCATACGTTCACGCACAGACAGCGCTTCACGCTGAATATGGTGGTGGCTATACATCTCTGAACGTGCCATGGCATCTTTGAAGGCGAATAATATGTCTCGCAGGTCTACCTCAGGTAGAGGTTTATCCTGATGGAGTTCAGGCAACTCGACATCAGTGAGATAGATCTCACGGTTAACCCGAGGCATTTCGTCGATGTTCTGCGCCGCAGTTTTGAAGCGTTCATATTCCTGCAGACGACGGACGAGTTCAGCACGTGGGTCATCCTCTTCTTCACTCTCTGCAGGACGCGGCAGTAGCATGCGTGACTTGATCTCAGCGAGCATCGCTGCCATCAAGAGATATTCTGCTGCCAGCTCTATTTTTAAATTCTGCATTAACTCGATGTACTGCATGTACTGGCGAGTGGTTTCTTCCAGCGGGATCTCGAGGATATCGATATTCTGACGCTTGATAAGATACAACAGCAGATCCAGCGGTCCTTCGAATGCTTCGAGGATCACTTCCAGCGCATTGGGGGGAATATACAGGTCCTGCGGGATAACGGTTAGTGGTTCTCCCTGGATCAGGGCAAATGGCAACTCACCCTGGCCGGTCACCTGTGCAGCGATCTGATCTTTCTTATTAGTCTGCCCCGGTACACGCTGTGCAGACTGTTCAACTTCTTTCTGAAGCTGTTCCTGCCGTTGTGTTTCCTGAATGTCTGGATTTACCATAGTTTACCGTTATCTGGTGCTCTCAAACCCGCAACATGGGTCTGCTTGACAGGCCTGCTAACAAACCGGCAGCCTGTATTATAAATACGCGATACCCATCGCTTTTCTGACGTCTTCCAGTGTATCACGGGCGACCTCTCTTGCGGCCTCATTTCCTTCTTCAATAATCGCTTTCACTGTAGAAATATCGCCTTCGTACTCTTTCGCCCTCTCCTGCATCGGCTTTAATTCAGCCAGCACTGAATCGATGACCGGCTGCTTACACTCTACACAACCGATGGAGGCACTTCTACAGCCTGCCTGGACCCAGTCGCGAGTAGCGTCATCAGAATACACTTCGTGGAACTGCCAGACCGGACATTTTGCCGGGTCACCCGGGTCGGTACGTCGCACCCTGGCCGGATCTGTCGGCATAGTGCGCAGTTTATTCGCTATCGTGTCGGTATCATCTCGCAATGCGATCGTATTGCCGTATGACTTGGACATCTTCTGGCCATCCAGTCCCGGCATTTTTGATGCCGGCGTCAATAACGCCTGAGGCTCCGGCAGGATAATC
>Ga0316194_10002027_pt1 | contig 14150 bp, 17 predicted proteins | sample CroRivsedime1_MG_FD_204936 | JGI IMG/M metagenome (GOLD analysis project Ga0316194, IMG submission 204936) | Coastal sediment microbial communities from Maine, United States - Cross River sediment 1 | ecosystem: Environmental > Aquatic > Marine > Coastal > Sediment | place: USA: Maine...
CGACAAGGACATCATCGTCGAGCTGCTCAAGGTTTCTGACTCGCGCTTTCAGGATGAACTCCTCGGTCAGGCGAAGCAGGCCGGGAAGTTACCGGCCGACTTTGAGATCGCAACGGAGTTCCGCAAAAACACACCGGAACAGTTATCCAACGCGCTGAAGAGCCGTCGCAGCAAGGGATACTTCCCGACATTCCCTTTCGGCACCGATTTCACGCCCGAAGAAATAGTGCTTGGTAAAGTCCTCAAGGCCTTGAAGGCCAATCTCTCGGGTCCGGCGGCGATTGTCACAGCCCTCGCCCGGACTATGGACGTGAGAAATATTCCTGAGAGTGCTGCGCCCTACCTGCAGCGGATGCAGCTCGACCAGCCCAGGACGATGAGGGAGCGCATGGCGCAGCGGTTGATTGTTGCCGAACTCAAGGCGCAAGGTCAGCTGTAATCCGGATTACGCTGCTCTCCTCACTACCTGTCATTCCCGTTCTACTCCTGGGTCATCCCCGCGCAAGCGGGGATCTCGTAATGGTGGCGTCGTGAGCAGAGCCCGCTTTCGCGGGGGTGATCCTGTGTTTTGTGCGGGTTGCCTGATTCCTGGGGATGGCTCAATTTCCGCGGCGGATTGCGTTGTCGCTCGTTACTACCACCTGTTCGATTGTATGGCGTGTCGACCTGATTCAGGTGCCGACTGGTAATTTTTCAACCGGTCTTCAGGCTCTCCGCCAGCGACAGTATCGACGCCTTAAGGTCTTCATCCTCGATCCATTGCGCGCTGCGCTTTAGCGCCTCGACCGACTCGGCACTCACCTGTCGCGGTGGGCGCTGGTGTTCATGCCGCTCAATTTTTAGCAGGGAGTCCGGCACGGTACGAAATTTCAGGGTTTGCTCGAAATTAAAAGTCTCGCGCAACTGCTGCTGTAATTCCTTACTGTGCAAGCGCAGATAATTCGCCACCATCGGGCTGTTTGCTGCGATTACAATTTCATTTTGATTGATCGTTAGAACGGTGACCGACTGCTGGACGGCCTCGGGCAAATTCTCTTCGAGAAAATGTTGCAGTCCGGGCGCCTGGCGTTTGACCTGCTCGAATTCGGCAGGTAGCACCGATTGGCAAAGCCTGGAAATCTTGTTCGCTGACATCAGGCCTGGTGACGTTGACGTTTTGCGCGCGGGGCTTGCTCGTTTTTCTTGCCGATGCCGAGCCGCTGATAAACCCGGGTTACGACGTCATCATCGAGAAATCGGTTCTTGCCCGGTTTTAACCACTTGGGTAATTTGAACTGATCATAGCGCACCCGCACCAGCCGACTAACCTCGACACCGACTGCCTCCCACAGACGTCTTACCTCGCGGTTACGCCCCTCCTTCAACACCACGTGGTACCAGTGATTGCTGCCGCTGCCACCCGAATCGAGAATTTCATCGAAATGCGCCGGGCCATCGTCGAGCTGCACGCCGTCGCGCAACTGCTGCAGCATTTCCTGGCTTACCGCGCCATGCACGCGCACCGCGTACTCGCGTTCCACCTCGTAGGAGGGGTGCATTAGACGATTTGCCAGTTCGCCATCATTGGTAAACAGCAAAAGTCCACTGGTGTTGATGTCAAGTCGTCCAATGCTCACCCAGCGCCCCTGGTTCAGGTGGGGTAAATGCTGGTATACGTCATCACGACCCTCTGGATCCGAGCGGGTGCAAACCTGGCCTATCGGCTTGTGATAGAGCAGAATCTTCGGCCTGGCAACGTGACGCTGCAGGCGTAGCAGTTTGCCATCGATGGCAATTTTCTCGCGGCCGTCAATCTGGTCGCCCGGCTTCGCGGGCTTGCCATTGACGCTGATGCGCCCTTCTTGCAGCATCGCGTCGATCTTGCGCCGGGAGCCGATACCCTGGTTGGCGAGAAATTTCTGTATTCTTTCCATCGCGGGATTATACAGCTAGCCCGGATTAAAGCCCGCATTAGAGTCATCCCTATACGCCGCAGCGCTGCGTAGGCGGAGATCTTGTGATGGTGGCGTCGTCAGGAGATTCCCGCTTACGCGGGAATGACTGAGTAGTAGAGCGGGAATGACTGGGTAGTAGAGCCGGAATGGCAGGTTGGTTACTTGATGGCCCAGCGTTGGCCGATGCCGGTTGAGGATTCGGAGATCAGGGTTTTTGCGTTGGTATCGAGTTTGAGATCGAGGATGGTGGCCGAGTCCGGCCGTACCTTGTACTTGACCTTCGGTTCCCAGGTTTCGCGCTGTTTGCCGCTGCTTACTTCCCAGATATCGATGGCCTTGGCCGCCCGACCCGAGGCGAGCAGGCGATTGTCGTCGGAAAAATCAGCCGACACCATGGTCATCTTGATTTCATCGAGGCGCGACACCAGGCTGCCTTTGCCGCCGGTGGCATAAATATGGGCATCGCCGATATAGGCATTGGCCAGTGCAAACTCACCATCGTCGGACAGCGCCACCAGCGCAATCTTGTATTTTAAGTTCTTCGACCACAGATGTTCACCGGTACCCAGGTCCCACAGGCTGGCGTGCCAGTCATCGGCACCGGTTAGCGCGAAACGTCCATCTGTCGAAAGCGCCACGCTGGTCACTTTTTCATGATGCGGAAACACGTAGCGCATCTTGCCCTGCACCATATCGAAATACACCGCCTGGTTATCATTGCTGCCGATGAGGGCGTAACGCCCGTCTGCCGAGACCGCGACCGCGGTCAGATTCGGCCACGACCAGTAACCGGTGAGACGCCCGGTTTCGGCGACCCAACGCGCGATTGAATGCTGCTCCACGGTCACCAGTACATCGCCTGACGCGGAGAACGCGGCCGCGACGATACCGCCCGCACTACCCTCTTCGTGCTGCACACTGTATTTGACCTGGTTGGTTTGCAGATCCCAGACGCGGCCGAAACCGCCGATTTCTGCGGTGAGCAAAAGTTTGCTATCCGGGCTGATGGCCGCGCTATACGAACCGGTATCGGCGTGCACCCAGGTGTCGAGTGCCTCTTTTTGCTCGCTACAGGCGCTCAGCAAAGTGCAAATCAGGATTAAATTCAGCAGGTTTCGCATCTACCTGAGTATAGATGCTAATCAGCCGGCGCCTCGCTTTTTTCGGGGGCTTCTTGCGACTCGGCAGCTTCAGCTTCGCCGGCAATTCTACTATCCGGCAGCAGCAGCGCCAGCTCGGGATTGAACTGGTCGATATCGCGGATTTCGGCCAGCGTCGGCAGCTCGTTGAGGGATTTCAAATTGAAGTAATCGAGAAATCCGTTGGTGGTGCCATATAGCGTCGGTCGGCCCGGTACTTCCTTGTGCCCTAGCGATTTGACCCAGTCACGTTCCTGCAGCGTATTGATAATGCTGGTGCTGACACTGACGCCGCGGATATCCTCGATTTCGCCGCGCGTGATCGGTTGCCGGTAAGCGATCAGCGCCAGGGTTTCGAGCAACGCGCGCGTATAACGCGGCGGCTTCTGCTCCCATAGACGAACCACCCAGGTTTCGAAGTCGGCCCTGACCTGAAAGCGAAATCCCGAGGCGACCTGTTTCAACTCGAAACCGCTGTCCGCGTACTTCTCGGCCAGCTGCTGGATAGCCTGGCGGATTTCATCCTTGCTCGGCTGCTCGATATCGCCGACAAACAGCTCGAACAGCTGGTTTACCGAAAGCGGTTTATCGGCAGCGGAAAACAGGGCTTCGAGGATGGATTTGAGTTTGTCGATTTCCATATTTTATGATTTGGCTTTGACATATATCGGGGCATAGGGCTCGGTCTGCACCAGTTCGATCAGCGACTCCTTGAGCAGTTCGAGAATGGCGATAAAACTGACGACGACCCCCATACGCCCTTCGGCGGGATTGAAAAAATCGTTGAAACTGGTGAAATCGTCGGCCGATATGCGCTCCAGCACGATCACCATGCGTTCGCGCACCGACAGCGGTTCGCGGTCGACATGATGGCTGGCAAACTGTTCGGCGCGATTGACCACGTCACGAAACGCGCTCATCAGGTCATTCAGCTCAACCGTTGGCAAGGTCAGTTTGACCTTGAACTTGGGGATATCGATATTGGTCAGGTAAGTGTCGCGTTCCAGCCTGTCGAGCGCATCGAGGTCTTCCGCGGCCTGCTTGAACTGTTCGTATTCCTGCAGCCGGCGCACCAGTTCAGCACGCGGATCGTCCTCATCCTGCGATTCGGTGGGTCGCGGCAGCAACATACGTGATTTGATCTCGGCGAGCATCGATGCCATCACCAGGTACTCGGCGGCAAGCTCGAGTTCGAGATGATCCATCAGCTGGATGTATTCCATGTATTGCCTGGTGATGACCGCAACCGGAATATTGAGCACATCGAGGTTCTGTCGCTTGATCAGGTAGAGCAATAGATCGAGCGGTCCCTCGAAGGCTTCGAGGAAAACCAGCAGGGCATCGGGCGGGATGTACAAATCCTGCGGGATCACGGTCAGGGGTTCGCCCTGCACCAACGCGAAGGGCATTTCAGACTGGTTCGAAGCGTTGTTGACGAACACTTTTTCCATTACCAGCGCCCGGTTAAACCCATCACTTTGCGCACTTCTTCGATCGTGTCCTGCGCCACGTCGCGGGCGTACTCGCAACCCTCATTGATGATGCTGTCCACCCCGGAGAGGTCCTTCAGGTATTCATTGACACGCTGTTGTATCGGTTTCAATTCGTCGAGGATCGAATCGACTATGTATTGTTTGCAGTCGATACAGCCGATCGCGGCGGTGCGGCAACCTTCCGCCAGCATTTTTTTGGTATCCTCGGCGGTATACACCTGGTGAAATTCCCATACCGGGCACTTGTCCGGTTCACCCGGATCGGTGCGCCGGACGCGCGCCGGATCAGTCGGCATGGTCTTGATTTTCTTCGCGACACTATCGGGATCTTCACGTAAAGCGATCGTATTGTTATATGACTTGGACATTTTCTGCCCATCGATCCCGGGCATCTTCGACGACACCGTGAGCAGGGATTGCGGTTCGGGCAGAATAATTCGTCCCTGGCCATCGAGATAACCGAGTAATCGGTCGCGGTCACTCAGGCTGATATTCTGTTGTGATTCGAGTAACGCCCGACCGATCGACAAACCCTCGGTGTCACCCTGTTCCTGGTAACGCTTGCGCGCGTCTTCGTAAAGCTTCGCGTTTTTCCTGCCCATTTTTTTGATCGCGGCAACCGCCTTGGCTTCGAAATCAGGCTCGCGGCCGTAAAAGTGGTTAAAGCGCCGCGCGACTTCACGGGTCAATTCGACATGGGCGACCTGGTCTTCGCCCACCGGCACATATGCCGCCTTGTACATGAGGATATCCGCACTCTGCAGCAGCGGGTACCCCAGAAAACCATAGGTAGCGAGATCCCTGTCCTTAATTTTTTCCTGTTGATCCTTGAAACTGGGCACGCGTTCGAGCCAGCCCAACGGCGTAATCATCGACAACAGCGTGTGCAGCTCGGCATGCTCAGGGATGCGCGACTGCACGAACAGGGTCGCATTGCCCGGATTAACCCCGGCGGCCAGCCAGTCGATCACCATATCACGGGTGCTTTCGGCGATGATCGATGGATCTTCGTAATGCGTGGTGAGCGCGTGCCAGTCGGCAACGAAGAAAAAACACTCGTAACTGTGCTGTAACTCGATCCAGTTTTTCAACACGCCGTGATAGTGGCCTAAATGTAACAACCCGGTAGGACGCATGCCCGACAGCACGCGGTTGTTTTGACTAATGGTGTTCAATAATGATGATCCAAAGAAAGTGATGGTGGCCCTGCGCCGAATTATACTAACAAGCGGTGCGTCAGACCAAGGTTTAATATTTGCCAGCAGAATCGGGAATGACGGTAATGATACCAGTCATTCCCGTGGAAGTGGGGATCTTGCAATGGTGGCCTCGTTACGAGATTCCCGCTTTCGCGGGAATGACGGAGAGTATGGCGGGAATGACTGGGTAGTATAACGGGAATGACGGTGAAGATTTGAGTCATCCCCGCAGAGTTTGAGTCATCCCCGCAGATTTGAGTCATCCCCGCAGATTTGAGTCATCCCCGCAGATTTGAGTCATCCCCGCAGAGTTTGAGTCATCCCCGCAGATTTGAGTCATCCCCGCAGATTTGAGTCATCCCCGCGGAAGCGGGGATCTTGCAAGGCTAGCTTTGTATCGGCATGACAATAAAATGGCTAGTCTCCCTTTCGTCCGGGAATCGGTTTTACTCCAGAAACGAAACTTCGCCCCGCCCATGGCGGAGAATCTCGGGATGGCCATCAATCAGGCTGATGACCGTGGTCGGTTCGACGCCACAAAAGCCGCCATCAATAATCAGATCGACCTCGCGCTCGAACACCTCGCGTATTTCGAAAGCATCGTCGAGGGCCTGCTCCGCCCCGGGAGGAATCAGCGTGCTGCTCATGATCGGCTGCCCGAGTTCCATCAACAGCGCATGCACAATATTGTTGTCCGGAACGCGCACGCCGATGGTCTTGCGCTTGGGGTTCATCAGGCGACGTGGCACCTGCGAAGTCGCTTGCAACAGAAAAGTATAAGGGCCCGGGGTAAGAGTTTTCATCAGGCGGTAATCTGAATTGCTCACCTTGGCGTAAGTGCCGATTTCAGACAGGTCGCTACATACCAGGGTGAAGTGGTGTTTGCTATCGGTGCGCCGGATACGCTGGATCCGCTCCATCGCGGCCTTATCGCCGATATGACAACCGAGTGCATAACTCGAATCGGTGGGATAGATCACCAGTCCGCCACGATCGATAATCGACACCGCCTGCTCGATCAGTCGTCGCTGGGGATTATCCGGATGAATTTCAAAGAACTGCGCCATGAGCCGTACTAATAATCAGGGATCGCGATAATACAGGAAATTGGTGGGAAGAAAACAACGATTAGAAACATTACCCAAATCAACAAATTAGCCCTGGTATTAGAAAAGGGCTTAAGGAAAACGGTCGATTTATGTTACATTTTTGCAACAAATTCGAGATTTGTTGTTTTTTTCTAAAAATTGGGTTGCTATTGTGTCAAAAATGACTATTATTCGTCTCCATAAGCGATCCGACCGGGCCAATATGTATGCGTATCCCGAATCGAGATGGTTTATATCCTAAGCACAATATATATAACTGACTTAAGGGTAATTAAACTCATGAAATTTAAAACAACTGCAATTGCAATGGCTGTCGCCGGCACTGTTGCTGCTCCCGTAGCAGTACAAGCTGGTGCAGACGAAATTTACGCGTCTGCTCGCGTTGGTACCTGGTTTGTTGACGAAGGTGGCACTGGCGATTTTGACATCAAGAGCTTTTCATCACGCTTCGGCGCCAGAGGCGAGACTGATCTCGGCAACGGCCTGACCGGTTTCGGTCGCTACGAGTGGGACGTTGATGAAAACGACTTCAGTATTCGTCACCGTTATGTCGGCCTGAAAGGCGACTTCGGTAGCGCACTGATTGGTAAGACATACCACACTTTCTACAACTTCGCGGTTGGTCCGACTGATAATCCGTGGTGGCATTCTGGTTACGCCATGATCGACTACGTCAGCCGTACCGATAAAGGCCTGACTTATGCAGGTAGCTCCGACAATTTCGCATTCGGCGCAACTGTATACATGAACAGGGATACTGACGAAAACGCGGTTGACGTATATGAAGTCGGCGCAAGCTTTACCTTCGGCAACGACATGACGCTGGGAGCTGCTGTACGCGGTACCGAGGCAGACATTGGCGACGATGACGCTGGTTACGCTAATACCAACGATGGCATCGCGATCGGTAACGGTAGTGACGAAGAAGTATTCGGTGTAACACTGAGCGGCATCATGCTGGGTGACTTCGGAATGGGCTTTGGTGCTCAGATGCAGGACGACGACACCAGCTTCCTGGCTGACATTTCTTACAGCAACTTCTACGTGCATATCGAAGCGGAATTTGTTGATCAAGACTCTCCAGCTAACTTTGATTTAGATACTAACACCCGAGAGTTTGACGATGACAGAGATCGCCTGAGTACTACGCTTGGCTATACTCAAAGCCTGGGTCGCAAGACTACTGCGTACTACGAGTTCAACTATATCGACAATGATACCGATGACTCTGACGACGACCGTACCGCTGTAATGGCAGTTCTGAAGTACGACATCATCTAATCTAGACGATTCGTAAAGCAGTACCTAAAGGGCTCCCTCGGGAGCCCTTTTTTATTGGCGAATTAAGGTGACAGTTAACTTAATTCCCAAGATCCCCGCTTCCGCGGGGATGACTGAAGATGGCGGGGATGACGCCTCCATAGTCACTACCGATATTTCGGACCGCCGCGAAAGCGGTGATCTTGTCAGCATCGCCGGTTGAGAAAATCCCACTGGGCAGCACCGGCCGCCGTCGGGATGACTATTGATAAACTGGCAAGTGACTAGAAATTGCGTTTTTTGGGGCGCCAGAATTCGAGCCGTTTGTATTTGAAGAACAACTGCTTGCCGAGCACGTCTTTCGCCTTCCAGCTGCGCTCGCGCAGTTTCGGGCCTAGTTTATGCAGATCGGGAATACCATAGGCCGCGCCATCGTCCTCGGTGATTTCCTTTTCGATACGATCGAAATAGTGGGTCTGATTATCACCCCAGGTCGCCAGCTCGGGGATTTCGAGGAAAGCGTATATTTTTTCCAGTATCGCAGTCGGGTTCTGCACCAGGTCAGCGCGTTCAACCAGTAGCAGGTTGTTGCGGTTTTTACCCATCCAGGCCTGTTTCAGGTTTTCATAGCACCAGCCCACACTGGTGCCGATCTTTGGATCCATCATCGCGATGCACCGATTGGCATCGTTCAACTCCATTCTCTGACCACGCAGATAATCGTCGATATAGGAGATATAGTCAGGGTTGGAGCGTATCAACATGATGAAAGAAGCCAGGCAATCGGCAATATCATCGACCGTACAGATGACCTTCATTTCTTCGCCCAGAATGTCTCGCGCGGTGTCGATGGCATCGTTCATATGCCAGGCCCATGATTTATCGATGATGCAGGGTTCAGGTCGATGCCGATACAGGCCCTCGCGAATTCCCCGCCACACATTGGGCAGCTGATCAGGATGCTTGTAAGCCTTGAGGGTAACCGTATTCATGCGCCACTTGGCCAGCACTTCGCTGACCAGCTCGCTCAACGGCGAGGCCGGTGACACGTGAATATTTTCGTTCTGGTTCAAAATTTCGCCCAGCACGGTGCTGCCAGTGCGCGGCAAGCCGGCCAGGTAGAAAAACTTTTTTGTTTGCACTGATGAATTCAAGGGTCTGTACAACGAACTTCGAGCATATCATCGAGTCTTAAAATAGTCACCCAAGCCAGATCGAATACGTTAGAATCTGCCTTGCTTTAAACACACTCGAATTCAATGAAACAGCTTTCCGACTTCTTTCCGCTGCTACTTTTTTTCATCCTCTACAAGTTTTACCTCGACTTGCCCGATGAATTTGTCCTCGGTGTGAACAACTGGGTGCCACTAATGAATCTAACCCCGGGGAAATCGTCCGATGCGATCTACCTGGCAACGCTCGCCGCGATAGTGGTGACCCTGGTGCAGGTAGTGCTGGCGGCGATAATCGTCAAAAAGGTGGAAAAGATGCCGCTCATCACGCTGGCGCTGTTACTGGTGTTCGGTGGCGCGACGCTGGCGCTCAAGGATCCGCTTTTCATCCAGTGGAAACCAACCGCGATCAACTGGCTGTTTGCGCTGGTTTTTCTCGGCAGCCACCTGGTTGGTGATAAACCCCTGATCCAGCGCATGATGGGTAATGCGATCGAGATTTCCGAGCAGCGTGTCTGGGCGCAGCTGAACCTGTCCTGGGTCGCATTTTTTATCGTCGCCGGAGTAGCCAATGTGATCGTCGCTCCCGCAATCGATCCTTTCGGACTGCAGTTGAGCGAAGATACCTGGGTTGATTTCAAACTGTTCGGATTGATGGGTATGACCGTCATATTCGTCATCGGCCAGGCGTTTTACCTGGCCAGGTTCATGCCCGATACCGATGAGGAGACCAGCTGATGTTATACAGTATCGTAGGAATTGATAAGGAGAATAGCCTCGCGGCGCGCATGTCGGTTCGCGCCGCGCATATCGCCCGCCTGAACGAGCTGCGCGATGCAGGTCGACTGATCATTGCGGGGCCGAATCCGGCGATCGACTGCGATGACCCGGGTGACGCCGGATTCACCGGCAGCATCATCGTCGCGGAATTCGATTCGCTGCAAGCTGCAAAGGACTGGGCCGACGCCGACCCTTACATCGAATCCGGTGCCTACGCGTCGGTTAGTGTAAAGCCCTTCAAAAAAGTACTGCCGTAAGGCAGCGTCCCGGAAAGTGCGTCAGCACTTATCCGGGATCTCGTCACGCAATGATTAAATAAAATTTATGCTAACTTCGACCGCAGGGTTGGCTGAGTCCAGTTACGGGACCAGGAATGTTGCGCGATCCGCGCACGGGTATGAGTAAATGCCGCGCCGGGCACGGCATGTAGCGGATCGTTACAGGTTTTTACTCGGGCTTTCGAGATTGTCGCTGATTTCACGCAGCAGCATATCTTCCGACTCGATGCGCTCAGCCATCGCCTCACCGATCGACGACAGGTCGCTATACAAATTAGTCAAACTTTCAGGTTCATCCACGCCCTCGTATTTATCGTTGAAATCGACAAATAACTGGGTGGTGCCTGAAATCAACGGGTATACCCGATCGGCAACCATCTTGATATTGCCGCGCCGCTCCTTGCCTTCGATAATCCTTTCGTATATTTCGAAATGACCGAGCGCGGTGTAATCGACCAGTTGCTGATTAAAATTGCGCAGATTGTGCATCACTGTGGTTGGGGGAACCTCACCGGACTCGAGCTCGGCGAGTTCGCACATCGATACCAGTACCTGCTGCCTTTCCTGCAACAAGGTATCGATGGTGTGGGATTGTCGGGTACGTCTATTTTCTTCGGCCGAAATTCTCTCGGCTATCTGGGCTATTTTATCAATTTGTGAGTCGCTCACGGGTAACCTCATGCTTACTGCTGTCAGGTAAAACAAAAACCAGCTGCGAAGGACATATTATGCGGTGGAATTCGTCATCGGTAAACAGGCATTATATGTTTGCCGGCTATTATTTTTGTTAAACTCGTCGGATTTGGCAAAGGTGACAGCGTGAGTAAAACCGAACAGGCCAGGCTGGACAGTCTCGAACTGCTCTACAGCGAACAGGATCACATGATTCAGACACTCAACGACATAGTTGCACAACAAAGCCAGGAAATTTCCCGCCTGAATTTGCAGATTGAACAAATCAAGGTTCAACTGCAGTCATTGAAGAGCGAATCAGCAACCGAAACAAGTTCCGAGTTCGAGATACCACCGCATTACTGATGAAGGCCGCAGAGCATGACGCGTTAGCCAACCTGCTTGCCTGTGCGCGGACGCAGGCAGGTAAAATGAGCATCCTGCCCAATGAAAACGGTGTCGACATCCGACTGCTCGAAGCGAAGCTTGGTTTTCAACATAGTTTTGTTACGGGCTCGCTACCCGTACGCGCGAGGCAATCGACCCAGGCCCTGTTAAAAGCCTGCAGTAACAAGCAACGCAATATCAAAACGGTCCTCGATCTCACTGCTGGATGGGGCATCGATGGCTTTACCCTCGCCTGGCACGGTCAGCAGGTTATGCTGCTGGAGCAGAATGAACTGGTGCATGCAATCGTCGCCTATTCGCTCAGCCGACTGGCGGCTGACCATCACGGCGCCACTGTTGCCGAGCGAATCTTCATTGAAAATGCCAATGCAAATAGTTACTTACAATCACCCGACGCCAGCTTTGAATACGATTGTATTTATCTCGACCCGATGTTTACACGCCATAAATCCGGCGCCAAACCGGCCAAGGAGATGCAAATACTGCAGGCACTGACCGCCAACATTGAAATCGATGCGTGCTTCGAGCTGGCATTGCAAACTGCGCGCCGGCGAGTAGTAGTCAAGCGTCCAGCCAAGGCGGCCCAACTCAGCAGCTTGAAACCGGACCTGGTGTATCGTGAAAAAACAATTCGATTCGATGTCTACCTGACCCGCTGAGGTCGATAAGTACCACCACCCAAACGGCCGTCATCGCTTCGCCATAAATCCCAGGGCAGGATAATCGGTGAAAGTTTTTGCGAAGTAAACCGCAGGCGGCGTAGCCGCCGAGGCATTCGCAAAAACTTTCACCGATTATCCAATCCATTACCCGGCCATAGCTGGGTTGGTATAGCGATAGTTGTGAACATAAGTAAGTGCGATGGGGTCAGTCGCGAAAATTATTAAACTGCAGCGGGATGCCGAGTCCGGCTTCGCGCAGGCTTTGCATAACCTGTTGCAGGTCGTCGCGCTTCTTGCCGCTTACCCTGAGTTGCTCTCCCTGAATCGCGGCCTGAACCTTGAGCTTGCTGTCCTTGATCAGTTTCACCATCTTGCGCGCCAGATCCTTGTCCAGCCCTTCCCTCACCGTGATCTGCTGACGGGCTCGTTTGTTCATTTCGACAATATCGGCGAAATCAAGGCAATCGACGTCGATGCCCCGTTTTGACATTTTCTCCTTGAGGATGGGAATCATCTGCTTTACCTGGAATTCAGATTCCGCCTCCAGGGTTAAGTCATTACCAGACTGGGCGATGCTGGCGTTCGAACCTTTGAAATCGTATCGGGTACCGATTTCTCTATTCGCCTGGTCCAGCGCATTACTCAGTTCGTGGTGGTCTACTTCGGAAACAACGTCAAATGATGGCATCGTATACTCTTGCTCAGGGTTTAATGGTTAACGTATTGAAATCATTGCTGAAATTATAATTCGGGATGGCAAGATTCCGAAATTTATTTTCACCTTGCAGCGCCCTGCCGGCGTAATCATAACGTGCATTGCTACAGATTTCCTGCAAACCACGCTCAAATGCTTCGATGACACAACCAAGATGAGTACCGATGGCATAGCCGACAAAATACTCGGCGTGCCTGGAGCGTAACGTATTAGTCGCAAACGCGGGCTGATTACTGCGCTGCGATTCAGGATCCTGCAATTTCGCGGCGGCCTGTTGTAACCCCGTGATGCTCGCCGCGGACCTGGCGATCACCACGATAACCAGGTTATCCTGGCGCAGAAACACCGGTTCATCTGGCGGCAGGGTCTTGATTTTAAACTGGTAGGAACTTTGTACCCGGGGTGGCCTGACATCGATCGCAAAATCGAACAGTACATAAAGAACCGCCAGTCCCAGAACGGCAGATAAAGCCCTGAATAAACCTTGGAGTAGTTCTCGTTTCAATAATCTGAACACCTGCTACTGGCTCGGGCCAGGGGGCGCCTATACGACAGCCTCCCTCGACATCGATGCAGAAATTTACCCGGGCGGACAGCGGCAATACTAAGTGCCTAGCCTGACTTCCTCATCAGCCTGTTCACTGCAGTATCGGCTGAGACAGCTAAACAGTTCTTCGTCACCACCCTGCAATCGCCAGCACTGGTCACCAGCATCGTAATCGAAATGAAAGCCGCCTGAACGCGCCGCTACCCATAGCTGCGAAAGCGGGGTCTGCTTGTTGACGATGATCTGGCTACCGTTGCCAAATTCGAGGGTTAAAATACCACCGGCACTGTCGTAATCGATATCGACGCCACAGTCATCGATGGCTTCCTCGATCGCGGTCATGGTGTCTTCCGCGAGCTGATTGAAATCGGACTCATTCATCTTCGTTGGCCGCGAAATCGAGCGCTAGCGAATTGATACAATAACGTTTGCCGGTACTGTCGCGCGGACCGTCCTCAAATACATGCCCGAGATGGCAACCGCATTTATCACACATGGCTTCGACCCGTCGCATACCCAGACTAGAATCCTCCTCGTAACGAATCACCTGATCGGTCAAAGGCCTGTCAAACGAAGGCCAGCCGGACCCGGAATCATACTTATCGGCTGAAGCAAACAAGCTTTCACCACAGCACTTGCATAGATATTTCCCGCTTCGAGGATTGTGATTATACTCACCGCTGAACGGCGGCTCGGTGCCTTTTTCGCGACATACCCGGTATTCTTCCGCGCTCAACTTATCGCGCCATTTATCATCATCACTCATCTTCTTCTCCCGTTTG
>Ga0316194_10002031_pt1 | contig 14132 bp, 9 predicted proteins | sample CroRivsedime1_MG_FD_204936 | JGI IMG/M metagenome (GOLD analysis project Ga0316194, IMG submission 204936) | Coastal sediment microbial communities from Maine, United States - Cross River sediment 1 | ecosystem: Environmental > Aquatic > Marine > Coastal > Sediment | place: USA: Maine...
TGACCTGTTCCCGACGACTGCCCGCATGACGGCTTCATTCATGTCGCGGAAGGTCTTGGTGACGTTGCGGACCCTGAAGAGGTATTTGAAGGGATCATTAACCCGGTACTGGGCGATCCACTCCACGTCCGCGACATTGAGGTCACCGGTGAGCATCAGCGATTCAGACCGCAAATCACGGTCTGAATAGCGTGTTCGGACGCCCGCCTCCGCGGTCTCAAATCCGAATTCCTGCTTGAGCTGGCGTTGGACCGGTACTTTGAGCACCTGCTCCATGGGCGCCGGCATCTTGAAATTGAGCCCCGGGTCGGCGGTGCGGGTGTATTTTCCGAAGCGGAGGACGATGCCGACCTCTTCGGGCTGGATCGTAAAGACGACGCTGAACGCAAGCGCCAGGCCGATCAGGACGAGTACACCGATGAGGATGACCCTGACCGGCGGTTTTCCAGGTCGGAAATTTCCGAAGTCGATTACACGAGGTTCGTTGGAATCCATAATCATCCCCTTTCGAGGCCGGTTGTGAGTTTGTATGGAGACACCATGGTCGGTAGTGTACCCGATTTGGGAGGAAAAAATTCCATGAACCGTTCGAATTCCGGTCGCTATCGCAATCGCTATCGGTTTCGCTATCGAAATACCGTTGCGCTCTCAGAGAGCTTCTCGATAGCGATAGCGATCCCGATAGCGATAGCGAATGTCGATGAGGGGCTCGGGTGGGCCTTGCTCAAGCCCCCGAATCCACCGGTTCGGCAGCCGAAGTGCGAAGGACGAGAGCTCCATTCTGCACGTCAAGCTGAATTCGAGTCCCGGGGCCGACCTCACCCGAGAGCACCATTCGCGCCAGCGGGTCCTGGACCAGACGCTGGATGGTGCGTTTGAGCGGCCGCGCGCCGAAGTTCGGATCGAAACCCTCGTGAGCCAGAAACCTGGCGGCGGCGTCCGTGGCTGCGACCTCGAGGCCCTGGTCGGCCAGCAACAGGTTGAGGTTTGCGAGCTGGATGTGGACGATCTTTACGACATTCTCCTCGGAGAGACGGTGGAAGATCAGGATTTCGTCGATCCGGTTGAGGAATTCCGGCCGGAAGTGCTGCTTGAGCTCCGCCTCGACCAGGGTCGTCATGCGATCCCGTTCCGACTCCGGAAGGTCCTGAATGACATTGGAGGCGATGTTCGAGGTCATGATCACAACCGTGTTGCGGAAGTCCACGGTCCGGCCCTTGCCGTCGGTGAGCCGGCCCTCGTCGAGGAGCTGGAGCAATACGTTGAAGACGTCGGGGTGGGCCTTTTCGATCTCGTCAAAAAGCAGCACCGAGTAGGGCCGCCTCCGAACGGCTTCGGTGAGCTGGCCGCCCTCGTCGTGGCCGACGTAACCCGGAGGGGCGCCGATCATCCGCGCCACCGAGTGCTTCTCCATGTACTCCGACATGTCGATGCGGACCATCGCCCGTTCGTCGTCGAAGAGGAAATCGGCCAGCGCCCGCGCCACCTCGGTCTTGCCGACCCCGGTCGGACCGAGAAAAAGAAATGAGCCGATCGGCCGGTTGGGGTCTTTGAGCCCGGCGCGGGCGCGACGGACCGCCTTCGCCACCGCCGTAACCGCGTCCTCCTGGCCGACCACGCGTTCGGCGATCCGATCCTCCATGTGGAGGAGCTTGTCCTTCTCGCCCTCGAGCAGCCGCGACACCGGGATGCCGGTCCACATCGACACAGAGCGCGCGATGTCCTCCTCGCCGACCTCTTCGGCAAGCATGGTCCCGTGCTCGGTCTGGTGGGTCTTCAGAGCATCCGACGCCTCTTCGAGCTGCTTCCCGAGGTCGACGAGCTCGCCGTAACGAAGCTCTGCGGCGCGTTCGAGATCACCGTCGCGCTCGGCGCGATCGGCGGCCTCCCGCGTCTCCTCGAGGCGTTCCTTGAGTTCCTGGAGCCGCGAGATGAGCTCCTTTTCCTTGTGCCACTGGGCCTTGAGGCCGGAGATCTCCTCTTTGAGCCCGCCGAGCTCCTCTTCGATGGCGGTGCGCCGCTCCTTCGAGCTCTTGTCCTTTTCCTTGGCGAGCGCCCGCTTTTCTATCTCGAGCTGGAGGGCGCGTCGATCCAGCTGGTCGATCTCGGTCGGCATCGAGTCGATTTCAATCCTCAGCCGTGATGCGGCCTCGTCAATCAGATCGATGGCTTTGTCGGGCAGAAAGCGGTCGGTGATGTAGCGATTCGAGAGCGTGGCTGCCGATACCAGCGCGGTGTCCGCGATGCGGACGCCGTGGTGGACCTCGTACTTCTCCTTGAGGCCGCGCAGGATGGCGATCGTCTCCTCGACCGATGGCTCGTCCAGCATCACCGGCTGGAACCGCCGCTCGAGAGCGGCGTCCTTTTCGATGTACTTGCGGTATTCGGTGATGGTCGTGGCTCCGATCGCGCGCAGTTCGCCTCGCGCGAGCGCCGGTTTGAGGATGTTGGCGGCGTCCATGGCGCCCTCGGAGGCGCCTGCGCCGACCAGGGTGTGGAGCTCGTCGATGAAGAGAACGACCTCGCCCTCGGAATCGACGACCTCTTTGATCACCGCCTTGAGGCGGTCCTCGAACTCGCCGCGATACTTGGCACCGGCGATCAGGGCCCCCATATCGAGGGAGACGATGCGGCGGTTCTTGAGGATCTCGGGGACGTCGCCGGAGGCGATCCGTTGGGCGAGACCCTCTGCGACCGCGGTCTTGCCGACCCCGGGCTCGCCGATCAGCACCGGGTTGTTCTTGGTGCGCCGGGTGAGCACCTGCATGACGCGGCGGATCTCGTCGTCACGGCCGATGACGGGGTCGAGTTTCCCGGCATTGGCGAGCTCGGTCAGATCGCGGCCGTAGTTTGCCAGGGCCTCGTATTTGTCTTCGGGGTTGGCGTCTGTTACCCGGTGCGACCCGCGAAGCTCCTGGATTGCGGTCAGCAGCGATTCCTTGCTCACTCCGTGCACCTGGAGCGCTCGAGCGGCCGCCGAGTCGGGCACCGACACAATGGCCATCAGGAGGTGCTCGACCGAGATGTACTGGTCCTGGAACTGTGGGGCGAGTTTTTGCGCCTGGTCCAGCACCGTGCGCAGGCTGCGCGACGGCTGCGGCTCGGCGCCGCCCTCGGCCGCCGGCAGGCGATCGAGAGCCTCTTTGAGCTCGGACTCGAACTGCGAAGACGGCACGCCGACCTTCGCCAAAAGGCGTGGAACGATGCCGGCCTCTTGCTGCATCAACGCCAGCAACAGGTGGGTCGGTGTGGTTTCGGGGTTGCCGCGAGCGCCAGCGGACTGCATGGCTTCCTGAAGCGCCTCCGCGGCTTTCACCGTGTATTGGTTTTTCTCATTCATCGAAGATCTCCTCGTCGGAAAGGTCCGTGTGGACTACAGATAAGATAATATCTTAGTGATCTATTGTCAAGTATGAATTTCACAGATCTGATAAATATTTCATCAAATTTATGCGTCATGCCAGCAGCGGCGCGCTCCCATTCAAGTTAAGAGTGAAGAGTTAAGAGTAAAGAGGTCCGCTGCCTGAGCATGCCGCTCGATTCTTAACCCTTAACCCTTAACTCTTAACTCATGACCTGCGAACGCGGAATGGAACCCTTTCATCCTCACTTACAGGGAGTACAATAATCCCCGTCAGAAAAGGAGTCTCGAAAGCAACGATGGGTGAGCAAGACGTTCGCGAACAGTCGAAGGCCGAGGAGATCAGGGTCTTTCTCCGGCACCTCCTGAAGGATGTGCGGGCCTTCGAACAGATGCTCGAAGAGGAGCGATTCGAGACCGGCGTCCGACGCATTGGCGCCGAGCAGGAACTTTTTCTGGTTGATCATCTCTGGCGTCCGGCGCCGATCGCTACCGAGGTTCTGGAAGTACTGGACGACCCCCACTTCACCACCGAGCTCGCGCGCTTCAACCTCGAGTTCAATCTTGATCCTCATGTCTTTAGCGGTTCGTGTCTGCGCGAAATGGAGTGGCAGCTCGGCGAGCTGCTCGGAAAAGCCCGTGAAGCCGCGCAGAAATGCGGTGGTGACGTTGTCTTGACTGGGATCCTACCGACCCTCAAGAAGACTGACCTCGAGCTCATCAACATGACGCCCAACCCGCGCTACTACGCGCTCAACGACGCGATGAACCGCCTTCGCGGTGGCGCGTACGAGTTTTACCTGCAGGGCCTCGACGAGCTCCACCTGCACCACGACTCGATCCTCGCCGAGGCGGCGAACACCAGTTTCCAGATTCATTTTCAGGTCTCGCCCGACGAGTTTGCACGGTTCTACAACGCGGCCCAAGCGGTTGCCGGGCCGTTACTCTCCTCGACCGCCAACTCACCGATGCTCTTTGGTAAGAGACTGTGGGCCGAGACCCGTATCGGGCTATTCCAGCAGTCCATCGACACCCGTCGCAGCACCCCGCATCTGCGTGAGCAGACACCGCGAGTCAGCTTCGGTCGTCATTGGGTCAAATCATCGGCATTGGAAATCTTCCAGGAAGACATCACCCGCTTCAGGACTATCCTATCGACGGAAATCGACGATGATCCCTTCCAGGAGCTGGAGAATGGCCGCGCGCCGAGCCTCAAGGCTCTGCGGCTCCACAACAGCACCGTCTACCGCTGGAACCGGGTCTGCTACGGGATTTCGGATGGCCTGCCCCACATTCGGATCGAGAACCGACTCCTGCCTTCGGGGCCGACGACACGCGACGAGATGGCCAATGCGGCATTCTGGTTCGGGCTCATCAGCGGGGTCATCGAGCGATATGGAGACATCGCCGGGCACATGCCCTTCGACGATGCGCGCAGTAACTTCCTGGCCGCCGCCCGTCACGGCATCGACGCCCAGCTGGCATGGTGCGGCCGCGACCCCGCGCCGGCCGACAGGCTGATTCTCGAAGAGTTTCTCCCATTGGCCCGCGAGGGTCTCGAGACCGCCGGCCTCGATGCTGAGAACATCGATCTCTATCTTGGGGTGATCGAAGAGCGAGTCAGCTCGCGGCGCACCGGCGCTCAGTGGCTCCTGCAGTCGATGGCGAGCCTCGCCGACCAGGGCCCAATGGCGGAACGACTCTCGGCTGTCACTGCGGCCACCGCCGCTCGCCAACGTGAGGGAAATCCTGTCTCAACCTGGGCACTGGCACGCCTCGAGGAAGGCGCCGGCTGGAAGCAGAGCTACGCGACGGTTGAACAGTGCATGGATACTGACATTGTCACCGTCGACGAGCACGAACCCGTTGACCTTGTGGCCAAGATGATGGTCTGGAAAAATATCCGCCACGTGATGGTCGAGGATGACGAGAACCGCCTGGTCGGCCTCGTGTCGCAGCGCAGGCTCCTCAACCTCGTGGGAACCTACCATCCTGAAGAGCGCGACGATCCGATGCCTGTGAGTGAGATCATGCAAATCGATCCGGTCACGGTCGCACCGGAGACACCGACCGTTGATGCGATCGAACTCATGCGAACGAACGGGTGGGCATGCCTACCGGTGGTCAAGGACGAACATCTGGTCGGTGTGCTCACCGAAAGCCAGCTCATGTTCATCGCCGGGGAGCTGCTGGAGCAGAAGCTGCGGGAGTAGCCCACCCACCCAGGGCTTGGGACCTGGGGCTTGGGGCTTGACCATCGCCCTCCTTGATTCGAGCCCGCACCCGTCGACGGTGATCTCAAGCCTCAAGTCTCAAGCCTCAAGCCGCGCGGATGAGCTAGAATCGTTTCGCAAAATTCTGGGTGGAGGCTTTGATGGCCGAGAAGAAGTTCGTTCCGTACGTTCCGACGGAGACGACGATGCCGGAGCTGACCGTCAAAGCGCTTTTCCTCGGCGTTGTCATGGCGATTGTGCTCGGCGCCGCCAACGCCTATTTGGGGATGAAGGTCGGGATGACGGTGGCCGCCACCTTCCCGGCGGCTGTAGTGTCCATGGCCGTCCTGCGCATATTCAGGGGCAGTATTCTCGAGGAGAACCTGGCCCGGACGACAGCGTCGGTTGGCGAAGCACTGGTAGCGGGCGCGGTTTTCACTATTCCCGCCTTCATCATCTCCGGCGCCTGGACCGAGTTCAACCTCCGCGACGCGATGTTGATCATGGGAGTCGGTGGGGTGCTCGGGGTGCTCTTTGTGATCCTCCTCCGGCGGCCATTGGTGGTCGAGGCCGAGCTCCCGTTCCCCGAGAGTGTGGCGGCAGCCGAGATCGTCAAAGCGGGCCAGAGGGGCCAGACCGGGGCCGGCCTGGTCTTCAGCTCAATGGGGATCGCCGCGGCGTGGGAGTTATTCAAAAACAGCGCCGGGGTGCAGCTGATCCAGGATCAGGCCCAGCACTTCGTCCACTTCGGGCGGTCGACCATCGAAATCTTGGGCCGAAGGATCGAGTACAGCGGCGGCATGTTGGTGTCGACACCGGAGGCCTCACCCATGGTCATGGGCGTGGGCTTCATCGTCGGTCTCCGCATATCGTCGATTGTCTTCTGCGGTGCGGTGGCGGGCTGGCTGGTGCTGGTGCCGTTGGCCATCTTCCTCAACCCTGCGCTCGCCGCAATTGGCGCCGAGACCGGGTACGCGGACCTGGCGTGGGATGTGTGGTTCAAACAGATCCGGCCGCTCGCGGTTGGCACCATGATCGTTTCCGCCTTCTATACCCTGTACACGCTGCGTGTCTCGCTGATGATTGGAATCCAGAAAGTCGTCGCGGTGTTTGGCGTCAGCAGCGCCTCCGCCGACGTCGAGCGCACCGAGCAAGACCTCAACCTCAAGTGGGTGCTGGTGGCCATCGGCATCATGGCGATCCCGATGTTCCTGCTCTACCGTTATTTTTCGGCATCGACCGGGGGAGCCCTGGTGCTCACAGTGGTTATGCTGGCACTCGGCGTTCTCTTCGCTGCGGTCGCCGGTTATCTGGTCGGTCTTGTCGGCGCCTCCAACAACCCGATCTCCGGCCTGACCCTGTCCGCCCTCGTGATCTCCGCAGTTCTCATGGTGCTGATGGGGATCACCGGAGTCGCTGGCGTTGCGGCGGTGCTCGGGGTTGCCGGTGTGGTGTGCTGCGCCGCCGGCGTTGCCGGCGATATGATGCAGGATTTCAAGGTCGGCCACATCCTCGGCGGCACGCCCTGGAGGATGCAGGTCGGCGAGCTCGTCGGTGTGGTGGCGGCGGCGTTGGCTTTGCCGGTACTCCTGATGGTCCTCAATCAGGCCTACACCATCGGATCGGCCGAGCTGCCGGCGCCCCAGGCCGGCCTCATGGCTCTCATGGCCCAGGGCATTGTCGGCGGCGACATGGCGTGGCCGCTGGTCATTGTCGGCATGCTCCTCGGGGTCGCCCTGATCCTCATCAAGGCGCCGGCGCCGATGCTGATTGCAGTCGGTATGTACCTACCGTTTTCCACGACAGCGGCGGTCTTCGTAGGTGGTGTGATGCGTGCCATCCTCGATTGGATCCTGAAGAAGAAGGAGGCCACCGACGAGCAGAAGCAACAGGCGGAGAACTCCGGCATCCTGGTGTCATCGGGTCTCATTGCCGGCCAGAGCTTGATGGCCGTTGTGCTGGCCTTTGTTGTCCTCTACGAACAGGCCAAGCTTGGCATGGCCGAGACCGAGCATCTGCTGCCGCACCTCGCCAACAGTTTTTGGGGCGGTCTCCTGGTGTACCCGATGCTACTCGGGCTCCTGGTCTGGTTGCCGCTGAGCAGGATGCGCAGAAGCAATGGCTAGCCGCGCACCTCAGGTCGTCGACCTGCTCGAGCTCACACCCATGCGTGAGGTTCCGTGGCTCGAGCGCGACGACGGCAAGGTCGTGATCGACCGGCCGCGACCGCCGATCGACGGCCTGCGCGGCCTCTTCCGCCGTGCCGGCTGGATGCTAGCCCCACGGCGGGTTCGCCTCGATGAGATCGGCAGTTTCGCCTGGCGGAGGTTGGACGGTGCGACCAAGGTGCGGGCCCTGGCGGGGGTCATGCGCGATGCCTTTCCGGACAGCTGCGACCAGCTCGAGGAACGGCTTGGGGACTATCTGCGGGCCATGCGCCGGCTCCGCCTGATCTCCTTTCCGGAGTGGGACGAACCCCTCTCTTAATTTCATTGTGGTAACTTTCGCTTGGTCGGTGTCTGCACAATGAAAGTCTCTCTTGTCGTCGTCTGCCATCATTCCTCTCGAGTGCTTTCGCAATGCGTCGAGAGCTTCCGCCGTGAGGCGGCGGCGGCCGTCGTCGACGCAGAGGTGGTTGCGGTGGAGCATTCGGAGGATGCTGCCGAGCTCGCCAGAGTCGAGGCGATCGGAGTCGACCGGCTCCTCGAACGGCCCAATCGCGGATACGCTGCCGGGCTCAACTCCGGCGCCGCCGAGGCCGGGGGCGAGGTCCTCCTTCTGGCCAATCCGGACATTCGTTTCTTTCCCGGCAGCGTCAGCGCGCTGCTCGACGGTGTGGAGCGGGGTTTTGACGTGGTCGGTCCGCAGTTCGCTTGGGATGATGACGGACACGTCCTTCTACCAGCAGCCGAGGACCCGTCACCCCGTGCCGAGTTCGGGCGGACCATTCGCCGGCGTTCGCCGCGGGTGTGGTCGGCGACTCTCGGGCGAGTCCTCGACGAGGCGTGGCGGCTGTGGACGGCCGAGGAAACGCTCCCCGTTGCCGGTCTGCGCGGCGCGCTGCTCACCGTCACAAGGGAGACCCTCTCCCGGTTCGGACCATTCGACGAAGGCTACTTTCTCTACTACGAGGAGACCGAGTGGTTGTGGCGGGCGCGCCGGCGCGGCGCACGCCTTGGTTTCGCGGCGGGCGCCAGGGTCCAGCATCGGTGGGGACATTCCATCGGTCAGAGTGACGGCGCCGCCGACCGTGAGGAGAATTCACGGCGGCGATTCGTTGCCCGAAACTACGGCCCCATGTGGCGACGGATCCTGCGGGCCAGCGGTGGCAGCAGCTGCGAACCCATGCAGGTTGTGCGATTGGGCGACGAAACCGGGGTCCCTCAAGCCGAGAACGATCTCTGGTTGGCGTCACAGTTTCCGCACCTCGTGCCCGCTATTGGCACCGTTCGCACGGGGGCGATGCCGGCAGCTTTCCTCGATTTCTGCCGCGCCCGGGGCTGGGTGATGGCGTCAGCTAAGCGCTCAGACGGTAAATGGCGCATTACCGGCGCCTGGACGTGGGCCGGTGATGGGGTCTGACGCGATGAACTTCCGTGCCTACCAAGAGGGTGACGAGGCGGAGATCCTGCGAATCCTGAACGAAGAACCGGACCTCGGGTGCGCGCTGGACGAGTGGGCCTGGCTCTTCCCGCCCGAAGAGAAAGGCCGGGCGATCATCGTCGGCGAACGGGACGGAGAGGTAAAGGCCGTGTGCGCGGGCAACCCGGTGGGCGTTGTTGTCGACGGTCGGGAGTGGCCCGCAGTCGAGCTTCGAAAACTGGCATCTCGAGATCGCGATGATGCGAACCGGATCCTCGATCACTTCATCGAGACATTTGCCTCGAGCGGTCGATGTGCGCTGACGATCGCGGGTCTCGGCGTGGTGAAAGACGCATCGTTCGGTTTCGACGGAGCGGCGAGAGTCGCGTTGGCGGGGTTGGTTCGGCACAAGCCAGTCTCCGGGGCTCTCCGGAGATTCCTCTACCGGGCCGAACCGGCGCGTGATTGGGATCCACGGCTCGATGGACTCTGGGTGAGGGTGCGGAGCTCGTATCCGGTGGCAGTCACCCGGAATGCGGATCACGCTCTCAGGCGGTTCGCGGGTCATCCGTCGATGTGTCATCACCGGTTCCTGGTCTTTCCCAGGTATTCGGGCAGTGCGGTAGCATCCGCGGTATTTGTCGACGACAGGTCGGACTGTTGCTGGCTGGATCTGCTATGGGACCACGCCCACCCCGGAGCGCTCGAGTTGCTCGCCCACATTTCGGGTCGGCTTGTCGCTCAGTGGGGGAATCGTGGCGAGCAGATTTGGCTTGCAGGTGATGACGCGGCAAAGGCCCTATTGACGGATCGCGGGTTTCAACCGCTGACATCAGCGCAGCGAGAGGTCGCTTTTCAATCCTGCACCTCGGAGCTCGATGCTCGGGACCTTGCGGATCGTGCCTATCTGACCGCTGCCGACGTCGGGGGCCTCGGCTCATGACCGAGGTTCGCCTCTACCGATTGGGCGACGAGATTGCGATCAACGACGCCTTCAATCGGGTTTTCGGCAAGCAGAGGAGCGTCGAGGAATGGGCGTGGAAATACTCAGCAGACGACCCCCACTTCCTGGTCGTGGTTGCATGGGATGGCGAACGTCTTGCCGCTCACAACGGCGGCATCGCCGCCGAATTTCAGGTTGATGGCCGCCGAATCCTGGCGATGCAAGCGGCCGATACATTTTCACTGGCGGTGGCGGAGCGGCGGCCCGAGTGGCGCGACGCCTGGCAGCAGGTGATGGATCACTTTGTTGAAGTCTCTGTCGAGGAGTTCGGCGCCTCGATGTTCTACGGCTTCACCGGCGGTCAGGCTATCAGCCACATTGTTGCGCGTGCGCTGGGGAACTCGGTGCCGCCGCGTCGGATTCCCCTGCTGACCCGAACCCGCCGCCCATCGGGTCGTTCGCCGGTATCGAGACTTTACCGAGCGCGTCTGATCAACGACCACGAGCCCGCCCTCGACCGCCTGTGGGAGCGGGTTGGCCACCGCTACCCGGTGTCGGTGGTCCGAAACGCCGACCACGTGCGGCGCCGTCTCAGCGGTCATCCCACCGTCGGCTACCACCGCTGGTTGATAAGGCCGCGGTGGTCGCGGATCCCGGCGGCTTTTGTCGCCTTCCGCTCCGACGGGGGCGCCATCAGGTGGGTCGATCTGGTGTGGGACGGACGACCGGGCGCCCTCGAGCTCGTGGATTATCTTTCGCGAAGGTTGGCGGAGCAGACCGGTGCAGAGCGAGAGGAATTGTGGCTGGACGGCGATCCGGAGGCCACCCAATGGCTCGAGACCTTCGGCTTCGAGGGTCGTCCCGATCCGAGCGGGGTGGTACGGGCGGTCCGCTTCATCGACTCCGATCTGAGAGCCGAGACCTTCTCCCCTGGTCGTGTCTACACCACCATGGCCGATGCGGATCTGGTGTGAGGGAATGATGAAAAAGTCTCGGCTCGTGCTGGTCGTCATCTGGAGTCCGGAGTTCCGGGAGGCGCCTGAATTCCAGTGGTTACAGTCGTGGGTTCGGGCGCAGGCCGAATCTTCGTGGGACGAAGTGGAGACCGCGGAAAGTCTGCCCGCCGCGATAGGCGATGCCTGCCTGATTGTCGGCGAGCGTTGCCTGATTGCCCGACAGACCCTCGAGGCGATGAAGAGAGCACTCGAGGCCGGTGCGTCCGCGGTTTCGCCGCGCCGGCTCGCCGCATCCGGCCTCCCCGCCCTCGATCGCTTTCGCACGCTGCGCGGCATCGAACGAGCGGAAAAAGCCATCCTTTCGAAGACCGGGACCACCGGTCACGATGCGTCTTCGTCGCCACCCCACGCAGCCGTTCTCTTGTCACCGGATGCCGTGAAGCAGATGAGCGGCGCGTCACCGGCATCGATTCTGAGCGGAGATGGGCCTCCGCTGCATCCCGTCAGCGTCGGGCTCTGTCACGAGTTCATCGACTACTACGGCGAGGTGCGGGAAGATATCCTGCCGTTCCTCGACCCCGAGTGCCGCGAGGTTCTCGAAATCGGGTGTGGCCGCGGCGCCACCGGTGCCTTCCTCCAGGATCGAATTGGTTGCCGGGTCACCGGTGTCGAGCTCAATCCGGTCGTCGCGCGGGAGGCCAATAAGCATCTCCATCGGGTGGTGGTCGGAGACGCCCTCGAAGTCGATCCGGGCGGGCCGTTCGACGCGGTGGTTGCGTGCGAGCTTTTCGAGCACTTGACCGAAGGCGAGGCCTTTCTCAACAGACTGCGCTCGTGGTTGCGGCCCGGTGGCCTAGCGGTGCTGTCGGTGCCAAACGTCGGTCACTACGCCATCGTCGAAGATCTTCTTGCCGGCCGCTGGGACTATCTGCCGGTCGGGCTCCTGTGTTCCACTCACTACCGCTTTTTCACCCGCCACACCCTCGAAGACATGCTCCATATGGCAGAGCTTCACGATTACCACATCGTCGCTCAGCGGACCGAGGAGCCGGAGTGGCTCGGCCGCCTCCCCGAAGATCTGGAGGTCGATGCCGAGAGCCTCGCGACGCACGGGTTCTACGTTGTGATTCGGGTTCCGTAGCCAGCCGAAATCACCCGGACCGCCAATCCCCGGAAGCGACCCACCGAAGTGCATCCTCGGCAGAGTCTGCCGCCCGGCGTGGTGAAAATTCCCTGGCCACATCCAACCCACCGCGTCGGTGCCGTCGCCACAACCGAGGTGTGTCGAGGATCTCCAGGGCGGCCTCGGCAAACGCCGTTGGTTCCCGTGCCGGTACCAAAGTCGCTGCGCGCTCCGCAAACCCTCTGAAACACGAGATGTCGGATGCCACGACCGGAACCCCGGAGGCAAAAGCCTCGAGCACCGGCAGACCAAAGCCCTCCTGTTCCCATGACGGCGCGAGGAGCACGTCGCAGGTTCTGACCAACTCTGCCGCCTCTTCAGGCTCGAGATGACAGTGATACTCGTCCGGCACAAGTAGCGAGCGTTCTGAATCCGTGAGCGGGAACTGAGACAGGCGGATGAGGCGCAGATCGCGTCCGGATCGGCGCAATTGACTGACGGCATCCAGCGCGGTGGGGATGCCCTTCCAGTCCCCCTCCCAGGGGCCGACAACCAGGACCCGCGGCGTCGCTGATGAACGGCGCTTCAGACGTGATCTCCAGTCGGCCTTCCAGAATGTCTCGAGAGGTTGGATGACGTGGCGAGATGATCTGTCGAAATCCTCTTGGAGGAGGCGGCCGAGATGTGGCGACACCACCAGGGCGGGAACCGGGTGTCGATAGGCGTCGACGATCGCCGGATGATCGTCGGTGTTGTGGGTGTAGATCGCCTCGAAGCCCTGGCAATAGTGGGCGACCTCGCCGTGGGCAACCTCCAGAGCAGGGGCAATGGTCGTCCAATAGGTGGCGACGGTGACGTCAGCCTGCGGTGCATCGTGTCGGTTGAAATCCGGCACCTGCCGAAACCCAGCCTCGAGCCGCATCCACTCCGGCCTAGGTCCACGCGAAAGAACCGTGATGTCGTGTCCCCGTCTGGTGAGGAGGTTGGCCTGGTTCAAGACCACCTTGACGCCGCCGAAAAGCACGGTGTCGTCGAGGAGGTAGAGGACCGAGAGAGGGTTTTTCGATGCCATCGTGCTCCGTGGTCGGTCAGCGCCGCAGGGCGTAACGACAGTTGTCGCAGATGAAGTTCTCGGGAGGGGCCTCGATTCCGTAAACCTGACGGCGCGCCTGTGCGTAGGCTTCGCCACAGAGGACATCGCTCAGGCTTTCTTTCTCCAGGTTGCCGAGGACCCAGGACTCGTCGTAATCCTGACAGCAGATGACGATGTTGGCCGCGGCGGTGATGTGAACATGTTCGATGGGTCGCGATCCCCCATAGTCGCATCCGCACACCTCGAGATCCCGGCCCTCGGCCGCGAGACCGATGTCGAGGTATCCGGCACGGTCGTTGGCCTCGAAATCCTGGACCTTGAAGTTGGAACCGGCAAACCTCTTCGTGATTGCCTCGAAGTCCCGGGCGTGCTGCTCTTCATCGGCGCCCAGAACCACGACGACCATCTCGTCTGCCATCTGTTTGTCCTTTGCGTAGTCCAGATTTGCGAGCACGCGCTCGAGATGGTTGCGGCCCCGGTCTTTGGCGTAGCGTTCGGGATCCAGGGTCGACAGGTTCACCGAAAAGTAGGTGATGCCGCCCATATCGACCAGAGCATCGACCTTGTCGGGTGTCAGCCCCGATCCGTTCGAGAGCACGGCCGGCGGCAGACCCGCATCCTTGATCGTCCTCACCTGGTCGACGAACCGACGATCGACGGTGGGTTCGTTGTACTGGATCATCGCCACGGCCTCGATCGGCTGGCCGAGCCCGGCGATCTCGGTGATGATCCGCTCGTAGAGATTGGTGGCCATGAAGTAGGCCTCGCGCGGCGCCACCGACACCGGACAAAAGAAGCACCGCTGGTTGCAGACCGAGTGGGCCTCGAGAGAAACCCAGCGAATCCGGTAATCGTGGGACA
>Ga0316194_10002033_pt1 | contig 14115 bp, 12 predicted proteins | sample CroRivsedime1_MG_FD_204936 | JGI IMG/M metagenome (GOLD analysis project Ga0316194, IMG submission 204936) | Coastal sediment microbial communities from Maine, United States - Cross River sediment 1 | ecosystem: Environmental > Aquatic > Marine > Coastal > Sediment | place: USA: Maine...
AGCAACTATCGAAATACAATCCCCTTTATATAGAATGTGCCAGCCTGATGGGCGGCTCAGTCCAACAGACATTTATCTGCCATGCTACGCACTGCAGATAAATGCTATGTAGTTATGTTTACAAGGAGATCCCGATGATTGGATATGTAGTTCTCGGTACAAATGACCTCGTTCGCGCCACAGCGTTTTACGACACACTATTGGCTGAAATGGATGTTACTCGCATGATGGAGTTTGGCGATCGCGGCTATGCATGGGGCGCTGCCATGGATAAACCAATGCTCTGCATTATGAAACCCTATGACGGTCAACCGGCCACAGTGGGTAACGGCGTGATGGTCGGCATTGGAGCCGATTCCCGCGACCAGGTCGATCGAATTCATAAGAAAGCATTGGAACTTGGCGGCTCAGACGAAGGTCCGCCCGGTTTGCGCGCCGAAGGTGGGGAAGGCTTCTACGCGGCCTACTTTCGTGATCTGGATGGCAACAAACTTGACGTGTTCAGTTATGGATGAGTTGTTGTAAATATGCACCCAGCACATAACAAGGCGTTAAACACGGACACCGGCGCCGCCGGCGCCGCTTAACTAAAACGTTATGTTGCTAAACTTCACGGAACGCGTCACATGGAATCAACAAAAGTTACGATCAACTGCGTCACCGACCCCAAAAGTGTCTGCGCCTGTCAGCAGCTAATGACCGTCGTGTTCCACACAGAACTCGCTTTCGTTGGCATGGCAATTCCGGACGCCTACGAAGACGTCTCCGCTTACTTTACGATACGCGATGGTGACAAATTGGTCGGGACATTTCGTATCGTTAAACCGAATAAATACAATCGATGTCCAGCAACCGATGTATGGCCGGATGCGGACGTGCTACCTGCTGGAAGCGTGTGCCAGTTTTCACGGGTCACAATACTGCGCCAATTTCGCCGCCGCAGGCTATTCACAATGGCGGTTACGAAGGCGAAGCGGGTCGCTCGTGACGTCGGTGCTTCATTTATTCTTTCTGATGTGCTCCTACAAAGTCGGGAAGCATACGAGCGCTGTGGCTTCACAGATGCCGGTGGAATGATTTGTGATCCAACTGTAGATGTTGCGCAGACTGGAGAAATGAACTGTGTCCCTATGCTGCTGAGAGTTTTGTAGACAGCCATTCCCGGACGCTTATACTTGTACCCAAGACCTGCACATAACAAATCATTAAACACGGACGCCTGCTGCGCAGGCGCCGGTTAATTTAGACGTTAGGGATACAGGTGTAATTATGGATAAAAAGAAGAAAAATATTGATAGCTCCCTTGGTAGCGGAGTATGTAATATACACGTCCTTCTGGGACAGTTGATTGGGATGGTTTCTTGCAACCCTTGGCTTGTTAACCAGGCCGGCTTCACCTTCCCGATCAAAGGCACTTTTCCAGCGGTAAAAACTGGATCTACCTATACTAAAATATTGGCAGGTTTTACGTACGTTGCCAGTTTTCTGTGCGTGCTCCAACACACGCAATCGTTTTTGCACTAAGCGTTGTTCTTCGTTCATTTCCACAGCCTCCTAAACAGATATCATTTAGCATAGACTGTCCCGTAAGGTCTGACATATCTACACAGACGAGATAAGTATTCCTAACAGATTGGAGAGGCGAAAATTTAGGGGTACAAAACATTATGTATGTAACAAAGGGTATAACGAAAAAGCCCATGATTAAACGAGCTAATATTTCAATGCCTTACAGCATTTATTGGCGGAGAGGGAGGGATTCGAACCCTCGAAGGGCTTTTTAAACCCTTACTCCCTTAGCAGGGGAGCGCCTTCAGCCACTCGGCCACCTCTCCAAATCTGTATCGACCACTTCGTCGAATTTTCATCTTCTTCGCTCCCCCTGGGAGCCCAGTATTTTACCCTTCTTTCAACATCAAAAAACCGGGATGCGAAGCATACCGGTTCATTGTTTCTACGTAAAGATGTAAAGTGAATTACTTATTACCGATGGTACCGTCCAATTCTTCCCGTTCTTTAAGAATTCGTTGAAAAATTTCTTCACGATGCACTTGCACTTCCGGTGGCGCATCGATACCAATTCGAATTTGATTACCTTTTACACCTAATACGGTGATTGTCACATTTTCCCCAATTACGAGCTTTTCCCCTACTCGCCTTGTTAGTATTAGCATGAGTACCTTCCCTTGGTGTCAGGCCTGATAAAGCACCTTATCCCTGTTTTTATTATAAGTCTAGACCCCTAAAGGACTTATTTTTTTACAATGAGCTCAATGACTGGTAAAAATTCATACCTGTTCAGCTACCCATGCCGAAACTGAAGCCAGCGCTTCATCCACTAGATCAGGACGATTACCACCAGCCTGTGCAAAATCCGGACGTCCCCCACCCTTGCCGCCAACCTGGTTCGCGACAAAGTTTACCAGATTTCCCGCCTTTATCCGAGCGGTCAAATCTTTACTGACACCAGCGGCTATTCTGACCTTTTCGCCGTCAACACTGAACAACACAACAACGGCACTGCCAAGGCGATCTTTCAGGTGATCAACACTGTCTCTGAGGCCACTCGCCTCAAGGTCATCCATACGTGCTGATAGCACCTTTATCCCATTAATTTCATTAACATTATCTAAAAGGCTATCACTATCAGAACTCGCCATACTGGACTTCATAGCTGACAAATCTTTTTCCAGTTGGTGATTGCGCTCCAGCATCTGTTTCAAGCGTGGTGCGGTTGCTTCGGGGCTCACTTTCAAAGCATGTGAAACGGCCTGGAGTTGCCTTTCCATTCGTTGAATATACTCAACTGCGGCCTCACCTGCCACGGCCATGATACGTCTCACACCGGAACCGATGGCTGATTCGGATACAATCTTGAACTGCCCGATCTCTCCTACCCTGTTCACATGCGTACCCCCGCAAAGTTCGGTCGACAGGTCACCAAAACGTAATACCCTTACCTTGTCACCATACTTTTCACCAAACAGCGCCATTGCGCCGGTTTTCAATGCATCATCAAAGCTCATGACTTCAGATACTGTTAAGGGATTGACCCGAATCGCATCGTTAACATGGCGTTCTATCTGTTGTAATTCTTCCGTGCTGAGTTGTTTGGGGTGGGAAAAATCGAAACGGGTATAGTCTGGAGCGACCAGTGAGCCTTTTTGCTCGACATGAGTTCCCAGGATCTCCCGGAGTGCCCGATGCATTAAATGGGTAGCAGAATGGTGAATGACAATTGCTTGCCGTCTGTCGGCATCCACAAAGGCGGAAACCTGCTGACCTGTTTTCAATAAACCAGTGCTCATGCGGCCGATATGACCAAAGAACGTGCCGCCCAATTTGACCGTGTCTTCTACCTGGAAAATTGCATCTCCCGCACTGATGGTACCGCTGTCTCCCACCTGGCCACCGGACTCCGCATAAAACGGTGTCTTGTCCAAAACCAATACCGCCGTTTCACCTTCCCTTAGCTGATCAACCAACTGGCCGTCGACAAGGATTCCGGCAATGGCTGCCTGATCTGTTGAAAGCTCCTCATAGCCAAGAAACTGCGTGACCGGAAACGTTTTGACGGCATCTGCTGAGATCTGATCTTTATGCTGGAACTGACCGGCAGTCCGGCCACGGGTACGCTGTTTCTCCATTTCGATGTCAAAGCCTTCGAGATTGACCTCCAGATCGTTCTCGCGGGCAATATCCTGGGTCAAATCCAGTGGGAATCCGTAGGTATCATAAAGTGTAAAAGCGACTTCACCATCTATCTTGCCGTTCGCGGTCGCAGCTTTGCCCATCACGTTTTGCAACAGGCCCAGACCTTTCTCCAGGGTTGTAGCAAAACGCTTCTCTTCATCTTCCAGTGTCGCGGTGATATGCGCCTGTTGTTTTACCAGGGATGGGTATGCATCGCCCATTTGTTCTACCAGCGGAGCAGTCATGCCGGCAAAAAACGGACCTTTTTGACCTAACTTGAAACCATGCCGTACCGCACGCCGGATGATCCGCCTCAGGACATATCCACGACCCTCATTGGAGGGCAATATGCCATCTGCAATCAGAAAGGCACAGGCACGGATGTGGTCTGCAATCACATTCAAGGAACTGTTGGATAGATCGGTGGTATTGGTAAGGCCTGCAGCGGCCTTGATGAGTGCCTGGAACAAGTCTGTCTCATAATTGCTGTGAACGCCCTGCAACACTGCTGCAAGACGCTCAAGACCCATACCGGTATCAACACAGGGTTTGGGTAATGGCTGCAAACTGCCATCGGCAGAACGGTCAAACTGCATGAAGACCAGGTTCCATATTTCGACATAACGGCCGCCGTCTTCATCCTCGGTACCTGGCAAACCACCATGATAATCCGCACCATGGTCATAAAATATTTCACTACAGGGTCCACAGGGACCGGTATCACCCATGGCCCAGAAGTTATCGCTCTCGTATTGGGCGCCCCCGGGTTTGTCGCCGATACGGATGATGCGTTCATCCGCCAGTCCGATATCATTTTTCCAGATATCAAACGCCTCGTCGTCGGTATGATAAACCGTTACCCACAAACGGTTTTTTTCAAGGCCGTAGTCTTCCGTTAACAGGCTCCATGCAAAAAGAATGGCGTCTTTCTTGAAGTAATCACCGAAACTGAAGTTGCCCAGCATTTCGAAAAACGTGTGGTGGCGGGCGGTGTAACCCACCTGGTCAAGGTCATTATGCTTACCGCCTGCGCGGACACACTTTTGAGAACTCGCTGCTCGCGGTTCGGCACGTTTCTCAGCACCGAGAAACACATCCTTGAATTGGACCATACCTGCGTTGGTAAAAAGCAGTGTAGGGTCATCTGCCGGCACCAGTGAACTGGAGGCCACTACTTCGTGTTGCCTGGTGGCAAAAAAGTCCAGGAAATCCTGGCGAATCTGGGCTGTTGTTTTCAAAATATTCCTGCTTGATTACTTAGAGATTGCGACCACTGCGCAACAAAACAGCAAGTTTACCGAATCACGGGTGATGAAGGAATCAATCGTTGGAATTTAAACTGTCCAGGGCGACATTCGCTTGCTCATGGCTAAAGCCCCGGTTCATCAGGGCACGGTAAAGTTTTGCCCGCCCGGCATAATCCAACTCGCCATGACAACGCTTTTCGGCCCATCTCGAAGCATTCTCAAACCAGGTTTCCTGCTCAAAAGACAATTCCTGGGCAATCAGAAAATCAGAAATACCACGACTTCGTAGTTCTCCACGGATTTTCAATGGCCCGAACAGACGACGCATCCGCGTGCGGACATACATTTCGGTGAAACGTTGATCGGAAACCAAGTTCTCATCCGCGAGATCAGAGACAACTTTCTCGGCGATTGCCTGGTCGGAACCCCGCTGCAAAAGCCTTTGCCTGAGTTCCTCTATCCCGTATTCGCGGCGCGTGAGGTAACGCACCGCGATGTCATGGACTTCCGCCTCTGTCAATTCACGCGCAGTCTTACCACGCAAAGCGCTGTCTCCCTAGGCTTCTACAGGCTGCTGAGATTCCGCTTTAGGTTCTAATTTCGGTAAGAGCATGGCGCGTAAGCGGCTTTCGATTTCAGTTGTTATTTCAGGGTGATCTTCCAGGAAAGCACGGGAATTCTCTTTACCCTGTCCAATCCTGTCTTTCTCGTAACTGTACCAGGCACCGGCTTTTTCGACGATACCGTTGGCAACACCCAGATCAATCAACTCACCGATCTTTGAAATGCCTTTGCCGTAGAGTATCTCGAACTCTGCCTGCCTGAACGGCGGTGCCATCTTGTTCTTGACCACTTTAACCCTGGTCTGGTTACCAATAACTTCATCGCCCTTCTTGATCGCTCCGATCCGGCGAATATCCAGTCGCACTGAAGAATAGAACTTAAGTGCATTACCACCCGTGGTGGTTTCAGGGCTTCCAAACATCACGCCGATTTTCATACGGATCTGGTTGATAAAAACCACCATACAGCCGGAGCGCTGGATATTAGCCGTCAGTTTGCGCAGTGCCTGTGACATCAAACGGGCTTGCAAGCCAACATGACGATCACCCATTTCGCCTTCAATCTCGGCCTTGGGTGTTAAGGCTGCTACGGAGTCAACCACGACGATATCCACGGCACCTGAACGCACCAGCATATCGGTGATCTCCAATGCCTGCTCGCCGGTATCCGGTTGTGAAACCAGCAGGTCTTCCACGTTGACACCCAGGTTTTCTGCGTATTGGGGATCAAGGGCGTGTTCCGCGTCAACAAAGGCCGCGGTCCCGCCTAACTTCTGGGCCTCTGCAATCACCTGCAGGGTCAGGGTGGTCTTGCCGCTGGACTCCGGACCATAAATTTCAACCACGCGCCCGCGCGGTAAACCGCCAATCCCGAGTGCTACGTCAATCGCCAGGGACCCGGAGGAAATCACGTCGACATTGCGTTGCGGAGAGCCATCACCCATACGCATGATCGCGCCCTTGCCGAATTGCTTTTCGATCTGGGAAAGCGCTGCTGTCAGCGCCTGTTTTTTGTTGTTATCCACTCTGGTACTCTCCTCTGAATATGACTGATTTTCACCGCTAGGCGGCATTATGACACAGGCCTGCCAGCGTCTTAAGCCCCGTTTTCGCCGACACTGCAAATTCCTACAATCATTATCGGGAATCTGCCTGAAAGTCGCCAAATCGGGTTCGCCGAAAATGGTTTACCATGCAACCGTGGCTGTTTACTTGGCTGCAGTTTGCAATGGCTTATTCTCAAATCACGATAATCTGAGCAAAAATCTTCAAAACAAATCAGGTCTGCACCCTGATACGCGAAATGATGCCCCTGAGTGCATACAATACCGTTTGCTGACGCACTGATTTACGATCACCTGCAAAGATTTCTGAGTCACAAACTGCAGGCTGATCACCGATACACCAGCCAAAGTGTACCAATCCGACCGGTTTTCCCGGCATACCGCCACCCGGACCTGCAATACCGGTAACTGACACGACAACCTCGGCCTGCGAATGCTGCCTGGCACCCATTGCCATCTGCCATGCTATTTCTGCACTGACCGCACCGTATTCTATAAGGTCTTCGTGTGATACACCCAGCATCTGCTCCTTTGCGCCGTAGCTGTAAGTCACATATGCCCGGTCAAACCAGTCGGAACTACCCGCAACATCGGTGCAACACTTGGCTATCCAGCCACCAGTACAGGACTCGGCTGTTGCCATTCGCCAGTTGCGCGCGGTCAACAGGTCCGCAACTCTGGTCAACAGGCTGTCAATTTGTGTATCAAATTCGGACATCAATCCGGCTCCACACAATTATCTGGGGTTTAACGGATTTCCAATCTTTGCCGGGCACCTTATGGTCACCCGCAATTTACCTACATTACACTTTCCATGATGTCATCTCCAGCCGTTTCAGAGCAAACCTCGCACACCCCGCTGCTGCAGCACTAGCTGCGCCCGCCTTTCAGATTAATTAGTTAGAATATTTCCGAGCGTCGCCGACAGTGGGCTTTTTCGTCACCCACGCCCTCGAGCCAGAAACCGGCTTTAATTGACCCGGAGAAGGAGCGATTAGCACCGCTCCTTTTTTTAATTTTCGATCCTATTTTTTCTTGCTCTTGAAGGGTCGTTTCACATATTCCGAAAAAAAAGGGGCCGGATACATTTAATTTTGGATACATTTAATTTTTCGAAAAAATGTATCCGGCCCCTTTTTCGGAACTCAAATGCGTTGCTGACCTGTTCGCCACCTGGCGTGAAAGACTGGCCAATCTTTCCTGGTTTATGCGCTGTATCAATGAACCCATTGCCCGCATGGCCAATAGCGAGGACCGCTGCACCGGTAGTTTCTGGGAGGGTCGCTTTAAGTCTCAGGCTTTATTGGATGAAAAGGCACTGTTGGCCTGTATGGCCTATGTGGATTTAAATCCTATACGGGCAGCCATGGCCAGCACACCGGAGCAATCGGATTACACCTCGGTGCAGGAACGTATTGAGCATCCGGATAGTGGTTGTCTGGCACCCTTTTCAGATCAGGGTAATGACACCTTACCTTTCAACCTGAAAGACTACCTGGAGTTGGTGGATTGGGGTGGCCGCGAGGTCAAACGCAACAAGCGAGGATATATCCCTGTTTCAGCACCACCGATACTGGTCAGGCTGAAAATGAATGCTTCGCCGGTTCTGAAATATCTTGCAAAAGATGATCTGCATTCATCCGGAGCACTCGGGCCCGTCAGTAAGCTACGGGCTTTTGCTGCATCCGTCGGCAGAAAGTTTGTCAAGGGTCACGTACTTGGTGACAGGCTTTGTCCTGAAAGGGCGTAGTGATATTGAATTCTATCTTGCCCATATTACAGTCCTCAGATTTTGGTTACATGTAATATGAGTCAACGATGCTGCGTTACTTCTCCGTAGGGTTACATTAAATATGAGTCAATTCGAGTCCATGAGCCCTGTTGAAAACGGTCTGCATGTATTGTATATTCAACTGATATAGATCGATTTTTTCTTGTGATTTCGAGTGCACAATTTTAATTTGCGGATTTGAGCGTCTCGTAAATATCATAAAAAGGATAATGTTCGCCACGGATGGTCCGCTGGGAGACTTTCGTGTCGAACAAACTTCTTAATTCAAAACCCTCGTACATAGTATTTTTATTTGGGGCCTTGCTAACCGCATTTTCACAAACGGCTCGGGCGACCGCCCACCATCAAACCATTCACAATTGCCAGATCAAAAACCAAACCTGAGGAGGACGCTTCATATGAATAAATCATTTACACGTAAATTACTTGCAGCGTGCGCATTTGGCTGCATGGCAACAATTGCCATTGCTGGTACACCACCTGTTCAGTTGCACATTGAGGCCCCGAACAGCAATGGTGGTCTCGCCTTGCTGAGCGAATCGGGCTGGCCGCTGACGATCAAGATGGTTGTTGATTTTCCAGAGGGAGAAGATTTTCCAGCCTATGCCATTCAGCCAAACTTTCCGGTACGCGGTCGCTGGGGGTTTCTTATTTTTGAAGACCCGGATGGTTGCCTAAACCCTCCAGCACCTTTCTGGATGGTGCAGCCTACGGAAGCATGTGGTGTTGATTTAGACGACCCCGACTGGGATCCGAATGACTGGACTCCACCGCCATCAGATGAGCGCTACATGGAGTTCTGGCCTGACGTAGATATGGCTGGTGTTGAGGATCTTACAGGTAACGAAGACCGCCAGGCGGACCTGCTGGACTCAGCTGGAAGTCGTGGTCCCGAATTCCAAAAATGGAACCGCGACCCATGCGTTCCCGGTGAAAACGACTTCGGTACCAACGACTCCAACTGCATCAAGTTTGGTCCTAATACCGGCGGCGAGATAACAGACGGCTTTGGTTTTGGTGCTGACGATGACATTCCCCAACTGGTCATAATTGCTGAATATGGTGTAGGACGGGTGTTTGATGAACCCGATTTTGAACTGTCCGACCCCATCGGCGCGGTCAATCTTGCCGGCCTTGTTAACAGTGTTTCCTATGATCTTTCTGACTTGCATAAAGAAAACATCAAGGCAAAAGGCGCGAAAGGCAAGCCCACGGAAATCATCACCGAGCAGGCGAGAATCTGGGCCCATATGAACATGGAGTTCGGTGTGTTGCGTCACCTCATCCAGTATGACGCCTGCACCGGAAACGTCGAGGTGCAGGAGCCCCCGTTGGATGGGGACCTTGGTATTTGCGATGGCGATGATTTGTGGCGTGTAGATGGTGGTCCCGTTGAACAACCTCCCTTCAAGTTTGGGCGCGGTGATGCAGCATCCATTTATCTGCTTGAATTAACCACCTATACCCTTAAAGTTTTCCTGGTCGATGGTCAGGCGCCTAACCGGCTATTCGATGAAGATGGGGATGGCGATGTCGACAGTGCAGATGCGGTGGAAGCAGGATACACGTTGCTGTCCAATGAAGACTCCATCAGCCTCCTGCAACTGTCTCAAGAATTATGCTGGGGTGGTGGCGGTGGTTCGTATGAGTGGGATCTCGATGACAATGGCAAGCTTAGCACACCAATAGTCTGCCCGGCGGGGCCGGGGGATCTGAGCCGCCCACCACGGTAAGCTTAAAAAATATGCTATTCAGAAAAGGCGGCGATTGAGCCGCCTTTTTTTTGATCAGGGGTCCGTGCAAGCTCTGTATCGGCAATGACTTCTCGCGCCAGCATGCTGGCGGGATGGGAGAAAGGTGCCTTGTCAAAGCGGGCGAGAAATTGATTAGCGAGCTCCGCCGCCGCCCTGGTATCACCGAACTGTCTCTGGATTTCAGCGCTTAGCAGGATAGCCCTGACACGCTCCGGTTCCAGGTCAATTCTGGGTTCCACTTTTTCAGGCGTAACTGCTAGATGCACCAATTCCAGTGCCTTGGCTGTCTGATTTTTTTGCATCAGTAAACGCGCCAATCCCAAATCGTAGATACGGTAGGCATAACCTTCCAGTTCGGAGGCCTTGCGCAGGTCCGCTTCGGCCTGCGCCAGATCGCCCTGAGTAAGCCAGGACATACCGGTCAGGTAGGCCGCCGCCCGTTCCTCGGTGCGGTCCGGGTCTTCGATGGGCAAGGCAAATGAAACTAACTCAGCAGCGGTGGCTGAGACTTTTCCGTACTCCCCCAAATCAAGCTCGATCAGACCGCGCACGAACAGGTAACGCGTGGGAACCCCGGGTGACAAGCTGATAGCGGATTCGGCGAGCTCTTTGGCTGCCGCCTTCTTGCCGGTTTCCAATTGCAACATGGCCCGGATCGAAGTCGCCATGGCTTCGCGGACCTGCTCTTCCTTCAAGGCTTCGGAGAATTTTGTAATCAAGGTGTCGGCAGCAATAAAATCGCCGCGGGCAGCCAGCAGGGCCTGTAGCGAAAACATCGCATCCAGCCGTTCTCGGATGACCAAAGATTCATCCGGAACAATGGCAGTAAAACCCTGCTCGGCACCCTTATAATCACCTTCAAGATAAGCAATGGTAGCCAAACTGGCAGCTACTGTGCGCATTTTGGGATCGATATCCAGAGCCAGCGTGTATTGTTCGCGCGCGGCCTGATATTGACCCTGGTAACGAAGCGAATCACCCAGCAGGGCGTAGCTATTGGCATCATCAGGCGCCAGTATTGCATAGCGTTCCAGGGCTGGCTGAGCACGATCGAAATCACCCATGGCAAGCAGATAACTGCCCAGGGTGCTCCATATCACTTTGTTTTGTGGTTCTTCAAAGGCGAGAGTCTGTATTTCCCGGATGGCGTCTTCAGCCCTGTATTGACCCCAGTAAGTCTTGGCCAGCAACTCCCGCGCCTCTATTTCAAACGGGTATTCTCTCAACAAGGCTTCATACAGGCTGGCAGCGTTGTCATAATCGCGGGCAAACAGGGCTTGGGCAGCCTCGATATAGCGTTTTTCACGATCGGGTGTGTTGACCACTTCCAATGCCTTCCGAACATTTTCTATGGCCATTTCCGTCCGCCCTGTCACGCCTTGTATGTACGCCAGGCGGTAACGCGCGACGGCAAAATCCGGTGCCAACTGCAACGCTACGTTAAAAGCCTGCTCGGCCTGCTGGTACTGGTAATCTAGGAAAAACACAAGACCAGCAATATAAGATTCATAGGCGGAAAGGTTTTGAGTCGCAAAATCTGCCGCGAAAATGTCAACTTGCTCGGCTCGTGGCACATTGAGACCCTGTTTAACCTGGGCTGCAATCGGCCCGGCCGCTGACAAAATGGTTTCAGCCGTCAGCTTGTCAGTCTGGCGGGCAGAGAGATCGACGCCACCGGCAGTATCACTGAGTCGCGACGTAACGGAAATTCCGCCTGGTGTAATCAACATTTCGCCGCCAAGGATAAAGCCAATGCCTTCAGCTTCGCAGAGTTCGGAAATGACACGCACATCAGTCGCATCACCGATAATACTCCTGAATTTCTGTGGGGAGACCACGCGCAGATATCTTGACCGGGTCAGGTTGTCGCGTACAAGATTCGCCAGGCCTTCACTGAACCAGTCATTCTCCGGGTTACCGGTCATATTCCTGAATTGCATCACGGCAACAATGGGCATCTCAGTTAATTGGGTCGGGTGCAACGCGCTTTCTTTCTCGGTCACGTAACCAGACCAGACCCACCAACCACCGATGCTCACCACCACAATCAAAGGTAGCGAAATCACCGATCTCACCCAACGCGGCAAAGCCCGACCCTTGGTTCTGACCACGTGCTTGTCACTGATATCAAAAATCCAGGCCAGGATAATGGTAATAAAGAAACCGATAACAGCTAAGGTGAGGAACGCCCGGAACACCCACGCACCGACGTCGAGGACTGGTAATACAACATCTGCAACTTGCAGGATTACCCAGGAAACGATGATATAACCTATCGCAACGCGCACTACGTGGCGTCGCTTCAAGTCCTCGAAAAACTCTTTGAACATAGATTGATTCTCAGTAACGCGCAGTCAGTTTTTCATTTTGAAAGAGTAGCATAGTTGGCTGTTACCACTCACTCAAATAAAAGCAATTGTAGATGGTGACATTCCGGTGTTGCCCGCAAAGCGGTAATACGCCGAGGGCGGATTTCAACCATGATATTCCGAAGGTGATCTAGCTTGCGTCGAGGAAACCACAAGGGCATACCTCGATACACTTCCCGCATTCTTTGCAGGCATCAATTGTAAACGTGAAGTACATGCCAGGACCCACCTCTTTCAGCTTTGTATAGCAGGCTAATGTGCAGAACATCGAACATTGCCCACATCCCATACAGGAACCGCAGGAAAAACACCTTTCAACTTCCTGCAAAAACTGAACTTCGGAAATTGTTCCCACAACTTCGGCTTCACTCTTCGCGATGCGTTCATCACCCGAAAGTTTGGTGGACCGGACTGCAGAACTATGCGGTTTTGAATCAAGTTTAATCTGCTGAGGGCCGATGGAAGACCTGGCCTCGACCGGTATATTTGTATCCTGTATTCCACGCAGACGGGCGTGCAGTGCTTCAGCAGCGGTTCGGCCCTGGACGATGGCGTTACCCGCAAAACCAATACTGAGCGTGTCACCGCCAGCCAGTAAATTTTCATCCAGAATTCCGTGACTGTCTGTCAGCAACCAGCCTCTATCGTTTTTCAACGCCTCGAAGCCCTTGAGAGCCGGTGTTTTTGATACCGCAGTAATCAGCGAGCTAGCTGGCATACTGAATTCAGAATTCTCGATTATCGCCGGTCGACGACGGCCTGATGAATCGAGTTCGCCCAAGGCCGTGCGACTGGCCACAAGTATCTCAGGTTGTCCATCATCGTCCCGCTCGAGGCGCATCGGTGTGGCCTGCAGAATGAGTTTGACCCCTTCTTCCAGCATTTCTTCGACCTCTGACTGGATCGCTGACATTTCCAGACGTGAACGGCGGTAAAGGACGGTAACATCGGCGCCGGTGCGTCTGGCTGTTCGGGCTACATCGATGGCTGTGTTGCCTCCGCCAATGATAACCACGCTGGTTCCCAGTTCTGCCTTTTCACCGCTATTCACCTTTGCCAGGTAGTCAATGCCGGTCCAGACCGACGGGCCATCTCCGCCTGCCAGGCTGAGACTACGCCCTTGTTGTGCGCCCAGGCCCAGATACAGTGTCGCATGACGTTTGCGCAGTTCGTCCAGAGTGATGTCTCGACCGATGAGGGTATTCAGTTCCAGTTCGACTCCCAGCTTAAGGATCCGGGCGATTTCTACATCCAGGATTGCCGGTGGAAGCCGATAATTAGGAACACCGTAACGCAGCATTCCACCGGCCTGGGATTTTGCGTCGTAAACCGTCACCCGGTAACCGCGTCTGGCGAGCTGATAGGCAAAGGAAAGACCGGAAGGACCGGCGCCAACCACTCCGATCCATTCTTCACAGGAGTCATCTTGTAATCGAGGGAGTGGCAGGCTGTTATTGACTGCCCAGTCACCCAGGAAACGTTCCAGGGCGTTTATCGCAAGCGGTTCATCCAGATCGGAACGGTTGCAATGCGATTCACAGGGGTGAGGACAAATGCGCCCTAAGGTGCTGGGAAAAGGGTTAACATCTGCAATCATCCGCCAGGCACGGGCAAAGGCTTCCTGTTTTGGAAT
>Ga0316194_10002034_pt1 | contig 14102 bp, 10 predicted proteins | sample CroRivsedime1_MG_FD_204936 | JGI IMG/M metagenome (GOLD analysis project Ga0316194, IMG submission 204936) | Coastal sediment microbial communities from Maine, United States - Cross River sediment 1 | ecosystem: Environmental > Aquatic > Marine > Coastal > Sediment | place: USA: Maine...
GCGCGGTCAGGGCCGCGCCGAGGGCGCCTGTGAACTGAGGGTGGGGGGGCACCTTCACCTCCCCACCCAGCTTCTCCGAAAAGATCTCGGCGGTGGTCGGGTTGTGGGCGACGACGCCGCCGGTGAGCACCACCTCGCCGTGGAGTTGGTCCATCTCCGCCACCCGGCTGACGACCGATGCGAAGGCGCCGCGGACGAGACCGGCCAGGGGCTCGCCGCGGCGGAGGTGGGAGAGGATTTCGGTCGAGGCGAAGACCGTGCAAAAGCTATTCAGCCGAACCGCTTCGCCGGTGCTGCTCGCCAGCCTTTCGAGCTCGTCCAGCTCGATATCCAGCCGGAGCGCGATCTCCTCGAGAAAGGCCCCGGTGCCGGCCGCACACTTGCGGTTCATCTTGAAGTCGACCCGGCGCCCGCTCTCGTCGAGGCGGATAATCTTGTTGTCCTGACAGCCAATGTCGACGATGGTGATGGACGAGGGGAAGTGGTGGTAGCACCCAACGCCGTGACAGGAGAGCTCGGTGCGCGCGTCGTCAGCGAAGTCCACGTTGCGGCGTCCGTAGCCGGTGGAGACCGTACGGCAAACCCGGCCCTCCTCGGCCCGCGCCTCGTCGAGCGCATCCGTGAGGCAGGCGCGCGCGGTCGCCTGATAGTCGACGCCCGACCGCCGGATGGAGCGGCCCCGGACCTCGCGATCCCGGTCCAGCAGGACCAGCTTGGTGGAGGACGCACCCACGTCGACACCACAGTAGAGCGGATCACCGGAACGATCTTTCACTAGACCATTTGCTCCCGAAGCTGCTCGACCAACGCCTCGAACTGGGTCCGCGCTTGCTCTTCCGAGTACAGTCGGAGATCGTTGAGGTCGCCGTCGATGACCACGAACGGGGTCCCGATCCGCTCTCGGAGGCGCAGCGGCAGGCCGTAGCGGTTGTTCGAGTTGTTGGGGCAGGTCTTGGCGTCGTGGAAGATGATCCCGTCGATGGCGTAGTCGCGCACCATCCCTTCCATATAACGCTGCTTGAATTCCTCCGAGCGGACGATGAAGAGCTCAGTGTAGGCGCGGGCCATCCCTTCGAACGGGTCCTCACAGTCGAGGGCCTCGAAGATCCAGCTGTTGCAGTAGGTGGAGGCCACCACGCACGCCTTGTGGCCTGCGAACTGCTCCGCGTTGTCACGGAGCTTGCCCCACACCGGCATGCCCTCCCAGTAGAAGCGAAGCTTCTCGTCGTCAACCGCGCCGATGCCCTCGGCGATCCTCTCCTCGAGCTCGGCCACCAGGACCTCGTAGTAGCGCTCGGCGCGCTCGTCGCCGCGCAGCACCACCGCCGGGCCCATGTGGATCGTGCCGTCGAAGAAGGTGATTGGCGACGGCTGGTGCTCGGCCAGCCGGAGGACCTGGCGCCACAGCAGGGTGCAGCGGTAGGACGAGGCCACGACCTCGCGCAGGCGGTCGATGTCGAACTTTCGGCCCGAGATTTCCTCGAGGTGCGGGACCAGGTCCTTGTGCTGCTGGATGAGCCCGTCGACGATCGCAGCATCGAGTTCATCGACCGAGCGAGGCGTTTGGATCCCGAGCATCGGCACCCCCCACTCGCGCTCATAAAAGGCGAACCAGTCCTGGACATCGCGACACTGGTTGGTGTTGTAGACCAGAACGTCGGGCTTCGGCACCGACTCCATGCCGAAGGCGCGGGTCAGCGGGGTGGTCTTGCTCAGGTACGAGCCGACGTCGCTCGTCAGGTAGGAGCAGATTTCCGGCGAGTAGCCGGCCGCGGTGGCCGCCGGGATGAGGTCGGCCGCCATCCGCGATGAGCCCAGCAGCGCGCCGTGGTTCTCCGGGAAGTACACCAGAAAGCCGAACGACCGCAGCAGCTCGGCCGGTCCGACGCTGGTGCACCACGCGACCTTCTCCGAGCCCGTCCGCGAAGCCTCGTCGAGCTCAGTGAAGTACTCGGCCATGACCTCGCGCATCGCTCCCGTAGCGCGGATCTTCTTGATGGCGCTCTTCTCGTCGCTCATATTGCCCCCTCAGAGTACCCTGAGATTGTAGCGCTGCCCCGTTTCGGTGGGACCCTCTGGTTGACGAGAAACTGACCGCAGAATGGGTCTCTTAGCGATTTTCAGCCGTGAGAGGGTCTCCGGCGGGGTTTCCGGAGAGTATTGCTGCCGCCTTCTTGCCGATTCGGAAACCGAGGGGAGCAAGGAGTAGCGCCGCGAGTGCAACCATGCTGCCGCCCCGTACGACATGGTCGAATGCCATCTGCGCTCCGCCTTCGACCCAGCGCTCGGACTGGGCAATATGCACCGAGTACGCAACAAAGAAAGCCCTGGCGGTATAAGTCGTGAGCAGTCCAACGAGGGCGAGGCGCCACCATCGAGACCTCTCCTGGGCCAGCAAGCTCGAGGCGAAGACGTCAAAAAACAGGCCGAGGCTGGCGATGCCCAGGAGGTGACAGTAGTTGGTGGATGGACCGGCGAACTTGAAAGCGGCGGCGACGAGTCCGACGATGGCTGAGGATCCGACCTTGTTCCAGACGCCTCTTCCGATGCTGAGGATCAGCAGGGCCCAGGCCGCCAAACAGATCGACGCCCCTCCAAGACCGAAGTCGGTCAGCAGGTCCTTGCCGAAAAGCTCCGCCACTCCCCAGACCGAGCCCAGTACCAGAACCCACATGATGTTCTTTGTTGTTATCACTGCGGCCTCCAACTCACCTGGCCCACAGACGTGCGGCATCCAAACAGTTGGGCGAGAGATGGTTGAACCGAACTCATCCAATATATCATTCAGGCAGGCCGGCAGAGGATCGGCGGGAAAGGGATTGTGATGGTCTCGAATAGACTGGTCTGTGGTGCTCGCACTCGCCCGTAGGAGGATTTTTGCCTGACAAAAAACAGCTCTATCGACCCAGCATGTCGCGGGCGGGAAGGGCCCCCACCCACGCTGTCACGGCAGTCGACGAGCATGGTCGGGCGCGTGACGTGTCGGTTGCCGGCGAGCTTCCTTTGACCTTGGTGGTCGACGATCGTGAAATTGTGACCCTGATGACCTTGGGCACCCATCCCGAAGCGCTCGCTCTCGGCTTCTTGAGGAATCAGCGCCTGATCGAAGAGCTCGAGGAGATCGTCTCGGTGGAGGTCGACTGGGGAGACGAATGGGTGCGAGTTGTGACTCGCAGTGGCGGCGGTCTGCGCGATCAAGAGGCAAAGCTTGGCGGACGTACGGTGACCACCGGTTGCGGACAAGGGACCGTGTTTGCCCACACTCTGGATGAACTCTACGCCGCCAAGATGCCGCAAGTGAGAATTAACCGGTCCACGGTTCCGGCGCTGCTGCGTGAGGTTGGTCGTCACAACGAGGTCTATCGCAGCTCCGGAGCGGTGCACGGGTGTGCGCTGTGTTCTGGCTCTGAAATTCTGCAGTTCACCGAAGACGTGGGTCGGCACAACGCGGCGGACGCGATCTCCGGCATGATGTGGCTCGACCGCGTGGATGGCGGGGACAAGCTCTTCTTCACCACCGGACGACTGACCTCCGAGATCGTCATAAAGGCTGCCATCATGGGGATTCCTGCCCTCATCTCCAGATCCGGCATCACTCAGATGGGTCTCGAGCTTGCCCAGCACCTCGGGATGGTGATGATCGCCCGAGCGCGAGGTACGAGTTTTTTGGTGTATTCGGGCGCTGAACAGGTTTTCGACGACGGACCGAAGATCTGACTGATATTCGATTTGTTTTCGGGTTCTCCCCATGATAATATTTTTCGAGCGAGCGCTCGAACGAAAATTTACTCAATCACGGGATGGAAAGAGTCGGATGGCTGCCATCAACCTACCGCCACCAAAGCCTGGCATGACCAGCGAGAAGTTGCGGGAGACGCCAGGGGCCAAGGCCGCCGAATCTGCACCGAGGCGTCAGAAAACAGCCAAATTCGACCGCAAGCTGGTGGAAATCCTGCGCACGGCCGCGGCGGTCTTTGCCGAGGTGGGCTACGATCCCGCCTCCATTCGCATGGTGGCCGACCGGGCGGGTGTCAGCGTGGCCGGGCTCTACTACTACGTCCATTCAAAGGAGGAGCTGCTCTACCTCATCCAGTATCACGTCTTTGACGGTCTTGTGCGCCGTTTCGAAACCGAAAACGCGCAGATGCTGGCCGAAGGTGGAGAAGCGGCGCGGCCGGAGGCCCGGTTGTTTCGATTCATCCACAATCACCTCGATCATTTCCTGACAGACATGGACTCCCTGACGGTTTGCACCAGGGAGCTCAGACGACTGAACGGTGACTATCTCCGGCAGGTCGAGACCCTCCAACGCGCCTATTTTTCCCAGGCATTCGAAATCTTCCAGGAACTGTGCAGCATTCAAAACGAAATCCAGATGGATCCACGCACCGCCACGTTGGCCATGTTCGGGACCATCAATTGGGTTTCGTCCTGGTACAACCCAGCCAGCGACAAGTCCGCCAGCGAGCTCGCCGGGGAGTTCGCGAAACTGTACCTCCGCGGGGTGTCCCCCACCGACGGGCAATCCGTGGAGACATTCACGGGAGATGCGGATCGAAGCAGCGAGGCCGCCTCCACAAGAAAAGGCCGAGGAAGACAATGAGGTACGCAGAGACAGGATTCAACCTGGAAGTCGATCTGACCCGAGGAAATATCGAGAGAGTGAAAACCGACCCGGAGCTCACCGAGCTCTATCTGGGAGGTCTGGGCACGAACGCCAAGATTCTGTGGGATAGGGTCCCGCCGGAGGTCGAACCCTTCTCTCCTGACAACCTCCTCATCTTCGGCACCGGTCTTCTGGTCGGCACACCCGCGGTCGGGTGCAATCGCACCGTCGTCTCCACCATCTCTCCGCAGACAGGGCTCATGGCCTTTTCGATGATGGGCGGGTTCTGGGCGCCCGAGCTGAAGTATGCGGGCTACGACAAGCTGATCATTCGCGGTCAGTCTCCCAATTTGGTCTATCTGTGGATACACGACGACAAGGTGGAGATCCGCGATGCCTCTCACCTCAAGGGCAAAGGCTCGCTCGAAGCCGCCGAGATGATCCGACAGGAGTTGGATGATCCCAAAGCCCAGATCGCATCCATCGGCATGGCCGGCGAGAACAGGGTCTGGTTTGCGTCCATCGAACAGGGCAGGTCCAGTGCCAGCCGCGGCGGAATCGGCGCCGTCATGGGTGACAAGGGCCTCAAGGCAATCGCCGTTCGCGGAACCAACGACGTCAATGTCGCCCGCCCGGCGGAGTTCATCGAGATGTGCAACGAGGTGATGGAGTACATCAAGGTCCGAAACGAAAACCCAATCCCCGGCGTCATGCCGATCCTGGCCGGGCTCGGCTCGCCGCAGGAGATGGCGATCCATGACGAAAAGTGGCACACCGAGAACTTTGCCTGGGGCAACTCCCGCGAACGCAGAAAAGGCTTCTGGACCGAGGAGGTCGAGAAGAACTGGACCGACACCATGACGGGTATGCGGACGCGGCTTGTCAGCTGCCACAACTGCCCGATGAAATGCGGGGCGACGATTTCCGTCCCCGGTCTCCCAACCTACATGATGAAGTGTTTCTCCAAGCTCACCTACACGATGGCAGCCATGTCGGATCTGGAGTTTGGACTGAAGATCGCACAGCGAGCGACCGAGTATGGCGTCGACGCCTTCTCGGCCCCGCAGGTCATGGCCTTCGCCCTTGAGCTGTATGAAGCCGGCATCCTGACCGACGATGACCTGCCGGGAATGCCCCCCGACAACGAGGAGAGGTTCTTCTGGTTGCTGGACCGGATCGTCCGGCGCGAAGGAATCGGAGATGCGCTGGCCAACGGCACCCACTGGGCGGCCGAGCAGATCGGCAAGGGCGCCGAGGAGTATGCTCACAACAACATCAAGAAACACGAGCAGCTGCCGCTCAAGCTGGGCATGCTGAACCCCATCTACTTCCTCATGTACTCGACCGGCGAGAAGATCAATATCACGCAGATCGAAGGAAATTACCCCCAGGCGCCGTTCGCGACGAGGGAGGAGCGGGAAGAGTTCTGCAAAGACTGGGTCCAGGTCCCCGATGAGAAATTCAAAGAGTACTTTTTGAATTGGGAGCTCCGCGGAGAAAAGTCCATTCCCCACTACCCGGGGATCGAGGCGACCTGCGAGATCGTCAACTGGCAGGAACAGATGCACTACATAGATGATGCCACCGGGATGTGCGCCGGTCTGTCGTCGTTTCCTCTGAAACCTCCTTATCACATCCACAATCTGCCGACCTTCATCTCGGCCGCCACCGGGATGGAGCTGGATGAGGAAGGACTGAAGCAGATTGCCAAGAGGAACCGAAACCTGGTGAGAGCCTTCAACATCAGAAGAGGCATGAGGAAAGAAGACGAGAAGCCGCCAGCGGACCACTGGAAGAGGCGATTCCCTGAGCTCGAAGAAGAACTCCTGAATGAGTACTACAGGTTCAAGGGGTGGAACGAGCAGGGCATTCCCACCCAAGAGTCACTTCACGACCTATCTCTCGACTACGTGGCCGAGGACTTCCTCGAGCGCGGAATCTTGCAGGACGAGGGTTGAGCTGTGGAAGGCACAAAGAAGAAGAAAATCGTCAAGACCATCAGAATCGATGTCGACAAGTGCAATGGTTGCCGGGCATGTGAGGTTATCTGCTCCTCCTTTCACGCGACACCGAAGTACAGCAGCAACAACCCCGAACGAGCCCGCATCCGGGTGATTCACTTTCCACTGAGGGATCTTTATGTCCCCGTCTACGCCGGGGAGTACGTCGCAGCCGAATGCGCGGGCAGGGACAAGTACACGATCGACGGCAAGGAGTACGACGAGTGCGCCTTCTGCAGGGCCTCCTGCCCGTCCCGGGACGTCTTCAAAGAACCAGACTCCGGCCTCCCCCTGAAGTGCGACATGTGTGAGTCCGATCCGTCCTTGTCACAGCCGATGTGTGTTCAGTGGTGCCTGGCTGATGCGCTGATCTACGAGGAGAGGGAAGAGGAAGTCGTGGAGGAAGAGGCGCCGGAGGAGATCGAGATCGGTTTGGAATCGATGGCCCACAAGTTCGGATGGCAGAAGATCATCGAGACCGCCGCCCGGATGTCGAAGAAGGAATGAGTCCAGACGTGGAAACCGTAGCACCCTTCGCCGAAGCGATCGAGGAGATCCGAAAGGCCGGTGCGGACTCCAGCCGACTGTGCTTCCAATGCGGCAAATGCGACGTCTACTGCCCGTGGAATACGGTCAGAGATTTCAGCATCCGCAAGATCATCCGGGAGGCCACCTTCGGCCTGACCGAGATCGAAGGCGACGACATCTGGCGCTGCACAACCTGCGGATCCTGTCCGTCGATCTGCCCGCGGGGCGTCGGCCAGATCGAGATCGGGGTGGCCATCCGAAGGGTTGCTGCGGAGTATGGAATGTTTCCAGAATCTGTTTCCGCGGTACGCAACGCCAGCGCGAGCCTCGTCGCCGAAGGAAATCCCTTGAACGCAAAGCGGGAAGCGAGGGCTGATTGGGCCGAGGGATTGTCCGTGAGCCCGTTCACCGAGGAGATGGACTATCTCTACTTTGTCGGCTGCTACTTCGCCTACGACGCGAGATTGAAGAAGGTCGCTGTTGCCACCGCCAACATCCTCAACAAGGCGGGGGTAAGTTTTGGGATCTTGGGCAGCAACGAGAGCTGCTGCGGGGAGAGCATTCGCAAAACCGGCGGAGAGCAGGAATTCAGAGAACTGGCCAAAGGGAACATCAAGACCTTCATCGATCACGGGGTGAAGAAGATCATCGTTTCATCCCCGCACTGTCTCCACACCTTCAAAAAAGAGTACCCCGAGTTCATGGTGGACTTCGAGGTCGTCCACATCTCCCAGCTCCTGGTCGAGCTGATCGAGGAGGGTCGCCTCGATCTCGACGGAGAATATGCCAAGAGGGTGACCTATCACGACCCTTGCTACCTGGGTCGACACAACGGCGTCTACGACGAACCCAGACAGATTCTGCACAAGGTGCCCGGCCTCGAACTGGTCGAAATGACCGCCTCGCGCCAGGACAGCCTGTGTTGCGGCGGTGGCGGTGGCAGGATCTGGATGGAAACGCCAAAGAGTGAACGGTTCTCCGACCTCAGAGTGCGGCAGGCCACTGAAACCAGTGCCGAGGTACTGGCGACCTCCTGCCCCTACTGCATCACGAATTTCGAGGAGAGCAGGTTGGGCATGGGGGGTGATGACGTCATACAGGTCAAGGACATCACGGAAATCTTGGTCGAGGTGATCGAAGGTGATACGGAAGAGAACGCGAAGGACGACGGCAATTGAGTTCTAAGGGTGTGAATCGTCGTGCCGATGGCGACCTCGGAGACGTCATGGTTGTCGGAGGTGGTATCAGCGGTATTCAGGCCGCCCTCGATCTCGCCACTTCGGGTTTCAAGGTCTTTCTGGTCGAGCGAGCGCCGACCATCGGCGGCAAAATGGCCCAGCTCGACAAGACCTTCCCAACCAACGACTGCTCGATGTGCATCGAGTCTCCCAAGTTCATCGAGTGCGACAGGCACCCCAACATCGAGATCCTGACCTACACCGAAGTGGACGATGTCGAAGGGGATGCCGGCGAATTCACCATCAGCCTGACCAAGAAGGCCCGATACATCTCAGAGGACAAATGCACGGGTTGTACAACCTGTGTGGAGTACTGTCCGGTCGAATTTCCCGATCCGTTCAATCAGGACCTGTCCCCGAACAAAGCGGTCCACATCTACTTCTCTCAAGCGGTGCCGCTGGTCCCGTACATAGATGAAAGCTGCATTTACCTCGAGGAACAGAAGTGTTCGATTTGCGAGGGAGTGTGCAAGAACAACGCCATCGACCTTCATCAGAAGCCGGAGAAGCTGAAAATCAAGGTGGGGGCGGTGGTCCTGTCACCGGGCTACGAGGTCTTCGATCCGAAGGTGCGGGGCGACTACGGCTACGGAACGATCGAAAACGTGGTCACCAGTCTCGAATTTGAACGGCTCCTGTGTGCGACCGGGCCGCACGAAGGCGAGATCCTCCGTCCATCAGACAAGAAGCACCCACACAAGATCGCCTGGATTCACTGTGTCGGTTCCAGACAGGTCCTCGAGGGAGCCAACAGCTATTGCAGCTCGGTGTGCTGCACCTACATTCAGAAGCAGGTCATTCTGGCAAAAGACCACGACGCCGAGACCGAGGCGACCATCTTCCACAACGACATTCGGTCATATGGCAAGGACTTCGAGCGTTTCTACCAGCGGGCCGAGAATCTCCCTGGGGTCAGGTTCATCAGAAGCTACGTTTCGATCGGCAGAGAGATCCCGGAAACGAAGAACGTGACGATCAGATACGCCACGGACGCGGAAGGTGTGAAGGAGGATGAGTTCGATCTGGTGGTCCTCGGCGTCGGGCTGGCCCCTCCCACCAAGGTACACCACCTGGCGGAGCAGTTCGGCATCGAGCTCAATGCTCACGGATTCTGCAAGACCAACCCCGTCAATCCCATTGAGACCACTCGCCCGGGGGTTTTCATCAGCGGCGCCTTCCAGGGGCCAATCGATATCCCTGAATCGGTGATGTCCGCCAGCGGTACCAATGCCCTGACCGGCGCTCTCTTGAGATCCCGGAGAGGGAGACTTTCCAGGGAGAGGGTCTACCCACCGGAACGGGATGTGTCTGAAGAGGATGTCAAGGTCGGAGTCTTTGCCTGTCACTGCGGCGCCAATATTGGAAGAGTGGTCGATGTCCCGTCCCTGGTCGAGTACTCCAAGGATCTGGACCACGTGGCCCACGCCGAGGAAGGCCTCTTCATCTGTTCCACGGATGCCGCGCAGCAGATCTCCGACACCATTCGGGAGAAGGGGCTCAACCGCGTGGTCGTCGCCGCCTGCACCCCGAGGACCCACGAGCCGCTGTTCCGGGACACCCTTCGTGAAGGGGGCATCAACCAGTATTTCTTCGATATGGCCAATATCCGGGAACATTGCTCCTGGGTTCATTCCAAGCAGAAGGAAGAGGCTACCCAGAAGGCCAAGGACATCGTCCGCATGTCGGTCGCCCGCACGATCAACCTGGAACCCCTGGAGGAGTTCGATCTGCCGGTCAACAAGGCCTGCCTGGTGGTCGGCGGGGGCGTGGCCGGAATGACCTCAGCCCTGGACCTGGCCGAGCAGGGCTTCGAGGTCCACCTGGTGGAAAGGAACTCAGAGCTGGGCGGCATGGCACGGAGGATTCAGTCCACTCTCGAAGGGCTGGATGTTCAAGCCTTCATTGGTGATCTGATTCGCAAGGTCTATCAGCATCCCTTGATCCATGTCTCTCATGAGGCGGCCATTACGGACGTCTCCGGTTATGTGGGCAATTTCGTCACCACGGTGAAATCCGAGAATCAGGTCAAGACGATCGACCATGGCGCCGCCATTCTCGCCACGGGCGCCGCGGAGTACAAACCCACCGAGTATCTCTACGGGCAAGATGACCGCGTGTTGACCCAGCTGGAGTTGGAAGAGCGAATCGCCGAAGGCGAAGAAGGCCTGGTCGATACCGAGAGTCTGGTGATGATCCAGTGTGTTGGCTGCAGGGAGGAGAACAGCAACTACTGCGCCAGGGTGTGCTGCAGCCAGGCGATCAAGAACGCGCTCAAGCTCAAGGAAATCAAGCCCGAGATGGAGATCTACATCCTGTTTCGGGATATGAGGACCTATGGTTTCAAAGAGGATTACTACCTCGAGGCGGCCGAGAAGGACGTCAAGTTCGTCCGCTGGGAGGCGGCTGAGAAGCCCCACGTGCAACCTGCCGTCGAGGAGGGAAGGCCTGTCTTGCGGGTCACCGTCCCCGATCCCATTCTCGGCCAGAGGTTGGCAGTGGACGGCGACCTGGTAGTCCTGTCAGCCGCCGTCATTCCCTCGGCAGGCAGTGTGGAAATCGCCCGGAAGTTCAAGGTGGCCATGAACCCGGACGGGTTCTTCCAGGAAGCGCACGTCAAACTGCGGCCGGTCGACTTTGCTGCGGATGGTGTCTTCATGTGCGGTACGAGTCACTATCCCAAGCATCTCACCGAAACCATCGTCCAGGCGCACGGCGCCGCCGGCCGGGCCGTGACTCTTCTTTCGCAGGACACGGTGACAGCCTCCGGTTCGGTCTGCGAGGTCGAAGAGGACGATTGTGTCTCGTGTGGAGCGTGTATTACGGCCTGCACATATGGCGCCATCGAGTTTCGTGATACGCCAAAGGGCAAAAAGGCCGTGGTGAACCCCGTCCTCTGCAAGGGGGATGGTCTGTGCTGCGCGAAGTGTCCGACCAGCGCCGTTGTCCTCAAGCACTTTACCGATGAGGAGGTCTTTGACCAAATCGATGCGGCCTTGTCAGCCACACAGTGGTCGTAGCGTGCGGAAGGAGGTGAATGATGGCAGCATTTGAGCACAGGCCGAGGATTGTCGCCTTCCTCTGCAATTGGTGAGCATACTCCGCCGCGGACATGTCTGGAGTTACCAGGCAAAGTTACTCACCGGAGATCAGAATCATTCGCGTCATGTGCACCGGCAGGGTGGATCTGGCATTTGTCCTCAGAGCGTTCCAAAAAGGCGCCGACGGAGTCATCATCGGCGGTTGCTGGCCGGGTGAATGCCACTATGTGACCGAAGGAAACTACGACGCACTGGGCAATATGCACCTGTGTAAGAAACTCCTGCAGCATATTGGGCTGAGTCCTGACAGGTTGAGACTCGAGTGGATCTCCGCATCTGAAGGAAGCCGCTTCGCCGAGGTCATGAGTGATTTTGCTGGAAAACTGAGGGATCTGGGACCTCTTGGCCGGGAGAAGGAGCTCGACGAAGTGGTGGTGAATTTCAGGCTTAAGGCCCTCACTCGACTGGTGCCCTACCTGAAGCTGGTGGAAAGGGAGAAGCTGAGAGTGCCGACCAAGTCGGAGGAGGCGTACAACGAGTTCTACAACAGCGACGAGGTGAACAAGCTCTTCGATGACTTGATCGTGGAGAAGTTGGCGATCAGCCAGATCCTGGTGGCTCTGGAGGAAAGACCACGGTCGACTGCGGAGATTTCAGATGTGTTGGGACTGAACCCGTCCGAGGTTTCGAGATACATGGACAGCTCATCGAGGCAGGGATTTGTCAGATACGACCTCGAGAAAAAGTGCTATGCACTCGCGTGAGCACAGGGGACAGGTTTTGGGAACGACTCCCAAACAGGGTTGGGAAGATCGGCGATGAACAACGACAGCATCGACCAGATCATCGACAACCACCATGGCGAAGCCGCCTCACTCATCCAGGTGTTGCTGGAGATTCAGAGGGAGAACCACTGGCTCCCGAAAGAGGCGCTCACGAGGGTCAGCGAAAAACTGGAAGTTCCGTTGCGACGGATCCAGCATATCGCCACCTTCTACAAGGCCTTCAGCCTGTCACCCAAAGGCCGCCACGAGGTTCACATCTGCATGGGCACCGCCTGCCATGTTCGTGGTGCGGGGCGCGTCCTCGAGAAGGTCGAAAGCGTGACCGGCATCAAACCCGGAGAAACGGATCTGGATCTCAAGTTCAGCCTCGAGACCGTCAACTGTCTCGGTTGCTGCGCTTTGGGCCCGGTGATGGAGATCGACGGAACGACTCACGGCAGGCTCTCGGCAGCCGACACTAAAGACGTGCTGCAGGACTATGAGTAGATGAAGGGCATGACCCGGATCAAGCTCGAGGAGCTGAGACAACGGATCGTGTCCGGGAGAAACCCGGACACACCGTGCATCACGGTCTGCGCCGGCACCGGGTGTCTAGCGTCCGGCGCGAGGGATGTCATCACAGCGCTCAACCACGAGATCGAAGCGCAAGACCTCGAGGTCGAATTGGGTTTCAGAAGTACGGGTTGTCACGGATTCTGTGAGAAGGGCCCGATCGTCGTCATCGACCCCGAGGAGATCTGCTATCTCCAGGTCACGCCGGACGACGTTCCCGAGATCATCGAAAAGACGATCAAGGAGAAAGAGGTCATCGAGCGCCTTCTCTATGTCGACCAGAACACCGGCGAAAAAGCAGTCCACGAGCCGGATATCCCGTTCTACAAGCACCAGGAACGGATGGTATTCGGCGCCAACAGGAGGATCGACCCCAAGAGCTTCGAGGATTACCTTGCCATCGGGGGCTATCGGGCACTGGTCAAAGCTCTCTTCGAGATGACACCGGAGCAGGTTGTCTCAGAGGTGAAAGAGGCGAACCTGCGGGGCCGCGGAGGCGGGGGGTTCCCGGCCGGGGTCAAGTGGGAGATCGCCCGCAACGCCCCTGGTGAGACCAAATATGTGGTCGTCAACTGTGACGAGGGAGACCCGGGCGCCTATATGGACCGGTCTTTGATGGAGGGCAACCCCTACGGCGTGCTCGAGGGCTTGACGATCGGAGCGTATGCCATCGGCGCCCATGAGGGTTATGTCTACATTCGCCAGGAGTATCCCCTGGCGTTGGAGAACCTCATGGCCGCCATCGAGGATGCCGAGAAACGCGGGCTCCTCGGCAAAGACATCCTCGGCTCCGGGTTCGATTTCCGGGTCAAGGTGCACCGGGGAGCCGGCGCCTTTGTCTGTGGTGAAGAGACGGCTCTCATCATTTCGTTGGAGGGCGAGGTCGGCGAGCCAAAGCCGAGGCCGCCCTACCCTGCGGTGAAGGGTCTCTGGGGCAAACCGACGAACATCAACAATGTGGAGACATGGGCCAACATTCCTCTGATCATCAATGGCGGAGCTGCTGCTTTTGCCGCGATCGGCACCGAGGGCAGCAAGGGCACGAAGATCTTCTCCCTGGTCGGCAAGATCGCCAACACCGGTCTCGTTGAGGTTCCCATGGGCATCAGTCTGAGAGATGTCATCTACAAGATCGGCGGTGGAATCCCCGGGGGCAAGAAGTTCAAGGCTGTGCAGACCGGTGGTCCGTCGGGAGGCTGCATTCCCGAGGAGCGGCTGGATCTGGAGGTCGATTTCGACGAGCTCACCAAGGCCGGCTCGATGATGGGCTCGGGTGGGATGATCGTCATGGATGAAGAGACCTGCATGGTTGACGTGGCCAGGTACTTCATCGATTTCCTCACCGACGAATCCTG
>Ga0316194_10002036_pt1 | contig 14100 bp, 11 predicted proteins | sample CroRivsedime1_MG_FD_204936 | JGI IMG/M metagenome (GOLD analysis project Ga0316194, IMG submission 204936) | Coastal sediment microbial communities from Maine, United States - Cross River sediment 1 | ecosystem: Environmental > Aquatic > Marine > Coastal > Sediment | place: USA: Maine...
CCCTACACGGATCGGGTGATGATGTTTGTGGTTGAGGGGGGAGATGAAAAGGTTCGACAGTGGGTGACCGAGAAGCGCAATATCCATAAGGACTACAAACAGGCCTTCAGCGAAGAGCCTCCAATGATATCAGGTGTGGCAATCATGACGGATACTGACAACACGCGGGAATCCGCCATCGCCTGGTATGGAGACATCATTTTCACAAACGACCAGACAGGCTCGAATTAGATTACATTGCAGGGAACCGGGCGTCCTCTAACAATCCGATAGTTCTTGTTTTGAGTTCCGGCGTCCAAGATTGACCGCAAGCAGCTTCAGAGGGGGGAGCATATTCATGAGTTTCAACGAAACTGCCTGAAAAGACCCACGCGTGAGCTTGGCCGGGACGACCCATCAGCCTGAAGAAAAAATGGGTTGTCAGAGGGGGCTGTAAAGAATTCAAGGAAGTTGTAAGGTTTGATAGCCGAGTGTGAATGTCTGTTTCTGCAGTCTTTCAAGACATCCACCTTGAGATGCTGTACTTCCGACTAGGGTCGTTTCTTGTCGTTAAGTGATTGATTATATAAGCAGCGAATAAACGTCAGGGTTGGGTCTGACTCCCTCCGTTCAGGAAAAACACATATGGAATCAGCATAAAGCCATTACTCCGGCCTACCATAACAGCAACTGTTCACCGGCAAACACTCGCCATGCCGCCAGCAAGGCGAACAGGAGGAAGACACTACCGCTTATCCGGTGCAGCCAAAGAAGCGGAAGTCGCTGCAGCACGGTGCGTCCAGCCCAAACTCCTAATCTCGGCGACATCATCGTCAACCACTTCAACCAGGAACAAACTCTGCAAGAAGCAGCCGCTGACCTGGGCGTGATCATTTTTGAGATTGATCGAGAGAAGTAATACTACGGCGAGCATACCCAGCGTATGGCTGAATTGAAAAAGCTAGCTGCGGTACAAGAGCGAGTAATTATCAAAATGATGGATAGAATCAATGACAATACGCCCCAACCGAAAGTGCGACATTTGGAAGTGTTTAATAACCCATATTCATAAGTAAGCAACCATGTGCGGCCGTTTTTCTACTTCTGTGACCCCAGCAGTCCCTGGCAGCGCGGCTCCAATGAGAACACCAATCGGTTGCTGAGGCAGTATTTTCCAAAAGGTACGAACTTGTCGGTACACTCTCAGGTAAAACTCAATGCAGTGGCGCGTCAGCTGAATGAGCGGCCACGTAAGACATTAGAGTTCGAGACGCCGGCAGAACGATTTAATGCATGTGTTGCGTCGATCGGTTGAACTGGCAGCGGTTTCCTGCCCTTCACCGGGGAATACCTGAGTAATTTACTCGGGTGACTGGTTCCGCCCATGAACCGGTCGTTCATCGTAAGTTGTTGTACGACAAAAAAAGTACTGTAAACGGTCATTCCCGAGTCGGGATATAGCAGGAAACTTTCACCCCGAGGAGAGCATTCGCTAACCTCAATATCAAATCAATCCGCTATTGCTTCTCCGTCCGTATATCATCCGCTTGCTATACGGACAGGATTTTAATAACGTCTTGATTGAAATTATGAATATATTGAATATCTGGAAAGTCGTATATCTACTTGGCTGACCGCTGGGTCAGCCTAATACCTGCTATACCCTTAAGGAGATTTAAGTGGCACTAGAAAGCAAACAAAACTCGTTAGTTCTTGGTGTATTCATATTTCTTGGGTTGACTTCTCTTGGCTACCTACTGGGGAATTCGGCAATTAAATTCAAAGAATATGAAAGAACGGTAACTGTAAAGGGTTTGTCCGAAAAAGAGTTTGGAGCCGATATTGTTATATGGCCAATACAATTTACGGCTGCTGGAAATAACCTTGAAGAATTATATGAAGCAATAGACGGAAATACGACGAAGATAAGTGAGTTCTTGGCGGGTAAGGGAGTCGATAAAAAAGAGATATCATTTACTACCCCTTCAATCACTGATAAATCTGCTCAGCAATACGGAAATCAGGCTAAGGCCGAATTTCGATACACCGCGATTCAAACGGTAACGGTTTACTCTAGTGATATTGATTCCGTTAGAAAAGTAATGGGGGAGCTATCGGAGCTGGGTAAACAAGGAATTGTTTTTACAGGTGGAGACTATCAGTCTCAAACTGAGTATTTATTTTCTCGCCTCAACGAGATAAAACCAGAAATGATTGAAGAGGCCACCCGCAAAGCAAGAGAAGTTGCAGAAAAATTCGCGTCAGACTCAAAAAGTACCCTGGGTAAAATTAGGAAGGCTACTCAAGGTCAGTTCAGCATAACCGCCAGGGATAAAAATAATCCACATATCAAGAAAGTTAGGGTTGTTTCTACAGTAGAGTACTATTTGTCTGACTGAGGAGATATGGGTAACCTTCAGCGGCCGTGTTCCATAGACAAAAAGACAAGAGGAGTCCGTCAGATGTAATCTTCATATCTAGCCATTACCGTACTTGTCCTCGCTTCAGTAATGTGGGGATGTAAAGCGGTAGCGCCAACAAAATCCTCTGCTCATACCAACAAGATGATGTGCGAATCGCACGGAAGTTTTGTCCGCTGTGCACTGCATGATGCCAATCGTCGCCAAGTCAGCTTGCACAATGAAACCAGCCAAAGTAAGTGCATAAAGGGCTACACCTGGGGTGCTGACAGTGACGGAATCTGGGTCGACGATAAATGTATTAGTAGACCACTTTAGTATGTGTTAGGAGCGGCGTCTCGCCGTGATTCACACCGGACTGTGTAACTTACAGAGCTGTGTCAAAACCTCGCCAGCAGAGCAGGTAGCCTCTAACAAGAGGGACTACTTGGCTGCCGCAAGCGGTTTGATTTCCACGTCCACCAAATCCGCTCGCACCAGCTCGGCAGCAGCAGAGCGAACGTGCATGGGCAGGGTTGACCAGTCTATTTCTGTCTCGAACTGCGGTGCGGCGTAGGCGGCAATACGTATTTCGTTATCTGTAAACTCAATTAACGTGAAGCTCTGCTTTGACTTTTCCCCTGTACCAATCAGGCGCCGTGGTCCTGCCCCCAGGCAGGATAGGCCCACGAAGGCGATGCCATTCCTGGCGCCTGGATAGAAAGCATGATGGTGGCCACTGAGAAACAGATCGACATTAGCAGCCTCGAGGAGTGTTTGAAGTTCGTGGTCACCGATATATTCCCGCTCACGCCCCTGCGCGAACGGCCAAAGTGGCACGTGGCTGAAGATTATGCGTCGCTGATAAGCCGGGCCGTGTTTCGCGAGAACCTGGCGCAACCAGTCCATCTGTTGTTGCGGCAGGTGCCCGACCACCGTGGCATCAAGCGAGATGAATAGGGCGCCACCGAACTCAAAGGCATAGTGGAAGGGATATCCGGCATCATCCACAAAGTGGACCCCGGGTTTGCGATTTGTCCACTGCTTGGCATACATTGTTCGTTCCAGCTCAAAGCCTGTATAGGCGGAAGCGTCATGGTTGCCCGGCGTCACCGCGAGCGGTATGCCGGCATTGACCAGCGGATCACTGACCTGCCCGTGAAAGGCTTGCCACATGGACTCCAATGCGTTCCGGGTGAGGTGCGGTTTGCGCTGTCCTGCCACCATGTCCCCGGCACTAATGACCAGACCCGGCTTCAGTTCGAGAATGCGGGCCACGGCACCGTCCACTGCCGCTTCATAACGGATGGAACCGTATGAGCCGTTCATGTCGGATATTACTGCCACGCGCTGGGTTTCCCCAGCATCGGCGAGTGTCGGGAGGCAAATCAGCAGCAGAATGGTAATCGCGACCGGGAGATACCGCATGCCTTTACTCAACTGACTGTATTCTGATAAGGACATCATCGGTCATCCATCAGGGTGTCACAATCAACCTTATGCACCTTCGCCTCACCCGTTGCCAGGAAAATGGCTGGGTCGAGATCGAAACGCAGTTTTCCTGCACGACAACTATCACGCAGAATACCGGCTGCCAGCCGGGTATTGTTGAGCACCTGCTCGAACTGTTTGTTGCTGAGCCCAAAGGTGTTGAGCACATAATTGTACAACTCACCCTGCTCCTCGAAGTCAGCAGCCAGTTGCATCAGGCGCCGATAGGTATCCGGATTGTAATGGCGGATCTTCTCAATCATCTGTGTCTTCTTGGTGAAATTGGCGTAGGGAAGTCGTGCCCCGGCATCGTTGTCGTTCAGTTGCGTGTACCTGAGTTTTACCGGGTGGTGGATCGCAATTTCTTCCGGCACTGTACTGCTACTTGCCGGCACGCGCCTGATCTCGCCATGGTCAACCCAGTACCAGTAATTCAGATAGTCAATGTTCCCGATGCGGTCCTGCTGACTGAAAATATAGTCCAGCAGTGTGATTTCGGTAAGCTCCTGCATCCAGAACACCATCTGCTCGGTTACAACACCATGTTGCATGGCCTGGCGCAGGATGGTGTTATCAGCTGCTTCGTGGATGCCGGCTTCGATAGCCTCCAGAAGCGGTTGCTCCGATCGTAATGCGAGAAACGGTGCGGTTTCCTGAAAATCCAGGCTCTGGCCCACGCCCCAGCCAGACTTGCGCGTGCCGTTAATTTCGGCATTGTAGCGATCGCCATGAGGGTGAAGCAGTACACCGTGGACCTGTTTTGTATCGTGAGTGAATAGCTCATCCGTGGAGTGATAGGCAGCCGGATTATTCTCTGCTGCCTGCATGACTTCCCAGCCTGCATGGTTCATAGCACCACCCTTGTGCTGTGCCGAGACCTCCAGTCCGCGTTGCGTTACACGCACCAGGTGAACCTCCTTGTCCATCGAGCGGTAAACGCTGACCGGCACATGAATGGCGGTGTCGAGAAAGCGAGAAAAGTGGTAGTAGAGGAGTGAGGCAGTCGCGAACGTTGCGCTGGTATGTGCGTCGTTCATGGTCATCTTGTACGATACTGGTTCCCCCAACGCGCCACGTTTAACGGGACTGCTGGTGGCGCATTGCCTGTCTTCAAAGGTCTTTGCCTTGCCGGCGAAGGAGCCCCGTGAAATATCGTAAACCAGAGTGCCCGGGCTGGTGCTGAAAACCTTCGGGCACAGGGCGTGGGAGCCTGCATAGAAATCAATACTGCAGAATGCCTGTTCGCGTTCCTTATCTGAGTCGCTGTAGACACCGCCGGGCATCCTGTCCAGGATAACGCAGTGTTCGTCAATTCCATTCGGGGATGTGTAGGATGTCACGATGCCGCTTACCGTTCCTGCTGACACGTGCGTAGTCGCACAGAGTATCAAGCTGGAGAATACCCATGGGCGGCTGCGTTGTAGTGACTTTTTCACAGTGATTCCTATCCTTAATGTGTCCCGGGCAGTTGGAGCATGGCAATCAGGAATTGGATTCACAGAAGCTTGCTGCCTAGAGTAAGGGGCTGAAAAGGGTATAGTATATCGCGCATTCACAGAAGGTAAGCGCAAGATCGAGTGGCGGTATATCAGAATCTACTAGCTGCCCACGCGTGGGCGGCTACCATTTAACATGACAGGATGCATATATTACAATTAAGTTTACCGCATGGACGGATGTGCTGCTGACAATAGCATCACCAAGGCAACAGTGCTTTTGAACAGGTTGTGCGCCTTACAGGTAATTTCTGAGTAGCGTTCAACTGCATCCAGCAGCGACATAATTACCGGCATACCTTTCAGCATCACACCGATGGTGCTACCGGGAGCCACTGATGCCAACCCCGTGACAGTCCCGTTCCAAGCTTACGTCAGATGCGGGGCAAGGATGCCCCGCATTAGTAGACGTTTTTCAAAAGCCTGCTAGTCCTCGTGGACCTCAAGCTGAAAATCGTCCCATTTGAAGATGCCCGAGTCCCCACGGTCGCGGAATTTCACTTTATCTGGTCCATGCATCCAGTTGACGCCGTCCGAGGTGGCAAATAGAAATGACTCAGTGGACCCCAACTTGATGTTGAATCGGTTCATAAACGACTGATTGCTTGAACAACACCGCAGTTTTTGCCGAAGTGTGAATACTGATTGCTGAGCGTGAACGGTAACTTTTGCGGCAGCTAAGACGTTCCCCGAAATCCGGGGAATGTCGCATTCTGGCCGACAGTCGCCGATTAGGGACACTGCATCGGCGATATTTTCTATGACTGGGAACGGCAACTCTGCCGCAACTTCGGACATTCGCAAACCTATAACAACGATGTAAAAAGAAACCCGCCGAAGCGGGTTTTCTGAATACTGACGGTCTCTCTAACCAACCGATCTAATTCTCTGGATATGGGAACTCCCTACCCAGCAACTCAGAGGCCTTCTTGTAAATGGGCTCGAGCACATCTCGTATACGCGTGACGCGGTTCTACCGGTAGACGGTGAAAACCGGCCAAAACTAGCAGTTCGTCGAACACTTTAATACCATCAATTAACGAGATCTAGAAACGAAGACAGCTGGACAGAGCTGAGCGCCAGTGAATATCCGGAATTAATTGCACTTAATGCTATTGAATGAATGACGGCAGCCTATAGCTACCGTCATCACCTCCAACTTATGTGTGCTTTGCGTTATGGCCCTACCAGTTCTGCCGCCGTGTGTGTCTCTCTGACGAAGCTAAGCACATCCTTCGAATGCAACTGGTCACGGTCATAGTCAACCAACATCAGGTGATTGCGACCCGGCGTGAAACGCGCATCCTCTACACCGTCACAACCCTTCAGATGACCGACCAGTTCTGACCTTTGGCCGTCACTCAGTGCATCATCGACATGCACCACGACCTCAACCTGGTGAATGTTTCCCATGATAACCTCCTTCCGGTTCATTCAACCGGATATCCACAAACAACCTCTTCCGTGGAGTGGGAGCCACGGAACTTCCCTTTATATATTTTATATAGATGCTACAGCGCTGCGCCGAAAGTCGCAGACATAACTGATTGCCAATTGTTTGATCAATGTCAAATGCAGGACGTTTGTACACGTTTACAGCAACGACCTGAAATATTGCTACTATAATTGATATAGGAGGGTGAAAAGAAGAGAGGGCAAGCCACAGAGGTTTGCCAGAGCCATAAGGGCAACGATCTTCACCCCTCTGACGCCTCGGCAAGCACGGTACTTGCAGGAGTAGTCAGGATGGCCTGACAGCTCTGAAGGTGGGCAGAGCCACCAGTAAGACCGCCCAACTACCGGGGCGTTTCTATGAGTGACAATATAGCTCCGACCATTGTGCCGGGGTTTTCTTATTTCAGAAAGGTCTTAAAACGTCCAACTACGGACCTGCAGCACAACGAGAAACGGCCCCCGAAGGAGCCGTTGTTAACTCAATATAAATCTACCTCGGGCCACTCTCGAGTTGCCTGAGGCGTTCTTTCAATTGCTTGATTTCTGCTTCATTGGATTCGGTCCCTGGTGCACTGTATGCGGGAGCGCCACCATAACCAGAAGCACCGCCATAGCCACCATAGCCTGGATCACCACCATAACCGGGGCCACCTCCATAGCCATAGCCAGGACCACCACGATAATCATCATAACGGTCATTATTATTACCGCCCATCCACCTGGATGGATTCATCATATTGTTATTACCACCGTTATTACCGCCCGTCCATTTGGATGGATTCATCATGTTGCCCATATCCATCGCACAGGCCTGGTGCGCAAGCAGTAAGCTGGTCGCCACAATAATTACCCTGAATTTTATTTCGTTGTTTTGCACTGAGTATTCCTCTCTATAAATGTAATTGCCACTGGACAAACGATGCTACCGGTCTGTCTCCCGACTACCCTTATCGCCCTAGCCGGTCACGGCGTCAAATAAATGTACTTGAATGGATTAACCTACAAGGAGGATTGGAACTCTGGTCAGTTGTAATATTAGATAATCTGCATGTAGGTTCCTATTTGACGAATGGCGGTAATGGGTCGACAGCCCCTGTTTAGTATGAAGTTACAGCCACTTACCCCAGGAATGCCCTGTTCCACCCGGTAACCTGCCGTTAGACGCATTCTGATTGCCGATTGTTTACGTGACTGACAACGGGGAAAACCGGGCCAAACTCGGACTAAAAGCGGAAGAATAAATGTCGGCCCGAAGGCGGCCACGTTCATGTCTGAAACGGTTGAGGCACTTTCTTTCTTCTCACAATCCCGATCAGCCCAAGCAGGCTGGAGCCAGACAGCTGCCAAGTAACTGTCAATCTGGCATGCTCTGTCATCTGGTGCCTGCGACAAAATGCCATGCGGCATTATGTCTCATTGTAATCATCCCTTGTCAAAGTAATATTTGATCGAATAAGTTGAAACCAATATCTGAATTCAGTGAATTCGCCACTGCCCACTTGGGAGGAGGGTTTTGGTGCAAGTTTAATTGGCTATCAAGCTTTGAAACCTTATGGGGACCATTCAATGAACCCGAAAACATCGTCGTTAGTCCTAAAGCTGGTCTTATTGTTTTTATCAACTGTGTTTATCGCTGAAAATGCTTTGGCGGGAAAAGGGAAAGGGGGGTCACCTGGCAGGGCTGCTCTGTCTGCTGCTGAGGTGGTGTCAGTTCTTGACGCTGACGAGGCATCACACCTGACTTTTATGCGTGAAGAAGAAAAGCTGGCCAGAGATGTCTACCTGACGCTTGCTGAAATGTATCCCGAGCAGGGCGTATTTTCAACTATTGCAACCAAATCAGAACAGACACATACAGATACTATGCGCGACAAGCTGGACCAGTTCAAACTGCCAGACCCGAACCCGGATACCAATAACCTGCCGGAAAGTTTAGGTGTCTTTACTGGTGAAGAGTGGGGCGGGTATTTCGCCGAGAATTATAACGCGTTGACGGAAATGGGCTCTGAGAGTGAACTGGCCGCGCTCTACGTGGGAGCATTTATCGAAGAGCTGGATATGCATGACATTGCGGACTGTCCTCAAGTGATGGTTGATGCAGGGTATCGTGATCCATGTGGTCTACGGTACACGGACGAAATAGCGCTGATCAATGCCTACCGTTCCCTTATCGATGGCTCAGAAAACCATCTGCGCTCTTATGTAGGACAGATTGAAGCAGTTATTGGGGTTGGAAACTATGAGGCTCAATACCTTACCCAGGAAGAAGTTGACGCAATCCTCGGGCGTTAGGCAATCATTAAATCAACTGGTGCTGAACGGGACAGCCTGTTTGAAAGCTGACGATATGGGGCTGGAAACCTGATGTTCAAACAGCTGTTCATTTTACCTGTATTGCTTTCCGGCTTTGCCATCAGCCCGGTACATTCGCTGGCAATGGATCTCGATCATGATAGTGTTCCGGATTCTAGAGACAGATGCCCGAACACCGCGCAACTGACAAAGCTACCCGCTGACTTCAAATTTACTGCAGCAGTGAATCCAGAAAGGTTAAAACCGGGTCCCCTGGCGTATCCGGTAGACCAACACGGTTGCGAATTCGATACCGACGGTGACGGTGTGGTCAACAGCGAAGATTACTGTCCGGAAGATAGTAAAGAGGTGCTTTTGATGGGTGTCTCCGGGAATGGTTGTCCAAAACACAGTGATCGTGATGGAACGCCCGATTATCGTGATAGATGCCCAAACACACCCGCGAAAGTTAAAACTGACAAGTATGGTTGTGAAGCAAGCCAAAAAATATTAGGTTCGTTGACAGAGAGGGTAACTGGTCGTCTAGCGGCCTGACTAAATTACGAATGGAGCGCGGATGCCTCCTTTGGGTCGTCTCCCGCCAATCAGAGAAATCTAATTTAGATTCAGTCCCTTCGTCCGTTGTCGGCCACAACTTGCCCTTCCCGGTCGACTAGCGAACGACTGGTTAGCAAGTGGAAGCAGGACGTTGGCAGCGGCCCTGGACGGCCAGTCGTGCAGGAATGCACCTCCTTGAATTTATAAGTCGATATTTCCGCACTTGGTTAATTACTGTACCTCATGTTGGGTTTTGCCACCAACAGTATTATGGTAAAACTGGAACTTGGTCGTCTCGTAGATGCCTTTCGCAAGATCTTTCAGCAACAGGGTTTTCTCGGGGAACTGTGCAGATACATCAGCGGACGGATCGTCAGCATGCAGGTCATGGAGTTTGGCATCGGTGCCATCATACTTCATTCTTAACATATAATTTTTTGTGATTGCACCTATAACCGGGGCACGCTTTCCGGACGTCTGCGTATAGACTGCGCGCTCACCTTCCGGTGTCGGCCCGTTGATATCACGACCCATGGTTGAATTTACATAATCGACACCCAGCCAACCCGCGATTGTCGGGACCACATCCACCAGGCTGGTGGCCTCTTCAATCACCCGGGGTTGAAGGTATTGGGGAGCGTAGATGATAAACGGCACATGTAAGCCATCCAGGTCCAGCAGTTCATAAAATGGCTCCATATGCGGCGTTGTAGTGATGCGATTATTATGGTCGCCAAATACTACAAAAATCGTGTGCTCAAAATAACCACTGTGTTTGGCCATCTCGAGGAACTTGCCAATGTTAAAATCCAGCAAGCGCACGGCATTATATTGGGCGGTACTCTTGAAGCCATGTTGCGCTACTTCTTCTTCAGGCAGGTCATCTATCTGAAATCCCTCGTTCTCCTCGGGAATAGTAAACGGCCGGTGATTTGAAGCTGTTTGTATGTAGGCAAAGAACGGACGGTCTTGTGGCTGACGGGCCAACACCCTGTCAACCTCCCGGAACAATCCCAGGTCGGAAATACCCCAAACATCGACCAGGGGCTCCGTATAACTGTCTTCCTGGTACAGATGGATTCCCTTGATACTGCTTTGGATGAGGGCGCTCATATTCGCCCAGCCGGCATTGCCACCGATAAAATAGAACTTCTCATGGTCGCTGAGGTAGTTCAGTGCAATCCGCTGCTCGGCAATCAACGGGTTCCTGGTGGCTGTTTTAACCGATGACACATCGGGCAATCCGGTAATGCTCGCAAACACCGTGCGTGACGTGCCGGAGACTGGCACATAAAAGTTCGGGAAAAACCAGCCTTCATGCGCCATCATGTCCAAATTTGGAGAAGTTTTTAGCGGGTTGTTGTGTACGCTGAGCCGGCTGGCGCCCAGTGATTCCAGCATAATAAATACAATATTTGGCGGACGTTCAAACTGTAATTTTTGCGGCCCACCAGATAATTGCCGGTCGTAATTCAGGATGGTTTCATCCTTGTCAGTGACATTTAGATAATCTGCAATCACCGGATAATAGTGATGCACCTCCTGCATGTCATAATGCGGCTCTCGTAGTTCGAAGGTGTCATAGAAGAACAATACCGGGTTAATGCCGAGAGCAGAAACGGTATCATTGCCTGAAAAGAAGGCATGGTTCCAGCGCAGTGGTACCGGGTTCTGAATGTTGATATCGGCAAAGCGGCCCAATAGTCCGCCCAGCACCAGGAAGGTGACTACGGCAGTGCCGGTCACGGCCTGCCATTTCGTAATTGGCCGTTGTTCCCTGTCAAGCGTCTTGCGTTCCAGCAGTATGACCAGCCAGCTGGCAACAGCGACCGCGAGCAGCCAGGCCAGTGTTACCCAGACAACAGGGTAACTCTCCCACATCATGTTGGCGGAGATAGACAGATCTTCGAAAAAGCGCAGGACCGTGGAATTCAGGCGAATGCCGAGATAGGTATAGTGGCCGAAATCAATGATATAAAACAGCAGCGTGATCAACAGGGCAACGGCAATGTATACCCGGGACAGTTTGCGAATAGACGGTGAACTGGAGACGTTATAGCGCGGCATCCAGCTCAACAGGAATACTGGCAGGCTCAGTAAAAGTGCCAATCGCAGGTCAAATTTTACGCCGATATACAGTGTCTCGTACAAAATGCCCGGATCCGGATGAACCGTCTGCCCGACCTCCGAGAACCCGTAATAAAATATGGCCCGCAGTGCCACAAAAACCATGAACAGCAGTGCCACAACACCAGCCGCATACTGCAATCGTCCGGACTTCAACCAGGCCATTAACTAACTCCTTCTTCAAAAGACAAGCGGCAACCGTTTACAGATCAGTCGATTGTCTGACATGTGCAGTTGTACCGGGGGTAACCCTGGATAGCGGTGGCCGCAGCCACGTCAGCATAATCAGCACAATAAATAAGGGATCTAGCAGGTAATCCCACAAGTTGTGTGATTCCAGCAGTTGCAGGGAAAAAGCAATCGCTGCGGCAGTTATGCTCACTGCCAGAAAATAGTACTTTCTCAACCAGCAGAACAGGGAAATTATACACAGCGCCGTAAGCAACCAGGGGTTGGAATACCCCAGGCTGTAACTGTCGAATTGGGTCAGTCCCAGCGCGAACGGGTAGAGCAGTATAGCCGCAGCCAGTGCCAGTCGGCGCAGCAGGACTAGTTCATCTTCTTGAAAAAGCTGCCATGAAAAGTTCTGCTGCAGAATGAGGGCGAGATAAAAAAACAGTGCAATGACAGAGCTGTCGCCAAACACGCCACGCACATAATACCAGCCCGGGTAGTCAGCCAGCGGTAACATTACCAGCAGGGCGATGATAACCACCACCAGAACTCTCCCGGCAGGTGGCAACCTGCTTACTGGCAACAGGAGGGTGGCCCATGCAATACACACGAATAACGTGGCCAGGCCAGTTAACAGCGGTGTTGCACTGATCATGATTCAGGTCCCGCAGTTGCCAGCATTTCCAGTAGTGCTGCGCGATTAAAATAGACATGTTTGATGTGTTCTCTTTTCCAGGTGTAGAACAGGTGGAAGTTACCGTCGTGTGTCTGTAGCAGGAACGGGTAAGAGAATGGATTGTGTATATTCTCGCTGCCAACTGCTGTTTCAAAACGGTACACCAGCTGCCATGCAGCGCTGCTGTTGCTGCGGTGCGCCATGCTGATGTCCTCTTTTTCCGTGGGATGATTGTTGAAAACCAGCAACAGTTCATCCGGCATGTTCAGCTGGACAACCGTTATTGCCGCATCCGGGTTGAGGAGCGTAAGTGCTTCAAGTGCCGTCCAGTCGGCCAGATTGTCCTGGCTGCGACTGAACCAGAGTTTACCCGGTTGACTGGCGGAACTGTTGCGCATAAACGCGATGGCATGCGTAGTATCTGCAGGTAACAGGAATGGCTGGATGGCTTCCCTGCCGTGGCTGATACGATACTTGTTGGTAATATTGCCGCTGCTGTCCAGTTGCAACAGTTCTGCAAATTTTCCAAGGAACTCATGGTAGGCAGGCAGAATGACATCACCCTTTTCGGTAAGCAGCGGGGCATTTTTCACCAGGGTGCTGAGGTTCATGAATGGCGAACTGATCAGGCGTTTGACCGGTCCCCAGGTGCTGCCGTTGTCTTCAGATACAGACAGGTTTATCGCGCTGCCCGCCCAGCCACCAACCGATACCGAAACGAAAAACAACCAGATTTCATCACCGTTAACCAGTGCCACGGGGTTGCCCAGTTTGCGAATGTACCTGTGCGTTTCCCGGGCGACCGTCTGACGTGTCATCACCTTTTCGATGTCAGACCAGCTGTTGTCGGCCCTGTTCAGCACGCGACTGTAGATCGAGGTGTCCTTGCTGCCCTCGCGTGAACCGCCATACCAGAACACACGGATATCACCATTTATGAGTTCGATGGCGGTTGAGCTATGTACCTCCCTGGTGAGGTTGCCGGAAATAAGGGCCTCCTCCAGTAGCGGCTCGCTATCCTGGTCGCTGGTCCGGTATTCAGGGATGACAAAGGCGGGTTTCTGTATTTCTGGCAGGGAAGATATTGCCAGGGTGAACCCGCAAGCAATCACCAGAAGTACGCCAAGTCGGATTGCTGTCATAGCGGTTTATGTCCATCAAAATGAAGCCGTGAATTTTGCTGGTGTTCCGGTCACAAATCAATCAGGGAAATGACGCTATATGGATGCCTGGTTTGGGTAATGAGGCGCCCCGGTGGCAGCGGTAAAAAAACCGGAATTCACGCAAGTACGTAATTATGGAGACTTAAATGATCAATAAATAAAATGGCTCTTCCCCAGATCGGGTGGGTATACCAAGATCATTGTGTCTCTCGCAGAGACGCAAAGTACGCCAAGGAAGAATGATATTTACCTGCTAAACCATCGCTTAGGCATGCAAAACTCAAGTATCT
>Ga0316194_10002039_pt1 | contig 14095 bp, 12 predicted proteins | sample CroRivsedime1_MG_FD_204936 | JGI IMG/M metagenome (GOLD analysis project Ga0316194, IMG submission 204936) | Coastal sediment microbial communities from Maine, United States - Cross River sediment 1 | ecosystem: Environmental > Aquatic > Marine > Coastal > Sediment | place: USA: Maine...
TTGAATCGGAAGCCGAAGAACGCCGGCCGGCTCAGGCCGGGTCGAAGAGACCGTGGCTGAGCACACCCCAATCGGCCTCCCAGCCGGATAGCGAGGCCTCGCTGAAACGTGAGCGCAGAAACTGCTGCATCCGCCCTTCGACGAATGCGGTCAACAACCCAGCCGCTGCCTCTGGCGTGGTGCGCAGACTCGCATCCTGACGCAGCTGCGCCTCGCGAAGGATCTGGCGTAACTGCACATCAATGCGCTCGAAGAATTGCTGCACCCGCTCGTGCAGACGCTCTCGCTCACCGACCAGCGCGTCACCGAGCAGGACCCGTGTAATCCCCGGATTACGGTCGGCAAACCCGAGCAACAGGAAGATCACCTTGGCAACCCGTACCTGGGTGTTCTTTTCTTCGTCCAGGATCTGATTGATCCGCGCGAATACACTCTCTTCCGCGAAGCCGATCAGTCCCTCGAACATTCTGGCCTTGCTGGGGAAATGCCGGTAAAGCGCCGCTTCTGATACACCCACCGCGCGCGCGAGCGCGGCCGTGGTTATACGGTCGCCCGGATGCTGTTCCAGCTCGTTGGCCAGGGCCTCGAGGATCGCCTGCTTGCGTGACGGCCGCGGCATGAACCTGTGTTACCGGCGTCGAATCAGGGTGCCCACACCCTGGTCCGTGAACAATTCGACCAGGACCGCATGCGGAACCCGGCCGTCGATGATGTGGGCCGAATTGACCCCGGCCTTCACCGCACTCACGGCACACGCGATCTTTGGCAGCATGCCCCCGGTGATGGTGCCATCTGCAATGAGTTCATCCACCGTATCGAGTGTCAGGCCGGTCAACAAATCGCCCTGCTTGTCCAGCAGACCCACGGTATTGGTCAGCAGCATCAGCTTCTCCGCATGCAGCACCTCGGCCATCCTTCCGGCCACCAGGTCGGCATTGATGTTGTAGGAGTGGCCGTCATGACCGACACCGATCGGCGCCACCACGGGGATGAAATTACCGTGCACCAGCATGTCGACCACCGATGCATCGATGCTCTCGACTTCACCGACGTGTCCGATGTCGATGATCTCCGGTGCCTGCGCCTCCGGGTTCGCCCGGGTGAGATTGAGCTTGCGTGCACGGATCAGGTCGCCGTCCTTACCGGTCAGTCCAACCGCCGAACCACCATGCCGGTTGATCAGATTCACAATATCCTTGTTGACCAATCCCCCGAGCACCATCTCAACCACGTCCATGGTCTCGGAATCGGTGACCCGCATGCCCTGGACGAATTCGCTCTGCTTGCCCAGCCGTTTGAGCAGACTGCCAATCTGCGGCCCTCCGCCATGGACCACCACCGGATTGATGCCGACGAGTTTCATCAACACGACATCCCGCGCAAAGCCCGCCTTCAGGTCTTCGTCGACCATGGCGTTGCCGCCGTATTTGATCACGATCGTTTTGCCGCCAAAGCGCTGAATGTAAGGCAGCGCCTCGGACAACACGTGGGCGACATTGCCCGCCGCTTCCGCCGTCAAACTCATGGTTGATCCTTAGAATGGTGCCTGCATATCCGGCGCCACGCGACGCAACAAGTCGCGGAAACGCGCCTTGATCTCTTCCAGCGCGCCCTTGTCGTCCGCCTCAAACCGGAAGGTCAGCGACGGCATGGTATTCGACGGCCGGATCAGTCCCCAGCCGTTGGCGAATTCCACCCGCAAACCGTCGAGTTCAACCAGCCGAGCATCGTCGAAAACCTTGTGCGCATCCAGTGCACGCATCAGATCCCGGCTCTGCCCTTCCTCGAGTTGCAAGTGATATTCCGGTGTGGATGGGCTCGAGGGCAGGTCCGCAAACAACTCATTGGCCGTGCGTGATTCGAGTGCCATGATCTCGAGAACGCGGGCGGCCGCGTAAATGGCATCATCAAAACCGAACCAGCGTTCCTTGATGTACAGATGACCCGAGAACTCGCCGCCAAGCAGGGCCCCCGTCTCGAGCATCTTCGCCCGCATGCGCGAATGCCCGGATTTCCACATGATGGGGCGACCACCATGTGCCAGGATGTAACTTGCCAGATGACGCGAGGATTTGACGTCGTACAGGATATCCACGCCCGGGTGGCGGCCCAGCACATCCCCGGCAAGTAGCATCAAAATGGCGTCCGGCCAGATGCTGGCCCCCGTGTTGTCGACCAGACCGAGGCGATCGCCATCGCCGTCAAACGCAATCCCCAGGTCCGCCTCCTGCGCCTGCACCTCCAGCATCATTGAAGCCAGGTTCTCGGGATCGCTGGGGTCCGGGTGGTGATTGGGGAAGCTGCCATCCGGCTCGCAGAACAGCGGGATGACCTCGCAACCCAATGCCTCGAAAGTGGCAATCGCCGCATCCCCCGCGACACCGTTACCCGCATCCACGACCACTTTCAGCGGTCTCGCCAGTTGCACTTCCTGCGCCACCGCCTCGATGTAATCTCCAAGCAGGTCGGTCTGCTCGATCGCGCCGTTCCCATGACTGAATGCGCCGTCCAGCATGCGTTGCCGCAGTGACAGCAGCTCATCTCCGTCGAGTACACCGTCGCCGACGACAATCTTGAAACCGTTGTAGTCAGACGGGTTGTGACTGGCCGTCACCATGACACCGGCCTGGACAGCCTGAGTCTGCATGGCAAAGGACAGCATCGGCGTTGGCGCCTGACCGATATCCAGCACATCACAACCGCCGGCGGCCAGGCCCTGGATCAGGGCAGAGGAGAGCTCCGGGCTCGACAGGCGCGCATCGCGTGCAACCGCCACCCGCTGTCCGCCCTGCTCCTGCACCAGCGTCGCCACCGCACGGCCGAGCAACTGCGCGACCGGGGCCGTGAGGGTCTCACCCACTACCCCCCGGATGTCATAGGCACGGAAAAGACTCTCGGCGATATCGATCTGCGGGCTCGTAGCGGCACTGCCGCCAAGTAGTTCGGCGGGATCGTTGTCGAGTTCCTCTACCTCCATACCCCCAAAGGAACTTTCACCCGGGGCGGGTGCTGCTACCGGCTGTAGGGTGGTCTGAGTCGGAATGCCCGCGGGGGCAGCGCCGCTGCCTCGGGATTCACGGGCATACTGGCTGAGCAAAGCGATCGCATCGCTGGCTGCGGCCAGGTGCGCCTGGCGTGTGGGCGAACCTTCGCGCCGCAGGATCGCCTCGCCCAGATTAACCACCGTGCTCATGTCGGCACGCAGGTCACGCGCCAGCATCCGCCACTGCAGGAAAACCGTCAGCAGCAAAGCCAGACCGCCACCGGCTGCGAGCGCCGCCATGGTCGCGAGATTTTCCAGCCCCGTCGATTTCGGGGCTACACCGTAGCTGACCTTCCAGATGCTTTCAGGAACATCCACCGCACCGTGGTTGAGAGAGCCCTCCAGTTCCCCCGGCCCTTTCGCAAGGGCATACTCTGCCCCCCCGCTACCCTGGGTCAGTTGCAGACGTCCCGGAAATTCCGGCGAATTCTCCACGATGTCAACCAGGAAACGCAGATTCCAGGCCATGAACAGCGCGCCCACGTTGTTCCCCGCATCGCTGACCGGCAGAGCAAGTGCCAGATAAGGCAGATCACTCTTGACCTGGTGCACTTCGGCTGCAGGCTGGTCGCTGGCCAGGGCACGCCGCAGCAAATCCAGCCCGGCATAACCGAGCGGGGCCGGACCCGAATCAACCGGCTGATTGACGTCACGCGTCAACAGCCTGACCTGGATCACTTCGGGCAGCTTTTTCTGCAGATCCGCCTCCACGGCACGGATAGCCTCGGGATCCCCGCTGCCCAGCGCCGCCGCCGCGCGGCCATCGGACAGGGCCAGTGCGAGCAGGTCGCGTCGGGCGAGGATGGCACCTTCGAGTCTGGCGGCGACTGAACCCGCGACGCTCGCGGCCGCTGTCCGTGACATTTCCAAAGATGCACTGTGCATGCTTTGCTGGGCAAAAATGCCCACCGCCACGAACAGCAAAACGGCTACCAGCACAGATGGCATGAAATACCGCAGAAGCGAGCTGCCGCTCCTCCCTGTCCGCTCAGGCGCAGCCTGTGCCTTTTTCTTTTTCGATAAGCGCATGGGTTATCTAATGTCTTCCTGAATGTCCAAATCCGCCTGCCCCCCGATCGCTGTCATTGAACTCGTCCACCTTTTCAAACACCGCACGCACAACGGGGATCAGCACCAGCTGCGCGATCCGCTCACCGATTTCAATCCGGAAACCGGAGCTGCCACGATTCCAGCATGAGACATACAGTTGCCCCTGGTAGTCGGAATCGATCAGGCCCACCAGATTGCCAAGCACGATCCCGTGTTTGTGACCCAGCCCCGAGCGCGGAAGTATGACCGCGGCCAGCGCAGGATCGGCTATGTGGATCGCGATCCCGGTGGGGATCAGTTCGGTCTCACCCGGCGCCAGTTCCAAGGGTGCGTCCAACATGGCGCGCAGGTCCATCCCGGCTGAACCTTCCGTCGCATAGTCCGGCAGTGGAAAAACGTCACCGAGACGATGGTCGAGGATTTTCAGCTGCAATCTATGCATCGAAGCGGTCCGCAATCAAACTGGCCAGTTGCCCGGCGAGCACCGGCTTTGGCTGCATGGGAAATACCTGCCGTCCACCTTCCCACAGAACCAGCAAGGCGTTTTCGTCAGTCTCGAAACCCTGAGACGCACCTACCTGATTAGCGGCAATCATATCCAGCCCCTTAGCACGCCGCTTTGCATCCGCATATGCCTCTACATCATTTGTCTCTGCGGCAAACCCCACGCAGAAAGGACGGTCCGGCGAAAGCGACACCTCGCTGAGAATATCCGGATTGCGAACCAGCTTCAGGGTGAGGGTGTCATCCGTTTTCTTGATCTTCTGGTCAACGACCTTTTCCGGCCGAAAGTCGGCCACCGCCGCACAAGCTACAAAAATGGCAGTCCCGGGCAGGGATGTAAAGACCGCATCGCGCATCTCCTGCGCGCTCTCCGCATCGATGCGCCTGACGCCATCGGGCGTGGGCAGCGACACCGGTCCCGCCACCAGAGTGACCTCGGCCCCCTGCGAAACCAGCGCGGACGCCAGTGCAAAACCCATCTTCCCCGAACTTCGGTTGCCCAGAAAGCGCACCGGATCAAGCGCCTCACGCGTCGGTCCGGCCGTGAGCAAAACGCGCTTGCCTGCCAGACGTCCCGAGATGAAACGGCCGCGCACGGCAGAGGCAAGCGCCTCTGGCTCGATCATACGACCGGGCCCAGTGTCTCCGCAGGCCTGCGCGCCCTCGTCCGGACCGAGCAGGCAAACGCCTCGGGATTGCAGCAACTCAACATTGGAACGGGTCGCCGAATGCAGCCACATGGCCTGATTCATTGCCGGGGCAACCATCAGCGGCGCCGTCGAGGCAAGACACAAGGTACTGAGCAGATCGTGAGCCATGCCCGCCGCGAGCTGGGCGAGAAAATCGGCTGTGGCCGGTGCCACCAGGATGAGATCGGCCCAGCGCGCAAGTTCAATATGCCCCATCGCAGCCTCGTGCTGCTCGTCGAACAGGGTGTTACGCACCGGCCTTCCAGTGATCGCCTGCAGCGTTATGGGGCCGATAAATTCTGACGCCGAAACAGTCATGACGACCTGCACCTCGGCACCGTCCCTGATCAGCAGCCGCGCCAGTTCCGCCGCCTTGTAGGCGGCAATACCGGCAGTGATGCCTAGCAACACGCGACGTCCGTACAATGGCTGCATAGACAGGAGTATTCCTTCATTAGAGCACTGGGTATTGCGCAAGGGTAACCGACCGGCCTCTTCTGGCAAAGCAGCCTTTACCCAACAAGGCCTGCTCGGTTAGGCTTCACCAACTTCAGGGACGAAGGACAGACATGGCGATCAAGGATTGGCCGGCCCGCGAGCGGCCGCGCGAACGACTGTTGGCGCACGGCCCGCAAAGTCTCAGCGATGCCGAACTTCTGGCAATTTTTCTGCGCACCGGGGTCAGCGGCAAGAGTGCCGTGGATCTTGCACGCGATCTGCTCGGGCGCTTCGGCAGCCTGCGGCAACTGCTGGCCGCCGATCTGGCCACCTTCTGCGAGGCTCCGGGACTTGGCAGCGCAAAATTCGCCCAACTGCAGGCGGTGCTCGAGATGGGGCGCCGTCATCTGTCAGAAAAGTTCGAACGCGGCAATCCCCTTCTGAGCCCGGAACACACGGCGCATTTTCTGCAGGCCAGGCTGCGAGACTACCCTTATGAGGTGTTCGCCGTGCTGTTTCTGGATAACAGGCACCGGGTGTTGGCGTTCGAAGAACTCTTTCGTGGCACCATCGATGGCGCCAGCGTTCACCCGCGCGAGGTTGTCCGGCGCGCCCTGCAACTCAACGCGGCGGCGGTGATCCTCAGTCACAATCACCCCTCGGGGGTCGCCGAACCCAGCCAGTCGGACCAGCGGATCACCACCAGACTGCGAGAAGCGCTGGCCCTGGTGGACATCCGGGTTTTGGATCACCTGGTGATCGGCGATGGAAACTGCTGTTCACTCGCCCAGCTCGGGCTGCTCTGAAAGGGGGCTTCCAACATTTATTAACCCGCCGCCGGGTTGACCCTGGCAGCCCATTCCGGTATAAATTGCCGCCTTTCCGCCACTCCATCGGCTGGCGAAAACAGATTTAATGAGATTTTCGAGGCTTTAACCATGTCCAAAGTCTGCCAGGTCACCGGCAAACGGCCGCTTACCGGGAACAACGTGTCCCACTCGCATCGCAAGACCCGGCGCCGGTTCCTGCCGAACCTGCACTACCATCGTTTCTGGGTCGAGAGCGAACAGCGCTTTGTGCGCCTGCGTGTTTCCGCAGCAGGCATGCGAATCATCGACAAAAAGGGCATCGACTCGGTGCTGAACGAGCTGCGCACGCGCGGCGAGAAAGTCTGAGGGAGCGACGACCATGGCCAAATCAGCCCGTGAAAAAATCCGCCTGAATTCCAGCGCCGGCACCGGTCACTTCTACACCACGACCAAGAACAAAAAGACCATGAGCGGCAAGATGGAGATCAAGAAGTACGATCCCGTCGTTCGCCAGCATGTGATGTACAAGGAAGGCAAGATCAAGTAAGCACCGATCTTTGCCAACAAAAAAACCGCCGTCTGGCGGTTTTTTTGTTTCCATAATTCGGTTCGTTACTGCAATCAGCCGGCTGCCGGGTAGTAGCGGCGCAGACTGTGGGCAAAATCCTGCAGGGCCTTTATGCCGCTGCTCTCGGCCTCCCGACACCATTGCTGCAACGCAGCCAGCAGGGCCTCCTGGCTGCTTGCCGTCCGATCCCAGACGTGCTGCAGCTGCTTGCGTGAGCGATATACGGTGGCCAACACCTGGCTGTTTTTCAGTAACGCCTCCAACCTCTGTCTGCTCGACTCGTCCATGGAGGATTCCTCACGCACCAGCAGGCGGCTTGCCTGACGCGCCAGGCGCCGGCAATGCCGCTCGGAGCGACACAGCTCGGCATTCGCCACCGGCTTGATCACCTCGCGTGCGTAATTGGCCAGGATGAACATACGATGCGTGACCACGGCCTTGACCGTATCCATGTCTATCGCACTTCTCGATGCATCCACCCCGGGTTTGCGTGCGACACGCCGGACCTCCGCCAGGCCGAGCAGGGAGAACAGCCGAATATACATCCAGCCGATATCAAACTCCCACCAACGGGCGGAGAGCTTGGCGGAACTCGGGAATGCGTGATGATTGTTGTGCAGTTCTTCGCCCCCGATCAGTATCCCCCAGGGCGAGATATTGGTCGCGGCATCAGGCGACTGAAAATTGCGATACCCCCAATAGTGGCCGATGCCGTTGATCACACCCGCGGCGAAAAACGGTATCCAGATCATCTGCACCGCCCATGCCGCGATACCGGGGATACCGAACAGGACGACGTCGACCACCAGCATGATGCCGATCCCCAGCGAGCGATGGGGGTTGTACAGGTTGCGCTCTATCCAGTCGTCCGGCGTCCCGTGCGCATATCGATCGATCAGATCCTTCTTGGTGGTCGCATCCTGGTAGAGCTCCGCCCCCTCCCACAGGACCTTGCTCAGGCCCAGCACCTGCGGGCTGTGCGGATCCTCGGGGGTCTCGCAGCGTGCATGGTGCCGCCGATGCACCCCCACCCACTCGCTGGTCACCATGCCCGTGGTCATCCACAACCAGAAGCGGAAAAAGTGTGCCAGCACCGGATGCAGATTCAGGGCCCGGTGTGCCTGACAGCGGTGCAGATAGACGGTGACCGCGACAATGGTCACGTGGGTCAGGCCCAGGACAACCAAAACCAGCTGCCACCATGAAAGGTCGAGTAAGCCGTGAATCATCGCTGTTCTCCTCGCGCGGACGCGCCGCCGGACTCCAGGACTGCCGCAACCCGCGGTCCCTGACTCTTCAAATCCATGATCTCATCATAACGCCCCAGTTCCAACATGACCTCAACGACGGCGTCGTTCAAGCACCACTGATGGCAGCCGATATTCCTGTAGGCGAAAAAAATCCCGCACGCAGAAGGACCTATGCAAACTCCGAATCTGGAAATCGACAGCTCGACGGATACTATCCAGGTCGGCCGGCAGGCTATTTTCGACCGCGAACTGAAGGTTTTCGCATACGAACTGCTTTACCGGGACGCCGGAGGCAGATGCTCGATCTCTGATGGCGACCAGGCCTCGTCGGTGACCCTGTTGAATGCGTTCATGGAGATCGGACTCGACCGCATCACCGGCCCGCACAAGGCATTCATCAACCTTACGCGACACTTTTTCGTCGACATGCCGCCGATCCCTTTCGCCCACGATCGCGTGGTCCTGGAGGTGCTCGAAGACGTCGAGGTGGACGATGTGCTGCTGCAGGGAATATCCAATATGGCGACCCAGGGCTTCCAGCTGGCCATGGACGACTATGCCTTCCAGCCCCAGCTCGCCCCCATCCTGCCATTGGTGAAATACATCAAGGTTGAGATCCGCCCCGACGGCATGCCAGAGCTGGTTCACCGCATGCCCGAACTGCGCGCAACCGGCGCGGAACTGCTGGCCGAGAAGGTCGAGACGGCGGAGCAGTTCCAGCAGCTCAAGGACCTGGGCTTCCACTATTTTCAGGGCTATTTCTTCGCCCGCCCAAATCTGGTCCAGTCGGATCGGGTGGGGGAAAACTCGGCCATGGTCATGCAGCTACTCGCCCGGTTGAACGATCCGGACGTCACAATGAAAGAAATCGTGACGTTGGTCAGCCAGGACCCCGGCCTGAGTTTCAAGGTACTGCGCTGGGTGAACTCCGCCGCCATCGGGCTGCGTAGCAAGGTCGAGTCGATCCAGCGCGCCGTGGTCCTGATGGGGCTGGAACGCATCCGCGCCTGGACCACGCTGTTCGTCATGGCCGGCCTGCGCAGCCGCCCAACCGAGATCCTCAACGTCGGTCTGTTGCGTGCCAACCTTTGCGAACGCCTGTGTCGGCTCTGCCGCGCCGGGGCAGCGGACACCGCCTACACCGTCGGCCTGCTATCCGTGCTGGACGCCATGATGTCGCGGCCGATGGATGATCTGGTCAGGGAACTGCCGCTGTCCGATGAAATCAAGCGCGCGATCGCGCTGCGGGAGGGCATCTATGGCCGACTACTCGAGCATGCCTGCCGGATAGAACGCAACGAATGGCCCGAAGACACCTGCGAGGGCATTACGGCATCGGACCTGGTCGAGGCCTACGCGGCGAGCTCGGAGTCCGCATTCACGACACTGGAACTGCTCGAGGACCATTGAGCACGAGTGGTCCATGCGGGAAGTTCGGTAACCCACAGCCAGTACACAAGCCGGGTTGGCAAGGCACGCGAGCGCAGGACTGGCCGTCGCCAATTCCAGCGAGTGTAACGCGGTCAACGTGGCTTGTGGGCTGGCCCGGAGGGAGCGTCGCTGATCAGCCAATGTGGCGTTGCACACCTTGAAAAGGGCCTGCCATTCCCTGCGGCGTGCGCCTTACCTTAGCTCATCAGCGACGCTCTGTGAGTAACCGAACTTCCCGCATGGAACACTAGGTTGCCCACGGCATCCACACTCATCGACCAGCCCGGCGCGATCCAGCTTGTGGCCACCTCTTCGCACACCAGGGCAGGACCCTCGAGCGTTTGCCCGGCGACCAGGTCTCGGCGCCAGTACTGAGGAACCGGCGACTTCATCCCCGCGACCACGCATCGGTCAAAAGGCTTTGCCGGTGGCAAGCGTGGCAGCTGCGGGAGCTCAAGCTCCGTTTCCGGCCCCCTCACCCACTGACGCAGGTTCACCAATTCGACCGGCAGCTCCAGCCGGTGGCCGTAGCGCTGCTGATGGCGTCGGTGAAAATCCTCGCTGGTGGCGGCAACGCCGCGCCATGGCAGGTTCAGCGTGTAAGACTGCCCCGCATAACGCAGATCCACCGAGGCCAGGGCATCGCAATCGCCCGGATCAAATCCCTCGCCCTGCAGCGCATCGAGGCCGAGCCCGCGCAGCTCGCTCAGGATCAACTCGACTTCGTCCATCGGCAGATCGTGCAACAGACCGATCAGGGTGCGGGAAAGCTGTCGGCCCGGACGTGCCACCAGCATCCCCAACGCGGACAGCACGCCGCCATGCACCGGCACCATCGCCTCGGTCATATCGAGGCGCTCGGCCAGTTCGCAAACATGCAGACCACCGGCCCCCCCGAAGGACGCCAGGATGCGTTCACGCGGATCCGCCCCACGCTTGATCGATATGGCGCGCAACGCTTGCGCCATATGCTCGTTCGCCACGTCCACGATATCCCTTGCCGTCTGCACGACATCCGAGCGCATCCGCTCGGCCAGGGCCGCGATCGCAGTCATGGCCGCTTTTTCATCGAGATGCATCTCACCGCCGAGAAAGGCCTCAGGCGGCAACCGGCCAAGCACCAGATTGGCATCGGTGACCGTCGGCAGCAGACCGCCGCTGGCGTAACAGGCGGGGCCGGGCGCGGCCCCGGCAGACTCGGGGCCTACCTGCAGCATGCCACCCGCATCCAGCCAGGCGATAGAGCCGCCGCCCGCGCCGATCGTATGCATGTCCACCATCGGCACCGCCACCGGGAAACGCCCAATCCTCCCCTCGGTCGTCAGGCGCGTCTCGGCGTCGACCAGCGCCACGTCTGTCGAGGTGCCACCCATGTCAAAGGTCAGCAGGCTTTTGCCGGCGCCGACATGACGTGCCGCGATGAGACCTCCCGCAGGTCCCGACAACAGCATGCGCACCGCATTTCCGGCCGCCTGTGCAGCGGCAACCGTGTCCCCCGAACTCTGCATCACCGAGACGGACACCCCCTCCAGGCCATCGGCCAGGCACGCCAGATAACCGGCAACCCTGGGTCCGATCCAGGCGTTCAGCCAGGTCGCCATACCACGCTCGTACTCACGGATCTCGGGCAGCACGCTAGAGGACAACGAGACGAACACGCCGTCCGGTATCGCCGCGGCAATGCGCTCTTCCGTGCTGGAATCCAGATAGGAGAACAGCAGATTCACCGCCACCGCCTCGGGGGCATGCCGTCGGATCTCCTCGACCAGGGACCGCAGTCCCGCCTCATCCAACGGCTCGAGCAACTGCCCATCGGCATCGAGGCGCCCGGCCGTCTCCAGGCATTGATCCGGGGGGACAGTGGGCGGCAAGCCGGGCGGCTGGAGATCGTAAAGGGCCGCGCGCTGCTGGCGCCCGATATTCAACAGGTCGGCAAAACCGCGATTGGCAACGTAGAGCGTCTTCACCCCCTTGCCCTCGAGCACCGCGTTGGTGGCCACCGTCGAACCGTGAACCAGCTGCAGTGATGAGCGGTCCAATCCCATGTCCTCGATGCCCTGCAATATTGCCCGTTCCGGCGCGTCCGGCGTGGAAAGGACCTTGTGCACGCGCAATTGCCCAGCCGAATCAAGCAGCACGAAGTCGGTAAAAGTGCCGCCGGTATCAACCCCAAGTCTCATCATGCGCCCTATTGTACGGAGGAATTCACACTGACCGATTTTCAGGGTTCGCAATTGCCCCCGGGCACGGTAATCTGACGCCACATGAAACCCGTTCTGCTCGCCCGACAACTCAGCTACGGCAATCCCGACAGACCACGCCTGAGTGACTTCGACCTGCAACTCCAGCCCGGCGACCGCCTCGGGTTGCTCGGCATCAATGGCGCCGGCAAATCCACCCTTATGCAATTGCTTGCCGGAATCCTCACCCCCTCTCGCGGCGAGGTACTTATCCTGGAGCAACGACTCGACCAGGCCGGACCGGCACTGCGCCGGCATATCGGTTTTCTGCCGCAGCGGGTGCCGTTCTATCCCGAACTCACGGTGGGTGAGAACCTGCAATGGGCGGGCCGCCTGCGTGGCCTCTCGGGACAGGGGTTGATCGACGCGATCGACACCGTCCTCGACCAGGTCCGGCTGGCCGAGTTCAATCGGCGGCTCGCGGGCAGACTCTCGGCCGGCATGGCGCAGCGTCTTGGGCTGGCCCAGGCCCTGGTGCATCGACCGGATATCCTGATCCTCGACGAACCCACCGCCGGTCTGGATCCGCTGCAGACCGAACAGATCCGCGGGCTGCTCGGCAGTCTGGGCGGCGAAACCAGTGTCGTACTTGCGACCCACCTGCTGGACGATGTGCAACAGCTCTGCAACCGGGTCATCCTGCTGGATGCCGGGCGCAAGAAGGCTGAACACGAGGTGACCCCGGACACGGATCTGCTGCGGCATTTCCGCCAACATGCAGCCGGGGCGGAATCGGGAGCCATCTCATGATCCGGGCAATCGCCCTGCACGAATGGCGCCGGCTCCGGGCCGGCATGATGTTCTGGGTGCTGCTGGCATTCGGCCAGCTGACCATCGCCTGGCTGGCCTTCGCCCAGCTGGAGGCCTTCGCCGCCATCGCTCCGCAACTCAAGGCCAGCGGCTCCCTGCTGGGCGTCACCGACCTGGTCGTGATGCCGACCTTCAACATCCTCTTGCTTATCCTGTTGCTGAGTGCACCGCTGCTGGCGATGGGCAGCATGGCGGGCGAGACCCACAGCGGGCGAATCAGTCTCTGGCTGTCGTCCCCGGTCAGCGGCAGTCAGATCGTTCTGGGCAAGATACTCGGCCTGTGGCTGGCCAGTCTGCCGCTTCTCATCAGCGCCGGCCTCACCCTCGCTGCACTCGGCCTGGGTATCGATATCGACTGGCCGCGCTTCTTGCTCGCCGCGGCCGGTCTGCTGCTGTTCAGTCTGTGGCTGGGCTGCGTGGCGCTTTTCGTATCAGGCATGTTCGATCACCCGGCCGCGGCCCTGGCCGCCAGCTACGGCACGCTGCTGTTCCTGTGGCTGCTGGACACGCTCAGCGGTCCCGATGCCCCCTGGTACTGGCTGGCACTGCTGCCGCACGTCAAACCCTGGTTCCAGGGCCTGCTGCGCAGCCAGGACATCGTGTTCTTCGTCGCCACCGGGGGCGCCGCCACGCTGCTGGCGGTTCACGCGATTGCACGCAGGCGCGGAGAGGTCTGATGCTGCGACGCCTGCTTTTTCTCGCCCTGCTGGCCGCAAGCGTGATCCTGGCCGCGCGCGTCAGCGAACAATACAGCTGGCGCATGGACCTGAGCGCACAGCGGATCAACTCGCTCAGCGCGTCGGCCGACCGGGCCCTGGACGTCCTCGCCGGCCAGCTCGAAATGGTGGCCTTCGTGCCCGATTTCCCGATGCAGCGGGCCCAGCTCGAACAGCTGCTCGCCCCGTACCTGAACCACCCCGGCCGACCCCGTTTCAAGTTCATCGATCCGGTCAAGGACCCCGAGCGCGCACGTGAACTCGGGGCCGCCGGTCACGGTGAGCTGCAGCTGCGCAGCGGCCAGCGGCTCGAGGTGATCGCGAAACCGACCGCACAGTCGATCGACATGGCGCTCAACCGGCTCGCCCTGCAGGGTGAGCGCTGGATCGTCAGCTTCAAGGGCCACGGCGAGAGTGAGATCGATGATTCGCCGACCGGTCTCGGGCGATTTGTCAGCCATGTCGAGAGTCTTGGCTACCGTTTTGTGTCCATCGACCCGCGTCATGTCAACGCGCTGCCGGAGAACACGGCGATTCTGCTGATCGC
>Ga0316194_10002040_pt1 | contig 14093 bp, 9 predicted proteins | sample CroRivsedime1_MG_FD_204936 | JGI IMG/M metagenome (GOLD analysis project Ga0316194, IMG submission 204936) | Coastal sediment microbial communities from Maine, United States - Cross River sediment 1 | ecosystem: Environmental > Aquatic > Marine > Coastal > Sediment | place: USA: Maine...
ACCAGCTTGCGCGCCTCGTCCAGGAAGCGATTGGAGCTCGCCTTGTCTCCGCGCTCTCGGTGTTCGTTAGACAAACTGATCAGCGAGTAAACCTCTTGGCGCAGGTGGCCTGATTCGCGTGCCATTCGCCTCGCTCGTTCAAAGTGGTCATGTGCAGTGGGCAAGAACAGCTGGTTCTCGCACACGCCCAGATGAGCGAACGCCTCGGCGCCCATGCGCAGATCCCCGGTGTCCTCCAACGCCTTGGCCGCCTCTGCGAGCACGGGTAAGGCCTCTCTCACTTTGCCGAGTCGGCCGAGTACCGTTCCAAGCACTTTCAATGCTCGTGCTCGTTCCGGTTTCAGGCCCGCCCGCTCTGCAGTGAAGAGAGCTCTTTCTGCGCTGGCTCGTGCAACTTCGAATCGACCACCCATGCCGAGCGCCTGGGCTCTCAGGATGTGAGCGCGTGCCTTCTCGGACTCGCTCGACGATGATCGGAGCACGGTCCCGCTGGCTCGAACGGCCTCCTGAAACAAGGAAGCAGCGAGCAGCGCCGCGGCCTGCTTGAATCTAAGCTCACGGCGCCTGGGGTCCCGGCGACGGCCCAACTGGGTCAGGGCGAAGCGGTAACTGTCGGCTGACGCGGCGTGATCTCCCCGATCCTCGGCCTCCTCGGCCGTTCGTACAGCGCACTCTAGGGCCCTCTCTCTCTCGCCGGCTCCACTCCATAGGCGAGCGAGTTGTCTCTGCCGTGAGAGCTGCTCGCTCGCCTCGATACCCGCCACGAGTTCCGCGGCCGCGCGATGTAGGTCCCGGAACCGCTCCTGATCAAGGGATCCCTTGATCTGGTTCGACACCGCCCGAGATTCCACCGTCCAGTTGCCATCAACTTCTCGCGCCAGACCCGCGGAAACCGCCACACTCGAGGCCTCGCGGGCCGCGTCGAATTCGAGTGTCGCCAGGGACCCGAGCAGCTCCAACGAGGCCGGCTCCCCCAGCACGGTCAGTGCTTCCAGCCATCGTCGCCCGGTCTCCGTGATCAGCTCCAATCGTCCGGCGATCGATTCCGCGATGGTCGCGGATCGGCGCGCGCGACCTCCCTTTTCCCAGACGCCTTCCACCAGCAGCGACTCGACCACCAAGGGGTTGCCCTCGGACGCATCGAGCAGCCACTCGACCCTGGGCTCGGTAACGGTCCCCGTCCCCGTCGCCCTCGCCGCCATCGCTCGGACGCCGTCGCGGTCGAACGGCTCCAGGTCGACACGCCGGAGCGTAGGGACGATTCCCGTGTCTCTCAGCAGCTTGCGCACGACTGGCTGGCGAAGCTCCGCGGGGCGCAGTGCCGCCACCACGCGTAGCGGTGGCGCCTTTCCCTCGCGCCCTGCACGCTCCAGTAGGCTCGCCATCCGGCCCGTTGCTGACTCGACCTCATCCAACAGCAGCAGGGTCGGGCCCTTGACCGCGCGGTCGCGTAGCCCGCCGAGGTAGGTCGAAAGCGCGTCCTCCTCGCTTTTGCCTGACTCCTCCCCGAGCGGCAACCCGACGGGGGGCGTCTCCACTTCCCACCCGCGCACCACCGCTTCTCCGGCCAGCCAGCGCAGCACGCGGGTCTTGCCCGCGCCGGCGCCGCCGCACAACCACACGACCCTCGGTCCCTCGACCGGATCGAGGTGCTCCCAGAGCGCCTTCAGCTCCTCGTCCCGGCCCACGGGGACGCCCGAGCCCAGTCGCGCCGCGCGCGTTGCCGGAATCTCCGCGGCGAGCTTCGTCCCACACGCGGCGTTGAGCCGGGCCAGGACTTCCATCGCATCGCCGGGCCGGGCCGCGGGGTCCGGTGACAGCAGCTCCTCGAGGAAGCCGGCCAGCCCGGGAGGGTAACCGTCGGGCAACGCCGGCCGCGCGCGACGTCCCTCGCGCACGGCGCCGATGAAGGCCATCAGGTCCTTGCCGTCGAGCGTGAACGGCGTCCGCCCGTGGACCGCCTCGTAAAGGACCGCCCCGAGCGCGTAGAGATCGGAGCGGCGATCCGCGCGCTCGCCTTCGAAGAGCTCCGGGGCAAGATAGGGCAGGGTGCCGGCGGCTCCGGTCGAAGCGTGCTCGGCCTTGCCGTCGGTCTCGGGGATCTCGTCGGCAGCCCCACCCCGGAGCGCCAGGCCGAAGTCGAGCACCGCGACCCGACAGCCCAGACGAGGCGTGCGTCGAACCAGGAGGTTCCCGGGCTTGAGATCGCGGTGGATCAGCCCGAAGTCGTGGAGGAAGGCCAGTGCCCGCAGCACCTCGGCAGCCAGCCCGGGAAGCGCTTCCGGCCCCTCATTCGCCACCGTCGTGACGAGATCCTCGCCGTCGACGTACTCGAGGGTGAACCGCGGCAGCCCGGTCTCGGGCGAGACATCGAGATCGTGGACCTCGACCAGATTCGGGTGGCGAAGCCCGGCCAGGGTCGCGAACTCCCGCCTCAGGGACTCCTCGTGCCCCCGGCTGGCCTCCGCGAGCTCTTTCAGGGCGATCCGGACCCCAGGACGGAGCCGGTCCTCGACCAGCCAGACCCGGCCCGCCCCGCCCTCGCCGAGCTGCCGGAGCGGCCGATAGCGATCGTCCTGGCCCGGTTCTCGATCGGCCATGATGTTAATAGTACCCCGAGAATTACGGATTTGTGCTTCAAAAGTCTCAGGATGAGACTCGGAGCGAGCCTGACTGGCCCGAGGGCGTCACGAAGTGCTGGATCCGCCGTCAGGCCCCCTCATCCTGGTAAGATCCGGAGCATGGGTTCCAAGCAGGGGTGGAGCGGCGCTCGCCTCGGCCGGGGTAGGCGCGGCCCCGAGTGGGTGCTGATCCTGAGCCTCGTCGGGCTCTCGACGGCGTGCTCCGCGCCTACGGGACCCTCCGACGACCCGGGCTCCGGGTACACGGAGACCGGCGATCTGGACGAGATCTCTCGTCGCGGCACACTGCGCATCCTCATGCCGCCGCGAGAGCTCGACGGCATCCCGCGCCGTGGCTACTCCATCGACCGCGAACGCGAGATGGCTGGACGCCTCGCCCGTGAGTTGGGCCTCGATCCCGAGGTCGTCACCGTCGGCGATCGCGCGCGGATGCTGCAAGACCTCCTGGACGGTCGGGGAGATCTCGTCGTCGCTCGCTTGACCGCCACCGGGGACAGGCGGCAGCGCCTGGAGTTCTCGATTCCACTGGACTACGTCCGCGAGGTCCTCGTCTGCCGCGCCGACGACCTGTCGATCCAGGACCTCGCGGGTCTCACCGGCAAGCGTCTGGCCGTGCGCGCAAGCTCTTCCTACTACCGGACTCTGCTCGATGTTCGGGAACAAGTGCCCGGGATCGAGATCGTCACCGTGGACGAGACCCTCGACACCGAGGAGATCCTGAACCGGGTCGCCCAGGGCGAGTACGATGCCACCGTTGCCGACAACGACATCTTCCACAAGGTGCATGCCTACGTAGAAAACCTTCGCGCACCGCTCACGCTCACCGACGCACGACCGGTCGCCTGGGCGATGCGTCCCGACAACCCTCGGCTGAAGCAGGTCGTTGACCAGTTCCTCAACAAGCAGGCCCTGACCCGCGGCCTGGAAATCGCGCAGGTCGGAGACCTGGACGAGATCCAGAGGCGCGGGGTGTTGCGCGTGCTCACCGTCAACGGTGCCGCCAGCTACTTCCTGCATCGCGGCGAAGAGATGGGTTTCGAGTTCGAGCTCGTGGACCGGTTCGCAGACGAGATCGGCTGTCGCGTCCAGATCGTCATACCGCCACGGGCAGATCTCCTCATCCCGTGGCTCCTCGGAGGCAAGGGCGATCTGGTCGCGGCCTCCATGACGGTGACCGACGACCGCCGCGAGCAGGTCGCGTTCACTCGGCCGTACAACTGGGTGAGCGAGATCGTGGTCTCCCGGGCCGACGATCCCGTCGGCACGCCCGAAGATCTGGCCGGACGCGAGATCGCCGTGCGTAGGTCCAGCTCGTATCATCAGACCCTCAGCGCTCTCCGGCCGGCGCTCGGGTTCAAGATCGTCGATGCGCAGGAGAGCCTGGCGACCGAGAACCTGATCGCGATGGTCGCGAGCGACGAGTACGATCTGACGGTCTCCGACAGCAACATCCTCGACATCGAGCTCACCTACCGCGACGACATCCGCGGGGCGTTCGCCCTGGGCGAGCCGGAGGCCATCGCCTGGATGGTCCGTCCGGGGGACCGTGATCTCGTGGCGGCCGCCGACGCTTTCCTCGAGCGCGAGTACCGCGGGACCTTCTACAACGTCATCAAGCAGCGCTACTTCGAGAATAGCCGTCGGCTCGCGAGCATGGTGAGCGAGCGCCCGTCCAGGGGGGGCGCCATCAGCCCCTACGACGACCTGTTCCGCAAATACGGCGACCTGGTCGAGATCGACTGGCGACTGCTCGCGGCCCAGGCTTACGAAGAAAGCGGATTCGATCCCGAAGCGCACAGCTGGGCGGGAGCCCGGGGAGTGATGCAGGTTCTACCCCGCACCGCTCTCGACCTCGGCATCCAGGGCGATCTCCACGATCCCGAGGTCGGCATTCAAGCCGGCGCCCTTTACCTGCGCTGGCTTTACGACCTGTTCGAGCCGTCGCTACCCCGAGGAGAACGTCTTCGCCTGGCGCTGGCCTCCTACAACGCCGGACGCGGACACATCCAGGACGGACGCCGGGTCGCACGAACCACGGGGCTCGATCCCGACCGCTGGTTCGGCAACGTCGAGCAGGCACTGCCACTCCTCAGCCGCGAGCTGTACGCCAGTCGGGCCCGCTTCGGCTACTGTCGATGCCGCCAGCCGGTCGCGTACGTCCGCCGCATCAACCGCCGCTACGATGCCTACATTCAGGCGGTGGAGTGAGGCCTATCGTTTTGATAAGCTCGCGCATCTCACCCAGGAGTGTGTTGTCATGCCGTCAAGGGGTTCCCGTTTCCTGAAACAGCTCGAAGCTCTCAAGGCGACCCATGGCGGAGACGCCGCGGTCCGGAAGGTCGAGCTGCTTCGAGAGCTGGACCGCCTGCGGCTCGCGCGCGCCGGAGAGGTGCAATCCCTCCACGAGATCCTGTGCTTCCTCCGCGCCTACCCCGACGATCCGGAGGTTCTCAGGCTCGTGGACCGGCTGCTCGGCGGCTTCGAGCGACGGTCGGATCTGCGCCGCCATCGCGACGCGCTCGAGGATACCGGCATCGCCGGCACGACCATCCACTATCGCTTCTTCTGGGAGATGGCGAGGTGGTTGGCGCGACGCTGGCCCGAACAGCTCGCCATCGACTGGGACGAGCTCGACGATCCCTCCAGGCTGGAGCGCTTTCTGCCTCTGCTGGTCGCCTACTACGAGGCACCGGCGCTCGACGTCATCGACCTTCCGATCCGGAAGTGGCTGGACAAGCTCAAGGGTCGCGGCGAGACCGACGCGTCGTTTCTCATCCGGCGCTTCGACGCCCTGCGCGCCGATTCGTTCGGGAAAGAGACCCTGTACGATGACGTCGACGTTCCGATCCGAATCCTGCCGGGTCCCGGCACGCCCTCACGCACGCTGGCCCGCTACAAAGACGATCCCGTCGTCTTTCAGGCCGAGCCGATCCTGCGCGGGCGACCGTCCCTGAAAGACGAGCTTCGACGGCCGCCGCATCGGGTCCGGACGGTCTCGCCCCGCGAAGGCCGGAAGCTCGTCGACCTGGCGCGCGAGGCGATGGTCACACGCAGCCGCGATCTCGACGCCTTTGCCTACGCGGACCCGCGCGATGTTCGGCTCGTCGACTGCGGCGACGGTCTCCAGTTCGCCTGCTACGGCATGACTCCCGAGCGTCGTCTGCTGTTCGAGGCCGTTTACGGGTTCCTGACTCTCAAGAACGGTGTGCCGATCGGCTACGTCCTGTCCAGCGCGCTGTTCGGTTCTTCCGAGATCGCCTACAACGTCTTCGAGACCTACCGCGGCGGCGAGGCGGCGCGGGTCTTCGGCCGAGTGATCGCGATGGTGCGTCACCTCTTCGGCTCGGATGCCTTTGCCATCGATCCGTACCAGCTCGGCCACGGCAATTCCGAGGGGCTTCAGTCGGGAGCGTGGTGGTTCTATTACAAGCTCGGGTTCCGCCCCGACGATCCGGACATCTGTCGGGTTCTGCGCGGTGAGCTGAAGAGGATGAAGGCCCGCTCGCGGCATCGCTCGAGTGTCGCCACTCTCGAGAAGCTCTCCAGCGACTACGTCTACTTCTTCCCGGGCCGCGAGCGGCAGGACGTCATGGGCCGGATCGACCTGGGGCCGGTGAGCCTTCGACTCTCGCGCTACGTCGCAGAGCGCTTCGGAGCCGATCGCGAGAAGGCGGGGCGGGAATGCTCGCGCGAGGCCGCGCAGGTGCTGGGGGTGCGATCCAGGCGCGGATTCTCGGCGGGGGAGCGGCTCGCCTGGGAGCGTTGGAGCCCGCTGATCCTGTGCCTGCCGGGTGTAGAGCGCTGGAGCCGCGCCGACAAGCGGGCCCTCGAGCGCGTGGTCCGCGCCAAGGGTGGCCGGCGGGAATCCGACTTCGTCCCCCTGTTCGACCGGCACGCGCGCCTGCGTCGGGCGATACTAACGGTGGCCGCCGAAGAGGCCTGACCCGGCACCGCATCACCGGGGCCTGCTATTCTTGAGGGACGTATGCAGAGAAAGTCGCTAGCCCTTCTATTTGCGTGTCTCCTGCTCTGGCCGGCGACCCAGGCCGACGTCGAGCTCGTCTTCGGCACCGGCGATACGATCAAGGGCAAGGACGTTCGGCGCGACGGCAACGACTACGTCCTCACGACGTACGACGGCGGCACGGTCCGGATTCCGCTGTCCGACGTGGCCGAAGTCCGCCTGGTGGGAGAGCCGGAGCAGCCCGCCAAAGAAAAAGAACCGGAGGAGAGCTGGCCCCCCACCGGGCTGACGCCCAGCGAGCCTCAGAATCTGGCGGGTCCGACGGTAACCCCGCCCAAGACCTCCGAGCAGCTCGGGGTGTTCGGAGAGCAGTCGAAGTTCCAGCAAGCCCCGCTGGATCCCACCTGGCATCCGAAGTCGGCCCTCGGCCCCGACGCGCTGGCCGACAGTCGCTCGACCTGGGTGGAAAGCTCCCACGATCCCTCCTGGCAACCGGAATCGGCCTACGAGGGGAACACGCTGGACGACAGCCGCTCGACGTGGCAGGAAGCGCCGTCCGATTCGAACTGGGTCCCACAGGACGGTTTTGCGGAAAAGAACAAGAAGGAATCTGACTTCTGGTCGTGACGCCTTGCTAACGAGCCCTCGACGTCAGCTCATCGTTCTGGCGGCGGCCGCGGTCGTCTGCCTCGCCCCGTTTGCGGGCAAAGCGTTCCACATCGACGACCCGCTTTTCATCTGGACGGCGCGTCAGATCGTCGAGCACCCGCTCGACCCCTACGGATTCACCGTCAACTGGAGTCTCGCCGAGCAGCCGATGCACGAGGTCACCAAGAACCCACCCTTGGCTGCCTACTACATCGCCGTGGCGGCTTCGCTGGTGGGATGGTCGGAGGTCGCCATCCACCTGGCGTTCCTTCTTCCGGCGATCGGCGTTGTGCTCGGAACCTGGCAGTTGGGGCGCAGGCTCTCGGGCCACTCCTCGGTGGCCGCGCTGATCACGCTGGTGAGCCCGGTCTTCCTGCTCTCGGCATCGAGCGTGATGAGCGACACCGCGATGCTCGCGCTGTGGGTGTGGGCCGTGGTGTTCTGGATCGACGGCCTCGAGGCGGACAGCGGCTGGCGACTATCGCTAGCCGCGTTGCTGGCGGCGGCCGCCGCCCTCACCAAGTACTTCGGGATGAGCCTGGTACCACTCCTGCTGGTCTACGGTCTCGTCCGGCGTCGGAAGTCGGGGGTTTGGGCGCTCCACCTTCTTATCCCGGTGGCCGTCCTGATCGGCTACCAGGCCTGGACGCACGCCCTCTACGGTCGCGGACTCCTGCTGGATGCCGGGGGCTTCGCCGCCGACTGGCGAAGTCGGCACCCGATGCCGATCCTGGAGCGTGCGTGGGTCGGTCTCGCGTTCACCGGCGGATGCGTCCTGCCAGGTCTGCTGCTGGCTCCGGCTCTGTGGGCGCGGAAAACGCTGGCGTGGGGCGGGGGAACGCTCGCGGTACTGGTGGCGGTCGGCTTCTGGATGCTGCCTCCGAGGCTCGAGGGCTCCGGGGTCTGGCTGGCGCTTCAGATAGGAATGTTCGCGACCGGTGGGCTGGTCGTGGTCGCCCTGGCGATCGGCGACTACCGTGCACGACGGGGCGCCGAGTCGGTGCTCCTCGGACTGTGGGCTCTTGGAACCCTCTTCTTTGCTACTGCCGTCAACTGGACCGTCAACGGTCGCTCGATCCTCCCTCTGGTACCCGCGGTCGCCCTGCTCTTGGCGCGGAGGGCCGACGCCGGGCCTCAGCCTCCAAGGAGACTCGCCATCGCCGTGGCGCTCGTCGGCTCGGCCGTGGTCGCGCTGATCGTAACGGCAGGTGACGTGGCCGTGGCCAATGCCCAGCGCATCGCGGTCGAGCGGATCGAACGAGAGAGAGTCGGCGAGGAAGAGACGGTGTGGTTCCAGGGCCACTGGGGCTTCCAGTACTACATGGAGGAACGGGGAGCCCGTGCGGTCGATGTCCGGACCGCGCGACCCCGCGATGGAGACCTGATGGTCCTGCCGCAGAACAACACCCGGGTGGTGGGGGTTCTGCCGGAGGCGATCGCTTCTCGCGAGTGGGTCGAGGTCGACGTCCCGGCCGTCGCTTCTACCATGCACAAGAAACGCGGCGCCGGTTTCTACTCGTCGGGCTACGGGCCTCTGCCCTTCACCTTCGGCAGAGCGCCTCAGGAGCGATACGAGGTCTGCAGGTTGGGAAGCCGTTGACCGCCTAGCCGTCCTTGTGCTTGTCGTGCTTCTGCTTCGGCTCGGGCACCTTGAACCGCACCATCACCGGCTCTTCCATCCCCGCCGTGAGAACGTTCAGCGTGAAGACGCCTTCGAAGCCGCTCTTGGGTTTGGGGAAGAAGACCACGTCGCTGAAGTAGCTGTCGTAGTTCAGGTGGACGTCGGCCCACGCGACTTCTTCTCGGGTCGCGTAGAAGTCGGAGTTGACCTGCTCGAGATTGGCGAAGTCCTTCCCGAGCTGGAGTGGTTGGGACTTCTCGAGCTGTTCCGCGTAGCTCACAAGCTCGATCTCCTTCGCCAGTGCCGGCGGCGGGGCCATCGAGTAGAGGTTCCCCGCCGGGTCGAGCAAGGTGAAGGACTCGTCCGTGAAATCGAGCTCTTTCCCGAACTTGCCGATCACACCGACGGCGACTTGCAGCATGAAGTGGTCGTTGGCCTCTTCGAACGAGGCTCCGTAGCTGCCCACCACCACCTCGATCCGCCCGGCCTTTTCCATGTAGGTCGCATAGGCGAGATCGAAGCTCGTTTCGTCCGAGCCGTTATCCTTCTTCTTGTCCCCGCCGATCGCTACGGTGAGGCTCGCGGCGAGTAAAGCCACACAAACCAGGATGAACCATCGCTTCATTGACATCACAGCCTCCCTGAAATTCAACCCCCAGAGTATCTCAGCTTTTCGCTCCGGTTTCCACGGCCGGGTTGTCAGCGGTGCATGACGGTGTTGAAACGTCTGAGCATGAGCGTAACCACCAGAAGCTGATAGGCCGTCCCGACCACCAGGTAGCCCCACCAACCTCCCTCACCGGCCTCCAGCAGCCAGAACAGCTTCACCGGCCAGTACGTGGGAACGACACCCATCACCCACTGCCAGACCGTCGGCACGAACCAGGCAATGATCGGCGGCCAGTTCAGGGCGCCCGCGGCCTTCATGATCGCGAAACCCTGGACCTTGTTGTTGGCAAAGGCCGCGAGCAGCAGCGCGAACGCCGGGGCCAGTGGAGACGCGGCCACGCCCACGAGCAACAACGGCAGCGGACCGATTCGCACGAGGCCCGTCAGGGGTACGCTGATCACGGTCATGACGACGCTGACGAGCATCGGCACCGCCAGGCGGTAGGCGAGGTACCCCGGAAGGGTCAGAGGGGTGACCTGCAAGGCGCTCAGCGTACGATCGTCGCGCTGGTCGAGCAGCAGGAATCCGATCACCACGCCCGCCACCATCGGAGTGACCAGCACGATGATGCTCACGATCAGCGGAAAGTAGGGGAGAAGGTCGATCGAGTACTGCCGGCTGACGCGCTCCGCAGCAACCGGGACGCCCCAGCGCAGCAGCAAGGCCATCAGCACCGGAAGCGCCACCAGCCACCGCAGCATCGCGTCGCGGGCCACGCTCTTGAGGTCGATGGGGCCGAGGGCCCGGATGACGGCGACCGCCTTCATCTCAGCGGCTCCCTTCCTTGACCACCACGAACCGGTGAAACGCCCGACGGCTCCACAGGAACGCCGGAACGATCCAGGTGATCGAGCCCAGCACGCCGTAAAGCCATTCCCCGGCGGCGAGCGGCCGGAGGGCGCCCTCCATCAGCACCATGGCCGGCTGCAGCGGGTGAAGCACGGTCCACCCGCTGCCCCACACGCCCAGATAGGTGAAGAGCGGGGGAGAAAGCAGCGTCGAATAGATAAACGAAGGAAACAGGTACTCGTTGATCGAGTCGTACCTCGCCACCGCGGCGAACCCGAGCAGCGCGTAGATCGGACCGGCCAGGAGCATCCCGACGGCGAGCGGCACGATCCGGAGGCTGAATCCGAAGGTCAGCCCCACGATCGCCAGGTTCTCGACAATCGCCAGGGCGGTGAGCGTGACGATCTTGGAGGCGAGGTACTCGGAGGTCCGAAGCGGGGTCACGATCTGGGCCTCGAGGGTGCCCTCGGCCTTCTCGAGCAAGACGAGCCCGCCGATGAAATAGAAGGTGTTCATCATCAGGTTCGAGAAGACGAACGGCGGGATCAGCCACCCCAGGGTCTCGGCGTCCACGAGGTTCAGCAACAGGATGCAGTACAGCGCCACGAACCCGGCCGCCCAGTAGAAGCCGTTACGTAGCTGAAGGCGGACGTCGCCTCTCGCGGTCGCACCGAGGCGGCTCATCTCAGCTCCCGGCCCGTGACCCGGATGAAGATCTCCTCGAGGGTCGCCTCCAGCGTGTGAATCGTCTGGATCTCGTGGCTGCGCAGTACGTCCAGGAAACCGTCCTGATCCGCCAGGCCGCCCAGCGGGAACTCGCGGTTCCGGGTCTCGCCGTTCTCGCTGTACTCGACGCGCACCCTCGGCTCTCCGTACCGGAGCTTCAGCTCGCGCGGCGCGTCGATCAGGCGGATCTCGCCGTCCACGATGAACGCCACGCGGTCGCACAGCTCGTCGGCGACGGTCATGTCGTGGGTGGTCAGGAAGATGGTCTTGCCCGCGGTTTGCTGCGACTTGATGAGGTCCTTGATGCGTCGCGCGCTGAGCGGATCGAGGCCCGCGGTGGGCTCGTCCATGAAGATCAGCTCGGGGTCGTTGACGAGCGCGCGCGCAATGCTGAGGCGGTTCTTCATGCCCTTGGAATACTGCGACACGAGGGTGCCGCCGTCGGCGCCGAGATCGACCGACTCGAGCAGCTCGTCAGGCGGTCGGGTCTTTCCCTGGTAGAGCGCGCCGAAGTATCTGAGGTTCTCGAGGGCGGTGAGCTTCTGGTAATGGTTGGGGAACTCGAACGACACGCCGACCCGCTCGTAGAAATCGGATCGCCACGCTCTCAGATCGCGCCCCAGGACCGAGACGCGTCCCTCGTAGTCCCGGAGGAGCCGGATCAGGATCTTCTGGGTGGTGGACTTGCCGGCGCCGTTCGGGCCGAGGAAACCGAAGATCTCACCACGCTCGATCCCGAATCCCAGGCCACGAACGGCGGGTTTCGCCGCCCGGTCGTAGGTGAAGCTGAGCTCCTCGACCTGGATCATCGTCGCTTCCCCGTCTCTGCTCATATCGACCTACCCCGGGGGGCGTGAGCCGATTCGCCCCTCGGCGGATCAGGGGCCCGGAGGCGAATCGACGCCTCCGGGCCCCCGGGCAAAGACTCGCGACCAGCGCGACGATCGGGCTCCTAGCCCCAGCGAGGCTGCTCGTCCGGACTGATCCCCAGCGCCATCTTGGCCAGCAGCTCGTGGGTCAGGGACGAGTTCGTCGGGTGGAACCGCCCCGCGCGCGCGTCGCGGAACAGCCGCTCGAGCTCGTTCTTCTTGAACATGCCGAAACCACCCGACAGATCCATGGCGGTGTCGACGATCTTCCAGGCTCCTTCCACGGCGCGGTACTTCGCCGCGATGACCTTGAACCCCCACTCGGGTCCGTGCTCCGTGGCGTCCGACCACCCCTGGGCAACCGCCTCGATGTGGGGTCGAATCGCCTCCAGCTCCAGGGCCATCTCGGCGATGCCGTGCTGGATCTCCGGGTGATAGGCCATCGTCCGGGTCATCCCGAGGGCCTCCTTGCCCTGGACCGATTTCAGCGTGAGGTCCCAGGCCCGGTTGGCGATGCCGCAATAGACGTTGGCAAAGTTCACCAGCGCCCACGCGAAGATGCTGACCACGAAGGCGTCCATCCCGGCAGCCCCGGCCGGAACCACGCGAGCGATGTAACGGTCGGGCACGAACGCTCCCTCGAGAACCGTGTCGTCACTGCGCGTCGCGCGCATCCCCATGACGTCCCACGTCTCCTTGATGGAGTACCCCTCGGTGTCGCGGGGCATGAAGGCGTGCACGATCTTGGGTGCGCTCGGGTCGCTGGCGTCCAACCCGTGAAGGCCGTACCGGGTCCACACCGGACCGAGGCTTCCGAAGCCCTTTTTCCCGGTGAACTTGTAGCCTCCGTCGACCCGCTCCGCCTGGGTCGTGGACATCAACACCGGCACGGTGTTCCCCGACTCGGAGTGTCCGGCGGCGAACACCTCTCCGTCCGCGGCTTCCTTGAGGAGCCACTCGAGCGAGTTGTCGCCGGAGCGTCGGAGGTCCGCCGCCACCCCCACCCAGTAGTGGTGCATGTTGGCCGCCAGGGCCGTGGCCGGGGCGTGGTAGGCGAGCTTCCGGGTTTCCAGAGCGATCTCGGCCAGAGACATCCCGTGGCCGCCGAGGTCCTCCGGCACCGCCATCAGGAGGTAGCCAGCCTCTTTCAGCTCGTCGAAATCCTCTTGCGCGAACCGGTTGTCCCGATCGTAGCCCGGCGCACGCTCGTGGCACCGATCGAGTAGATCCTGTGTCAACGAAAAGTTCTTTCCCATCGTTCCCTCCTCTTCCTCTGGTGATAATCCTCGGTCCCAACCCGAGACTTTACCCCGGCCCCGTGGGGGGCTCCAAGCAAAAACTCCCCGGAAAAGCCCTCCAAACTTGAATTCCGCTCCTCGACACCTCGAATTCGGGACTTGCCCCGGGAAATCCTTTGACCTATGTTTTCGCCCCGATCCGCCGGCCGCTCCGGCCGCGGGGGTGGCCCGGAGGGGGATCCATGCCGTCGAGCAAGCTGATCCAAGAGGTCAGCATCGAGCCCAAGCCGACCGCGGCGTTCGAAACCGTGCTCGGTCCCGACAACGTCGAGAGCGTGAGCAATCTCGCCGCGGGCCTCCAGGCCCGACTCGGTGGCCGCACCATCTGGAACGTCAACAGCACGGCCGCCGGTGGGGGCGTTGCCGAGATGCTCCAGAGCCTGCTGGCCTACGCTCGTGGACTCGGAGTCGACACCCGCTGGCTGGTCATGACCGGGGACGCGGACTTCTTCCGAATCACCAAGCGGATCCACAATGCCCTTCACGGCGAGCCCGGCGATGGCTCGATGCTCGACGCGGACGCAACCGAGGCGTACGAGCGGGTCGCCGCCGCCAACGCCGCAGAGCTGAACGAGCGGGTTCAGCCCGACGACGTGGTGATCCTCCACGATCCCCAGACCGCGGGTCTCATCCCCCATCTGGTGCGCAGGGGTGTCGCCGTCGTGTGGCGCTGCCACATCGGCAACGACAGTCCCACTCCCGAGGACCAGCTCGCGTGGAAATTCCTCGAGCCTTATCTCAAGCAGGCTCACGCCTTCGTGTTCTCAAGGTTCTCCTACCTTCCGGAGATCCTCTACCACGGCCGGTGTCTCGTGGTGCCTCCGTCGATCGATCCGTTCTCTCCGAAGAACCAGGATATGGACGAG
>Ga0316194_10002044_pt1 | contig 14088 bp, 19 predicted proteins | sample CroRivsedime1_MG_FD_204936 | JGI IMG/M metagenome (GOLD analysis project Ga0316194, IMG submission 204936) | Coastal sediment microbial communities from Maine, United States - Cross River sediment 1 | ecosystem: Environmental > Aquatic > Marine > Coastal > Sediment | place: USA: Maine...
AAATCTAATAGGTTTTAAGGCAATCAACGACTACATCGATGAGAACAATGAAATCTTTCTTTATTGAATTTTGGTGATAACCAAATGGCCAGAACACTAACCTACAATGAAATGAAACAAACCGTAAGTGAATTAGAGAAGGATCTTCTTGCGTACAAGAGCGCCAAAGAGGATGCTGTAAAAGCCAAAGAAGAAATGGCGCTTATATTCAAAGCGATTCCTGATCACATTGCAGTTATTGACAGTCAATATAGAATTCAGCGGGTAAACAAGTCACTGGCCGACAAGTTGAAATGTACCCAGGAAAGGTTAATAGGTGAACCCTGCTACAAATATATCTGTCGGGCTGATCACCCTCCCTCCTCATGTCCGCATGCCCAAATGTTGAATGATGGTAAAGAACACTTTGTGGAAATTTATGATAAACAGTTCAGGACGAACCTGCTTGTCACGAGCTCTCCTCTTTATGATGATGAAGGCAGGTTAATTGGTGGCGTGCATGTTGCTCGCGATACAGTAAAATGCAAGAAAACCGAAAAGGCGTTAAAAGAATCCGAAGAAGAATGATTTCACCAGGAAATGAACGTATCTTACTGATTGATGCATAAGAATTTTAGGTGGACCTCGGTAAAAAGATGTTTAAGGGATTAGGCTATAAGGTAGCGTCAAGAACCGATAGTATCGGAGCCTCGAAATAATTCCGCTTTTAGAACATTTTATCAAAAGGGGGACATCATGGATAAACGAATTAGTAGATTTAAAATATGCGATTTGCGCTTTCATCCCCATTTAAAAAGGGTGATCGAGCGTTTGCCGAAAGATGTAAGAGAAAATGTTTTAAATGATATGAGTTTCCAAATATTAACCGATGACGAGGTACTTGAAGCACTTGTGCTGCGATACGAGTTTGGTGCTCCGATCAAAACTTTGGTATACCTAAATACGAAAATCCTAAAGGAACCAGACCATCAAATCATTCATACAATAGCTTCTGAAATAGCTCATCACATTTCAAAAAAAGAAGGAACTCACGTGTCGGAGCGAAAGGTGGCCGATTTGTTAATTAAGTGGGGATTTGAAAAAGAAGTTGAAGCTGTCCGGTATGACCTGATGATGACCGAATCAGAGGAATATAGGATTGGATATAATTGGGCTAAACAACAGGACACTGACGATTTAATGCAGCATTTTGGTCTATTTTTTGATCAATGGAATGATAAGGGTTTAGGAAGATTATCAAGCAAAGAATTAAATATGTACAACCGCAAAGTTGAAACCGGTCCGATTCTCGAGGATATTCTACCATTTAATAAGCTGGGATTTGTTGAATCGGATAATGGTAAAATTCCAGATTCGCTTTCAAACTGGAAAGCCATGCTTGCGGGAATTTTCACAGCTGTCAAAGAAGCAAATTTATAAAAAGGATAATTAGACCTATGATCGCTTTTGGACCAGTACCCTCCAGACGGCTTGGACGAAGTTTAGGCATCAATAATATTCCACCCAAGGTTTGCACCTATTCCTGTGTCTATTGCCAGGTCGGAAAAACACGCCGGATGCAGGTTGAACGTTCTCCCTTCTATGAACCTGAGGATATTTTTAAGAGTGTTAGAAAACAAGTTATGAAAGCCAAAAAGAAGGGCGAGTCAATTGACTATCTTACTTTTGTCCCGGATGGGGAGCCGACTTTGGATGTCAATCTCGGTTATGAAATTGATCTACTGAAATCTTTGGGAATTAAGATTGGTATCATTACCAATGCGTCTTTGGTTTTTCGTGAAGATGTGAGAGCAGATCTAATGAAAGCCGATTGGGTTTCGCTCAAATTTGATTCTATTTCGAAAACGAACTGGCGCAAGATCAACAGGCCCCATCGTGAATTGGAGCTGGGTTTAATTTTAGAAGGGATGGTGGATTTCTCTAAAATTTTCCCGGGAGAACTTGTAACGGAAACAATGCTGGTTCAGGGCGTTAATATCGATGTCGACATATTCAAGGAGATGGCGGATTTTCTTGTCAGGTTAAATCCTGCGAAAGCATATCTATCCATACCCACTCGACCGCCGGCAGAAAACTGGGTGCGTCCTCCTACACCGGAAGATATTAACGTTGCCTTTCAGATCTTTTACGAAAAACTCGATCGGGTGGAATATTTAATCGGTTACGAAGGCAACGCTTTCGCTTTCACAGGCAACATTGAAGAAGATCTGCTCAGCATCACGTCGGTGCATCCGATGCGAGAGAGTGCTGTGATCGAACTGCTGAAAAAGGCCAAAGCTGATTTTTCCACGGTACACAAATTGATCGCTCAAAACAAATTAGTCGAATCGGACTACGAGGGACAGAAGTTCTATTTGCGACAATACTAATGCGGCCCTAATCATTTAGAAATGATATGCTAAAATTTAAAAGCTGTGTTCACCGCAAAGACGCTGAGAACGCAGAGGATTTATTTTTTATTTACCGTTGGGAGGGCGGCAAATGTAAATCCGTAACCAATTCAGGATGTTATTTGAATTCCACTCGTACTTCTGTGAGCGCAAGGGAATCAAATTCAATACTATCGAGTACCAAAGAATTAAAGCCATGACTTGATGGTAAGAATTTTTGAGGTAGATTTAAAATGCCTATTTTCGAATATCAGTGCAAAGAATGTATGACAGTTTCCGAATTTTTAATAGGGGTCCGTAACGAAGAATCGATTGCCTGCAAAAAATGCGGGAGTCTGGAGATGGAAAGGATACTCTCGACGCCATTTCTTCTTGACTCTGCAATGCGTCAGGCTTCGGGCCGAACCTGTTGCGGGCGGGAGGAGCGGTGTGACAGACCACCTTGTTCTTCGGAAGGCAATTTTAGCAGAGATTAAGCTGTAGGATATTAAGCGGAATCAGCTCTGAAAATATGATATCCTCTTTTTCCCAATCCGCCATAAATTTTCTTCGGCAATTGGATCACTTTTTTTCCCAACCGATAGTTCAACATCTCGTGGATCGTTTTGATTTTGGATTTAGCTGCTTTTTCTCCTCGGCGGACAAGTTCTTCGTAGTCGGGAAAATCGGATTTCGATCCCACATCCCATTGTACTTTGCCAAGTAGCTTGAGTCCTGTATTCAGATTCTTTTTCGGGTCCAGGACCTCAGAAAATCGGGACTCTAAGGCCTTGGCACCCGGATTCAACGCATAGGCGGCCCCCACACGCGCTCCAATACTGGTTCCGACAATAATGTCAATAGGGATTTGTTCCTCTTCCAGAACCCCAAGGACCCCAATATGGGCGATTCCCCTGGCTCCGCCCCCACCAAGGGCCAACCCGATTTTAGGTCGTCTTCTCATCTTACTCATCCCCCATGATTCTAAAGCTGTTGAACGTTATATTGAATTAAGTTCCTCTTCCGATCATCTGATCAAACTGCCCGCTGCGGCGGCCAGCGGCTGGACTGAAACCCGAACCTCTCATATGAAACTTCATTCAATTAGACAGGATTTACGGGATTAACAGGATATTTTCTGTTTAGTATCGTTTTTTATATCCTGTCCATCCTGTTGATCCTGTCAGAAAATAAAACGTTTATGCTGTTAAGTTTTTTATTCGATCAAACTGGCCGCTTTATAGGCCAGCGGCGGCACTGAACCCTGAAGAGTTAATATTTGTTAGAGCAATTGAAATGCCAAATCGAGTAATGAGCGAAAGAAAGATAACTACTTGATAAATTATATGAAAAAATATCTTTCTACTATTAGGCTGTCTATATGATATCTAAAAATCGAAATTTTGCGAAATAAGATTCGAAAATTTACTACTTTAAGAAATGTTGGGATTATCAGTCACAGATCTAATCGCGATAAAACCCTGAATTATTGCCATATCTGCATATTTAATTTTTATGGCATGCTTTATGCTAAATGTTAGAACAAGAGAGATGGGATGCCTCTCAGCTTCAACACCCTAGATAAATCATGGATGCTTATGCGCATCCAGAAGCCATACTTAACAAAAGAGGAGCAAACATGAAAGTCGCAATTTCATCGACAGGACCGAACCCTGATGCTCAGGTTGACCTGCGTTTTGGTCGTTGCCAGTATTTTGTTTTAATTGATGATAAGGCAGAAAGTTTTGAATTTCTTGACAATGAGGCCGGTGCATCAAGCGGCGGAGCTGGTTTGCAGGCGGCTCAAATGATTGCGGATGCCGGCGTCAAGGCGGTAATTACCGGAAATATTGGACCCAACGCCATCAATGTTTTGAAAGTCGCCGGGATTAAGGCATATCACTGCGGTCCAGGGACCGTGCGCAAAGCAATACAGAAATATCAAGATGGCAGCCTTCAGGAGACATCCGGCTATAAGGTCGGTGCCCAGTCCGGAGGCGGTGGTGGGGTACTGCGCAAAACCGTTCAAAGGATAAGGCCTATTTAGGAAACGGCGATAAAATCGGGTTCGGAATTGAGGTATAACTTCCAGGGACGTTCGGTAAATCGATCTGGAAGAACTGCATCAACCAAACATTCAGATTTTAGATATAATTTCAAACAAGTTGGAGTGAAAAAATGTCTACATTACGAAGAAGAATTTATTCCCGCAATCCTTATGAAGCTCCTATCATGACAGTTTATGGTGGGAATGTTCATGGATTTAGCTGTTCGTGTGACTTATGCGGCGAAAAGGTGGCTTCTGATGAAATTCTTGAGATCGAAGATCTTGTCTGTTTGTGTAATCGTTGTTTTAATTATTTTGAGGATTTGCCTGATGGTAAGATTAAGGAAAGCATCAGGGATTTCCTGATCGGAAACGTCATCTGAAACCTCAATCATTCCACGATTTAGGAACTTTCAAAGGGTGAAAAAATATTCTGAACTCGGTGTTGCACCACCGGATTGGCCAATCCCTATAATCTTTTGGATGAAATATCCGAAGTGGAAGAGTTGGTCAGATTTGATTCCATAACCACAATGGTTGACGGGCTGAATATTGAGAATTCGCTCAATGCATATGATGTGGCCCGAGAGCAGATCAAAGCCGCAGATATTTTACTATTAAATAAAAAAGATTTGCTAACTGAATTTCAATTGCGGAAGATAAACCGAAAATTAAAAGAAATGAATCCGACAGCACCCATCCTATTGACACGGCATGGCGACATCCATCCGGCCCTTGTTTACGGTGTTGATCCCCAAGATGAACCGGTTGAAGGGCTCCCGAGCAAGCTTCAAAAAGAAGCGCACCACAAACACCATTCACATGAGAACGATGGACTTTCAAGCTATAAGATTTCGTTGGCCGATCCTTTGGAAAGAGAGCGATTCATCGAAACAATTCATTCCCTTCCAAGCTCGGTCTTCAGAATCAAAGGGGTAGTGGATTTTATTGGCGACGACAAACCTCTTCTCTTTCAATACGTTGGGGGCGCTTTGAGTTTTCCGAGTTTAATAACCCGAAAATGCCAGACCGATTTCTGATCCTAATCGGACAAGATTTCCGAGAAGGAACCTAGCTTATTGATTGGTCGAGATTTTTCTGTACACCGCAGCACCTCGTCAAATTATCGGTATAGAAAGTGAGGGCGTTATGAGTATTGCAGAGAACAACAGGGATGACGCAACTGGTAATTACACTGACAAAGTTTCACAAGTTAAGAATTTTCAAAAACCCATGTCATCAATCAAACACAAATTTCTGGTTATGAGCAGTCAAGGGGGAGTGGGCAAAACCAGCGTTATAGTGAGTTTGGCCGTGGCCCTTGCAAAGAAAGGAATGAAGGTTGGACTGATGGATGTTAATTTTCAAGGCCCAGACATTCGTAGAATGCTGGGTCTCGAGCCCGCAGTTGTAAGCAATTCTGATAAACGATTCCTTCCTATACCGTACTCGGATGACTTGAAAGTAGCTTCTATTGAATCCTTGATGCAAGACATAGACGAAACCGGGGGTTGGGGAAAGCCCCTGAAGATATCTGACATCCGGCGCTTTATCTCCAGCGTGAGTTGGGGCAGTCTGGACTACCTTTTTGTTGATGCGCCATCAGGTCCGGGTGAAGGATTGCTCACCATGATTCGAGCAATTCCAGAGGCGAAAACCATTATTGTAACAGCACCCCATAAAATAGGCGGGGACCACGCCAAAAACATGATCAATTTTTTCAGAAAAGAAAAAATACCGATCTTTGGCTGGATTGAAAATATGCAAGGGTTTTTATGTCAACACTGCGGCCAGCGCCTGGAGATGTTCAGCTCCGGGCCTGCTAGCAGAGCAATATTTTTATTGGACATTCCCTTTTTAGGTCGAGTACCTATTGATCCGCATATGGTCGAATGCGCTGATGCCGGAGACCCTTTTATAGATAAGCATCTGGAATCAGAAGTAGCGGAAGCCTGCAACTTAATTATAGAAAAAATTATGGGAGGTGAAAGAAAATGGTAAAAATAGACAAGATTCTTTTCCCGTCTGAATTGAGAGAATACTCGTTAAAAATTCTGCCATACGTACTATCGATGTCTGAGAAATACAGCAGTACGATTTATTTACTGCACGTGATCGACGATATTTCTAAGTGGGGAGGATTTTATATTCCCCATATTTCCCTGGATTTATACCAAAAGGAGGCAAAGGAAGCCGCTGAAAAGTTCATGGACAAGGTTTGTGAGCAACAGATGAAAGGCTGCCCGAATTTTGAACGCAGAATCCTTTCCGGGGATCCAGCGGTTGAAATCCTAAAAACCATAAACGCGGAGACCATAGACCTGGTGGTTATGGGGACACATGGTTATAAAGGGTTGGAGCATGCCATCTTTGGCAGCGTAGCCAGGAAGGTGGTGAAGAATTCACCCGTTCCCGTACTGACCATTAATCCTTATAAACTCAAGTAAGATGAGACCATATTTAGTGGAGAGGAAGTATTTAAACCGCAAATCAACAATGGGGGGATTCGAAGATATGATCTCATATGAATCCGTTCCATTAAAAAAGGGAGGTGATTTAAATGCCCGGAAAAGATAGAACAGGCCCCCAGGGCCAGGGCCCGAAAACGGGACGAGGCCGGGGAAAATGCAGTTCTAAAGGTGGCAACCCTGCACCACAGGGTCAGGACGGTATGGGAACCGGCCGGGGATCAGGCAAAGGCGCCGGCCGGGGTCAGGGCAAAGGCCGAGGTGCCGGAAAAGGCCGAGGTAGACAGTCTTAACAAATTTAATAGTAAATGACACCTATTTGAGAGTACTATGAAAGCTGTAAATTGTTGTAAAACTATGGAGGCGGAAACTTACTGCCTGGAAGGCCAACGTTTATGATATCGTTCGCAAGATGGAAGAGCTGCCCGGCGATAAAAAAGAAAAACTTCTTCCTAATATCGAAGATCTTCATATTCTGATTGCGGAGATGGATGATCGAATCGATCAGATTCAGAAAAACTGCACTCCTGAAACCGGAATTGACGATATCAGAACCGATATGGTGAATTGATTATTACCTAAATTAAGATGTAAGGGTAAAAGGAGAACAGGCCATGAAATCTTTGGTTGTGTATTCAAGTCAGACTGGCAATACCCATAAACTGGCAGAAGCTGTCTTTGAAATGTTGCCCGGCGATAAGGCAATATACCCGGTCGATGAGGCGCCTGATCCTGCTGGCTATGATTTTATCAACTTAGGCTTTTGGTTTATGGGCGGCAAACCCGATCCGAAATCCAGTGAATATCTTGGCAAGATCGGGAAAAAACCGCTTTTCCTTTTTGCGACCCATGGGGCAGGTGCCGTTTCGGATCATGCCATCAATGGTATGGAATTGGCAAAATCCCTGGCCCCTGAATCTGATATCCGGGGCACCTATAGTTGCCAGGGCGAATTGAATCCGAAGGTTCTTAAAAAAGCGTCGCAAAAACCTGAACCGCCGGTGTGGCTTGCCGATGCCCCGGATGCCGATGGTCATCCCAACGATGCTGATATTGAAGCCTTAAATTATCAGCTTGCGGAATTGCTGACAAGTTAAGATAATTACGAAACTATTATGACTTTGAAATTTTTCTATTTTGGAAGCTTTGGGGTTAAATAAGTATATGGATTTTCAATGATATGTTTCTATTCACCACAATGGTGCAAAGACACAAAGGTAAACCTTTGGCTCTTATTTAATTTTGTGGCTTGGTGGCGGAAAAGTTCTGGCAAAAATGTCTTAGATCTGTCTCTGGAGGGCACAGGATTCACAATTAAGGACATTATATTGAAACTAGCCGTCTCATCTGATAGTTCAAATTTTAACGCCAGAGTGGCACAGCGGTTTGGAATCTCTCAATACCTGATCATCGTCGATCCTGAAACCATGGAAATCGAGGCGATACCCAATCCAGGGGCTGCCGGGAAACCAGCGGCCGGCATGCAGGCCGTGGTGATAGCCATCAGTAAAGAGGTTGACACGGTCATGACCGGCTACTGCAGCCCGACGGCGATGAAGTATCTTACAGACAACGGTATTGACGTTGTAACCGGAGTCAAACGAACCGTGGCAGAAGCGGTAGCGCAATACCGGAAACAGGCTGACGCCATCCCCGCTCGAAGTATGGACGAACCTGATTTTACCGGAGCCGCATTGCTGAACGCACTGAAAAGATCCGGCATTCAGATAGTAAACCTCCTGCCCATATTTGTCGGTGTGGTCCTGCTCATCGGACTCTTCAATGCGTTCATCTCAAAAGACCTGCTGTCATCAATTTTTTCCGGAAACGCCCTGTTGGACACACTCTTGGGGACCGGTCTCGGCAGTATTCTGGCAGGCAATCCCCTCAACTCCTATGTCATCGGGGGCGAAATGCTGGAACAGGGTGTGAGTCTTTTTGCGATGACGGCTTTCATTACGGCGTGGGTGACAATCGGTTTGGTGCAGTTGCCGGCGGAGATGGCGGCACTGGGTAAAAAATTTGCCCTTATCAGAAATGCCCTGTCTATAGTCCTGTGCATGGCTATATCTATTCTGACAGTGGTAACCTATTACGTTTTTTCAGTGTGGAATCAATGAAGACAGAGGGAAATGGAATTTTTGCCGATAAAAGATCCGGCCTCAAAAAATTGATTTTTCCCGGCAGTGTTCTGATGATCTATGGAATTGTTTTTGTAATCAGTCCGGCCGGGGCAGCAATGGCATTTCGCGGCAGCACCCGCATATTGTTCAACCTCATGGTACCGTTAGGCCTGGTTTTCAGCCTCATGGTTTTTATGAATCTATTTCTAAAACCGACGCATATCGTCAGATTTCTCGGCAAAGAACCCAGCAGCAGAGGTATCATACTCTCAGCCGCCGCCGGTATTATCTCAATGGGGCCCATTTACGCCTGGTATCCCCTGTTGAAGGAATTGCGGAAAAAAGGGGCGTCGAATTCGTTGATTGCTGTTTTTTTAGGTAATCGTGCAGTTAAGCCGTTTTTGCTGCCGATTATGATTTCTTATTTCGGATGGGTCTATGTGCTGCTATTGACTTTTTTTACCATCACAGGCTCAGTGGCAGCCGGATTCCTTGTTAGCATTCTTCTCAAAGAGTGAACCCGTCTTACACAATTTTAATAATGATTAGGCTGACATTATCTGATTTTTCGCTTTTCATACTTCCCTCCTTTTTCCTTTCTAAATCATTTCTTTTATAGGTCGACGGACGGTGCGATCCGGGCGAATATTTTTTACCACCCGAACTCGAATTGTGCGTCTATTATCCTGCAGGAAAAGCGTTTGCCCGGTTTCAAGTTTCTTCTTGACCTTTACAAATCCGCAGCACAAGCCATGGGGGGGGTGAAACCTTCTGGTTTGCCGGGGCTTGAAATGTTGTAGATTGATAATGTCCTTTAAAAGTGAAGTAAGGCATATCTTGCAAAACATCTTCCGGCTTTAACAGAACCTTTTTCATTATCTTGCCCGACATGGGTCCCTGGAGGTCGATTTTACCGATTATTTGTAAAACAGTTCTGAAGAAGTTCAAAGGAATCCGGTTCCTTGACTGAAATGACCGCCATGTGACTGGTATCGAAGAGGCCGGCCGAATTAAGAACAGCCAGGTGTTCGTTTTTGGCAGAAGCATACCATAAAGGCATATCGTATCCGCCGAAGGGGGCCATGTTGGATTGATGGGCCGTATGCCAATGATGCAAGACTGTTTTTTTAGATAAATTAGACATAAGCATGATTTTAGTACCTCGCTGATTATTGATTTAAATCAATACCCAATACCCAATCCCTGATACCCAATCTCCAGTACCCAATCCCTGATACCCAATACTCGCCAATTACTTACGATTTACAGCATGAAACATGCCAGCAAACACTGGGAAATTAAATATTAATAAATTCAGATAGTTAATTTTGATTGTTCAGGAAATATTTTTGGCTGGGGGAAAAGTTAGAAAAATTCCAACATTGATTTCGCAATTTTTCTATTTTGAATGAGTTGAGAACTATGACTATCAGGTTACCGGGGCGATAAGAATCTGAATTAATTGATTTTCTATTTATTGTCTTTGGTTGGCACGCAATATGCTTTTTTAATTAGAAGAATATCGACGACTACTTATCTCAGGGTCTATTCCATCATAAGCTGTGAGGTTGCAAGACTGAATTGCTCTAATGAGTTATTCTTTTAGTAGGAAGGGAGGTGATTTGAATGCCAGGTTTTGATGGTAGCGGACCCGCCGGCAGTGGACCGATGACCGGTGGAAGGCACGGGTATTGCAATTCCGGCACGTCATATGGGTTCGAAAGATCAGGGTCAAGGCGTGGTGTTGGATTTGATTATGGCAGAGGCAGAGGGTATCGACATATGTTTTGGGAGACCGGTTTGCCTCGTTGGGCGCGAAGGAGATCAGATTGGTGGGGCTCGGGTCCGTATCGCGAACTCAGCTACTCACGGGAAGACGAAGTCAGAATGCTCAAAGAAGAAGCCGAAGCACTCAAACATGACCTGAACGCCATAGAACGCCGGATGAGTGAACTGGAAATCGACAAGAAGCCAGATGGATAGCCGGCGCGAGCACCGGAAATATAGCTTTGGATCGAGTTGTTTTGGACCCGATCCAAAGCATGCCCAATTTACTTTTATGAATAAAGCTAACCCGACTCGGCTGAGTCGTTCGACCTTGAGTCTTTTGACCCTGAGCTCACGACCGAAGGGCTCACAAACGAAGGGCTCGTCGCGGGCTGAAAGGCGAATCCGCTAAAGGTTTATCAACCTCAGGAGGGCGGACAAGCTTTGAACATGTGAACGTCTACAAGCAAAGGTTTCAGATGAAAGAAAATACTTTAAATAAATTAAAATCATTATTGTTGATTCGCCGCCGGGAAATGCTGGAACAGGTTGCGCACTTGGAATTTGAGCGAGAAGAATTGGGACAGCATTTTATCGAATCAATCGATTCGGCTCAAAAAGAAATTTTGACACAACTCATTCATAAACTGGATGAACGTGGCAAAGAAGAGATCGGAGAAATAGAGCTTGCACTCACTAAAATGAGCTCCGGTCGTTATGGCATATGTGAGCTCTGCGGCAAATCCATTCTGATAAAACGACTGAAGGTTTTGCCGGCAACCCGGCTGTGTCGAAAATGCGCCCAAAAGTATGAGGAAGCTCAAAACTTGCGGAAACATCACCGTGATGAAATTATCGGTGATGAACTGCTCGACGAGTATCGGAACCAGAATGATGATGACTCGTCAATAGGACGCCTTAAACTTCCTGATGATAAAAATTTATTGAATATCGATGAAGTTTAGACCTACTTGTGAATAATGATAAATTATCTCAAGACCATCGAAGCGATGGAAAATTATCGTATGCTGAAAGAAGGACAAAATGTTTAAAAGGCTATTGGCCGCCACCGAACGGGTAAATTTTTGTGATGCACCAGTATTAACGGCTTTGAAAATCGCTGAGAAAAATAATGCGCAATTATCTATCCTTCATGTGCTGGAATCCGAGACCACCAAGGACCGACATTTAGTCAAACATTTTCGAACAGGAGAAGAGATTGTTGCCGGCACTGAGTATGAGGAAACCGTTAAGAAAGAAATTCATAAAAGCTGCTCCGACCTTATTAAGTCTGATGTTCATTATACAATTAAGGTAACTCCCGGTTTCCCCTGGAAGGAAATTTTGCGACTGGCAAGGAAAGACAAGACAGACCTGATCGTGCTGGGTCCCCATACCGAACGGGCCAAAGATCTGGGTGTCGTGCGAGTAAAAGGAAGAATTGGAAGCACCGTCCAAGGGGTCATCATGCATGAGCGCTGTCCGGTAATGATTTCGAATCGCGGCATACTGGACGAAAAATTGAAATTTAAAAAAATAGTGGTAGGGATCGATTTTTCAGAATCCTGCAAAGATGCGTTACTTTTCGCCATAAAACTAGCGCAAAAGCAGGGTTCAAAAATTTTCATATTTCACATGGCGCCGGTACCTCCCTCTCCGCAATATTCTCAAGCCGATTACGACAGAGATCTAAACAGGTTGAAGAAAAAACTTGATGAATTTTGTATGGTGATCCCGGCCGAGATCGGACATGATTTTAATGTATGGGGAGGAGCGCTCCCTCATCTGGAAATTTTAAAATGTGCGGACAAAAAAGATGCCGATCTTATTGTGATGGGATCGCATACCAAAGAGAAGGGTGGAAAATGGTATGTCGGCAGTGCGGTGGAACGTGTCAGCTATCGATCCATCTGTCCGGTGATTGTCGTAACCGATCCCAAAGTTCTGTTAACCATGGATTAAAGAAATTTATTGAAAGGAGGTAGCAATGTATCAAACAATACTTGTACCGCTGGACGGGTCGAAACGAGCTGAAACAATATTGGGTCATGTTGAAGACATCGCTAAAAGTAATGATGCCAACGTATTTTTCCTCAAGGTAGAGGAAGAACCCATTATGCTGGAACGTGACGAAGTTATTGACATCGCTAAGTATCATGAAGTGTTTGATAAACAAAATGAGCTCTCGCAAGCGTATCTGGATGACCTTAAAGCCAGGTTTCATGAGAAAGATATTCATGCGGTCACCCAGTTGGCCTTTGGATCGGTTGTTAAAGCAATATTAAGTACGGCGGCCGAGACAGGCGCCGACCTGATTGCAATGGCCACTCACGGTTTGAGCGGTCTGGCTCGGGTATCTTATGGGAGCGTTGCGGCAGGGGTGCTGCAAGCGGCCGATATTCCAATTTTGTTGATCAGATCCGGTCGCGATAAAAAAGAGGAAACGTGTTGATTCGTGTCTCGTCATATTGTTTAAAATTGAGCCATATTAATAGGTCAAATCCTTGCACCAGTAATCGACCAAGATGCTGGATACTGGATGCTAGATACTGGATTAATGAGGTGTTCTGTCGATTTTATAAAAAGAAGAGCGAAGCGAAGCCCTATTCCAGAACTCAATATGTCAATTTGTGCGAACCCCTGACTTGGTACAAAGGAGCCTAAACATGCTGAATAAGTGGGTATATCTATTTAACGAGGTTGATCAGGCCGAGAAATATGTCGGTGGTGAATGGGAAAACGTGCGCGGTCTTCTCGGCGGCAAGGGTGCCAACTTGGCGGAAATGACGCGCATTGAGGTTCCGGTGCCACCCGGGTTTACGATAACCACTGAAGCGTGTAATGCATATCTAACGTCCGGGGAAACTTTCCCGGAAGGAATGTGGGACCAGGTTCTGCAGGCGGTCGCAGGTTTAGAAAAAGAAAGCGGGAAAAAGTTCGGTGATCGGAAAAATCCATTGCTGGTGTCGTGCCGTTCCGGAGCCAAGTTTTCCATGCCCGGGATGATGGGTACTATTTTAAACATTGGTCTCAATGATGAAACAGTCAAGGGGCTGGTCGAACTGACTGGTAATGAACGTTTTGTCTATGATTCATTCCGCCGTCTTATTCAAATGTTCGGCAGTGTAGTGACCGGAATACCCGATGAAGTCTTTGAAGAAAAAATTAGTGAACTCCGCTCCAGAGCCGGCGTTAAAACCGATGCCGAATTAGCCGCTGAAGATTTGAAAGCATTGACCGAGGAATTCAAACGAATCTTCAAACGTTACACAACCACTAATTTCCCCGGCGAGCCTCACGAACAACTCAAAATG
>Ga0316194_10002045_pt1 | contig 14086 bp, 11 predicted proteins | sample CroRivsedime1_MG_FD_204936 | JGI IMG/M metagenome (GOLD analysis project Ga0316194, IMG submission 204936) | Coastal sediment microbial communities from Maine, United States - Cross River sediment 1 | ecosystem: Environmental > Aquatic > Marine > Coastal > Sediment | place: USA: Maine...
GGCCGCCTGGCACAAAAGATCCGCTACCAGCTATCCAGCTATCCAGCTAACATAATAAAGTACCAAAAAAGGCCGGAACGCGCGCGCTCCGGCCTGGGATTATCCGCAGAGCAAGTCAGCCTATTCGCAACGCTCGAACAGCGCCGCGATGCCCTGGCCGCCGCCTATGCACATAGTGCTGACGGCGTAGCGACCGCCGGTGCGCTGCAGTTCGTGCAGGGCTTTTACCGTGATCAGCGCGCCGGTGGCGCCGATGGGGTGACCCAGGCTGATACCCGAACCGTTGGGGTTGACCTTTTCCGGATCCAAACCCAGCTCCTTGACCACAGAAAGCGCCTGGGCGGCGAACGCCTCGTTACACTCCCAGATATCGACATCCTCGATGCTGACACCCGTTTTCTCCATTAACTGGCGCACCGCCGGGGCGGGGCCAATGCCCATGATGGCGGGGTCCACCGCCGCCAGTGAATAGCCGACCATGCGGGCCATTGGCTTCAGGCCTTTCGCTTCGGCTGCACTCCTCTCCATCAGCACCAGTGCTGCAGCGGCATCATTGATCCCCGAGGCATTGGCCGCGGTAACCGAGCCATCTTTCTTGAACGCCGGACGCAGTTTGGCCATATCCTCAGGCGTGGCATCGAAACGCACGTGCTCATCCTGCTCAAATACCGTCACGCCCTTGCGGGTTTTCAGCTCCACCGGGAGAATCTGCCCGGCAAAACGTTTTTCCTCGATGGCGCGCTGCGCCCGGCGGTGGCTTTCCACCGCCAGTTCGTCCTGTTCCTGCCGACTGACCTGGTATTTGTCCGCCAGGTTCTCGGCAGTAATGCCCATGTGGGTGTCACCCATGGGGCAGGTCAGGGCTCCCATCATCGCATCTTCCATGACACCGTCGCCCATTCTCGCCCCGAATCGGGCCTTGGGCAGCCAGTAGGGCACGCGGGTCATGGACTCGGCGCCGCCGGCAACGGCCGCATCGCAATCACCCAGCAGGATCATCTGGGCAGCCGAGATTACCGCCTGCAAACCTGATCCGCACAGCCGGTTGACGGTTAGCGCGGGCGTTTCAATCGGCAGGCCGCCCTTGAGTGCAGCTACCCGGCTCATATACATATCGCGGCGGTCACTGTGGGTCACGGTACCGATCACGCAGTGGCCGATATCCTCCGGGGCCAGACCGGAACGCTGCACAGCTTCTGCCACGACCTGACCGGCCAGTTCCGTCGGCGGCATATCTTTCAAGCTGCCACCAAAGTCCCCTATCGCGGTGCGCACGCCACTCAGAACCACTACTTCACGATTACTCATATCCAACTCCTGTTTCAAAAGACCATTTCCGGGACGCTATCAGGGACGACCAGTTCACCCGCTGTCAGCTTGACGATTTCCTCGACACTGACGCCGGGGGCCCGCTCGCGCAGTACGAATTTGCCATCTTCTATATCCATCAGTGCCAGGTCAGTCAGCACCCGCTTGATGCAGCCCTTGCCGGTCAATGGCAGGGTACACTCGGGCAATAACTTGGATTCCCCGTGCTTGGAGGCGTGGGTCATGGTGACGATAATATTGTCTGCTCCGGCCACCAGGTCCATGGCGCCGCCCATGCCCTTGATCAGCTTTCCAGGAATCATGTAGGAGGCAATGTTGCCCTGGCAGTCCACCTCAAAGGCGCCCAGCACGGTGAGGTCCACATGGCCGCCGCGGATCATAGCGAAAGATTCTGCCGAGGAAAACAGGGAGGCCCCCGTGGCCATGGTCACCGTCTGCTTGCCGGCATTGATCAGGTCTGCATCCACCTCTTCATCAAGCGGAAAAGGCCCCATACCCAGCAGTCCGTTCTCGGACTGCAGCATGACCTGCATGCCATCCGGGATGTAATTGGCCGCCAGGGTCGGTATACCTATTCCCAGGTTGACATAATAACCGTCATGAAATTCCTGCGCCACGCGCTGGGCCAGTTGCTCGCGAGTCAAAGCCATAACGTCTCTCCTCAGGCGCTGCGCACGGTGCGCTGCTCAATGGTTTTCTCGAAGGTGCCCTTGATCAGGCGATTGACATAGATACCCGGGAGATGAATCTCGTCCGGATCCAACTCGCCGGGCTCGACAATCTCCTCGACCTCTACCACGGCAACCTTGCCGGCGGTGATGGCCATCGGATTGAAGTTGCGTGCGGTCTTGCGAAACATCAGGTTGCCGTAGCGATCGGCCTTCCAGGCCTTGGCGATGGAAAAATCTCCCTGGATTGCCTCCTCCAGGATATAGTGGCGGCCGTTGAATTCACGGACTTCCTTACCCTCACCTACCGGCGTACCGTAGCCCGTGGCGGTATAGAAAGCCGGGATACCCGCGCCGCCGGCGCGCATTTTTTCGGCCAGGGTGCCTTGCGGTGTCAGTTCGACTTCAAGCTCGCCGCTCATCATCTGGGCTTCGAACAGGGCGTTTTCTCCCACGTAGGAGGCAATCATTTTGCTGATCTGCTTATCCTGCAGCAGAAGTCCCAGGCCGCAGTTATCGGTGCCGCAGTTATTGGACGCGATGGTAAGGCCCCTGGTGCCCTTGCGCTTGATTTCTTTAATCAGATTTTCAGGAATACCGCACAAGCCAAAGCCCCCGGCGACCACCGTCATATTGTCTTCCAGGCCAGCCATCGCCTCTGCGTAGCTGCCCACCACTTTATCGAAACCAGACATTGCGTTCTCCAGCTTGCCAGGATGGCCTCATTGACCCAAAGTCCCGGATAGAATTTCAGGTTGTGTAGACTGCTATAGCCCTTTATATTTATCAAATATAAATATTATTACTATTAATAAATTTAATTTATGAATGTAACGATCAGGCAACTACAGTGCTTCGCTGCGGTGGCGAAATCAGGGAGCTTTGCGGAAGCCTGTACCGTGCTGCACCTGTCACAACCGGCGCTGAGCATCGCCATACGCAACCTGGAGGAGGCGCTGGGTGGCAAGCTGCTGGCGCGTACCACCCGGGCCGTAGCACTTACCCCCGAGGGCAGTGAGTTCTACCTGATCGCGCAACGCCTGCTGGCGGACTGGCAACACTCCCTGGAGGATGTGCACAACCTGTTCGCCCTGCGCCGGGGGAAACTCGGTATCGCCTCCATGCCCACCTTCGCCAGCAGCCTGTTACCGCCGATCCTGAGCGCATACCACGACCTGCATCCAGCTGTTAACGTTACCGTACACGACGTGATTGCGGAAAGTGTGGTGGATATGGTGCGCCAGGGACGAGTGGAACTGGGCGTCACGTTCGATCCGGGAGAAGTCCAGGATCTGGAATTCCAACCCCTGTTCACTGACAAGCTGGTCGCTGCCCTGCCCCGGGGGCACCCCCTGGCGCAAAAAAAGGCACTGCAATGGCGCCAGCTACTGGATTATCCTTTCATCGCACTGCAGCGTCCTTCCAGCATCCGCCTGCTGATAGACCAGACCCTGGAAGAACATGACATGGCCCTGGCTCCCGCGTTCGAGGCGCATCAGCTGGCCAGCATAGGGCGCATGGTCAGCACTGGCCTGGGGGTAAGCGTTGTGCCCAGCCTCAGCGGTGGGCAAATGCGCGAGATGGGCGCAGCATGCCGACCGATAACCGCGCCGGTTATCACCCGCAAGGTGGGCATCATCACCCGCAAACGCCACCCGCTGTCGGTCGCGACCCAGGCCATGGTGCGCGTCATCAGCCAGTGGGTCAGCTCAAATCACCCGGCGTTTCCCGATCCGAGTGCATCACCCTGATATCCAGCGGGCCATTGGTATCCAGATGCACATCGCGCTGCGGGAAGGCCACCACGATACCCGCTTCATTGAAACTCTGATTGATAGCCTGGCGCAGTTCACTGCACGTAACCAGGCGCCTGTCCAGGCTGTCCAGATAAAAGCGTACGGAAATCAACAGGCTGTTATCGCCAAATTCGTCAAATGTGATCAGCGGCTCCGGGTCTTTCAGCACCACAGGGTGCTCGTGGACCAATCTGCGCACTATGTCCAGAGCCTGGCCCATATCTGTGCCATAGGCCACCCCAACTTCAATTTTTATTCGGGTGACCGAATCAGAGAGTGACCAGTTCAGCAACTGGCCGGTGACAAACTCTTTGTTGGGTACCAGTAATTCCCGGCGATCCCAGTCGCGAATGGTCGTCGCCCGAATACGAATTTTGGTCACGGTACCGGATATCTGCCCCACGGTCACCGTGTCTCCCACCCGTATAGGCTGCTCAAACAGAATAATCAAACCGCTGATAAAATTTGCCACGATCTCCTGCAGGCCAAAGCCAATACCCACGCTCAATGCCGCAACGGCCCACTGTATCTTTGACCAACTGCCTCCCAATATTCCCATCACACTGACCACCAGGACGGTAATTAACGAATACTGGAACACCCTCGTGGCAGCATAGGCTGAGGCGGGACTGACATGCACTCGCTGGCGCAGCAGAATTTCCAACAGGCTGGGAATACGGCGCACTGCCACCCAACCCACTAACAATACGAGCAGGGCGTAACCCAGGTCGGCCAGGGTCACGGGGATCGTCGCTGCCACACCCTTGACGACACCACTTTGGTGCCACAGGACTACCGACTCCAGTATGCCGAATGCCGGGAAAATCTCGGACCAAATCGCGCCGAAACCAAACAGCGCGCCTATAATCAGCATGGCGTTAAGAAACTTGGTGCCCTCATCATTCAACAACTCGTGGTCATGCTCCAGTAATTCCTCATCGGGATTCAGTTCTATCTGCCCCTCGCTCGCCTGCGCCTGCTCTTCCCGCATTTTTAAAATCATGCGTCGCCGGGTAATGCGCAGCCAGCGCAGACCCAATTCATGCACCAGTAAGATCCCGGTACCCAACAATAGAGTGCGCACTAACAGCAGCGCCATTTCAATTGCGGTATAGGTATAGCCCATCAGCACAGCCACAATGGAAAGTAATGGCACCCCAGTGAGCAACAAACGCATCAACCTGCCCAGGAACGCAGAGCGCTCGGTACGCCTGGTGACAAAAATACTGTCCACTTTACTCTGGACGAAATTGGGTACGCTCCTGAAAAAATGAGCGATAGCCAGCAGCACGACCGCCATCGCCAGCGCCGCGATTGATCCGCCCACCTCACGGGGGTAAAGCGTATTAAAAAGTATTACCACGCCGGTAGCGGGCAGAAAAACCTGCTGCAGTCGCACCACTCTTTGGGTGAGATCTGCGATCAGCTTGTCCGGCCAATGGAAATGTGCCGCCACCAGCCCCTTGGGCAGCAACAGCATGCGCATTGTTTCCAGCACCCAGAAGTAGAATGCCGTGCGCAACAGGGCGACAAACAGGCCATTGGCCAACCCGGTATCACCTTCCTGCATCTCAAACAGCCAGGCGAAAGTCACCATCAGTAACGGCCATTTCACCGACAGCACCAGGGACCAGCCCAGGGCCTGCAAGGTCACGACGAACTGGTCGCTGCGCACGTATCCCACCGACTGGCCCGTCTGCTGCAGCAGCTTGGTGATACGTGGCGTGAAATAGATCAGCACCAACACCAGCAGCAACGCCACCATCGTCAGGGGCTGCTTGATCAATTCGCCAGGCAGCGGCTGCAACACCGATACCCAGCCGGAAATATCGGTCATATCGCGTACTTGCCGCGCCAGGTCGGTACCTCGCAATACAGAAAAAGCCTCCCGGGATGGAATCCACAGCAAACGCTCGGCGACAAAGTCGCGATATTGCTCTACGGCATCTTCCTGGCGCCGCAGGCTGAACTCCAGCTCGGTCAGTGCGGCCCCGTAGGTATTCTCCATTTCCACCGAGCGCACGATCAGATCGCGTCGGCTGTTCGACAACTCCAGCAAGTCTTCACGCAAATCATCGCCTGTTGCGAGGCTCGCACTGGCGAGCAGGTCTTCTACATAGTTCTGCCGGTTACGCAATTTGCGACGTTCGTCCTCCAACTCTATCTGGCGAGAGCTGGTGTCCCGGATCTGCCTGTTTACCGAAGTCATCTCTGCACGCATATCGTGGGAAGCAGGCAGCTGCGCCGACTGCTCGCGCAGTATCTGCCCGATTGCCATGGTCATGCCCATGACTTCCAGCTTGCGTCGTATGGAGTTCAGGTCGGTCTCCAGCTGCCCGGCTTGCTTGCGCACTGCCTGATCGCGCTCGCGAACGCCTTCTATCAGAGTACTACGCCGGGAATAGACCTCCGTGAGAACGGCGTTCTCATCCGCCAGCTGCAGTACCAGCGGGTGTTTGTCCCGCGCCCCCTCACGCACCAACTCGGCGAAGGCTTGTGCGTCGGCGGCTTCAACCTGGCGCAATTCTGCGGCGCGCTGTTCCAGCAACTGCAGCTGCTGCTGCCGAACACCAATATCAAAGCTGGTCTTATCCAACTGCGCCTTCAATAATTCCAGGCGCATGGGCCTGCTCAGCATCTCTGCGTCCAGGGCTGCTTTTTCCGCCAGGCCACTGGCAAGACCAGCCTGTAGCGACCAATGTCTGGCCTCTTCTTCAGTACCGGACTGCGGTGTCTTGGCCAACAGGCCCAGTTTGGATTCGAGCTCGGCGTTGCGCTCAACCAGCTCAGTCAGGCGGTCCCGCACCGCTGTGTCGCGGGCCGGCATACCGTCTACAGCCGCGCGAATTTCTGTCAGGCGTGCATTAAGGGCTGTTAGTTCGCTCTTATCGCCCTGTATGGTCTGCTCCAGCTCAGGCAGCGATAACCCCGCCGTTACTGCGGCGTCATCAGTCGCGGGGGCCGCCTGCAACCGGGCCAGCTCGGCTTGCAATGCGGCGGCCTGCGCAGAGGCGTTTTCCCGGGCGCGACTGAAAGTATCCAGTGCCTGGGTGGATTCACCGAAACTCTGCAGGGCTGCGCGGGTATCGTTATACAAGCGCAGTAGCGTTTCTCGCTTCGGGTCATCTTCGGGCATACTTGAAGAGACCAGCTCAGCAGCAGTATTCACCTGGTCCAGAGTCACACCGGGAGACATGACCTCCGCTCGTGCCGCAGTCACCACAAAAACCAGTACCGCGAGCAGCGCTTTTCCCATCGACATCACTGCAACTCCTGTTGCCACACCAGCCTGTTACTTCCCCCGTCACTCTAACCTGCTTGCCGCCTTCGGGAAAGTGGCCAGCGCGGCACTGCCTGGCGTAGAATGCGCATCCTTTAGCCCCAAGGCCCCCGTTACCATGCCGCTGTTACGACTCGACGCGATCCATCTGCAATACGGCACACATGTACTGCTTGACGACGTCAACCTCAGTATCACCCGCGGTGAGAAGCTGGGCCTGCTGGGACGCAATGGCGCCGGAAAAACCACTCTGCTCAAGCTATTGGCAGGTGAACTCAGCGCCGACGAAGGCGAGCGCTGGGTACGCCCGGGAGTGCGCATAGCGCGGCTACAGCAAACCCTGCCCCCGGCCGATGATATCAGCGTATTTGACGCCGTGGCCGCTGGCCTGCCCGAGGCCGGTCAACTCCTGAGCCAATACCATCATCTGTTACAAGCGGGACAGGACACCGACATGGAGGCACTATCGCGGGTGCAGGAGCGCCTGGAGGCGGTCGATGGTTGGCTATTGCAGCAGCGCGTAGATACCACCATCTCCCAATTGCAGTTACCGGCAGACGCCACTATGGGAACCCTATCCGGCGGCTGGCGCAGACGCGTGGCACTGGCCCAGGCGCTGGTGAGTCAACCGGATATCCTGTTGCTCGATGAACCCACCAATCACCTGGATATTCCCGCCATCCAGTGGCTGGAAGAGCAGCTCGCACAGTTTCCGGGAGCCATCATCCTGATTACCCACGACCGTCGTTTTCTGCAGAACGTGGCCAATAGCATCGCCGAGCTGGATCGCGGGCACCTCACCCAGTGGCGCGGCGATTACCAGGGATTCTTGCGTCACCGGGAGCAGCAATTACAAGCAGAGGAACGTGCCAACGACTTGTTTGACAAAAAACTGGCCCAGGAAGAGGTATGGATACGCCAGGGCATCAAGGCACGCCGTACCCGCAACGAAGGGCGGGTACGGGCGCTTAAAGCCATGCGCGACGAGCGCCAACAGCGCCGTGAGCGCAGCGGTACTGCCAAATTCGCGGTGGAGGGTTCCGGCCAGTCAGGCAAGATTGTCGCGGAGCTGGAGGGTGTCAACATGCACTACGGCCAGCAGTGCATTTTAAAGAACTTCTCTACCATCATACAGCGCGGCGACCGCGTGGGTATCGTGGGCCCCAATGGCGCGGGCAAATCTACCCTGGTAAAAATCCTGCTGGGGGAATTGCAACCTGACAGCGGTTCGGTCAAATTCGGCAGCAAGCTGGAGGTGGCCTACTCCGACCAGTTGCGCGACCAGCTGGACCCGGAAAAAAATCTCATAGACAACGTCTGCGGCGGACAGGACTTTATTGAAATCAACGGCAAGCGCCGCCACGCCATCTCCTACCTGGGGGACTTCCTGTTCAGCCCGGAACGGGTGCGCACACCGGCCAAGGCGCTTTCCGGCGGCGAGCAGAACCGCGCGGTTCTGGCCAAGCTGTTCAGTAAGCCCGCCAACCTGCTGGTCCTGGACGAACCCACCAATGACCTGGATATCGAAACCCTGGAGCTGCTGGAAGATATCCTGCTGACCTTTGAAGGCACGGTGCTGCTGGTCAGTCACGATCGGGACTTCATGGACAATGTGGTCACCGGCCTGCTGGTATTGGAAGGGGATGGTGTGGTCACTGAGCAGGCCGGGGGCTATAGCGACTGGGAGGCACGCGGGGGGCGACTGCGCTCCCCCGAGAACCCGGCGGCGGGGCAACCGGCAAAGCCGACACTCCCGGCCACTGAGGTAGCGGTCACCCCGGCGGCGGACAAGCGAAAATTATCCTATAAAGACCAGCGCGAGCTGGATGCCCTGCCGGGGCTGATCGAGGAGCTGGAGCAGAGTCAGCAGGCTCTGGAGCAAAAGGTCTCCGACCCGGGTTTCTACCAGCGCGACCAGGCCGAAGTGCAACAGGTGCTGGCGGACCTTACCGACGTGCAGGCAAAACTGGAAAACGCCTTCGAGCGCTGGTCACAGCTGGACGGCTGAGGGTGATCGCCACTGATGCCCGCTTGCGCCGCCGTGTCACTCCGGCGAAAGCGGGGCTCCAACGCGCCTGGAGCTACAGCACACGGGCAACTGCTTTGGCCAGGTAATCCAGGTTGTTGGCATTGACGCCCGCAACGTTTATCCGCGAAGAATTCAGCATATACACCGCATCCTCCTCGCGCAGCCTCACGGCCTGTTCCACGCTCAGGCCGAGAAAGGAAAACATGCCTTTTTCCTGTTCAATAAAAGCAAAATCGGCGCCGCTGTATCGTTCCAGCGCATGACGCAGGCTACTGCGCAGGCCGTTGATACGCTGACACATGGCCTGCAACTCCGCGCGCCACATTGCACCCAGCTGCTCATCCGCCAGGATGCGACCCGCCAGCAGTGCGCCGTGCGCAGGCGGCATGGAATACATGCGCCGGGCGGCCACCAGGGCCTGGCTTAAAATGGCATTGGCGTTGGCCTCACCGCTGCACACGAAAATGGCCGCGCCGGTGCGCTCCCGATACAAGCCCAGATTCTTGGAGCAGGACGCGGCAACAATGACCTCCGGCAGCCGCGATACCAGCAGGCGCAGGCCCGCGGCATCCTCATCCAGGCCATCACCCAGGCCCTGGTAGGCAATATCGACAAATGGGGTAAACCCCTGCTGTTGCGCCATGTCTGCAATCACGCCCCACTGCTGCAGTGTCAGATCAGCGCCGCAGGGATTGTGGCAGCAACCGTGCAGCAGCACGATATCGCCGGCCCGGGCCGCCTTGAGATCTTCCACCATGCCGTCGAAGTTGACCCCGTGGGTCAGTGGTTCGTAGTAGCGATAGGTCTGGAAAGCCAGACCCACGCTGCCCAGCAGGGGAATATGCACCGGCCAGGTGGGGTCACTCACCCATACCCGGGCGTCCGGGGCCGCCGCATGAATAACCTCCGCGCCGATGCGCAAAGCGCCGCAGCCACCGGGGGTTTGTATGCTGGTCACCCGCCCCCCGGCAAGGGCGGAGCAGTCGTCACCCAGCACCAGGCGCTGTATGCCCTGGTTAAACAGCGGGTCACCCGCAGGCGGCAGGTAGGCCTTGGTGGTTTCCTCCTGCGCCAGCAAGCGCTGGGCCTCTTGCACGGCGGCAAACACCGGGCACAGACCCTGCTCGTCCATGTAGATACCAACAGTGAGATCGACCTTGTCGGGATTGGCATCCGCCCTACAGGCGGCGGCCAGTCCAAGGATGGGGTCAGCGGGCATTTGTTCCAGTTGTTCCAGCATAGATCTGTCTCCGAGTGCTATAACCGTGCCAGCAGTGCCGTCAGGAACTGCCAGAAAGGCGCCACTGTATCAATTTTCAGGCGCTCTGTGGGCGAGTGCGCGCCTTTAATAGTGGGGCCGAAGGACAGTATATCCGTATCCGGCTTCTTGCCCTTCAGTATGCCGCACTCCAGACCCGCATGAATGGCTTTCACAGCGGGCAGTTCACCGAACAATTCCTGGTGTAACAAACCCGCTTGCTGCAGCAGCGGGCTGTCAAAATCAGGCTGCCAGCCGGGATAGCCCACCACCGGCTTTACGCTGAGATGGAACGCCCGTGCCAGGGCCAGTACCGAGCCCTGCAATGGCAGGCTCTGGTCCCAGTTGAAAAAGCGGTAGCTGGATTCGACAAATAACGCGCCGCGCTGCAGGCGCAGGATGGCCAGATTTATACTCAGGTCCACCAGCTCCGCGGGCTGCTGCAGGTTATAGGCCTGTGCCCCGTGGGGCCAGGCGGCCACCAGGTCCAATAGCGCCGCGCTGTCCCGCTCACTGATGACATCCACTGCCGTTGCTGGTTCCAGTGCCAGCGCCAGGTCGCTATCAGCCGCCGGCAGGTAGGCGCGCCAGCGGCCTTGCCAGCCCCCCAGGCTGTTGGCCAGCTGTTCAGCGCTGGCGGCGGGACAGGCAAAATTCACACGCCCCTCCCGGGGAATGACATTGTGGGCGACCCCGATGTCGATATCGCCCAGCTGCAGGCCTTGAACATCCTGCAGGCACTGGCACAACAATTTGATGGCATTGCCCAATTGCTCGTGAATTTGAATGCCCGAATGGCCGCCGGCAAGGCCCCGCAGCACCAGGCTCCAGCAGGTATCACAAGCAGGATCTGCAGCCAGTTGTCGGGTGAACTCCCAACCGCCGCCACCGGCACAACCAACATAAAGCTCGTTCCAGTCCTCCGTGTCGAGGTTCAGCATCAGCTTGCCCGACAACAACTCAGCATCCAGGTTGAGGGCACCACCGAGGCCGGTTTCCTCGTCCACCGTAAACAGCAGTTCCAGCGGGGGGTGCATTACTTCGGGATCGGTCATCAGCGCCAACGCCGCGGCGCAGCCCACCCCGTTATCCGCCCCCAGTGTAGTGCGATCCGCCCGCAGCCAGCCGTCCTCCACCTGCAGCGACAGCGGATCGCGTTCGAAATCATGCTCCTTATCGGCGGTTTTCACCGTCACCATATCCAGGTGGTTCTGGATAATCACCGTGGGCCGCCCCTCCATGCCTGCGCTGGCGGCAACAGACACCACGATATTGCCCTCGTCATCCACGCGCCAGTCCTGGCCAGCGGCCAGGGCAAGGTCAATAACGTACTGGCGCACCGCCGCTTCGCGCTTTGACGGCCTGGGAATCTGGGTAATGCGGTAAAAATGCTGCCACAGGTGGGACGGGTGGGACGGGTATTGGTCCGGTTTCATGCTGAACTCCCTACTGAGCCGGGGATTATAACCGAGTGGGCCGCATCTGTTATTTTTCACACAAATCTAGGGGATTTTTTACGCCCCAAACCTGCCACAGACAATTAGACTGCACCTGAAACTGTTCCGTAAATGATCGAGAGGACTATGAAACGTAAAGATGAAGGCAAAGTAAGCCTGGTTGAATTTCTCAACAGCATCAAATTTGCCCGACGGGACAAGGCGAATCGAGCTGACCAGTGCTCCACGCACTTCGCTCATTTCAACCCGCGTACCCGTAACACCCTCGCGCCAAAGGTTGAAGATTCGCAACTGATCCGCAGCGCCAACTAGGCACCGCGGTCAGCCACTGCCTGTCCGGCACACGCCGGCCGGGACTGCCCCGAACCGTCTAATACACTACTGTCTCAAGCCCCGCGCTCAAGCGGCAGGGCGATGCTTTCATTGGTCCTGTACCACGCGCGCCAGCGGCCTGATATGTTCACTGCGGCACAGGGCCCAGCGACGCTGCGGCTCCACCAGGTGATTGGCAATCACCGCGAAGACCAGTGGATTAAAGGGAAAGCCCACATGGCTGGCCATCACCGCCATATTGGTGACGTAGCGGGGGTCGCCCTGGCATCTGGCAATACCCGCCCCGACAATGCCATCTGATTCACTGAACAAGGCCAGTACCGGGACGCGCAGCTTGCCGCCGCTATAGGTGTGCCCCACCCAGCGCTCCAGGGCCTCATCATCCACTTCATTGTCGTACAGATTACCCATCACGCTGTACAGTGCGGTACCGCGCGGATCACCATAAGGCGTGCCCAGGGTGATCGCCTGGCGCACCCACTGGGGAAACCGGTGGGCCACGGCCACGGCGTAGAGTCCACCCAGGCTCCAGCCTATGAGGGTCACTTTACCGCCACTGGCGATAAACTCCCGCTCTACCAGGCCGGCAATCACGTCCTCGGTCTGCGCGCGGTGTTCCAGGAAATCGTCGATGTCCTGGGAGCGCACCTCCGAGGCATTGCGGCCAAGACCCCAGGGAATCGCCTTGTAACCACGCCGGTTAAGGAATTTACGCAGTTGCGCAGTGGAGCCATCCGCCCCCATAAAACCCGGGAGCGTCATGACGGAATGCCCATCTCCCCGAGGTAGCGTCTTGAACAGGGGGCCCAGCATGGCGCTGCTGCCCATCTCGAGGACCACTCGCCCCAGCTCCATGACACTGTGCCGCAGGCGCGGCGGGCGCAGGTCGGGGGTAAAATATTGCGTGGCCTGCATAAGGACTCCCGGTGAACTAGTTCCTTCTCCATTGTGGCCAGATTAACCCCGGGAATACAGCGAAACATGGACAGTCCGGTTCAACAATTCATGCTAGAATTGCGGCCTTGGCAGCTAACCAGACAATGCTTGATCTAACCCGGGCCCGCGACTCCCTGTGACCGACAACCGAGACACCATCTACGCCGCACCCCTGGCAGACGCCGGCCTGTTCGCTTTTGACGACAGCGTAGCCCGGGTCTTTCCGGACATGATCAAGCGCTCGGTCCCCGGCTATCCCACCATCATCGCCATGACCGGACTATTGGCGGGCAAATATGCCAGCGCCGGCAGCAATTTATATGACCTGGGCTGCTCCCTGGGCGCATCCACCCTGGCCATGCGCCAGAACATCCGCCAGGTTGACTGCCACATCATCGGCGTGGACAACTCCAACTCAATGCTGCAGCGCTGCCGCAATCTTATCGACACCGACACCCATGACACACCGGTGTCGCTGATTTGCAGTGACCTGCAGGACGTGACCATCCGGGATGCCTCAGTAGTAATCCTCAACTTCACCCTGCAGTTCATCCCCCTCGAATCCCGCGATGCCGTCATCCGGGGTATTTATGAGGGTTTGCGCCCCGGGGGCATCATGGTGTTATCGGAGAAGGTTACCTTCGAGGACCCGCATCTGGACGAGCTGAATATTGAGGCCCACCACCAGTTCAAGAGCGCCAATGGCTACAGCGACCTGGAAATTGCGCAAAAGCGCAGTGCCCTGGAAAATGTGCTGGTTCCCGAAACGCTCACCGCGCACAAAGCACGTATCGCTGCCGCCGGTTTCAGCAGCTGCGACGTGTGGTTCCAGTGCTTTAACTTCGCCTCACTGATCGCACTGAAATGATCGAATACCAACCGCTGATTACCCGCTGGCGCGGCGGTGATCTCGATGCCTGGGCCCAGCTGCTCTCGCAACAGGTCGCCGCGGGCCTGTCCCGGGAACGTTACGGGGACCTGGCGCGCTGGTTACAGACAC
>Ga0316194_10002051_pt1 | contig 14071 bp, 12 predicted proteins | sample CroRivsedime1_MG_FD_204936 | JGI IMG/M metagenome (GOLD analysis project Ga0316194, IMG submission 204936) | Coastal sediment microbial communities from Maine, United States - Cross River sediment 1 | ecosystem: Environmental > Aquatic > Marine > Coastal > Sediment | place: USA: Maine...
CCGGCGACGACAGGTTGCACAGCGCAGGGCAGCGACCTACAGACGGAGAAGGCTATTCGACGGTGACGGATTTCGCCAGATTCCGCGGTTGATCCACGTCCGTACCTCGCAACACTGCCACATGATAGGCCAGCAATTGTAGCGGCAGTGTATAGGCAATCGGCGCCTGGAAGTCGCCGACTGGCCCCGGCATCTTGATCACGGTGACGCCTTCTGTCGGCTCGATCCCGGAGACAGGATCGGTAAACACGAACAGCTCGCCTCCCCGCGCCCTGACTTCCTGGATATTCGCCTTGAGCTTCTCGAGCAGCTCGTCGTTGGGCGCCACGGTGACAACAGGCATATCCGCATCCACCAGAGCGAGGGGGCCGTGTTTCAACTCGCCAGCAGGATAGGCCTCCGCATGGATATACGAGATCTCCTTGAGCTTCAGCGCACCTTCCATGGCGACCGGATACTGAATGCCGCGGCCAAGGAACAGTGCGTGGTGCTTGTCGACGAATCGTTCCGCCAGCTGCTCGATCTCCGCATCCATCTGCAGGATCGACTCGAGCAGCGCGGGCACTTCGATGAGTTCCTTGACCAGGGACCTTTCCTGCTCCTCATCCAAACCGCGATGGCGTGCCAGTACGAGACCCAGCAGACTCAGGGCCGTCAGTTGAGTAGTGAACGCCTTTGTAGACGCCACGCCGATCTCGGGGCCGGCGCGCGTCATCAGCACCAGGTCCGACTCCCGTACCAGGCCGCTCTCGGGTACGTTGCAGATTCCGAGGATGGCCAGGTAACCCAGCTTTCTCGCGGTACGCAACGCCTCCAGCGTGTCCAGCGTCTCGCCGGACTGGGAGATGGTCACGTAGAGGGTGCCCTCCTGCACGACCGGTTGCCGGTAGCGGTACTCGCTGGCGATCTCCACCGAGCAATGGATCCGGCACAGGCGCTCGATGAAGTACTTGGCGACGAGACCCGCGTGATAGCTGGTGCCGCAAGCGACGATCTGCACCGCCCGGGTCCGCTCGAATATGTCGGCGGCCTCCGGCCCGAAGGCCTGCTCAAGAACCCGCCCGCCGGCGATCCGTTCCTCGAGCGTCTCGGTGACGGCCCGGGGCTGCTCGTGGATCTCCTTCTCCATGTAATGGCGGTACTGTCCCCGCTCCATCGCGTCAGCGACCAGCTCGCTCTCTTTCACCGGCCGGTAGACGTGACAATCCTCGCCATCGTAGACATCGATCCCCACGCGCGTGATGCACGCGGTGTCACCTTCTTCCAGGAACATGAATCGTCGGGTGACCGGCAGCAGCGCCGCCACATCCGAGGCGACGAAACTCTCTCCGATACCGAGCCCGATCACCACCGGGCACCCCTGTCGGGCCACGATCACGCAATCCGGGTCCGAGTGAGACACGACGGCAAGGGCGTATGCGCCCTCCAGCCGGGGTACGGTCCTTTTCACCGCTTGCAGCAAACTGTCGCAGCCGGCAAGTTCGGAGCGGATCAGATGGGCCACCACCTCGGTGTCGGTCTCGGAGCTGAAGCGGGTCCCGGCCGCCTCGAGTTCCGCCCGCAGCGATTCGAAGTTTTCAATGATGCCATTGTGGACAATGGCCAGGTCGTGGCCGGCCATGTGAGGATGCGCGTTGCGTTCGCTGGGGACGCCGTGGGTCGCCCAGCGAGTGTGCGCGATGCCGCAGAGTCCGGCCAGTGGCTCCGCATCGAGCGCCTCCTGAAGCTTATGCACCTTGCCCTCGGTCCGCTGCCGGCGGATCTCGCCATCTGCGGCCAGGACAGCGATACCGGCGGAATCGTAGCCGCGGTATTCGAGTCGCCGCAGCCCCTCCATCAGGATGGGGACGACGTTGCGTTCCGAGACTGCTCCTACGATCCCGCACATCTGAGTGTTCCTCCCGCCCGGCAAAGGCACATATTTAGCAGACGCCCTGTCGGCAGACGTTGAACTGGTTAACGATTCAGGGTTTTTTCTTGACCGGGCGACGCCAGCCGCGGATGGAGACCTGGCGACTCCTGGCCACGGTCAGCGTCTCCGCCGGCGCTCGTTTGCTGATGGTGGAACCGGCGCCGATCGTGGCACCCTCCTCTATCTCCACGGGGGCCACAAGCTCCACCCCCGACCCGATGAATACGCGATCCCCGATGACCGTCCGGTGCTTGTTCGCGCCATCGTAATTGCAGGTGATGGTGCCTGCGCCAATATTGGTGTGGCGGCCCACGGTGGTGTCGCCCACATAGCTCAGATGATTGGCCTTGCTGCCCTCACCCAGCCGGCTGTTCTTGACCTCGACGAAATTACCGACTCTGGCCCCCGTTTCCAGCTGCGCCCCCGGACGAAGCCGGGCAAAAGGCCCCACGCTGCAATCCGTACCGACCTCCGCCCCCTCGACCAGGCTGTGCGGATGGATCACGGCATCCTCACCGATGTGGCTGTCGCGCACGACACAATAGGGACCGACATGCGCCCGGTCACCCAGCCGGACCTCTCCCTCCAGCACCACGCCGACATCCAGGAATACGTCCTGCCCGCAGGTGACTTCGCCCCGCACGTCTATCCGGGCGGGATCCGCGACCGTCGCGCCCTGTTCCATCAACGCCTCGACCCGGCGGCGGCGCACTGCCGCTTCTGCCTCTGCCAGTTGTGCCTTGTCATTCACACCCATCACCTCCTCCGTCTCTCCGGCCTGCACGGCCGCCACGGGCACTCCGTCAGCCACCGCCAGCGCCACGATATCGGTGAGGTAGAACTCACCCTGGGCATTGGCATCGTCCAGCCGCGACAGCCAGTCACGAAGCCGGTCCGCGGGCGCGGCCATCAGCCCGGTGTTGACCTCGTCGACGGACTGCTCTCGCGGGTCGGCGTCTTTCTGCTCAACGATCCGTATGACCCGCCCGTCGGCATCTCTGATGATCCGGCCGTAACCGGTCGGATCGCTCATCCGCACCGTCAGCAGTGCGACGCCCCCTGCGGCGGCCTCGACCAGGCTGTCGGCCGTCTCCGGCCTGACCAGCGGTACGTCGCCATAGAGGACCAGTACGGTGGCATCGTCGCCGATGCCCGGCATGGCCTGCTCGACGGCGTGCCCGGTGCCGAGCTGCTCCGCCTGCTCCACCCAGTTCACCTGGCGATCGGCAAATGCGGCCGGCACCTGGTCGCCACCATGGCCATAGACCACGTGCAGCCGGGCTTCAGACAGACTCGCCGCCACATCGATCACATGGGCGAGCAGCGGCTTGCCGGCCAGCGGCTGCAGCACTTTGGGCAGCCGGGAACGCATCCGCGTCCCCTGGCCTGCCGCGAGAATGACAACGTCGAGATTCATACTGGCGAGAGTTTGACTGGGACCCGCGTATTGTAGCTGTCCCCGACTCCTCGACCTACCCGCCCCGGTTGTGCGAAGTCCGGCCCCGTCAGGCCGCTTCCCAGTGGATCTTGCCGACAGCGCCGGAGCTGCCCCGCCAAGCGGCCACCAGCCGGGTCCATATGGCACCCTTATTGGATGTCGCCACGATGCTGCAGCAAAGTCGACGACGCTGAGGCTGCTCTTGTTAACTTTAGTGTTGCAGCAACGGCGCAGTTGGAAGATGCTTTGTCCAACCTGATCTGGTTGTTGGCAATCGGGATAAGTTGCGTAGACCGGAAGATTTTTGTTGCAGACTGGCCTGCGGCATCACGTAACACACGAACTGCAGAAACAGGCTATTGAAAGCTGCAACACGACGTTTCACCGGGCGAACAAAGGAAGATCGACTGATGACTGACGACGTAACTGGCGTTGCCTCCACAGAGGTGTTGGCGACGAAACAGAGATTGTTCATGCGTTACTTCACGGCGATCTTGATCGATCTCGTCGTGCTGAACCTGTTCATAGAGTACTGGCGCCACGTCGAAATTGACTCATTCACGATTTCCCTTCTGGCAGCCGTGCTCCTGCAGGTCCTTCTAAAGCTTACCCTGGCGATCGAGCACCGTATCGGCGAGTACTTCAATTCGAAGACCGGCGCCATAGCGAAATTCATGCGATTCTTCAGCGCGTGGCTCGTGCTTTTCGGATCCAAGTTCGTGATCCTGGCGGCGATCAATCTGGCCTTCGGCGATGAAGTCTCGTTTGGCGGACCACTCCACGGCATCGTGGCATTCATCGTTGTCGTCATCGTCATGCTGGTCGCGGAAGAGGCTATCGTCCGCTTCTACCGCCGCCTGGGCTGATCCAGTGCTCGCGCTGCGTTACGAGTACCCATGCAGATGCCGGCCCCGCCTGCCTCGACGTCGATGGAATGTCGGGAGCGGGTGCGGCATCCGCCCCGGCTCAGCGGGAGTCCCCATGAACAGTTGCCGCGGATCGCTCCACCATGTCCGACGCCTGCAGGATCTTCTGCTCAAGACGCTGCGGGTAGTCGGGCCGTGCTGCCAGAAAATCTTCGACGATGTCCACGACCTCGGTCGAATTGTGGCCGCTCAGGGTAGAGGCCATCCATCCGGTGGGGAAGAAGATGTCTCCGGTCCGCTGAATCTCCTCGAGCATCTCCAGGGCGGGCAACACAAACTGGACTGCAGTCCGGGCCCGCAGCGGGTGATGAAGATTCCGAAGCGCGTCCAGGGCCCAGGGCTCACGACTGCGATTGGCTGGATTGCGGAGTGATTCGAAAAAGGCCTCGCGCACCTCCAGGTTCGCATCCAGCGAATCCAGCAGATAGCGAAATTCTGCCAGCCGGTCGGGGTTATCTATCTTTGAAGCCTGGGTCGCGAGGATTTCCTGCCAGCCCGCTGCCTCATGCAATGCCAGGGTTGCGGCCAGATTGATCCGGTCTTCCTGCGAAAGAATGAGGCCGGGGACTTCTTCCTGGGCGCTCCAGATCCGGCTCAGTCGGCCCAAAGCGTCAGGCGTGCTGGCCATCATGACGTACGCAGCAAACAGCATCGAACGCCGCGTCTGCACCTCGCTGGACTCCAGCGACGACCAGATGGCCCGTTCCAGGCGTGGCGCCCAGAGACCCTGGCCGTCCGTATCGAGGAATCGCCAGAACGCCTCCGAGACATCTGCCAGCACCCGGGATACCAGTTGTTCCTCGGACTCAGTGCTGATCACATCCAGACCGACGGTGAGCAGCGCTTCGGGATCCAGCCTTCCCTCGAGCATGCCGTCCCAAAGCGTCAGCCAGGCAGTGCCTCTGAGCAGCGGTCTTTCGAGTCGCGTGGCATTCGCTGTCAGGAACTCCAACGTCAGGGGGTCCGGCTCGAACAGACCGTACTCTACGCCACCGGTGTTGGGGATGACGTATATCGGCGAGGCCATGCTATTAACTGATGGCAAAGCGACGTCGAACTCCGAGCCCTGTAGATTGATCCGGGTTGCTCCGACCTGTTCGATGGTCCCGTCGGCGGTGGTCAAGAAGAAACCTAAATCCAGACGCTGGGGCCAGACCCGGCCGAGTGCACCACTGTCTGATTGGCGGACCGCGACCGAGGCTGCGGTGCCGTCTTCCGCGGCACGGCGCTCGACGATCACCGTGGGCCGCCCGGGCTGATCGACCCAGACTTCACTCCACGCACGCAGGTCGGACGGATGCAACGCGTCCAGAATGGCGATCAGATCAGGCCAGGTCGCATTCGAATAGCGGTAGCGCGACAGGTACTCGCGCATGCCCAGGCGGAACGGCTCCTCGCCCAGCAGCAGCTCCAGCTGCTTCATCACGATCGGGGCCTTCTGATAGATGATGGCACCATACAGCGTGCCGGCCTGATCCAGGTTTTCCAGCGGTTGCCGGATAGCGTTGGCGCCGCGGCTCCGATCCACCGAGTACGCCCGCGGATGGTGCGCGAGAAGGAATCTGAGATCGTGGTCCACGTCGGGGAAAGACGGATGGACGATCTTGGCAGCCATGAAATTGGCGAACACTTCCTTGGTCCAGACGTCGTCAAACCAGGCCATCGTCACCAGGTCGCCGAACCACATGTGGGCCGTTTCGTGAGCGATCAAGGACGCACGGCTGAGCATCTGGGCCTCTGTGGCGTTGTCCTCCAGAAGCAGCGACGATGCCCTGTAGGTGATCTCGCCGGGGTGTTCCATGCCGCCATACTGAAAAGAGGGAATCAACACGAAGCCGAAGCTCGGAAACGGGTACTCGATGCCGGTATACGACTCCAGCCAATCCAGCGCCGTCGCGTGCAGCTCGAAGATGGTATCGACATTGCGTCGCAGTTTGTCGCGGTCGGTTTCCCGATGGAGCATCTCCATTACGCGTCCGTTCCGATCTTGACGGATGGTCTCGAACTCGCCGGCAGCAAATGCGAACAGATAAGTCGGCAACGGTTCGCTCTCGGCGAACAGGACGCGGACTCTGCCGGAGCTCCCGGGCCTATCGGCTTCCGGCTGCGGTGAAGTTCTCGATCGCGGACCGTTGGCGAGAGCCGACCAGGCCTCGGGCATCGTCAATTCCCACGTGACCCGGCCCTTCAGGTCGGGCTGGTCGAACATCGGCAGACTGAAGTGTGCCCGGTCCGGCACGAACAACGTGTAGAGAAAGCCGTCGTTACGATTGAGTGCCTCGTCGCCGGCCGTTATCTCGAGGACTATCCGGTTTAGCGCGTCGACTTTGAGCGCCTCGGCCGGGACGATGACATGGTCCTGCTCGAAGCGCACCGCAATAGCGACGCCGTTGACCTCGACCCGGTGGACGCGATGCCGGGGATGCCTGAAGTCGAGCACAAGCTCGCGCGCGTCTGCATCCTGCCAGTGGAAACTGACCTCGGCGGTGCCGGTCACAGCTTGCTGCCGCTCAGCAGGGATCGCCAGCGAAAACTGATAGCGGATATCGGACAAGGTGGCCTTGCGCTGTTGCGCCAGCTCCATTGAGATCCCGGAGGTGACTGGAGTCACAGGATTCATCGTCGTCACAGGCGACGCCGGCGGTGTGTTGCCACAGGCCGATGGCAGAAACACCGGCAACAACACCAGAACAGCGAGGACAGACTTGCCTCGTTGACCAGACTCAGCGATCGTCCGGACTCCAAATTGCTGCACACCCGTCGTCCCCCGCGCTCCGGCGGCGGCCAGCGATCGCGCCGCGCCCGGTTGCAACATTCTACGTCCTCGGCGCCGACGCGGCTTGCCGCCGTCTTCGAAATCTTTGTTGTGGCCCCCCATCAGATCATCGCCCGCGCCGTGCCCGACTGGTACGGCAGCCACCTGCAACGAAAAAAAGCCGCCAAGGTACTCCCGGGCGGCCTTCTTCAGATCGTGCGTTCTAATCAGCTGCCCTTGGCGGCTTTCCTGAGCTTCTCCAGCAGGTGCAACTGAGCTGCTGCTGCAGCCAGTTCGGCCTGGGCCGTTGCGACCTCGACCGCGCTGGTACGCTCCTTGAGCAACTCATTGGCACGCTGGCGGGCCTCTTCGGCTGCGGCGCCGTCGAGGTCCTTGGCGCGCATCGCCGTGTCGGCCAGGATCATGATCTTCTTTGGCTGGACTTCGATAACTCCCCCGGATACGTAGAAATACAGTTCCTCTGCCTTCTCGTTCCCTTCGACTGCCGGCTGCACGCGTACGCCACCGGGCTTAAGACCGGTCAACAACGGGGCGTGATTGGGCGCGATACCGACCTCGCCCATCTGGGCAGGGGCGAAGACCATGGCGGCTTCGCCAGAATAGATCTCGCCCTCGGCGCTCACGATGTCCACTTGTATCTTGCTCATAGTCTCACCTCCCGGGTAATCGGCGGCCCGCCGGTAGCGAGCCGGTTACCGGGATTACTGCATGGACTTACCTTGCTCGACGGCCTCTTCGATGGTGCCGACCATGTAGAACGCCTGCTCGGGCAGGCTGTCGTACTCGCCGTCGATGATGCCCTTGAAGCCACGGATAGTGTCCACCAGGCTGACATACTTGCCGGGCGATCCCGTGAAAGTCTCGGCCACGAAAAATGGCTGCGACAGGAATCGCTGCACCTTTCGGGCCCGCGACACGACCTGCTTGTCATCCTCCGACAGCTCGTCCATGCCGAGAATGGCGATGATGTCCTGCAGCTCCTTGTAGCGCTGCAGAGTCGCCTGGACCGCCCGGGCGGTGTCGTAATGGTCTTCGCCGATGACCAGCGGATCCAGAAGGCGGCTGGTCGAATCCAGCGGATCCACCGCCGGGTAGATGCCCAGTTCGGCGATCTGCCGAGACAGCACGAGCGTCGCGTCGAGGTGGGCGAATGTGGTCGCCGGCGACGGATCGGTCAGGTCATCTGCAGGCACGTAGACTGCCTGGAAAGAAGTGATGGAGCCTGTGCTGGTCGAGGTAATGCGCTCCTGGAGCACGCCCATCTCCTCTGCCAAGGTAGGCTGATAACCCACCGCCGACGGCATTCGGCCCAGCAGGGCCGAGACCTCGGTACCGGCCAGGGTGTAACGGTAGATGTTATCGATGAACATCAGCACATCACGGCCTTCGTCGCGGAAATGCTCGGCCATGGTCAGGCCCGACAGCGCCACCCGCAAACGGTTACCCGGAGGCTCGTTCATCTGACCGTACACCAGGGCGACCTTGTCCAGGACGCTGGCATCCTTCATCTCGTGGTAGAAGTCGTTACCCTCACGGGTCCGCTCACCGACACCCGCGAAGACGGAATAGCCACTGTGCTCGATGGCGATGTTGCGGATGAGCTCCATCAGCGACACGGTCTTGCCCACGCCGGCGCCGCCGAACAGGCCGATCTTGCCGCCCTTGGCGATCGGCATAATCAGGTCGATAACCTTGATCCCGGTCTCCAGTATCTCCACCGAGGCCGCCTGATCCTCGTAGGTCGGTGCGGGACGGTGGATGGGCAGTCGCTCCTCCTCGCCGATCGGACCGGCTTCGTCGACCGGCTCGCCGAGCACGTCCATGACCCGCCCCAGGGTGGCCGTGCCCACCGGCACGGTGATCGGCCCACCGGTATTGATTACCGACATACCCCGTTTCAGACCCTCGGAAGAGCCCATGGCGATAGTCCGTACCACGCCGTCGCCCAGCTGCTGCTGGACCTCCAGCGTAAGTTCGGCGTCATCGATCTTCAGCGCGTCATAGATATTGGGGATGCTGTCCCTGGGGAACTCCACATCCACCACCGCGCCGATAATCTGCACAGTTTTTCCGCTGCTCATCAATCCATTCCTCTAAACAGAATTCTTTCAGGGCCTGCCATCGCTTCAAACCGCGGCGGCACCGCCGACAATCTCGGACAACTCCTGGGTGATCGCCGCCTGCCTGGCCTTGTTGTATGCCAGCTGCAGCCCGTCGATCAGTTTGCCGGCATTGTCGGTAGCGCTCTTCATGGCCACCATCCGGGCCGCCATCTCGCAGGACACGTTCTCGACGACTGAGCGATACACCTGCGACTCGATGTAGCGGGCGATGACGCCAGGCAGCAGGTCGGTAGCGTCGGGCTCGTAAATGTAGTCCCAATGCGACTGCAGTTCGTCGGCGTCCGGGGTCTCGACCGGCATCAGGGTGCGGAACGTGGGTCTCTGGCTCATGGTGTTGACGAAGGTGTTGGAGGCGATGAACACCCGGTCCAGGTTCTTCTCCATGAATCCATCAAGCACGATCTGGATCGTGCCGATCAGGTCACGTACATGCGGCACGTCGCCGAGATCGGTAACCGCCGCTACGATATTGACGTCGATCCGGCGGAAAAACTGACGCGCCTTACGGCCCAGCACGCAGAGGTCCACCTCGACCCCCTTGCTCTGCCACTCTCCTATCTCGGCCAGCAACGCGCGGAACAGGTTGGCGTTGAGGCCACCGCAGAGCCCACGGTCAGTGGACACGACGACATACGCGACCCGCTTCACCTCCGGGCGTTCCTGCAGGTACTCGACCCGGTAATCCGGATTGGCTTGCCGCAGATGACCGATGACGGTGCGGATACGATCGGCATAGGGTCGCGATGCCTGCATCCGATCCTGGGCCTTACGCATCTTGCTCGCCGCCACCATCTCCATGGCCTTGGTGATCTTCTGCGTATTCTTGATGCTCGTGATCTGCGAGCGAATTTCCTTGCCGCCGGACATATGCGTCTCCGGATCAGTAGCTGCCGGTAGTGGCGAACTCTTCCACGGCCTTCTTCATCTCGGCCTCAAGTTCATCGTTCCAGTCACCGGTCTGGTCGATCTTGTCCATCAACGGGCCGTAGTTGGTCCGCATGTGAGCGAGCAGGCCTTTCTCGAACGCCTGCATCTTGTTGTCCTCCACCTTGTCGGTGAAACCCTCGTTGACGGCGTAGAGTGTCGTCGCCATCTCGGACACGGACTGAGGAGCGTACTGCGGTTGCTTGAGCAGTTCGGTTACCCGTTTGCCGCGATCGAGCTGCTTACGGGTGGTCTCGTCGAGGTCAGACGCGAACTGGGCGAAGGCCGCGAGTTCGCGGTACTGAGCCAGCGCCAGCCGGACACCGCCGCCAAGCTTCTTGATGATCTTGGTCTGGGCCGCGCCACCGACTCGCGAGACCGACAAGCCGGCATTGATGGCCGGACGGACACCGGCGTTGAAAAGATCGGATTCCAGGTAGATCTGGCCGTCGGTGATCGAGATCACGTTAGTGGGCACGAAGGCCGACACGTCGCCCGCCTGGGTCTCGATGATCGGCAGCGCCGTCAGGGAGCCGGTCTTGCCCTTGACCTTGCCGTCGGTGATCTTCTCTACGTACTCAGCGTTAATCCGGGCAGATCGCTCGAGCAGGCGCGAGTGCAGATAGAAGACGTCGCCGGGATACGCCTCACGGCCCGGTGGCCGGCGCAGCAACAGGGAGACCTGTCGGTAGGCCCAGGCCTGCTTGGTCAGATCGTCGTAGATAATCAGCGCATCCTCGCCGCGATCCCGGAAGAACTCGCCCATAGCGCAACCGGAGTAGGGAGCGATGTACTGCAGGGCCGCCGACTCCGCCGCGCCGGCGGCGACGACGACGGTGTGCTCCATGGCGCCGTGCTCTTCCAGCTTGCTCACTACATTGGCGATGGACGACTGCTTCTGTCCGACGGCCACGTAGATGCACTTGATGCCGGTGCCCTTCTGATTGATGATCGTGTCGATCGCCACAGCGGTCTTACCGGTCTGCCGGTCGCCGATGATCAGCTCACGCTGACCGCGGCCGACGGGCACCATGGAGTCGATGGCCTTGAGACCGGTCTGCACCGGCTCGCTGACCGACTGGCGGGCGATGACGCCCGGCGCCACTTTTTCGATCGGCGATGTCTGGGTGGACTCGATCGGGCCCTTGCCATCCACCGGGGTACCCAGCGAGTTGACCACCCGGCCCAGCATGGCGTCGCCCACCGGCACCTCGAGAATGCGCCCGGTGGTCGTCACCTTGGTGCCCTCGGAAATGTGCTTGTAGTCGCCCAGCACGACCGCACCCACGGAGTCCCGCTCCAGGTTCAATGCCAGACCGAACGTATTGCCCGGAAACTCCAGCATTTCGCCGTAGGCGACGTCGGCCAGCCCGTGGACCCGGACGATACCGTCCATCACGGAGACCACGGTCCCTTCGTTCCTGGCCTCGGTCGTCGCCTGGAACTGCTCGATTTTCTGTTTGATGAGATCGCTGATCTCAGATGCCTTGATTGACATGGAAAAACTTCCTTTAGTGCGTCACGGCGCCGGCTAGCCGGTCGAGCCGGCCGCGGAGGGATCCGTCGATAACCACGTCGCCCGATCTCACGATGGCGCCGCCTATCAGAGAGGCGTCGATCTCGCAGTTCAGGCGGACTTCCTTACCCAGGCGATGCTTCATCGCCGTCGCGAAGCGCTGCTTCTGTTCATCGGAGAGCGGTACTGCCGAGGTCACATCCACGTCGGCAATGTTCTCGTGCTGGTCTCTCAGAGCCTCGAATTGCCGCGCGATAGCCGGCAGACAATCGAGACGCCCGTTTTCCGCAAGCAAGCGGATGAAATTCTGCTGCTTCTGGGCGGCATGCTCACCACAGACATCGATGACGAGACTCGCCAGGCGCTCTGGCGTCGCCTCCGGGCTATGCATCAGGCCCTGGAAACCCTCGTCCTCGATGACCGTACAGGCGAGTGTCAGCGCCGCCGTCCAGCCGCCGAACGCGTCTTCGTCGCGCGCCAGTTCGAAGACGGCCCTGGCGTACGGCCTTGCAACGGTTGTGATTTCAGCCATCGCCGACTCCTGATCGTCAGAGCTCGGACGCGAGCTTGTCCAGCAACTGCTTGTGCGTCGCCGGATCGATCTCGCGCTCGAGCAACTGCCTGGTGCCGCTCAACGCGATCGCCGCCACGTCGCCCCGGAGAGCGTCCCTGGCACGACTCGCTTCCTGCGAGATTTCCGCCTTGGCCTGGGCGATCAGCCGCTCGCCTTCCGAGACAGCGTCTCCCCGGGCCTCGTCGATGATCTCGCGCCCGCGCTTCTCGGCTTGCTGGATAACTTCCGCGGCTTTCTCGCGCGACTCGCGCACGGTCTCCTCGAAACGGGCCTGGGCCTCCTCGAGCTTCTTCTGGCCGTCTTCCGCGGCGGCCAGACCGTCGGCGATCGTCTTGCGACGCTCATCCAGGGCGTGCACCAGCGGCGGCCAGACGAACCTCATGCAGAACCAGACGAACACGATCATGGCGATCGTCTGGCCGATGATGGTCATGTTGATATCCACCTTGCGCCTCCTAGCGGGACAGTTTCAGTGAAGAGGTCGCCGGCAATCAGCCGCCGGCTGCCGCCTGGAACTGACCGATAAAGGGGTTCGCAAAGGTGAAGAACAGCGCGATACCCACGCCGATCATTGCGACGGCGTCGAGCAGCGCGACGACTATGAACATCTTCACCTGAAGCATCGGCACCAGTTCAGGCTGACGAGCCGCGCCTTCGAGAAAGCGCCCGCCCAGCAGGCCCATGCCCACACCGACGCCAAGGGCGCCGAGGCCGATCAGGATCGCAACAGCGATCGCGGTCATGCCAATTACAGTTTCCATCGAGATCTCCTGACTAGGTATTGATAGCTAAGGGTCCGCAACTCAGTGCTCCTCGTTCGCAAGCGCGAGGTACACGATAGTGAGCATCATGAAAATGAATGCCTGCAGAACGATGATCAGTATGTGAAACACCGCCCAGGCGAAATGCAACGGCAGCTGCCAGACACCCAGCAGCGCGATGAGAATGAATATCAGCTCGCCGGCGAACAGGTTGCCGAACAGCCGCAGCGACAGCGACAGCGGCTTGGCCAGCAGGGCCACGCCCTCCAGGATCAGATTGAAGGGAATGGCGATGGGATGATTGAAGGGCTGAAGGGTCAGCTCCTTGACGAATCCTGAGACGCCTTTCGCCTTGATGCTGTAGTAAATGATCAGCACGAACACCGAGAGCGACATCGCGAACGTGATGTTCAGATCGGTCGTCGGGACGACCTTGAGATATTCGATACCGGCCATATGAGCCGTAGCCGGCAGCCAGTCGACCGGTATCAGGTCCATGAGATTCATCAGGAAGACCCAGACGAAGATCGTCAGGCCCAGAGGGGCGATCAGCTTGCTCTCGCCGTGGAAAGTCTCTTTGACGCTCGTGTCCACGAACTCGACGAGTGACTCCACGGTCGCCTGGAAGCGGCCGGGAACGCCCGTCGTGATGCGGTTTGCGGTCCTCCAGAAGAAGAACAGGAACAACGCGCCCAGGAAGACGGAGAAGAACATGGAATCGACATTCAGGGTCCAGAAATTGCCCTGACAATGATTCCATACCCATTCGCCATCGACCTTGCAGACCTGCAGGTTCTGCAAGTGATGCTGTATGTATTCGCCAGCCGTTTTTTGACCCGCTGCCATCGTCCGTACTCGTCAACTTGTCATCGATTGGCCCGGAAACCGGGACGTCGCCAGGGCGATCCACATGACCCCCTGCGCCGCCAGGAATCCGGCGAACAGCCAACCCGGCCACAGCGGCCGGACCAGCACAAATACCGCCGCAAACAGAGCGGCTGTCAACAGGAGCTTCCCCGCAGCGCCGACATAAGTCGCAGTCAGCGCTTTTCGAGGGTCCCGCGCCAGGCTCCCGGCAAACATTCGCAGTGCCAGAAACGTGTTCGGCACGACGCAGATCA
>Ga0316194_10002052_pt1 | contig 14068 bp, 17 predicted proteins | sample CroRivsedime1_MG_FD_204936 | JGI IMG/M metagenome (GOLD analysis project Ga0316194, IMG submission 204936) | Coastal sediment microbial communities from Maine, United States - Cross River sediment 1 | ecosystem: Environmental > Aquatic > Marine > Coastal > Sediment | place: USA: Maine...
ATGCTGGTTGGCCTGCTCGCCGCAGCAGTGTCGATCCCGGGAATCTTTCTGATCCTCGCCCTGCTCAACGTGGCCGTTGCAATCTACATCTACACCGTGATTCCCGAGTTCCTCCTGCGATTCGTCGCCTGGTGTCTGGCAAACATTCTTTACCGGGTTCGGGTGGATCATCCCGAACGCATACCTACTGAAGGTGCCGCGGTATTGACGGCCAATCACATCAGCTTCATCGATTCGCTGTTGATGGCGTCGGCTTCACCGCGGCCCGTGCGATTCATCATGGACGCCGAGTACGCGCGCCTGTCGATCCTGCGATTCCTCTTTCGCGATGCCAAGGTGATACCGATCGCCCCGGCCGGCGAGGATCCTGAGCTCCTTGAGGGCGCTTATGACCGCATCGCGGAGGAGCTCGCCGAGGGCGAATTGGTGTGTATTTTCCCGGAGGGCGGGATCTCGTCGGACGGCAAACTGGCCCCGTTCCGTAAAGGGGTCGAGCGAATCGTCCGGCGGACGCCGGTACCGGTGGTGCCGGTGGCCCTGGTCGGTCTGTGGGGGAGCTTCTTCAGCCGCAAGGGCGGCAGGGCGATGAGCCGACCGTTCCGCCGCTTCTGGTCGCGGGTCGAGATCCGGGTGGGGGAGGCGATTCCGCCTGAGCGGATGACCGCACAGGCAGTCGCGGAAAGGACCGCAGGGCTCGGCGGGTGGGAACCCCCATCGTCCGTCCAGCCACCCGGGGGTGAAGAATAAAGAGTAAAGGGTCCCGCTAAAACGCCAAGGAAACACCCCGCGAGCCTACGGTCAGTGCAGGGTACTCGCGGGGTGCGGAGGCTGTTGGTTGTCGGTTGGGACTTTTTATTTGCTCGCTTTTCACCACATTTTGATCGCGACACGGACGCCGTCCTCGGTCGCCACGGTGACCAGATCGCCGTTCTCGGCGGCGTGCAGCACGTCAAAGACCATTTGCGGATCGACGGTTTCCCAATCCCAGTCCTCGAGAGCTTTGAGGATCCCGTCGATGGGGACGTTGCAGCGGACGACCGCATCGTCGGCATCGACTGCGATCCTCAAGGTGTCACCGTCCTTGGAGATATCGACGTTGGCGTCCTCGGTTCGAACCTTGACGAGCTCGGCGTCGGGTGTGTCCAGCAGTGCGCGGATGGTCTCCAGCACGAGCTCTTTCTGGGCCCTCGCTTCGGGTGGAATCCGCGCGTCCTCGAACACCTCGTCCGGGATGAAGCCGGTCGCGATATCGGCGATGAGGAGTGGGAACGGCACCTTGATGTGGAGCGGCACATCGGCATGGATGTCGTCATTCTCCGAGACATCGAGCACGTGTACGTCGACGACCATCCAGTCCATCATCAAGGTCGCTGTGAGAAGCCCAGCGGTCGCCGCGAGAAGCACAGCGCCGATGGTCGACATTCCCCGTTGGCTATTCATTATTCGATCCAGACGCGGACGTTGGCCTCGTTGGAGGTGACCTTCACGATGTCACCGTTGGGCAGCTTGTCGAAGCTCTGGAGCAGGGCGGCGACGTCGAGGGTGTTCTCTTCGCCGAAGCTGAGGGCATCCATCAGTTCCATCGGCATCGTGACCTCGACCTGTGCCATCTCGTCTTCCTTCTGGTTGACGGTGACATAGAGATTGCCCGCCTGCTTGTGGACGTTGACGTCGGCCTCGTCCGAGGTGACGGTCACGAACTTCCCATCCGGCGCATCCTTGACCGCCGCCATGATCTCGGGAAAGTTGATGTCCATGTCATCGCCGAGCTCGAGGTCCACGTGTCCGCCGTGGAAGTTCTCGACATCCACGTTGCGCAGCACGGTCAAGATCAGGCTGAGGGGCAGATGCACCTCGACGTTGGTGTTGCTCGAGTTTTCGGTCACGTGGACGTTGACCCAACGGGTCTCTTCGCCGGCGAATGCCGCCGGGGCCGCCAACAACGCCACGACAGTAACCAGGATCAGCGCTTTGCGTTTCATGTCTCACCTCCGTGTTGTCTTTAAGACGTCCGATCGTTGCTTTCATTAACGACCGTTCTCACAAATCACAACGGAGGGGGAGGGAAAAGGTTCGCAGTCGGCGTCTGGATCGGATGAGCCGATCTGTTACGGATGCTAGATGCTAGATCCTGGATACTGGATCCACCCACCCACCCGAAGAGGATAATTCTGGTTGAAAAGCTGTCTGGTTGCATCCAGCATCCAGTATCTAGCTTTTCGGCATCACCAGCCACAGGATGAGATAGACCAGCAGGCCGGGGAAGGCGGCCGAGAGTATCGAGACGACCACGAAGAGGACCCGAAAGGTGGTCGGGTTCCAGCCCAGCCACTCGGCAAAGCCGCCGCAGACGCCGGCGATGATGCGGTTGGTCGTCGAACGGTGCAGCTTGTTTCCTGTGGGAGACATGGGACCTCCAATGTGCTTATGCGATTCTACGCTCGTCTCGGCAAAAAATTCAGCACTGAGGGCGACTTCGCTTGACAGTTGATTTTATTTGGCTATATTGCCAAATATGGCGTCGGAGGAGAAGCTCGTAGGTGAAGTCAAGGCACATATGGAGTGTCGGGCCAAGGTAATGAAGGCACTCGCGCACTCAAGTCGGCTCTTCATCGTCGACGAGCTTTCGCGAGGGGAGCGCTGCGTGTGTGAGCTCACCGAGATGATCGGCGCTGACGTGTCGACGGTCTCCAAACACCTGTCGGTGCTTCGGGAGGCAGGACTGGTGCTGGACGAACGAAGGGGAGTTCAGGTTTTCTATCGGCTTCGGGTACCGTGCATCCTCAACTTCTTCGGCTGTGTGGAGGCGGTGCTCGAGGAGACGGCTCGGGAAAGAGCCGCGGCCGGCGGTTGATTGGTGTCGTTTCGGGAAATATTTGGCGAAATTGCCAATAACTCTGGATCAAGAGGCGTGAAGTGATCGACTGGAAGACCGAATGGAGAGTCCTCGCGTGGGGTGCCGGCATTTTCGCCGTACTCTTCTGGCTGCCCGTGGGGATGTCTCGCTTCGATGGCGCGGTGACCGAGGCTCTTGCCTTGACCCGCTGGTACGCACGCGAGCACGTCCTTTTGTGTCTCGTGCCAGCCTTCTTCATCGCCGGCGCCATCGCCTCGTTCGTCAGCCAGGAGGCGGTCATGAAGTACCTGGGTCCGCGGGCGCCGAAGGTCGTGGCCTACGGGGTGGCGGCGGTGAGCGGCACCATTCTCGCGGTGTGCTCGTGCACGGTGCTGCCGCTCTTCGCGGGGATCCATCAGATGGGCGCCGGGCTCGGACCGGCGGCCGCCTTTCTATACGCCGGCCCGGCCATCAACGTCCTTGCCGTGGTGCTCACATCGAGCGTGCTCGGTGCGAAGCTGGGCGCAGCCCGGGCGATCGGAGCCGTGCTTTTCGCCGTGGTCATCGGTGTTGTGATGGCGTTCATCTTTCGGCGCTCGGAACAAGAGCGTGCCGCGGTAGCGATGACGATGCCGGAACCGGACGACATACGGCCGCTTCGTCAGACGGCGGCGTTCTTCGCCGCCCAGGTCGCGATTCTGGTGTTTGCCAACTGGGCGCGCCCTGACGATCCGACCGGACTGTGGTTTGCGATATGGCGCGCCAAATGGTGGCTGACCTCAGCGAGCGCCCTGGCGCTGGGTGTGATCCTGGTTCGCTGGTTTGGCCTCCGGCTTTGGCAGGCGGTGGCCATCGGAGCGCCGACCGCCGGTCTCGCGCTCGCGCTACCCCGGCATCCCGAGGTGGCGTTTACCGTTGGCGTCGTTGGTTTGGCGCTGATGATCGGGCGCGATCAGGGTGAGCTGGGACAGTGGTTTGCCTCCAGTTGGGGTTATGCCAAACAGATCCTGCCCCTGCTGCTCGGTGGTGTGCTGATTGCTGGGCTGCTGCTCGGCAGGCCCGGGCACGAAGGCCTGCTCCCTTCGGGTTGGGTGGAGGGTGCGGTCGGAGGCAACGGCCTCGGTGCGACCCTGTTTGCCTCGGTGGCGGGAGCATTCATGTACTTCGCAACACTCACCGAGGTCCCGATTCTCCAGGGCTTGATCGGCGCCGGTATGGGACCGGGGCCTTCCCTGGCTCTGTTGCTCGCCGGTCCGGCGTTGTCGCTGCCCAATATGATCGTCATCGCCAGCGTCATCGGCTGGAGGAAGACTTCGGTATATATCGGCCTGGTGGTAGTCATGGCCACCGTCACCGGTTTGATCTATGGAACATTCATCGCGTAGGAGATGTGTCATGAAAAAGCTGTTAGTTCTCGGCCCCGGCTGCCCACGTTGTGACCAGCTGCTTCGGTTCACCGGCCAGGCAGCGGAAGAGCTCGGCATCGAGTATCACCTCGAGAAGCTCACGGACATCACGAAGTTCTCCGACTTCGGACTGATGATGACCCCGGGTCTCGTCGTCGATGGCGAGCTCAAAGTGCAGGGCAAGGTACCGTCGGTCGAAGACATCAAGGCCCTGCTGGGATAGGAGAAGATATGAATCGGACAGCCCCCTTCGTGATCTTGGTTCTGGCCGCAGTCGCGGTCTTCGTGTTTTCGGTTCTCATGCCCGGAGTGTCGGCCCAGGAGCCAAACAAGGGCGCGGTGTCGGACGCCGTTGCGGATGGTGTTGTCGCGATGTATTTTCACGGCAACGTCCGTTGTGCAACCTGCCGAAAAATAGAGACCTACGCCGACGAGGCCATAGCTCAGGGTTTTGTGGACGAGCTCACCTCGGGTCGTCTCGCGTGGCGTGTGGTCAACATCGAGGAGCCCGGAAACAAGCATTTCATCGAGGACTTCCAGCTGGTGACCCGTTCGGTGGTGCTGGTGGAGTACCGCGATGGAAAGATCGTTCGGTGGGAAAACCTCGACAAGGTGTGGCAGCTCGTGCGTAACAAGGAGCAATTTTTCGGTTATGTGGAGGACGAAACGCGCGAGTTTCTCGGAACCGGCTGATGGATTCCGGTTGGCTGGCAGTGGGCTCGGCCCTGTGGCTTGGCATTCTGACCTCGATCAGCCCCTGCCCCCTGTCCACCAACATCGCGGCCGTTTCCTACGTCGGCCGGCGGGTCGGTAGCGGTCGCGCCGTGCTCCTCTCCGGCGCGCTCTACACTAGCGGCCGCAGCCTCGCATACCTGCTGCTTGGCGCGGCGTCGGTGTGGTCGCTGATGTCTATGGTGTCGGTATCGAGCTTCTTGCAGGGGACCTTTGCTCGTCTGCTCGGCCCGATTTTGATCGTCCTCGGGCTGCTACTGTTCGGCATTTTCGAACTCAAGATCCCCTCGTTGGGAGTCGGCGAGGGGTTGCAGGAGAGAGTCGATCGCGCCGGCCTGTGGGGCGCCGGCATTCTCGGTCTGGTCTTCGCCCTCTCGTTCTGTCCGGTGTCGGCCGGACTTTTCTTCGGTGGGCTGGTGCCGTTGGCAGTGGAGCGCAGCTCGCCGCTGCTGCTGCCCCTGGTCTATGGCATCGGCACCGCTCTTCCGGTGATCGTCTTTGCCACCCTGCTCGCTGCGGGCGCGCGGCGGCTCGGTGCGGCGCTCGACCGGGTGCAGGTGTTCGAACGCTGGGCGCGACGTGTGACGGCGATCGTTTTCATCGTGGTCGGAATCTACGAGACCCTGCGATCGACCCTGTTCCTGATCTGACAAACAGCATTGCCTCGCGCGGCGGCGTCTCCGATCGAGGCCCCAGAGGGGACTCGATCAACCAACCGAGGTGGCGGGTCGTTGAGCGAAGAACCGCTGACGGAACTTCAGCGAAACATTGACCAGCCCGATCAGCACAGGCACCTCCACCAACGGACCGATGACTGCCGCAAAGGCCGCGCCATGGTCGATGCCGAAGGTGGCGATGGCGACCGCTATCGCGAGCTCGAAGTTGTTCGACGCTGCGGTGAACGAAAGGGTCGCGGAGCGGCCGTAGTCGGCGCCGACTTTCTTCGACATGAAGAACGACACCAGGAACATCAGGACGAAGTAAATCAGCAGTGGGATGGCGATGCGAACGACGTCGAAGGGCAGCTGAACGATGACCTCGCCCTTGAGCGAGAACATGACGATGATGGTGAAGAGGAGCGCGATCAGCGTGATCGGGCTGATTTTCGGGATGAATACGTCGTGGTACCACTCCTTGCCTTTGAGAGAGATCAGGGAGAAACGGGTGATGACGCCGGCAAGGAACGGAATGCCGAGATAGATGAACACACTCTTGGCGATCTGACCGATGGTGACGTGGACCTCGGTGCCCTGGAGGCCGAAGAGAGGCGGAAGCACGGTGATGAAGAACCAGGCGTAGACCGAGAAAAAGAGCACCTGGAAAATGGAGTTGAAGGCCACCAGTCCGGCGCAGTACTCGCTGTCGCCGCCGGCCAGCTCGTTCCAGACGATGACCATCGCGATACAGCGCGCGAGACCGATCAGGATCAGACCGACCATGTACTCCGGCTTGTCGGCGAGGAGGGCGATGGCGAGCAGGAACATCAGCACCGGCCCGACGATCCAATTCTGGACCAGCGACAGCCCGAGCACCTTCCAGTCTCTGAAAACCCGGCCCATTTCCTCATATCGAACCTTGGCCAGGGGCGGGTACATCATCAGAATGAGGCCGATGGCTATCGGGATATTGGTGGTGCCGACCGAGAATCGGTTCCAGAAGGTCGCGATTCCGGGCCACAGCCAGCCCGCACCGACGCCGACCGCCATTGCGAGGAAGATCCAAAGCGTGAGGTAACGGTCGAGCAGGGACAGTCGTCGGGAAACGCTTTCTGGAGCGGTCACGTCAGGTCCTTTCTCGGATTGTCTTCTCTTTGGCCGCCTCGTAACCGAGTCGGCAGAGATCTTCCACGGGTAATTTGCGCAGCTCAGCAACCAGCCGCTCATCGGCCTCGATCTGCGGATCATGCACGAGGCCAGAGAGCGCGGCTTCGGTCCACGACCTGGTGCCCTCGTCGTCGATCAGGTCGAAGTAGACCCATTTGCCGTCCTTGCGTTCGGAGACCAGACTGGCCTGCTTGAGATCCTTGAGGTGGGCCGACACCGTGGACGGCGCGAGCTTGAGGACCTCGGTGATCTGACAGACACAGAGCTCGCCCGAGCGAAGCATGGCCAGAGCCCGCAAACGGGCAGGATGGCCGAGTGCGCGGGCTGCGGCAACGGAGGATTCGAGGTTTCGCGACATCATTTCGTCATCTCGCGAAATGTAGTAATATCAACGGGCATTGTCAACCTCGGAGGAACGATGAAACGAGTTCTCATCCTGTGCACAGGCAACTCCTGCCGTTCGCAGATGGCGGAGGGGTGGGTCAACCACGAGCTCGGTGAGACCTGGGAGGCGCGGTCGGCGGGAACGAAACCTGCCGAGGCCGTTCATCGGTTGGCGGTAAGGGCGATGACCGAAGTTGGAGTGGATATCTCCACAGGACGACCGGAGCTGGTGGACGCGTATCTCGCTCAACCCTGGGACCTTGTGATCACGGTCTGCGACTCCGCGAGGGAGAGCTGCCCGGTCTTCCCGCTGCCCGTCGAGACCCTTCACTTGTCTTTTCCCGACCCGGCCGAAGCCACGGGCACTGAGGACGAGGCTATGGCAGTCTTTCGGACGGTTCGAGACGCGATCAGAGACCGTTTATTGCCCGAAATCCGCGACCGAACGGTTTGACATTGGCCTTGTGACGACCCATCATGATCTCGTGATATCTCGCGTTCAATTCGAACGAGAGGACGTCTCATTTTTCGAGAGACGAGGGGGAGCGGCGAGCCTCGCGGGGGCGCGCCGTATTTCTGTTTGAGAGGGGGGTCATGATGAAACGATCGGCCGTCTTGCTTGTGGTGTTTGGACTGATGGTGGCAGGTTGCGCAAAGCCTGCGGAGGAGCCTGTCGAAGTAGAGGAGGTGGCGGCGGTCGAGTGGGAGAAGGTCCTCCCCGGTTCGATGACCGACACCCAGAAGGCGCAGCAGGAATTGGTGGCGACCGCGGTCAACGCCCTGGCCTCCGAGATGATGGGAGAGCTGACTGCGGCCCTTGATTCGGGTGACGCGGGTGCGGCGATTGCTGTCTGCAAGGAGAAGGCGCCCGGTGTGGCGGTGCACATCAAAGATACGTATGGAGTGAAGATCGGCCGCACATCGCACAAGCTGCGCAACGCGGCCAACGTTGCTCCGGAATGGGCAGATCCCTATGTTGCCGATCTCGCCGAGGATCCCACTTACGTCGCGGGACCGAACGGTGAGCTCGGCGCGCTGCTACCGATCAAGTTGAGGGCCGAGTGCCAGATGTGCCACGGGCCGGTCGAGGGGATCGACGAGGGAATCATGGCGGCGATCTCGGAGGTCTATCCTGACGATCAAGCGCTCGGCTTTATCGAGGGCGACCTCCGTGGCTGGTTCTGGGTCGAGGCGCCTCCTGGGGAGCCCGACGTCTCGACAACGGAGATGTAGGCCGCCCACCCGCACGGATGCAGGGAGCAGGGAGCAGGGAGCAGGGAACAGGGTGCAGGGCCGCCCACCCAGCCCTCGCCTGAGAATCAACGCACAGTCGTGGAACGAGCGAGACTTGCATCCTGTGCCCGGGAGGGTGGATGGGTGGGTGAACCCTGAACCTGGGCGGGTGGGTGGCTAGGTGTAGAGCCTCTTCGCCACGTACTCCTTCACCACGTCACGGGCGTAGCCGAGGACCTGCTCCGGTGATTCGTCTGGCTCGGCGAAGTCGGGTGTTTCTACGATATCGGTGACCATCTCCGCCCACCAATTGGACTCGAGAGTCCGTTCGACTGCTTCGGACTCGAAGCCCATCTGCGTGAAATCGTCAGCGGTAGGCTCGTCGAAGGCGACGGCAATTCCGTCAGTGGTATCTGCGAGCGTCACCCGGCTTTGAATCCACTCGTACATCCGTTTGATTTCGTCTGCTTCCATCGTCGCCTCCGATCCTCAACCTGTCAGCGATTGTAGCGGGTCGATAGATGAAGCGCTGAAACCGCTTATTCAGTCACTCTGCCGGCTTGCGTTGACTTTGTTAACGCAAAGACGCGAAGGACGCAAAGATTAATTCTGGGTATATAAAGGGACTTCTTTGCGATGTCTTTGCGACTTTGCGACTTCGCGTTTTCAACGCCGCTGAAACTGGCGGATCTTTTCCTAAGGCGGAGGCAGGTTAAAGTAACGGCATGGAAGCGTTGCCTTTTGATGTTCGTGTCGAGCTGGATGGTTGGGAGCTCTTCTGGGCGTTTCTGACGGTGGGCGAGGAACGGGGCGGTCTCTCCGATCTCCGAACTCGGGTCACTTCCGGAATCCGGGATAGGTTCTCCGAGGCGTCCGCAATCGCCGCCCACCCGCCGGTGGCGGCGATGCGGAAGCTCTTCCGCGGCGCAGGTTGCGATCCGACCCGCTACCGCCCGGCATCGGAGGCCCTCCTGCGACGGCTGGTCAAGGGCGCCGAGCTGCCCGCGATCCACCCCTTGGTCGACGTCAACAATTGCCTGTCGGCGGAACTCGCGGTGCCGTGCTGCGTGATGAAAGAGGGAAGTCTCGGAACCTCGCTCGTCTTTCGACCCGGCGCCGCGGGTGAGAGCTACGAGTCCTTGCGCGGGCCGTTCAATGCCGAGGCCAAACCATTGTTAGTGGACGAGATCGGGCCGATCGATGCGCCGATCACCGGCAGTGAACGGGTCAAGGTTCAGCCGGATACCGAGAGGGCCTGGCTGGTGGCCTATCTGCCGAAGGATGTGGTCCTGGTTGATGACGCGTGGTCAGCCCTCGATGTGATCGCTCGCGAAGCGGGAATCGAGGCCGAACGCTACGAAAGCAGCTGATCCCAGCGCTTTGACTTCCAGGGGTTCGTGATACATCATGAATCCGTGAAATCCTCGGTCCGAGCAACGGTTCTTCTCGCAGCGGCGATGTCGCTGGCGTGGCAGGGGGTTGTGTTGTCGACCCCCCACACCCATGCCGACAGAGCCGTTCCCCAGGAGGAGCTCACCTGCTCGGCCTCTCACCCTACTTCGCAGACGAACCACGTGCACGGCTCGGGCCAACCATTGTCGCCGCACCCTTGCGTGGCGTGTCTCCTCGGCTCGACGGTCGTAGATACACTTGGCATCTCTGAAGTCGAAACTGCGACGGTTGGCGTGCCGATCGTCGTGGTCGCATCCTCGGATCTCCGGTCAAGGCTTCACACCGAACTTCCCCTCTTGCGAGGTCCACCCCTGACGACCTGAATCGGATTCGAAACCCGATCGATTTTCAGACGACTGGGGACAAAATATGAAAACACGAATCATTCGTGGCACCGGCATTTGCCTGGTGGCCATCTTTGTGGCCGTCGGCCCCGCCGTTGCGCAGGAAACGCAACCGCCGCCGACAGTCGAGGAGTTGCAGCGCCAGATTGAGGAGCTGACGAGACAGCTGCAGGTGGTCCAGCAACAGCTCGAGGAGCTCAAGAAACAACAGGAGCTGGAGAAAAAACAAGCCGAGCTCCAAAAACTCCGTCAGGCTGCGGCCGCCGAGGTCGCGAAGGAAGGTGTTCCTGAGGAGATCGATAGTGGCACCGAGTTCGTCTCCGGGACCCGGATGCAGACGGAGCTCAACCCGGAGATCTCAATCAACGGCGATGTCTTTCTGGTTGGTGGAGACCAACTCAGGACCGAAATGCAGCCTCGCCATTTCGAACTCGATTTTCAGTCATACCTCGATCCCTACACCCGCATGAAAGTGGTCTTTGGTTATGAAGGCGCCCACAGCGTGTGGGGATATCACGATCACGACCACGTCGAGGACGGTGAAGAGCACGAGCAGGGCGGGTTCGAGCTCGAAGAAGGCTATCTGAGCTGGATCAATCTGCCCGGCAACACGGCGTTGACGGTCGGCAAAATGCGCCAACAGTTCGGTGTCCTCAACCGATGGCATATGCACGCCTTGCCGCAGACTGACTTCCCGTGGGTCCTCCAGGAGAGCTTCGGCGCCCACGGTCTGTCGGGCACCGGCGTGTCGTTCGATTGGCAGATGCCGAGGTTGTGGGCCGACGCCAACGAGCTCACGGTCGAGGTCATGAATGGCAACAACGAGTTGGCCTTTGCCGGTTCCGATTGGAGAAAGCCGACTTTCCTCACCAATCTGAAAAGCTATTGGGATCTGAGCGCCAACACATACATTCAGGTCGATCTGACCGGGTTGCACGGCGTCACCGATCACGAGGGCGATCTCAACCACGATTTCCTCGCTATCGATGTCGTCTACGACTGGTACCCGGTGGGACGAGAGCTCTACCGTGGATTTCAGCTCCGCGGAATGCTGCTCCGTTCGTGGCTCGACCTCGAGGAGAGCGGCAGTCTGAACACTTGGGGCAGCTACGTCTACGGCCAATACAAGTTCGCGCGCCGCTGGATCGCCGGTGTGCGCTGGGACCGGGTCGAAGACCAGCGCCGAGCAGGTTACGAGTTCTGGGGAGTTTCGCCCTACCTGAGCTTCTGGCAATCGGAGTTCGTTCGACTTCGGGGGCAGCTCTCTCTCCGCGATCACAACGTCTTCGGGACCGACCAGCGATTCGAACTCCAGTTCACGTTTGCGGCCGGGCCCCACAAGCACGAGGAATACTGAGGTGATTTCCATGAAGACGTCGCAACCTATTTCTTTTCTGCTGCTGGTGGCCATCGTCGCGCTGCCGGTCGCCTCAGAAGCCACCATCAAGGTGGTGACGACTCAAGAGACATACGCCGCCATCGCCCGCGAGCTGGGAGGAGAACGGGTCGAAACCGAGTCCGTCGTTCCAGGCGCTGCCGATGCCCACTTCGTCAAACCCAAGCCGTCCTACGCCTTCATGCTGCGGGACGCTGACCTCTTTGTCAGCACCGGGCTCGACCTCGAGTTGTGGGCGCCGGTACTGGTCAACAAATCGGGGAATCGAAACATCACCGATGGAGCGGTCGGCTACGTTGCGGCCGCACACGGCATTGATCTGCTGGAGAAACCCGCAACGGCGGATCGCTCGGCCGGCGACGTACACATCTATGGCAACCCCCACATTCAGACCTCGCCGATCAACGCCTCATTTATTGCGACCAATATTGCCACCGGCCTGTGCAAGGTCGATCCCGAGGGATGCGAGGTCTATCGCACCAATCTCGTAGATTTCAAGGACCGTCTCGCGCGGCGTCTCTACGGTGACGATCTGGTCGAGCTTCTCGGTGTCGACACGCTGACCCCGCTGGCCCAGAATGGTCGCCTGGTGCCGTTCCTCGAGGAGCAGGGCTTTGCCGACCAGATCGGCGGCTGGCTCGGGGAAGCGATGCCCTTTCGGGGCCGCAAGCTCGTCTGTTACCACAAGAACTGGATTTACTTCACGACCCTCTTCGGGCTCGAAGTCGTCGGTTACGTTGAAACCAAGCCCGGAATTCCTCCCACCGCCCGCCACGTGGCCGAGCTGATCCAACGCATTGAAGACGAAGATGTCGGAGTTCTTTTGGCCGCCAACTACTTTGAAAAACGCAAACCGGAGCTCATCGCCGAGCGTACCGGAATCGTTCCGGTGGTGGTACCGATGTCGGTGGGTGGGGAAGAGGGTGTCGAGACCTTCTTCGACCTGGTCGATCTGTGGGTCGAGAGGCTACGCGACGCGTACGGCGTTTCGGGCGGGGCAAGCGAACACGTCCATCACCGGGAGGAGAGTCATCAAGATGTTCACCACCACGATGAGTGAATTGCGAGGAGTCGACCGATGACCGACATGCTGAGCTTTATGGCCGCCCCCTTCGCCGCCTGCCTGGTGTTGGTGGGTCTTCACGCCTATTTCGGGATCCACGTCATCGAGCGCCGGATCCTCTTCGTCGACCTCGCAGTGGCGCAGTTTGCCGCCCTCGGCGCGGTCGTGGGTTTCGCTTTCGGACAACACCCGGGTGAGCCCGGTTCGACTGTCTTCAGTCTCGGCTTTGCGACGATTTCGGCTGCTCTCTTTGCGCTCACCCGGGTTCGGATCGAAAAGCTGCCGCAGGAGGCGATCATCGGCATCACCTTCGTGGTCGCGTCGGCGGCGACGATCCTGGTGGCGGACCGTGCGCCGGAGGGCGCCGAACACATCAAGGAAACCCTGGCCGGGTCTCTGCTCTGGGTGACGTGGCCGACGGTCATCAAGGTACTCGTGATCTACATCGGTCTCGGTGTCTTTCACTGGCTGCTTCGCGACCGGTTCATGCTCATCACCACCGATTCTGAGAAGGCCTACAACCAAGGCTGGCGGGTGCGCTGGTGGGATTTCCTCTTCTATTTCAGCTTTGGCGTGATGATCACGTTTTCGGTCGAGATCGGTGGGATTCTGATGGTCTTCGCCTATCTGGTCATCCCGGCCTGTGTGGCAATTCTCCTGCACGCCGGGATGCGGTCACGTCTGGTAGTCGGGTGGATCGCTGGTGTTCTCGGATCAGGTCTCGGTCTGGTGGGTTCCTACTATCTCGACCTGCCGACCGGACCGGCGATTGTCGTGGTTCTCGGCCTGCTTTTAGTGGCTGCCTGGGTCCTCGACAGGGTCCGTGCGTAGAATCTATGTTTCGAGATGCCTGAACGTCGGCAGGACCTTTTCGAAAATCACGAGCAGCACAAACGGGATGAAGAAGATCACGGCTGCCGCGAGAATGCCCTCCTTGGCGAACATTTCCGGCACGTAGGCCTCGCGGAATCCGCTCATGCTTTTCGAAAACATCTGGCCTCCGATGACGACGTTCCAACGCATGGCGAGCACCTGCAGCAGCAGGAGGAGCGAGGAGACCATTGTCAGCGTGTTGCGGATCCGATCGTCCATGTAGCGATCCATGAGCACGACGATGCCGAGCAGAATGAGTGGGATCAGCCCACCCCCTACCATCTGCAGCGAAATGAACGAGAAGGAGAGCTGGTGGGTGAGGAGGTGGCCGATCACCTCCCACTCCTCGGCCCGCTCATAGGCCAGCATCATGATCTCGAGCAACTCCATGGTCAGCGACATGATCATGAAGAGCCACAACCAGCGGGCCATTGCCGAGATCGCCAGGCGTTCGATCGGCATGCCCTTGAGCTTCATCGCGACCTGGTAGAGCACGATCAGCAACGCGATGCCCGAAACCATGGCC
>Ga0316194_10002056_pt1 | contig 14063 bp, 12 predicted proteins | sample CroRivsedime1_MG_FD_204936 | JGI IMG/M metagenome (GOLD analysis project Ga0316194, IMG submission 204936) | Coastal sediment microbial communities from Maine, United States - Cross River sediment 1 | ecosystem: Environmental > Aquatic > Marine > Coastal > Sediment | place: USA: Maine...
ACTTTACTTACTTCAATTTATAGACAAAGCACGGTGCCGCCCGCGACCCTGGCATAAGCAATCGATCTGGGCGCCGCGTTTGGCGATCTAATATTGTGCAAGAACTTTCTTGCACGGGCAAAAAATATTGAATTTATAACACTTAAGACCATAACAGATGGATAATTTAAGCTGAAAAATATTTAAAAAAATTGATACCTGAATTTTAAATCAACAATCATCGCTCGAAGTCAATTACGGTAAATTGATCTCGAACTTTGTAAAGGGCTATTTAGGTGCAAAATTCAGGTGATAACCAATAACCCCCATTGAGTTTTAACTCAATGGGGCGCTAAAGTTTGTTGGTTAAGCGGATCAGGGCCGCCCGCCGATGGGCATCCATGGTCTCAAACGCGCCTTGCCGTGCCGAGTAAGGCGCCAGCACTTCGACGCCGCGCTCATCCACCCACTGGTGGGTAATGACTTTTAAAAAGTGGCCGATCCACAATCCGCCGGTGTAGCGCGCCCCCCGTCCGGTGGGTAAAATATGGTTGGTGCCGGCCACTTTGTCGGCAAATACTTCGGCCGCCGCTTCGCCCAGAAAAAGCGAGCCATAAGATGTCAGCAGGGGCAAAAGCGCTTTCGGGTCTTTGGTGTGGATCTCCAGATGCTCCGGGGCATAGTCATTGGCCCAGGCGCAGGCGTCTTCCAAAGTGGCAACCACCACCAAATCGCCTTTGTCCTCCCAGGACTGGCGCGCCACCGCTTCGGTGGTCAGATCCTTTAATTGCCGCTCGATTTCTGCCAGTACCTGTTGTCCGAGTTCTTCTGAAGTCGTGACCAGCGCCCCGCGCGCCTGAGGATCATGTTCGCATTGAGCCAGAAGATCCGCCGCAACGTAGTCCGCCCGCGCGGTCTCATCGGCAATCACCATACATTCGCTGGGGCCGGCTAAAAAATCAATACCCACGGTTCCAAATACCTGCCGCTTGGCTTCCATGACATACTGGTTGCCGGGCCCGACGATTAAATCCACCGGGTCAATGGTCTTCGTCCCGTAAGCCATTGCTGCAATCGCCTGGGCACCGCCCAGACAATAAATTTCATCAGCGCCGATCTTCACCATCGTGTACAAAATGGCCGGGTTGATCCGTTTTTCTTTTCCCGGCGAAGAACAGGCGACAAGGCGCTTCACGCCGGCCACCTTGGCCGGCACCAGCGACATGACCGCAGATGTCAGGCAGGGATAACGTCCTGCCGGCACGTAAGCTGCGCAGGAATCGACCGGTACCAGTCGATGACCCATGAAAACTCCGGGAATCATCTCCTGTTCAAACTCCGTAATCTGCGCCCGCTGGGCGACTGCAAAAGCGGTCACGCGTTCAATTGCAAAATCAAGTCCTTCGATAATCTCCGCCGGAAGCTCCTTTTTAGCCGTTTCGAATTCAGCCTCGCCGACCCGCATTGGACCTTCAAAATCATCAAAGGTTTTGGCGTAATGGGTAAGGGCCCCATCGCCATCTTTGCGAACGGCGTCGATAATCTCTTCAACTGCATGGCGCAGGGCTTTGACATCCGCTTCCAGGACCGGTTTGGCTTTTTTTAAATAGGTTGCTTGCATCCCTCTCTCTCCTTTAGCGTAATTGATCGATGTTTTTATAAACTTTCCATAAGGCCTCAATGATATCGTCCATGTCGGCGCTTTGCCCCAGAAGGACCTGGTGGCGTAAGATCAGCGTGCATTTACAGGCCTGTTCAGTGGCAGGGCAGCCGGGATCGGCCAGATCCACAGCCTGACGGTAGCGTTTGATAACCTCTGAGCTTAGGGTGGCGCTCAAGTTTTTTACGTCAAAAACCGGATGCGCATACAACGGCTTGCGATCGCCTGGAACAAACGGAATGCCTTCGGCATTAAGCGCCTCACAGAGTCTTTCCGGAGCCAGATTCGCATAGGTGTCCGGCTCATATTGAAGCAGGTAATAATAATACCCATGTTTCATTGACAGCCCATCAACCCGAACGTGATTTAACCCGGGGATTCCATGAATACCCACTGTCAGGCGCTTTGCATTGGCCTGTCGCCGTGAATCTTCAGCAGGAAATTTTTCCAGCTGGCCCAGAAGCACCGCCGACTGAAATTCGGACAGACGGTAGTTGCTGGATATCTGCTGGCAGGTTAAATCCGAAGACCGCACAGCCTCTTTTTCGCGGAAGCGACCGAAAGCGCGCAGGGCCACCACTTTCTCGGCCAATCGGGAATCGTTCGTCAAAATCAGCCCGCCTTCACCGCAGGTAAGCGTTTTATTGGATTGGAAGCTAAAGGTCCCCAGATCGCCCCAGGTGCCGGCTTTTTGGTCATTTAAATCGGCATCAATGGCCTGGGCACAATCTTCGATCAACGTCAGATTTTTTGAGTCGGCCACTTCTTTCAAGCGCGGCATGTCGGCCATGTGGCCCGCCAGGTGAACGGGCATAATGGCCCGGGTGTAGGGCCCGATACGGCGCAGCACATCGTCCGGGTCCAGGCAATAGCTGCGGGGATCAATGTCAGCAAACACCGGTACCGCGCCCACCATCAAAACCGATGTAACCGTAGAAATAAAGGTGTAGGGAGGCACGATGACTTCATCGCCGGGCCGGATGTCCAGCGCCCGCAGTGCCACCTCTATGGCCACACTGCCGTTTGACACCGGCAGGGCATGACGGGCAGCGTGCAGGTCGGCAAACCGTTTCCCAAAAAGCGTCCCGAGCGCCTCGGCATCGTCACCCTGAAGCCCGGCAAACCAGCGGCCGCTTTGCAAAACTTTATCAAGCCACTGTTTTTCTTCATCACCGCTCCGGGGCCAGCTGGGATAGGGTTGCGTTCTGACGGCCGCACCGCCATTCATTGCTAATTTTGCCATTATGGGTTTCCCTCTTCACCATCGACACTCCAGGGCGTCTCCCGGATAATTTCCAGCATGCGGCGATTGTGGCGTTTCATCGCTTTTTCCGCGGCTTTGGACTCATGCTTGCTGAAGGCCTCGAGTATATCTTTGTGGAATGCCAAAAATTCGGAATAATGCGGCGATAGTTTGAATGCCAGGGGCAGCGCCTTGTAGCGCAGCCCCTCGAGAATCTCTTTTAGCAAATCATTTCCGCAGGCGTTATAAATGAGCAGGTGGAAATCGTGATCCGAGCGGGAATAGGCCACGTCATCTTCACGCTTGACGATCAGCGCCTGTTCGGCCAGAATTTTTCCCATCCGAGCAATTATTTCCGGCGTTGCCCGCTCGGCGCCAAGCCGTGCCGCCATGGCTTCCATGGTCTCGCGCACCTCATAGAGCTCTAAAGCCATTTGGCGGGTCAACTCAACCAGGCGCACGCCTTTATGAGGCGTATGGGCAACGATTCCTTCCTGCTCAAGCTTTCGAACCGCCTCCCAGATCGGCGTGCGACTGACCCCGAGTTCCTGGGTCAGTCTTTCGACGTTTAATGAGCTGCCCGGTGTAAACCGTTGATCGGCGATCATTTCTTTTAGAATATCATAAACCTGGGCATTCAGGTTGGCTCTAACCACCCGATAAACTTTCGTTTTTGCTCTGGGCATGGGCATATCCTATTCAGCGCAGACTGATGAGTTTATGGGTTGGCTTAGCATTTGAGTTTGCGGCTGTCAACATATTTCATGAAATATAAAATATGTTTTATGAAATATGTTGACGACGATCGGTAAAATTTGTTAAGAAACCTTGAAAAATAAATTCGTTTAAATTCCAAATAAATCTCAATTTTTCAATGACCAAATTGTTTGGGATTTTGAATTTTTATCATTGCGATTTGTTTGATATTTGTGTTTTGTGATTTAGGATTTAAGAACTTTGGTGCCTGGAATTTTCTCAATTAAAAAGGAACCCATCATGCCGAAAAATGCTGGACAAAGGAGTAAAAAAGCACGCCGGGAATGGATTCAGATCGATGCCCTTTCCTGCGGGACCGGATGGGATGAAAAAGATCTCAGCAAACCTCAAATTCTGATCGAAGATGTATTCGGTGCCAGCCACCCCGGAAGCTATCATTTAAATGGTCTGGCTGAGGAAGCCTCAATCGGTGTGTTTCAGGAAGGCGGCAAACCGGCCAACTTTCACGGCACGGATCTGTGTGACGGTTGGGCCATGCTGCATGACGGAATGAATTATATTCTGCCTTCACGGGAGATTCTTTGCGACCTGGTGGAGGTGCATGGCCGTGTCATTCCCTGGGACGGCGTGGTGCTGATTTCCTCCTGTGATAAATCCGTACCGGCTCACCTGATGGCAGCCGCGCGCTTAAATATCCCGGCCATTCACATCCCGGGGGGCAGCAACCGTATCGGGCCCCATATGTCACATAGTGTGCTGGTGGGTGAGACCGCAACCCAGATGCGCCAGGGACAGGATGTATCTCAACAAATTCGCGACTATAAGCTTTCTGCATGTCCGGGATTCGGCGCCTGTCAGTTCATGGGGACCGCCAGCACGATGCAGTGCATGTCCGAGGCACTGGGAATGACACTGCCGGGCGCCGCCCTGACGCCGGCAAGCTTATTTGACATTCGCCGCAGCGCCCGCAGGACCGGAGAGCAGGTCATGACCCTGATCCATAAGGGAATCAAACCGGCCGACATTTTAACCCGGGCGGCCTTTGAAAACGCCATCCGAGTTCATGCCGCCATATCCGGTTCGACCAACGCATTGATCCATTTACCCGCCATTGGCCATGAACTGGACATCACGATCGATGAAGCGCTGTTCGATCGCATTAATCGGGAAACCCCCTATCTGGGTAATATTCAGCCGTCAGGTAAGTATTTAAGTGAGCTTTTCTGGTATGCCGGCGGGATTCCTCGAGTTCAAATCGAGCTGCGCGACATGCTGGATTTAGATGTCATGACGGTCAGCGGGAAACCCTTAGGAGAAAATCTCGCCGAAATAGAAAAGGAAGGCTTCTTCAGGCGCGGCGAAGGCTACCTGGCCAATTACCATTTAACGCGGGAGGATGTGATTCTTACCCGGGATAAAAGCAAGGACTTCGGATCCACTGCGGTGTTAAAAGGCAATCTGGCACCGCAAGGTGCCGTCATTAAATTTTCAGCAGTTGAGCCCGACATGTTGGCACATCAAGGACCGGCCAAAGTTTTTGATCGCGAGGAAGATGCGCTGGATGCCATTTTAAAAGGCAGCGTTGAACCCGGATCGGTCATTATTTTGCGATATGAAGGGCCCCGCGGCAGCGGCATGCCTGAAATTCTGGCAACCACCGAGGCCCTGGTGACCATTCCGGCACTGAGCAACACCGCCATCGTTACCGACGGCAGGTTTTCCGGAGCCACCCGGGGCCCGTGTATCGGTCATGTTTCACCCGAGGCAAGTCGGGGAGGACCGATTGCCCTGATTGAGGATGGAGATCTGATATCCATTGACATCCCCAACCGCAAACTATCCGTGATCGGCTGTCATGGGAAGCAGATGTCGCAAGACCAGGTAACCGCCCACCTGGCCGACCGTAAAAAAAATTGGAACCTGCCGGAACGGCAACACCCCAACGGCGTTTTGAAACGTTATACCCGGCACGCGGCGTCGGCCATGAAGGGGGCCTATTTGGAAGATTAATATCCTCAAAAGGTTTGATTAAAAATTATGGTAAGTCTTGGCCCTGGAGCTATACAGATTTTAGATTTTAGTTTTCGGATTTTGGATTTAAAAACAGTTGCGGCCATGAAGCCTTAAACTCGAGCCTGTTTCAATCCGCAATCCAAATTCCAAAATCCAAAATTTATTTTAATTGAGAGGAGGATAAGGCAATGGGCGATGAACGTGTCGTCAAATATGACGAAATGGGTGTCATGGATGGTGGAACCATCGGGTTACCGCGAGAAATGAACCGCGATATATGGCTGAGGGAGGTTTTTCCGGAATGGGGGTCTTTTCTGAATTATGAGATTGCCAACTTTGAGGTCCCCGGCGGCACCGGATGCCTGTGGTATTTCGGCGGTCCCTCATATGCATTAAAATCCCAGGCCGGAGCGGTGTTCACGGTTGATTTGTATGCGGGCCCCAGTATTTTTACGGATTATTCCTATTGCGGCGTTTGCCGCACGAGCGGTGCTGAAAAATTGCACTGGATGCGTCTCAACCCGCATGTGATCGACCCCTGGAAATTTGAACGCCTGGATGCGGTGTGTGTCACCCACCACCATCAGGATCACATGGATTTTTACATGATTGCCGCCGCGCTGCAAACAACCAATTGTAAATTTATTGCACCTCCGGAGGCGGCCCGGCGAATGATGAAGAATATGGGCGTCCCGCAAGATCGCATGATTGTGGCCAAGGTCGGTGAGAGCGTTCAAATCGAAGATATGAAGATCGACCTGGCCCCCAACTTTGACACCATTGCGACCAAAACTGGTTTTGAGACACCGGCCCCCTTTGAAGAAGTAGCGGTCAGCTTTATCTTCAATACCGAAGGCGGCAACATCGCCTTTTTGGGAGACACTCTTTACCACAACGGTTACCGTATGGTCGGTGAGAAATTCGGCGTGGACGTGGTCACCATGAATATGGGCAACAATGCCCCGGGGTACACCGACAAAATGTCACCCTGGGATGTCTGGCGCATCTCCGAAGCCCTCAACGCCAAAGTGGTCATCCCCATGCACCATGACAACTGGGGCAATTGCCATGAAGATCCCGCCTATCTGGAGGATATTGTGCGGCGTAAGAGCAAAGAAAACAGGCCCGAAATGAAAACCGTGGTTCTGCTGGCCGGCGCCCGTTACCTCCATCCGGACGACAGCAACATCAGCCGCTATATTTATCCGGACTGGCGTGAGCGCATGAACTGGAAAAAAAGCCAGGAATATGGCCCGCAAGCAGAATAAGCCGTAACGGCCTAATTTATTCCGATTCCCAGAAACAAATTCTGATTAGGAGCTTGTTTGTTGAAAAGCGTTAAAGGGGAATTTTTTTCGCCGGGTTTAGCCCGTTTTGTCGGCCGAAGGTCCCCGCCAATTATTCGTGGCTGGAAGCCACTCCCACATCTCAATGTCAACAGTGGGAGCGGCATCTTGCCGCGATATGCGAATATTTTGAATCGGTTTAATGCACGCATTAATTTTCATAAAATAGATGTGTAATCCCGTTTTCTCGGGACAACATAGCCAGTGGGCGTTAGATGCATTTTTGAGATGGCTTCTAATGCATCCTAAGCTTTCGACAACAATCGACGCCGCCCCAAACTAAAGATGGTAATTTTGAAATGGCTCTACGGTTTTAGTTTAATGGCCACAAACTCTGCCGTCTTATCGCGGATGCCTTTTTCCACCGGCAGGCGTTCCATGCTGGAGGCGCCGACAAAACCATCAATGGGAACGCGTTTGAGAATTTCTGCCACATCCGACGGGCTGGATATCGGACCGCCGTGACAAAGTACCAGGATATCCGGCTTGACGGCCCTGGCCGCATCGGCCATTTCGCGGGTTTTATCAGCCGCCTCATCCAGGCTCATGGTTTCAAGCGCACCGATAGAACCGCCGACCGTAAGACCGACATGGGCCAGCAGGCAATCACAGCCGGCTTCAGCCATCTGTTGTGCTTCTGCGGCCGTAAAGGCATAGGCGGTGGTAAAAAAATCCATTTCATGAGCCAGTGCGGTTACCGCCACCTCCTTGTCATAACCCATGCCGGTATCTTCCAGTGCTGCTCTGAAATTACCATCGATCATGCCGATGGTCGGAAAATTATTGATACCCGAAAAACCCGCCGCTTTGACCCGTTTTAAGAACACCTCCATGACAACTGTGGGGTCGGTGCCGTTGATGGAGCAGACCACCGGCGCCTCCTTGACAATCGGTAGAATCTGGCGCTCTCCCATCTCCAGGGTAACCTCATTGGCATTCCCATAGGCCATCCAGCCGGAAAGCGAGCCCAGACCATGCATCCGGTAGCGGCCGGAGTTGAAAACCAGGATCAGATCGGCTCCGCCTTCTTCTTCAAATTTGGCCGAAATCCCCGTACCGGCGCCCGCGGCAACGATAATGTTGCCCGTCGCCAGCTTCGCTTTGAGTCTTTCCAGAACCTGCTCGCGCGTGTACTGCTTCATTCTTGCCTCCTCAGTCGTTTTTTTTTGGATTAAATCTAAATTTTTCTATTATTGAATAAAGAATTCACCACAAAGGACACGAAGTCCACCAAGATTACGAATGTTATCGATTTAACAAACTGACCATCTGCTGCCCCACGCGGACCGCAAACTCCGGATCATCCAGATGATGTTCGTCCTCGATGAGCCCAATACCGCTTGATAATTTCCGCTTGAGGGTGGCAAAAAGCACACCGTTGGCCTCAGGGTCATAAAAAATTTTCCCGGGCCGGTCGATGGTTGAAAGCCCCCCCAGGGGAAGCATCACAACGACCGGGCCTTTGGCTTGATTGAGCCTCGCAGCAATAAACTCCGCGATGGCCACATTATCTTCAGGCGTGGTCCGCATGGTGGTCATGGTCGGATTGTGGAAATTCAGGGTCCGGTTTTTAAACTTTTCGGGCACCTGGTCACGCGGCGGCAGAACAATCGTATCCGCAGCACCCGGTACGATCACCTGCGGTAGTCCCAGTGAACCGGCCATTTGCAGCCGATGGGGCCCCGCATCATGCAGGCCGCCCACCAGGTGCGCACCCACCTCAGCCAACGTCATATCCATGACTGCATGAATGCGTCCCATGGACATCAATTTTTCCATGGTGCGACCCCCGACTCCCGAGGCATGGAACACCCAGGTTTCGAATCCGGCATCATCGACCACCTGTCGGGCGCGACTGACGCCGGGGGTGGTGGTGCCGTACATCGTCATTGAAATGACTTTTTTACCCGAAGCCCGATAGGCCTGATGGCCCTTGACCATTCCGACAATACCCTGGGCGGCATTGTTTAAAACCATCTCCAGCATGGGGTTCAAACCGCCGATGTCCAGCAAAGAGGGAATCATGATAATATCCGCAATATCGACATGCCAGCGCGTATTTCCCGAGGCCAGGGTAGACACCATAAATTTGGGCACGCCGTAAGGCAGGACCCGCATGGCCGCGGCACAGATGGTGGTGCCCCCGGAGCCGCCCACGCCAATGACCCCATGGGCCTCGCCGGATTGAATCATTCTTTGGAGACAGGCAGCTGCGGCCGCAATCATTTTTTCAACAGCCTCGCCTCTGGGAAGCGCCCGGATGGCTTCAATGTCTTCGTCAATGACCGCCGCGACCTGCGCGGCGGAAATGTCTGCCTGGATTTCGCTTTCGGCGTGCGCAGCGACATCCATTAAAATTGCACCACATCCTGCCGATGAAATCTGCTGCGCCAGATAAGCCAGTTCAGGCCCCTTGGTGTCCATGGTTCCCATGACCACGATGGTTTTGGATGCTTCAGGCATTTTATGGCTCTCCAAACAGCATTTTAGTTTTAGGCTTGGGATTCAGGATTCAGCGTTCAGAGGTTCTGGGTTCATAAGTAGGGCGGGCCTCTGCGCCCGCCGTTCAGAGGTCGGCACGGAGGCCGACCCTACTGTCATCTGTCTTCTGTTATTTAACCTTTGAACGCTGAACCTTGAACCTTTGAACCTGACACCTGATTTTTGAGACCGCTTCGCGCTTAAGAAGCACCCACCGCAGTTAGGGCGGCCCGGGCAATGTCTTCATCCTGTTTCCAGTCGCCGCCGGCAACGCCAATTCCGCCAATACACTCGTTTTCGATCATCACCGGGTAGCCGCCTTCCATTGCCGTCCAGTTTTGCGGACCGGCCGCCAGCGTCAGACCCAACGCATGCAGGACATCGAGCTCCTGACCCTGGGCCCCTTTGGATGAAGTCGGTCGCCGATTGGATGCCGCGGTGGCCGCTTTGGTCGTAGCCGAATGTACGGTGTGAAATCGTCCCCCCTCCATCCGCTCAAGCATCAGCAAATGGCCGCCATCATCTACAATGGCGACGGTAACCGTAATATCCAATTCGGCTGCCCGGGCAAGCGCGGCATCCATCATCAAACGCACCCCTCTGGACGTCAGTGTTTTTTTAGCTTTGATCGGCATCGGTTTCTTTTTCCTTTCATGGAGCATTGCTATATATCGATCCTGTTGACAACGACACCGTCATCATCACGGCCGGCCCGGAGCACGAAATTATGCACATTCAATTGCAGGCACATGATCGGGTCCTCCGGCGGAAAATGCGGTTTCTCAGGATCAAAAAATTTTTGAGTTGTTTGATTTAAAAGGATCTCTAAAAGGGCATCGTTATGATCGTAATCATTGACACCTAAAAGATATGAAATGTAGCGAGCGCACCACTCATCTTCGGGCGCAATGTGCTTCATGGCCCAGCCCATTGCAACCAGGCTCACCCGTGGCGGCTGTTTCGCTAAAATATAGCGGGCGGTCGATTGCGCCAGAGAATAGCTGGCCGGCAAAACTTCGTCGGCAACCTGCAGGGCGGTCAGGACACCCTGCACCCCGGAAGATGTCCGCTGAACAACGGTTTTGCCTTTAAAAAAGGTCTCCCCTTTTTTAAGTATCTCACTGGGTGAATTGCCCAGGTCAAACCCTTCGATGGGTATGCCCCCCACCTCACCGATCAAAACAAGCTTGCTATTTTTCTCTTTGAGGGCAAAGGCTTCTTCCGGGGTTGAAACCAGAATCGATTTTTGAATACCCAAAGAAAACAGCAATGGGGCACAGGTAAAGGCGCGGAAGACATCGATAATGACCGCCACACCCCTGGCGGCCTGGGCTCCTTCCAACAATCTGGTATGGGTAACTTTCATTTCAATCCTCTTGACGATCCGTAAAGGAAGGCCCCGCCACCGGCTGATCCAACGCGGTCAAAATTGCCGTATCCATGTTTTTAATCTTCCCGGGAAAGGATACATCGGTGTCCAAAGCCAGGTTCTGATCATCGACCGCTAAGCTCAGCGCCTCATTGATACCGTAAGGAACGTGTATGGTTGCCATAATTGCCTCCCTGGCCTGCTAAGTCTTAATCGGAAAAGCGGTATAACATTCTCAGGTTTATGAATTTGAATCGCCACACGCTTATAAAGCAATTGATATCTCTTGTTCGACCGGTGCGGGGTTAACAAGCAGCGCCTAATTTTTGATTGACAAAAACAGGCAATATGGATACACACTTAGCACACATGTGCAATATATGCACATGTGTGCGAAAACGTATAGCGCATCTATTCGAATAAAACAAGTCCCAAATCTGTTTTTTAGCCCGACGGGTGTCAACCGGCGACCGCTTTAACGCGAACCGAACAAGTCTGATGACACAAACCAGCAGCAGCCATCCATGGCATCAGGGAGACTATGATGTCATCATTATCGGGGCCGGAATTGTCGGCTCCATGATCGCCCGGGAACTAAGCCGGTATGAGGGCCGCTTTGCGCTCTTGGAAAAAGAACCGTTTTCCGGTTTCGGGGTGTCAAAAGCGAATCCTTGCGTGCTGCATTCTCCCTTGATGTTTCCATCCGGGCCCCTGCGCATCAAGCTTTCTCACAATGCGGCCGCACGCTATCAAAAACTGGCCAACGAACTGGATGTGCTCTTTAAAGCAGTTGATGAGATATTTTTGGCGTTTGATTCGAATCAATTGGCAAAACTAAATACAGCAAGGGTTTGGGCGAATGAAAACCATGTTTCCGCCGGTCATGTCATCATCGGTTCCGAACAAATTCGGCAAATCGAACCGAATGTCAACAAAAAGGCCATCGGGGCATTGTATGGCAAAGGCGTCAGCGGCGGTATCTATGCGACCGAATGGACATTTGCTTTAACCGAAAACGCTGTCCAAAACGGTTTAAACCTTTATTTAAATTCACCGGTTGCCGATATCAAACGTAAAAAAAATTTTAACTACGAGGTGAGCACGCCGGCAGGGCGGTTTAAAACACGTTATATCATCAACGCGGCCGGACTATTTGTGGACGAGATCGCCAGGATGGTGGGCGACACAGGTATCCAATTAGTCCTTACCAAAGGAACCATGCTTATTCTGGATAAATCCGCTTCGCATCTGTTGCATAATATGATTTACGGAACCTACGGTAAAGATCACAGTGAACTGGTGACCCCAACCGCCCATGGCAATCTGTTAATCGGCCTGGGCTATTTCAGCAGTCCCGCCCATAAAGGTGATACCGCCGTCAACAGTGACAAGCTCCAGGAAGTGCTCCATATGGGCAAAAAACTTGTTCCGGCAATTTCTGAAAAAGATGTCATCACGGCCTTTGCCGGTATCCGGTCAGAAAATAATATGGCGGCAGGTGGTGATTTTTATATCGATCATTCAAAAAACGCACCGGGTGTTATTCATGCGGCTATCGGCTCCCCGGGTTTGACCGCCGCACCGGCCATTGCCGAGTATCTGATCGACCTGCTTGCGGCTGCCGGTCTGAGGTTGGAAGAGAAAAAAACGTTTAATCCGAATCGAATCGGTTGGCGCCGCTTTGCGACCGCTTCGGCTTTTGAAAAGCAAAAGCTAATCGAAACCAACCCCAAATATGGGCATATCGCCTGCCGCTGTGAGCAGGTTGCCGAAGCAGAAGTTTTAGAAGCCATTCGTCGCGGTGCCGATACCATGGATGCCGTCAAACACGTCACCCGGGCCGGCATGGGCCGCTGTCAGGGCGGGTTTTGCGGTATTTCGGTTTTAAATCATCTGGCGCAGGCGCTGGGCGTTGTCCCCGGCCAGGTGACCAAAAAAGGATTGGGTTCAAATCAAATCACCGGATCCGGTAAAAAAATGGTAGCGAAACCGGAAAGGTATTGATAGCGCTATAAAATTGAAATTTGTGCTATTAGATAACAAATTTTGCACCACGAAGGACACAAAGTTCACGAAGCGGCTTTAAGGCTGCGCCCGGAATGTATTTCTTTGTGTTCTTTGTGGTTATCAAGCTGTTTGGTTCGAATATGAGGAGAGGAGAATAAAAGAATGTCAACTTTACCGCCAACCATGAAAGCGGCGATTTTAATGGGACGCAATCATCTGGAAGTCAAGGAGGTCCACACACCGAAACCCGGACCAATGGAAGTCCTGCTGAAAGTCGAATCCTGCGCCTGCTGCAGCACCGATGTGGCGCTAATGGACAAACCCTTCCCGGGGCAGCCCCCGTATGGCAATTTTATCCCCGGCCACGAATACGCAGGCATCGTGACTGCCCTGGGAGAAGACGTGGATGAATTCAGGGTGGGCGAGCGCGTTGCCGTTGAAGCCCATCTGGGCTGCATGCGCTGCAAAAATTGCAGAGTGGGCAACTATACGGCCTGCCTGAATTACGGCACCGCAAAGCACCGCGCCAACGGCATGACCTCCAATGGCGGTTTTGCCCAATACGTGATCAACAATATCAATACCGTCCATCCGATTCCGAATCACATCGATTTTAATGAGGCCGCCTTGATTACCAACCTGGGGTGCGTTCTGTACGGGTTTGAAACCATCGGCGGTTATGTGGCCGGCAACCAGGTCGTGGTCATCGGGCCCGGTCCCCTGGGTCTTATCTCGTCCCAGGTGGCAAAAGCACTCGGGGCGGAGAAAGTCTTTTTAATCGGTACCCGGGCTTCGCGGCTCAGCAAAGGCGCCGAAACCGGTGCCGACCGCTTGATCAACATCCATGAGGAAAATGCAGTCGAGGTGGTCCTGCAGGAAACCAAAGGCATCGGCGCCGATCTGGTTGTGGAATCCTCGGGCGCCGGCGATGCCCCCATGATGGCCATAAAGATGGCAAAACCCATGGGGAAAATCCTCATGCTGGGGATACCGCATGAGCCGGTTTTGGTTGATTTTGCAGACCTTTTGATGAAGAATAAATCCATCCACACCGTCAGGGGTGAAGGATGGTCCAATGTTGCCAGAGCCGTCTCTTTACTGGGTTCCGGAAAGATCACCTTGAAACCGTATGTGACCCACACCTTCCCCCTGGATGAGATCACCACCGCCTTTGAGACTTTTGTCAAACGCATCGAAGGGGCCGTGAAGGTGGTTGTAAAATCGAGCGAATAATTCTAATCGCACAAT
>Ga0316194_10002060_pt1 | contig 14057 bp, 16 predicted proteins | sample CroRivsedime1_MG_FD_204936 | JGI IMG/M metagenome (GOLD analysis project Ga0316194, IMG submission 204936) | Coastal sediment microbial communities from Maine, United States - Cross River sediment 1 | ecosystem: Environmental > Aquatic > Marine > Coastal > Sediment | place: USA: Maine...
ATCATGGCAGGAAGTAGCAGCAATATCGGACAAACAGGGGTGGAGTCCATACGACTGAATGGATGTAAGGTCGAGGACTTACCGATCGCTGAAGCCGCACGTGTGCAGCCCCAGATAGCACTGGCGCATGACACGGAGCGGAAGAACAAGATTGCTGGTGTCCTGAAGAAGTATCCGACCCAACGGGTGGACTACCTTGAGGGTCGGATACGTGAGGCGAAGAAGAATCAGGAGAGCATGGCTAATCTGGCTCTTGCTGAGCAGCAACGCATCATGGAGTACCAAGGTCACATCGAGATGTGCAAGCACCGTGATCGTGAGGTCGCACGGCTTGAAGCGTCGAAGGAGCTGGGTGCTGACGCAGCCATCAAAGCCCTGAAGATTCAGTTCCCGTATGTGATCGACAGGCTCGAAGCACAGATCGAGATCAGCAAAGAGTCGATCGAGCGCTTCAACAAAGTGGTACAGCGTGAGTCGCATGACATTGATGAGATGGGTCAGGTGCTCGGACTGTGCAAGCAGCGTGACCTTGAGCTACGCAACCTCGGAGCGCGTCAAGCAACAGGCTAATGGCAGACAGGACGGACATCACATACATCCAGCAGCTCACACCTCGTGTGGCTGAGATCGCGGCTCCCTCGACGGAGATCGTGATGCAGGACTATGTGGATACGTCTCGCCTTGAGGAAGAGCGGTTCCAGTCGATGGGCTTCGGTAAGCTCATCAATGCCTCTGGTAAAGAGCAGCTCGATGCCAACACCATTGTCTCGATCACAGTGCAGGAGCAAAACCTTCAGCTGGCATTTGCTCGACGCAATGACCCAGCTGAGACTGGCACGGTAACAACAGGCTCCGGTCCACCCAATGCGGTGGGCTGGATCACGTTCGTGGACACCAGTGCTGACTTCATTGCAGCTGGTGTGGCACCCGGCTCGTACATCATCAACTGGACTGATCGCAACACCAGTGATGTGGTGAACGTGGTGGATGCCAACACGCTGACACTGAAGACACCATTCAACGGTACGGACAACGAGTACGACATCGGTGATGACTACTCAGTGTGGAACGTCACGCAGGTGCGTACATCAGGTGGCAACCTGACAGCTGTTGATGAGGCTGGCGATCCGATCCCTGCCATCCTGCCCACGTGGGGCACGCAGGTGATCCTGCAAACGTCATCGTCTGGCACCATCTCAGAGCTGAGTGAGATCAGGTACGCAGCCTATGGTGGTGGGGTCAGTCTCGATCCAAGCAACCCGAATGCCATCAGCGGCACTGACTACCCAGCTGGCACTATGGCAGTACCGTCTGATAACTGGGCTGATGCCCTGACCATTCATAACACCTTGGGGCTGAAGAAGCTGTTCCTCAATGGCACCAGCTACACAGTGCCAGCCAGTACTGACTTGTCCACTGATGTGTGGATCGTTGGTGGTGGCGCGACAGTCACCGTGCTTACCATTCCTGACTCTGCCAACACAGCCAACCTGCGCGTGCAGGACTGCTACTTGGAGTCGAGCTTCATTGATGATGCCAACCTTATCGAGCGCAGCTTGATGAATGACTGCACCATGAGCGGTGGCTTCTACTTCGAGGTCGCATTCACTGGCTCGCAGGTCATCACTGGCTCTGGTCAGTGCAACATCTACGAGTGCTACTCAGGCGTTGCAGGTGGTGGGGCAGGACAGACACCGAGCTTCGATGTGGGTGGTGCAATCATCGCTGGTCGTGGCTGGACAGGTGGTGTCGAGTTCCTCAACAAGGGCACTGCCGCAGCGTTCTCATGGGACATGGACTCAGGTCGCGTGATCGTGAACGACAACAACACAGCTGGCACCATGACGTTTCGTGGTTTTGGCTTCTGGGAGAACGAGGACACCTACGCTGGCACCACGGTTGTTGATGACCAGCTACACAACACCGCAGCCGTGGCTGACTCAGTGTGGGACGCACTGATCGCTGACCACTCAGTCTCTGGCTCTTTCGGAGAGTTCGTCGTGCGCCGTCTGTTGACGGTCGCGAAGTTCTTCAGCTTACGCACATGAACATGCCAGCATCACAATTCGGCACTCACGAAGCACAGGCTCAGTGGACCTACATGCAGGCCATGGAGATGCGCAACAACATGCGCCAGTTTGTGCGTGATGCTTGGCACGTGGTGGAGCCGGGTAAGGAGTTCAAGACAGGCTGGCACATCGATGCCATCTGCGATCACCTCACCTACGTGTCACTGGGCGACATCGATGACCTCGTAATCAACATCCCACCACGACACTCCAAGTCCACGATTGTCGCCGTCATGTGGCCTGCATGGGAATGGATATGGCAACCCTCAACACAATGGCTGTTTGCAACGTACGCATCGAGCCTGACGCTGCGAGACAGCGTGAAGTGCCGACGCTTAATACAATCGCCTTGGTATCAGGACCATTTCGGGGATTGCTATCACTTGTCGAGCGACCTCAACCAGAAGGGCAGGTTCGACAATAATTACTACGGCTATCGACTGGCGACATCAGTCGGTGGTACTGCAACGGGTGAGGGTGGTGACCGCATTGTTGTGGATGACGCTCACAACATGAAAGAGATTAACTCTGACACGATTCGTAAAGGAGTTATTGACTGGTGGCGTGACACCATGTCAACACGTGGCAACGACATGAAGAAGCTCGGTCGCGTGATCATCGCACAGCGTGGTCACCACCAAGACCTTCCCGGTCACTGTCTCGCGACTGGTGGGTGGGTGCATCTCAACCTGCCGGGTTACTTCATGCCGAAGGTCCGGTGCATCACCAAGGCGAAGAAGGACAGCAGGCGTGTAGTGCCAGCTGATCCTGAGATATTCACCTTCGGTGATCACATCGAGCCACTGGAGAAGGATGAGGTCATCTTCGTTGATCCTCGCAAGGTGGAGAACGACCTATTGCAGGAAGACCGCTTCGGTCCTGAAGAGATGGCTAAGCTGTCCATGGAGCTGACGGAGCGAGGCTTCGAGGCACAGATTCAGCAGAACCCATCGGCTCGTGGTGGCAACATCATGAAGGAAGAGCACTGGCGCGAGTGGACAGACGAGAGCTTGCCGCCAATCTCCATGATCATCCAGAGCTACGACACAGCCTTCGAGGAAGAGGAAGAGAGCGACTTCAGTGCCCGGACCACGTGGGGTGTGTTCGAGCATGAAGAGTTCCTCGACCCGAAGCTGCCATGGACTGCCAAGTACAAGGGTCAGACACGCCTGTGCCTGATCCTGCTGGAGCGCATGAACAAGCGCATGGAATACCCGGAGCTGCGATCCAATGCGATCGAGGCTGCACAACTGTGGAAGCCGGACAAGGTGCTGATCGAGAAGAAGGCATCAGGTCACTCTCTGGCGCAGGAGTTGCGGCGTGCGAACCTCCCAATAGCACGGATCAAGGTCACTGACTCGAAGTTCGTGCGTGCGCACGCCGCATCTCTTGTGCTTGAGCGTGGTTGCGTCTGGTACGTGAAGCGCAACTGGGCTGATGAGGTGATCACGCAGTGCGGTAACTTCCCGGCAGATGACCATGACGACATGGTTGACACTTGCACCATGGCGATGCTGTGGCTGCGTAAGAAGTGGTCAGCTGACTTCCTTGATGATGACGATGATGATGACAACCTGATGCGTCACGTGAACAAGCCTATCCGCATGTATGGCGGCACTAAAGGGGCACGGTAATGGCAAGACGAATTGATGACATGCCTGACGCACCACGAGCAGCAGAGATGCCGGTCGAGGACGAGGGATTCTCTGGCATGGTGGGTGGCGCTCAGGTGTCCAGTCGAGGTGACCGGGCGATGGTTGATTTCAACCCCGGTGCCAGCCGTGTGTCGCAGGATGACAGCGATGAGCACGCAGCGAACATCATGCACGACCTCAGCCGGACTGAGCTGTCCGACCTAGCCAACAGCGTGATGGAGTGGGTGGAGGTCGATCTCGAAGCACGCAAGGACTGGGAGCAGCGGATGGAGCAGGCCATGGAGCTGCTCGGTCTGAACAACATTCCCGGTGAGGAATTGCCCTTCGATGGTGCCTCTTCCGTCACCTACCCGCTGATTGGGGAAGCAGTGGTGCAGTTTCAGGCACGTGCCATCGAAGAGGTCTTCCCCAGTGAGGGTCCGGTCAAGACCAAGATTGTAGGTGAGGTGACCCGTGAGATCGAAGATCAGGCTGAGCGCATCAAGAATCACATGAACTACCAGATTCTCGATCAGGATCGCTCGTACTTCTGGCAGGTGGATCAGATGTTGTTCTACTTGCCGCTGGCTGGCTCAGCGTTCAAGAAGACCTACTTCGATACTGTCAACAACATGGTGGTGAGCCGGTACATCCAGTCACCGGACTTCATCGTGCCGTACATCGCAACTGACCTCGCCAGTGCGCCGCGCTACACGCATCGCATGTTCAAGAACCGGGGTGAGATGCAGAAGCTGTTCGAGACAGGCTTCTGGGAAGACATCGACCTGCCTGACTCGACACCGTACACCACGGACACGCAGGACGATCGCGAGCACGAGAACCGCGACCAAGCCGACTCACGTCAGCCTGAGATGCACACTGATGACCACGTGTACACGGTCTACGAGTGTCACTGTGACCTGTCACTGGACAGCGATCAGGAGCGCTACAATCGGAACGCACCGCTGCCTTACATCGTCACGGTCGAGACCAGCACGCGAGAGATTCTCTCCATCAGGCGTAACTGGAAAGAAGACGACCCGATGATGCTCAAGCGTCTCTGGTTCACCCACTACAAGTACCTGCCGGGTCTGGGCTTCTACGGCTTCGGACTGCTGCATCTCATCGGCAGTGTCGCTGAGGCTACGTCAGGGACGATCAGAGCGCTTCTGGACTCAGCTGCCTTCGCCAACATGCAGGGCGGCTACGTGTCCAATGACGCGAAGATGCAGCCGGGTGACGAGCATATCGAGCCGGGTGTCTACAAAGAAGTGAACATGACGGCTGAAGAGCTGAACAAGGCTTTCTACACGCCACCATTCAAAGACCCTGCACCCGCACTGGCGAAACTGTTCGAGCAGTTGCTGGATGCAGGTAAGTCATTCTCGGCTTCAACCGAAGTGTTGACAGGCGAGGCATCAAACACTGGTCCGGTGGGCACCACCATCGCCCTCATAGAACAGGGCAGCAAGCCCTTCTCTGCCATCCACCGTCGCCTACACATGGCGGCGGCAGAAGAGTTCAAGCTCAGAGCTGAACTCAACTATGAGTTCCTGCCGGACCAGTATCCATACAAGGTGGAAGACGCTGAGTCAGTAGTTATGCGTGAGGACTACGATGGGCGCGTCGATGTCATCCCGATTAGTGACCCGAATATCTTCAGCTCGACGCAGAGGATCGCTCAGGGTCAGGCACTGATCGAGCTGGCTGACTCGCATCCGCAGCTCTACAACCAGATGGAGTGCCATGAGCGCTTCCTGCGAGCTATCCGCATCCCTGACTACGATCAGTGCTTGCAGAAGGAAGCTCCACAGCGACTGGACCCCATCACCGAGAACATGCAGATGCTTCAGGGACAGGGGGCGAACGCCTTCCCAGATCAGGACCACGATGCACACATACAGGTCCACATGAACTTCGTGAACGGCTTGCTACCGGAAGCGATGGAACAGCTTGGTCCGATCATGCAGGCGCACATCGCGCAGCATGTCAGCTTCAAGTACTGGGTAGAGATGAACAAGCAGATGGGTGGACAGCTACCACCACCGGGATCGTTCTCACCAGAGCAGCCGCTTGATCCGCAGATGGAGCAGCAGATCGCACAAGCCGCAGCCATGGTTCCGCAGATCGAGATCATGGACCCAAGCATGTCGATGAACGAAGTCGAAGAGGGCTTCGAGGCTGATGAGCGCAGGAAGGACGATGCGCACATGCGTGAGCAGGAACGCAAGGACGAGGCAACACTGGCTGACATCGAGCGCCAAGAGATGGCAGCGATGAGCAAGGAACAGCGCGACGACTTCATGGCAAGGCGTAAGGAGCAACGTGAAGAACGAGCCAACCAAGCCAAGATCGAACGAGAGAACAAGCTGGCAGCGGCAAAAGCTGCGAACACGAAAAAGGCACGACCGAGTGGCACAGCCAAAACCTAAAGATGTGCGTGCAGCACGCGAGTTCCTGCGTAAGCGGGGAGTTCGTGGTGTATCCCCTCGACAATTCGCCCGTTCCGCACAGGAGACCGGCGCAACCTATCAAACACTGCTCGATAAACTGGCAGGCGTAGCAAGGAGAAAGTTAGATGCAAGTGACACTAAGACAGTTCGTTAAGGAGCTTCAGCACATCATTCAGCAGCAGGCGATCGCTAACTCGATTCAGCTTGGTAAGGGGCAGTGCGCCTCGCTGGAAGAGTACAAGCAGAAGGTGGGGTTCATCAGGGGTCTGGAAGCTGCCAGTGATATGGCAGGCAATATGGTCCAGCAGTTGGAAGATCAGGCACGCGAAGCTGATAAAGAGCTTCCTGATATGGAGCCGCAAGACAATGACTGACATCGCATTTGAAAAGCCAATGCAGGACGTAGCTGTTGAGCTACCTGTCATGCCAGTCGGCTGGCGCGTGCTGGTGCGGCCTTACGAGCCACCAACACATCACGGCAGTATTGAGCTGCCGGAAGAGGCACGCACTTCCGAAGAGCACCTGACGTATGTCGGTCAAATCGTTGCCATGGGTGATCAGTGCTACAAGGCTGTGACGCGCTCAGGTATCGAGCTGGCGAACATGGAGCCAAAGCCGAAGGTTGGTGACTGGATCATGTACGGCACCTACGGTGGTCAGAAGGTGATCACCAAGGCTGGAACAAAGTACCTCATGATGAACGATGACGGCATCATGGGGATTGTGAATGACCCGGCAAGTTTCCGGGCCTATCTATAACAGGGGATAGTCATGGGACATGAGAACGAGATCGTCTTTGAAGACCTGCACGGTGTGCATGAGGACGAAGCGATGACAGTAGATTTGGACGCTGCCACGAAAGACGATGGCATCACGCGCACTCCCGTTGAACAAGCGGCAGACGATGATGCTGGCAACGACGACGACATCCAGATTGACGAGCTGCGATCCGCAGACGCTGATGATTCAGATGATGAGTCAGCAGCCGATACGCAGACCGTTGATAAGGATGACGCAAGTAAGGGCGGTGAGGATGACGGATACTCGAAGAAGGTGAAGGCTCGCATTACGCGGGAGCAACGCGCCAAATTGAAGGAGCGTAACCGCGCCGATTACTGGGAGCAGCAAGCGAAAAATCTTGCGAAGGACTCCTATGAGCGAGACAAGAAGTCTTTGCAGAGAGAAGTCGAACAGGCTGACGCGGGTTACAAACAAGTTCAGGCCGACCTCAAACGAGCTATTGAGGACGGTAACACCGACGATCAGGTGCGTCTCACGACGCAGCTCTCTGATCTGAAAGCTGACAAAGTGGTAGCCCAGTCACGCCTTGATGATTTATCACCTGATGGTAATGTACAGCCGTTTGATGATAAACTTTCCCCAGATGGTCCGAAATCCACTGAGTCACTCAGTGAACAGTGGATGGAGGACCGGGGTGATTGGTACAGGCAGGCTGGTTTTGAACGCCAGACACGCCTCGCCAATCGCATTGACAAGGAAGTGTATGCCGATGGCTACCGACCTGATTCGCCGGACTACTTCAAGGAGCTGGACCGACGACTCAAGGAAAAAGAGCCATCGCTGTATGAGAGCTTGGACGCTGCCGACGATGACACCGGCAAGGACGATCCACCCGATAAGGGTCGAGGTAAGCAAGTGGTCGCACCTGTCAGTGGCAACGAATCACGTCGCCAACGCACAAGCAGCAGTAAGGTTGAGCTAACACCGGAAGACTTTGCGACGATGAGACAATTCAATCTGGACACGAAAGACCCAGAAGTATTGAAAGAGTTCGCTCGTAACAAAGCCCAAGGAGCATAACCATGCCTGCACCCAAAAAGAAAGCAAGTAAGAAAGTGGCACCTAAGCCAGCTGTCACTACCCATGGTGTAGACCATGGACACGAGTCTCGTGTGGACGAGATGTCGGAGTACGATGCCACCCACCAACCGGAAGCAGCAGGTTGGGTCCGTCCAAGTTCATTGGCGGCTCCAGATGCTCGCGACGGAATGACCCAACGATGGGTCAGGAAGTCAATCCATGGTGCGGACGATCCCAAAAACCTGAACCGTACATGGCGAGAAGGATGGCGACCACGCGATCCAGCAACGCTACCAGAAGACTGGCGTGTATTCGCCAACTTCGCGGATAAGGAGAACGGGATGATTGTGGTGGATGATCTCATCTTGATGGAGATCGATTCCGAGATTCTCGCTCGACGCAAGGCTGCTATTGAAGCCCAGACTGCAAATCAAATCCGCAGTGTTGAACATGACCTCGAATCGACCCAGATAGCCGGTCATCCGATTGTGAAAGAGCATAAGACATCGGTGTCCCACCCCGGCATACGGGTACAGCCCACTAGGGTGGCTGACGATGAATGAGGTAATGTTCAATGGCAAATCTCGACGCACCTAACGGGTTTACTCCCGTTCGCCACCTGAATGGTGGCACCGTGCGATATACGGGTGGCTACACAATTGACTCCGGTCAGGCTTCCGACATCTTCCTTGGTGATGCAGTCATTCTTGATGCAACGCCAACGGGTGACGGAAACAACATTGACGTAGCCGTAGCTGGTGGTGAACTGATTGGCATCTTTGCCGGTTGTCAGTACACCGCAGCAAACGGCGACGTTGTGTGGGCAAAGCAATGGGCAAGTGGCACTGCCACGCTCGGCGCTGAGCCAGCCGAAGCATTCGTGTACGTTGATCCAAGTATCGTATTTTCTGTTCAAGTGGACGGCACCATCGCTGACACCGATATTGGCAACTTTGCCGATCTCGTTGCTGGCGCTGGCAATGCAGCAACCGGAGTCTCTGGCTTCGAGCTGAGCGCCACCACCGCTGGCACCATCGCACAGTTCCAGATTCTTGGACTGTCATCTGCCCCGGACGGCATCTTTACTGCCGACATAGCTACTGCAAATCCACGTGTGGATGTGCAGATCGCTGAGTCGCCGTATCGTGCATGGCCCGGTGCTGTAAGCTAAAGGAGCATAACTAATGGCTATCATGAATCGTGCTCGCTTTAGAAAGCAGCTACAGGAAGGTCTCAACACCGTGTTCGGCTTGGAATACAAGCGCTACGAGCAGGAGTGGAGACCTATTTTCGCAGTCGAAAACTCTCAGAAAGCGTATGAGGAAGACGTATTGCTCGCTGGTCTGGCAGGTGCTCCTGTCAAGGCTGAAGGTGCTCCGGTCACTTATGATCAGGGCGGCGAAGCGTTCGTCAGCCGGTACGTCCACGAGACTATCGCACTCGCCTTCTCGCTGACGGAAGAAGCTGAAGAGGACAACCTCTACGGCTCCATCGGCTCGAAGTACTCCAAGGCTCTTGCTCGCTCAATGCAGCACACCAAAGAAGTGAAAGGTGCAGCAATCCTGAACAACGGCTTCAACGCTGCCTATCCGGGTGGTGATGGTGTCGAGCTGTTCAGTACGGCTCATCCGCTCTTCGGTGGTGGGACGCAGGCCAACACGTTTACGACACAGGCTGACCTGTCTGAGACTTCCCTTGAGGAAGCGATGATTGCAATCAGCAAGTTCGTGGACGAACGGTCTATCCCGATCGCTGTGCGCGCAATGAAGCTGATTGTGCCGCCCGATCTGATGTTCGTGGCAGAACGACTGTTGATGTCTCCATACCGTCCGGGTACGGCTGACAACGACATCAATGCCATGAAGAAGATGGGCATGATCCCCGGTGGTTGCTACAAGAACCATCGTTTGACGGACGCTAACCAGTGGACGTTGATCACGGATCAGCAGGACGGCTTGAAGCACATGGTCAGGAAGAACATCCAACGTGGTCTCGAAGGTGACTTTGAGACAGGCAACATGCGCTACAAGGCGCGTGAACGCTACTCGTTCGGCTGGTCTGACTACCGAGGTGCATTCGGCAGCTCTGGCAGCACCTAAGCTGTAACCACAGGGACTGGCTTGGTTTGGATCGGGGGTGCCCGGTTGCCAAGTCAGTCCCACCCTGACGACTCGTAAGAGACTGGAGACAGACAGATGGGTAAGAGAAGCACATTCGCCGGTTATATCCGGCAGCGTGCCATGGCAGTACCTTCGGGTAATGGCAAAGGCACACCAGCTACATTCAAGGCGTTCGTAACGGTCGCATTTGATCCGACCGCTGCCGCAGCAGGCACTGGCGTATATCTTCCAGCAGGAGCAATCCCACTTGGCGTAACGACGCTTGGCGGCGCAACGGGTGGCGCAACGCCTACCGTTGACGTGCAGCTTGCTGGTGGTACTGCTGCCGGTCTCGGCAACGAGATTGATGCTGATACAGCATCGGCAGTTGAAGTACAGACTGGCGCTGACCTTGGTGTGGCATTGACTGCTGATACTGAGATCGAAGCTGGTGTCGGCGCGTCCGCTGCAACAGGCGGCACCACGACACTGCTCGTGAGCTACATTGTTGCGGATGACGGTAAGGTCAACGACTAAGGGAGGTGATCCATGGGACACTCCCGTAAGCGCGTAATCACTGGCGAGACAGCTGCTGGTGTCGGCGCGACGTACATTGTTGTTGAGGGGTTCGAGGATACGGTCAACATCCAGACCCAAGCCAACGGCACGGTCACGACGCTGACGATCGACTGGACCAACCAGAACATCCTGTATGACGCGACCGCACTTGCTGCGGTGAACATCAATACGCCGAATGATCCGGGTCGTTACTCGGCTCCTGCGAGTGCTGACTGGAACCAGATTGCGACCGCTGTTGGCGCGTCTCAGTTGCAGTTCCCGGTGTTCGCTATCCGTATCGACATCACTGCCGGTACGGGTTCGGTTGTTTACCAGATAACGCAAGGATAACCTCATGGCGACATCAGGGACGTACATCTTTAATCCCGATCTCGCTGAGATGGTTGATGAGGCGCTGGAGCGCTGTCGGATAGACCCTGCCAAGATTACATCGAGGCACGTACTGTCCGCACGACGCTCCATGCGTTTCATGTTGGCTGACTGGGCGACGAAGGACTATCACAACTTCCGCATCAAGCGGCAGTCGTTCACGCTTGTGCAGTCGCAAGCTGAGTACGTCGCAGGCACCGACTTCGATCTCGGTACTGGTGGGGTCTCAATCATTGACATCATCAACGTGGTGCTGCGCCGTAACGGTGTAGACACCCCGGTCGAGTTCATGTCGCGTGCTGAACTGCTCAACATTCCTGAGAAGGACATCGAGGGCAGGGCTGACCGTGTATTCGTGGATAAGGCTCGTGACGGCATTACGCTGACCTTCTGGACCACACCAGAGAACTCGACTGATGAGATTCACTTCGATGCTGTTGTGAAGTTCGAGGACTCAGACACAGCGGCTGACAATGCCGACATCCCTTACTACATGCACGATGCGTTCGCTTACGGTCTGGCTTTCAGGCTGGCAGAGAAGTTCGCGCCACCTGACCTTGAAGCTGCCCTGTACCAGAAGTCAGAGATGGCTTTTAGAGCAGGCACGAACGCTTCTCGTGAGCGTGGTGACGTGAGGATCGTACCGACATCCGGTTCGAGCCGACGCAGAGGGAGGGCGAGAAGCTACCGATGAGTAAGCGTCAGTACGCAAGAGGGCACAGAGCCGTAGCAGAATGCCAGCGCTCAGGCCAGAAGATGCTGTACCGCGACCTCGTGGTTGACGGTCACGTCGAGGGCCTGCTTGTGCATCCTGATTGGTGGGAGCCGAAGCACCCGCAGGAGATTCCTGTCGAGGTGACTGACCCTGTTGCGTTGTATCGACCTGCTCCTGAAATATCCGTTGAAGCGGATTACGGCAATGTAGAAACGCCACCTCCTGCCCCTGTAGCGCCTGTCAGCTCGCCTGCTGGCACTATCGCTGTGGCAATGAGCGGCAATGAGACCCACATGGTGCCGGATGACGCTCTGACGTACGCGATCGGTGACTGGCTGTTTATCGAGCTGGACGGTGGTGGTGCGTGGCACATCTCGCGAATCGCCGTGGGGAGTGAGTCGCCAACCTTCCGTATACCGTTCATGACACCGTTCGTTGGTGCGGCGGCTATCTCGAACAACTTTTACATCGAGGCTGGCTGATGAGCAACAAGACATACACTGAACTGAGCGCCAACCTGCAAGCATGGACCGAGGATGATGATGCTGAGTTCACGGGGTCGATCGATGAGGTAATCAACCTCGGAGAGATGCGTTTGTGGCGCGACCTCGACCTGTCGATCTTCACGAGTGAGGACACGGCAGACACAGTGGCTACTCAGGCGACTGTGACCAAGCCAACCACCGACACTGAGTTGGTGGTAACGCAATCCATTTATTACGACTTCGACTTCGGCAGTGGGCTTGTGCGCACGTGGCTGGAGTTGCGGTCAACCGATTTCGTCAGGGATCACCAGACAGTGGGTCAGACGGCCCCACCTAAATACTATGCTGAGACTGATGAGCTGAACTGGCTACTGTCTCCGATCCCTGACGTAATTTACACACTGAATGCACGTGGTGTGACTCGTCCAACGCGACTATCGGCTGGTAATCCGACAACGTGGTTGTCTCTGCATCAGGACGACATGCTCTTCAAGGCATGTCTGGCTGAGGCTGAGGGCTTCCTCAAAGCGGATGACCGTTCCCCGGTGTGGATGGAACAATACGTTGCGGCATTGCCGCTCGCGAAACGGGAGACCTACGAGCTACTCAATCAGAGATACAACTTGACACCTCTGGAAGTGCCAGCGGTGCCGACCAACCAGAGGTAAGACATGGCAATTACATCCGATAGGTTAGCGATCACGCTGCAAGCGCTGGATGATAACCCGGACACTTGGGGCACCATTCTCAACGACAGCACGATCCAGCTGATTGAGTCTGCGTTTTTTACGACTACTGTTGATGTGACAGCCGCTGATGTGACGCTGGACACGACGCAGGGTGGTGATGCCGCAGAGCATTATCGTTACGGTATTCTCGACATACAGGGCACCTCGCTGGCTACGCCGCGCAACGTGAACCTGCCGCCTGACGTTAAGAACACAGCCTTCATCAAGAAGGCATGGCTGGTCATCAATAACACCACTGGTGGACAGGTTGTTACCTTCAAGACCACCACCGGAACGGGTATTTCAATCCCTGCTGGTGAGGGTCAGTGGATGTTCTGCGATGGCACCGACATTCTGGCAGCGTCGGCATCGACGGCAACCACAGCAGCCACAGCTACCACAGCACTCGACTCAGATGCGCTAACTGGTGTTGCTGGCGCGAACTTCGCACAGAAGGCACTTGCCCAGACATTTACAGCTGGTCAGGTGTCTGAGCGTGTAGTACAAACAAATGCTCAGCTTGCCGCAGGGTTAGACTGCTCACTCAGCAACGCCTTTTATCACCTCACCACAGGTGCGATCAACATGGGAGCGCCGAGTAACGCAACGACCGGGCAGCAGTTCAGCTTGGTTATTGAACAGGGTGTTAATGCGCCGCACGCAATCACGTTCGCCTCGACCACATTTATCGCGCCCGGTGGAGCACCAGTGCTATCACTCGCGCTTGGGGAGATTGACTATCTTGGCTTCGAGTATGTCACCGGACTTAGCGCCCTTGGCGGCTCACGCTGGATGGTTTCGATTCTCAAGAACTTGGTAGCGGCTTAATGTGGCGAATCCCAATCTCATTGTTCGGTGGTGGTGGCGTTGTTAGCCTTACATTTACATCCGATACTTACATAGGCGACCTGTTCGCCTATTTAGGTTCTCCATCGACCCCGGTCGAGGTGACCATCACTGCTAATAACGCTGATGTTGGTGAGGTCATCATCAGCTCATCATTTGATCCTGCCAGCACGTTCACGTTTGTGGGAACTAATGGTGGTCGCTTTATCGGTGAAGGTGGTCAGGGTGGTGGTGGAGGCGATGACAACGGCGCGACCGG
>Ga0316194_10002063_pt1 | contig 14052 bp, 9 predicted proteins | sample CroRivsedime1_MG_FD_204936 | JGI IMG/M metagenome (GOLD analysis project Ga0316194, IMG submission 204936) | Coastal sediment microbial communities from Maine, United States - Cross River sediment 1 | ecosystem: Environmental > Aquatic > Marine > Coastal > Sediment | place: USA: Maine...
GGAGTTGAACCAGTTAGTGGATGAGGTACTTAAAAACAACCTGGATATAAGAATAGCGACAGCGGCGGTCCTCGAGGTACGAGCGCAACTGGTTTCGACGAGAGCGGATCGTTTTCCCCAGGTGGGCCTTGATGGCCAGGGCCAACGGCAGCAAAGACCCAAACAGACCTCAGTACCAGGCCAGGCCTTTTCCGTCGATAGAGAAATTACAACGTATGATCTATCACTGCCTGCTTCCTTTGAGATTGACCTGTGGGGTCGTCTTGCTCGGGCCGAAGAGGCAGCGCGGGCTAATCTCCTGGAAGCCGAGGGAAACCGTCGCACCGTTGCCCAGACCGTGGTGGCGGAGGCCATCACCCTCTATTTGCAGATGGAGTCTTTTGAACGGGCAATAGAAATTGCCGAACGACTGGTCGAATCCTTCCGCCGCAGCTTGGCTCTCGTGGAGAGCAGATACAAGAGAGGCCTGACCTCTGTCCTGGATGTAAGACAGGCCCGAAGAGTTCTGGCCGGGGCCGAATCAACCCTTCCCTCCCTGCGGCAGAACTTGGGTATCACGCAGCAGGCACTGGCAGTCCTTTTGGGACGCTATCCAGAGACCCGGCCACCTCGGCTTCAGCCGGAGGACTATTACAAACGACTTGATCCAGTACCACCAGGTCTGCCCTCTGAACTCCTGCTTCGGCGCCCGGACATCAGAGCCGCCGAGGCTCAACTGGTGGCGTTGAACGCTCTGGTTGGTGTGGCCAAGGCCAGCCGCTTCCCCCGGATTGTATTGACAGGGACTTATGGCTACACCAGCAAAGATCTGGACCGGCTTTTCAAGCCCGAAAATGAATTGTGGAGCATTGCTCTGGGCATAGCGCAGCCATTGTTTGATGCCGGCAAATTACAGGCAGGCCAACGGGCGGCCGAGGCGAGATATCAACAAGGGGTGGTTGCCTACGCCAAAACAGTCCTGACCGCTTTTGCTGAAGTAGAAGGCACATTCTTGACTCGGGAGGAGCAGTTGAAACGTCGGGATTATATAGTTAGGTTTCTACATGAGGCGAGAGCGGCACAGAGGATAGCTGAGAGTCGATACGAAAAAGGTCTGGTTGATTTTCTCACGGTACTGGACACCCAGCGAACCAGATTTCAAGGCGAAAGTGATTTGGTGGAGGTTGATTTCGTGCTTCTGAACAACCGCGTCAATCTCCACCGGGCTCTTGGTGGCGGCTGGGCGGATCCAGGGCCGGTCATGGTTGAAAAGGAAACAGAAACCACGAAGAACACGAAGGGGAATGACGCGGAGATGCGGGGACGCGGCGAAATAGGTAAGTAAGACGATAGGCTGGCCTAACGTTATGGCCTGTGCGAGACAGGCGAGAAAGGGCCAAGGCTAGAAAAGAGATAATAAAGCCAAGACAACTTTGGTTCTCGCCTTACTTGCCTTTCCTGCTTTTCTCGCAAAAACGCCAAGCGTTTTTCATGAATGGAGAATTGCCCGATATGAGTACTAGGAAGAAAAAACTTATTCAGTTTGGCATTAGTGCGGTTCTTATCGTCATGGGGGTCGTGGGCTTGCTTGTACTGACGGCGAGCAAACCTGAAATGAAGAAGCGTAGACCTCCCGCCCCTGTGCCGATGGTCCGGACCATCCAGACAAAGAGCGGACCGCAAACTGTGTCTATCCAGGGTGAGGGCACGGTTCGACCTTTGCGGGAAATCAATCTGGTGTCGGAAGTAGGCGGGAAGGTGGTAGGCGTGTCTCCTGCTATGGTAAATGGAGGCGTATTTAAAAAAGATGACACTCTGCTCCAGATCGACCCGGTGGATTACGAGTTAGCCGTAACCCTGGCCAAAGCCAAGGTGAAGGACGCTGAAAGTCGGCTCCAATTGGCCGAGGAAGAGGCCTTAGCAGCAGTGGAAGAGTGGCGCTTACTCTATCCAGATAGTTCCAGCGAAAATAGCAAGCCGTCGGCCCTGGTGGCCAAGGAACCACAGTTGGCCGCAGCCCAGGCTAGATTGGAGGCTGACATGGCGGACCTAAGCAAAGCTCTCTTGCATCTGGAACGCACCAAACTTAAGGCTCCTTTTAGTGGACGTGTGGGTGAGGAAAAAGTTGATATCGGTCAATATGTCTCGCCAGGTCAGACCCTGGGAACTCTCTATTCTACTGAGGCGGCCGAGATTGTTGTGCCTCTGGAAGGGGGAGATTTGTTTTGGTTTGATGTGCCCGCGTTCACCTCAAAAGACGGACGCGGGGCTCCCGCGGTGATTCGGGCCAGTCTTGCAGGTAGAGAATTGAGTTGGCCAGGCAAAGTAGTCCGAACTGAAGGAAGATTGGACGAGCGAACTCGGATGATTCATGTGGTGGTGCGGGTGGATAAACCCTATGCCAGGAAGCCGCCACTCATCCTTGGCCTTTTTGTCACGGTAGATATCGAAGGCCGCAAAATCGAGAAAGCAGCGATTATTCCTCGCGGAGCACTGCATCAGGGAAATGTCGTCTGGGTGTTAGACCAAGAAAGTCGTCTTCGCTTCCGAAAAGTGGAGGTTGCTCGGATTCAGGGTGACGAGGTTGTTGTTACCGAGGGTTTAGATGATGGAGAAGCTGTGGTCATCACGCCCCTTAAGGCTGTTACCGATGGGATGAGGGTTAGGATGGTAAGCAAGCCATTAGCGGCCAAGTAAGAACTAGGCAGAGAGTAGATTTCAGATTTCAGATTGTAGATTGACAATTACTAATTTTAGACACTTTAGACATTTTAGTTCATTTTAGACATTTCACTACTGAGGACTGACTATGAAAGGCGCCGTTGCTTGGTTTGCCGAGAATCACGTTGCCGCCAATTTGCTGATGCTTTTTTTCTTGTTGGCCGGTGCGGTAACAGGGCTGACCACCAAGCTTGAGATATTTCCTGAGACCTCACTGGACATGATTTCCATCACCATGGAATACCCTGGTGCCTCGCCGGCAGAGGTGGAGGAGGCCATCGTCCGGAGAATTGAAGAAAAAGTGGCGGGGTTGGCCGGCATCAAGCGGATTGATTCAGTAGCCAGAGAATCGTTGGCGACGGTGACCATAGAGGTAATGAACGATTGGGATTTGCAGGAACTCCTGGATGAAGTAAAGGCAGAGGTAGACCGGATCTCCACCTTTCCCAACGAAACCGAAGAACCGATTGTCCGGGAAGTGACCCGGCGACGCCAGGTTCTCAATGTCACCGTCTTTGGCGATGCACCCGAGTCAACGATCAAACACCTGACGGAGAGAATAAAAGACGACATAACCAATTTACCTGGCATTACCCTGGCCGAACTCGCAGGTCTCCGCAAGGGAGAAATTCATATCGAGGTCTCCGAGAAATCTCTCCGGCGTTATGGTCTCACCTTGGGCAAGGTCGCCGAGGCGGTTCGCAGGGCTAGCCTGGACCTACCGGCGGGTAGCGTCAAGACGGCGGGAGGCGAGATCCTGGTCAGAACCAAGGGTCGTCGTTACTACGCGGGGGATTATCGAGATATCGCTGTAATTTCCAGGACCGATGGCAGCAAGGTCACTTTGGCACAGATCGCCCAGCTCAGGGATGGCTTCGAGGATGTGGATCTTTTTACCCGATTTCAGGGCAAACCAGCCGGCCTTATCGAAGTCTACAGGGTTGCAGATCAGAACGCCCTGGAAGTGGCCGCCACTGTCAAACAGTATATCGAGGAGACCAGGCCAAGCCTGCCAGAGGGAGTGGACATAAGTATCTATCAGGACAGATCGAGAATACTGAAGAGCAGAATTCGGCTGTTGCTGAAAAATATGGCCTTCGGCTTGATCCTGGTGAGTTTACTGCTGGGAATGTTTCTGAATGCGCGCCTTGCCTTTTGGGTCACACTCGGAATACCCATCTCCTTTATGGCTGGTCTGGTGCTCTTGCCCACCTTTGGCGTGTCCATCAACATGATCTCTTTATTTGCCTTCATCATGGTTCTGGGTATCGTGGTGGATGACGCCATAGTCGTGGGTGAGAACATTTTTCGGAGGCAGGAGGAGGGGCTCGAACCTCTGAAAGGAGCTGTTGCGGGAACCCTGGAGGTAGGGCGGCCGGTGGTTTTTGCAGTCCTGACCACGGTGGCTGCCTTCTATCCCCTACTCTTGGGAAGCGGCGTTATGGGGAAACTCATCCGCAACATTCCCACCGTGGTCATTCTGGTGCTTCTGGGCTCTCTGGTGGAATGCTTGTTGATTCTGCCTGCCCATCTGGTGGCATCCAAGCACCGAACAAAGCGAAGCATGGAGGAAAAGCGTACGGCCCGCTGGCTGAAATGGTTCATCAGGCGGCCTTATGCCTGGGCGGTGCACTTTTGTGTGCGCTGGCGTTATGCCACAGTTGCGCTGGGTATCGCCATCTTGCTGGTGACTGTGGGAATATGGCGGGCAGGCTGGATCAAATTCACCCTGTTTCCAAAGGTTGAAAGTGACTTCTTGACTTGCAGTTTGACCATGCCGGCAGGCACTCCGGTGGAGCGGACAGCAGAAATCGCCGGTCTAGTGGAGCAGGCTGGTAAAGAAGCCCTGGCCGAAGCGGACGAGAAGCGGTCTGAAGATGCGACTTCGCTCTTGAAGGGTATCATCACCAGAGTAGGGAGGCACGGCAGAGGGCACGGACCCATGGCCAGTGGACCGCAGTCGGGAAGCCATTTGGCCCAGATTACAATGGAGCTTCTGGAGGGAGAGAAAAGGGATGTGACCGCAACTCAACTGGGCAACTTGTGGCGCCAGAAGGTGGGAATTGTGCCGGACGCCGAGGCCATCACTTATCAGAGTGTACTCTTCAGCGCCGGCAATGCCGTTGAGGTTCATATGTCGCTGGACGATCACGATCTGCTGGAGGCGGCGGCAGAGGAACTGCAAGCGGAGCTTAAAACCTACCCCGGAGTATTAGATGTAAGTGACAGCTTCCTGCCTGGCAAAGACGAAATGCAGCTCAAACTGAAACTCACTGCCCGCAGTTTAGGTTTGACCTTGGATGATCTGGCCAAGCAGGTCCGGCATGCTTTCTACGGTGCCGAAGCCCTCCGCTTGCAGCGTGATCAGGATGAGGTCAAGGTTATGGTACGGTACCCGGAGTCCAAGCGCAAGTCATTGGGTTCTGTTGAGGATATGTATATCCGGACGCCGGACGGCTCCGAGGTTCCATTCAACCAGGTGGCTGAAGTGAGGATGGAGGAGGGCTACGCCTCCATCGAACGAGCTCAACGTTTCCGGGTAATCAAGGTGACCGCTGACGTGGATGAGACTATCACCAACGCCAATGAAGTGCGTACTGATCTGGAGGGCCGGGTAATGCCGAAACTGAAACTGCGTTATCCAGGCTTGCGATACTCCATGGAAGGGGAAGGCAAGGAACAGAAGGAGTCCCTGGACGATATTATCAGTGGTTTTGTTATCGCGCTTTTTCTCATTTACGCTCTGTTGGCCATTCCGTTCAAGTCCTTTTCTCAGCCCCTGGTGGTCATGTCGGCCATTCCTTTCGGCATTGTGGGCGCTGTGTTCGGACATTTGCTCATGGGTGTTAACCTGAGCCTGTTGAGCTTATTTGGCATCGTCGGTCTGACTGGGGTAGTGGTCAACGACTCCCTGGTGCTGGTGGACGCTACCAATCGAATTCGCAGAGAGGGCGCCAGTGTACAAGATGCTATCACTCAGGGTGGGGCCCTTAGGTTCAGGGCCGTCATTCTGACGTCTTTGACCACCTTTGCCGGCTTGACGCCAATGATTTTGGAACGCAGCCTCCAGGCTCAATTTCTCATACCCATGGCCGTGAGCCTTGGGTTCGGTGTGCTTTTTGCGACCTTCATCACCCTGCTCTTGGTCCCCTGCGGCTATGTGATCCTGGATGACATGCACAATCTGGTGGAAAGGTTAAAAGTCAGAATTCTGAGGAGGGAAACACCGCCCGCCTAATCAGCTAGCAGCCGACAACCCCGCGACTGCGCGCGGGACAGGCGGGCAGCGGGCAGCATACGGTGATGGAATGGGATTCAACTGATTTCGTTTCAATACTGCCATCTGCTAGCTGCTCGCTATCTCCTGGGATACCTCCTATCGAACTCTTGCCCCTTGGCAGCCTTTCTCTTCAATCTTTTCAGCATTTCTGCAAAGCGGCCAATAGTCTTGAAGTAGGCCTCGCCATAGAGCAGTAAAATGTCATTGTGGCCGCAGCCAGGGGCGAGCAACAGCTGCTTTGTCATGGTACCCGAGTTTGCCAGCAAAATATCCGCATCCTTGGGGGGAATAATGTCATCATTCTGGCCGTGGATAATAAGAGTGGGCTTGCCGATGTCCCTTATTTTGCCAAAGTTGGCAAAACCGTCTGCCTCCGAAATTCCAAGGGTTTCAGTTGCTACCCCTAGACGATCGAGAAGCGGTACTGTTCTGGCAAAGCCGCTGTCAAGAATCAGACCGTCGATTTCATTTTGATAGGAGGAACATATTTCCAAAGCGGGTACGCTCCCAAGGGATCTTCCCATAATAATAATGAGCCCGGTTCGACCCTGGCCCTCGAGCCAACGGCACACCTCTCTGAAGGCGGTGTGTGCGTCAGACAGCAGGTTGCTGGCGGTCGGTAATCCAGTGCTCTGTCCGTAACCCCGGTAATCCACCACTAGAAAACTGATTCCGTGGTTGTTGTATACCGGCCCGATGGCGTCATAGTCGCTGGCGAGCTCCCCATTGCCGTGAAAAAAGAGAATGTGGGGCTCTTCGGGGTCAGCAGGGTAGAAGCGTGCGCCAAGCTGCACCCCTTTCTCAACAGGTATGAAGAAATCAACGGCACCCTGGGGTACAGTTTGTACGTGATCCTTCCTAGGGTGAAACAAGTACTTAAGTACCTCTGGCTGATCCAGCGCCGATACATCGCAACCTGATATCATCACAATTAATCCTTTCTCCTAACCCGAATCATGCACCGCAGAGACCGCAGAGAGCGCCGAGAAAACATGAACCGATTTATTCGAGGTCTATTTTAAGTAACGCTTATTTATTTAGCTCCGCAAAAATATCCTCTCCCCTCGGAAACTATGTCACAATTCGCCGAACCCGTCATTCCTGACGAGCGCCGCTTCGCGGGGCGAGATCCGAAATCCAGTGAAAGTTCAATATAATCAATTGCTTTCTGGATCCCGGCTCGCGTCCGCCGGACTTGGCCGGGATGACGAATTGCGACATAGTCTATTGAGAGGAGAGGGGACATGTGGTTATCCTGCGGAGCTAATTTGATAGCCGTTTTTCAATTGTCTGCGTTCTCCGCCTACTCTGCGGTAAATATTTGTCTTTCTTGAGCCGTCGACGTGCCCATGTCAGGCCGAGCCGGCCAGTCAGGTTATACAAAAAAAGCCCGAATGGAAGAATCCTCTCCGTTAAAGGTGTGAGATAACAGAGCTTGATGAGATCTCTGTAGAGTGCATGGATGTCAGCAGCCTCAATGAAGATTCGAGCACCTTCCTGGTCAAAGCCCCACCTTCGCGCAAGATTTTGGGCTGCGATGTCGCCACCCCGCCAGGTCACTTCTGCCTGAAAGGGCCCGGACGGAGTATATGGCTCCGTGGCTACGTTGTTGAGGGAATCCAGCGCAGCGTTCACAAGGCCGGACCGCCATGAATCAGCATCAAACAAATCAGGCCCGGCCGACTTGTCAATTGGATAGGAATCTATTTTTCTAATTGCAGCGCTCGCCTGCGCACAGGCAGTGGGGCAACCCGAAAAAAAGATAGGTCTCACCCCAAAAGGTGCCAGCGATGCCGAAAAGAGCTCTATCTCGGTCAGCGGCTTTCTGTTCACCTCTAGCCAGCTTATGCTTGAGGTAAGGGTATGAGCCATGAACCCCTCAGTACCTGAAGCAGCATGCATACCCAGAAACATGACAGCTTGCGCATTGCCCGGATCTCCTACGCCGGGTACCGGTCCGCGCTTGTAGCCCAAGACCACCTGAGCTCGCGGATCGATTAGTTCCGAGAGAAGATTGTAGCCTGTTCGGTGGAAGTCCTTTACTGTGACGAACTTAACACCTGCATCAAAAAGGGCCCTGACCACTGCGTTGACATCCAAGCTCATTTCCACACAAGCTCGGCCCCACTCATCGGTCATAAATGATGAGCCCCGATAGTCCCAGCAACCGGAACTCCCCTCGATGTCGGCGATGAGCAGAATGTGGTCGAAGTTAGTTGACATATTGTCTCGTTGGTCATGTAGGCCTTTGGCTATTTTACCATCAGGTCACTAGGCTTCACTGTCATTACGCTACGCTGTCAAGCATGGTCATTCATTGTAACGACCTAATGACAGCCGCAAGGCATAATGACGGCGCAGCCAGATGACGCGGAGCATATGACTATCGGTGTCTACTGCCTAGGTGATCAAATAACAAGTACCATTTTACCCCTGGTACGACTAGATTCACTGAGTTCATGGGCTCTTCTGGCTTCTTCTAGGCCAAAAGGAAAAATCTGCGAGAGGCTAGTCTTAATACGTCCTTGCTCTACCATCCCGGCCAGTTCAGTTAATTGTGTACTGTTGGGGGCCACGAAAACAAACTCTTTATGTATATCTCTTCTTGCCAAACCAGTGGGATCATCCACAATTGATATGAGTCTTCCCCCCTTTTTTACAATATCAGTACTTTTTTGGAGAACTTCTCCTCCTACACAATCAAAAACTACGTCCACGCCATCTGGGTACTCTGAGCGGACCGAGTCGCAGAAGTCCACCTGGTTGTAGTCCACTACCTGAGTCGCCCCCAGGTCTTGGACATATTCTTTGTTACGGGCACTAGCCGTTGCCCAGACCACAGCCCCATGATCTCTTGCCAACTGTACCCCGAAGCCTCCCACTCCTCCCGCTGCAGCATGGATTAAAACGGTTTCTCCCGACTGTAGTTTTGCCGCGTCAAACAGTGATTGGTAAGCCGTGAGAGCGGCAAGGGGAATAGATGCAGCTTCTTCAAAGGAAGTATTCTTCGGCTTTATGGCCGCATGCTCTTCTTCCAGCACAATGTATTCTGCGTATGCGCCTCCTTGGACCATGGGTTTGCGGCAATAAGCAAAAATTTCATCTCCCTCCTTAAAACGTGTCACCTCTGGACCAGCCTGTTCCACAATTCCCGCCGCGTCCCAACCCAGGATAATTGGAAACTCGTATGGAAAGAGATCTTTTATATATCCTTCCCGAATTTTCCAATCCACTGGATTGACTCCGGCTGCTTTCACCTTAACAAGAATTTCCCCTGGTTTGATCTCAGGCACGGGTAGATCCATGAATTGCAGTTTATCTCGCCCGCCAAACTCTTTTATAGCTATGGTTTTCATTTCTTTGACTCCTTGATTGTAGGTAAGGTGGACTCAAACCCTTGTAGTCAGTTAAGAACCCTATTTTTTATGTCAAGTCCACTCAGGAAGAGAGGATATCATCAAATAAATAAATTGACACATTGGCTGTGGTTCAGATATTTCTCGACAAAATATCTATTTGAAGGCATTGGCTCGTTATGTGCAATGACAGGTGTGTCTTTGAAGGATCTACAGCCATACCCAGCAGGAATTAAGGCGAATTGACGCTTGAAATATCAGGGCTAGCTGGCTGCAAAAAGTTCCCATGGTTCTCAAATCCTAGTTTTAGATGATGGCTGGAGAAGAAGTGAGCAAAAACATACTCATCAATAATAACCTCTCTGAGATTGAGAAGCTAAGCAAGGCTGTGGCTGAATTCGGGAAAATAAATAATTTATCCAGTGAAGTCATATATGATGTAAGATTAACCCTCGAGGAAGTCGTTTCCAACATTATCAAGTATGGCTTTGAGGATAATTATGAACATCAGATTTCCATTGAGATGAATCTGCAGGGTGAAACTTTGACCATGAAAATCAAAGACGACGGCAAGCCTTTCAATCCACTGGAAGTCAAGAATGCTAACCTTGAGAAACCATTTGATGAAAGGGAAATAGGAGGTATGGGTATACACATAGTCCAACAGTTGATGGACGAACTCAGATACAACAGAGAAAAGGATAAGAATATATTACTCTTAAGAAAACACATTGCAAACCGTTCTTCAGATTAGAAGAGTGGTTATTAGGTTTTTTTGTTGAACATTTCAAAACTAAGAATTTTAAAAGGAGGAAGTTATGTCTTTGACAGTTAAGTTAGATGAAAGGGCTCCAGGGATTCATGTCGTGAGTCCAATGGGTTCGCTTGATATTATGAACTATACGACACTACAAGAAGCAATAGATTCACTGCTGCAAGAATCTCCTAAGATGATCATTTTAGACTTAAAAGACTTAGATTACATAACTAGTTCCGGAGTGGGTGTGATTATCAAAACGAGAAAAATTATGAAAAATAACAATGGGGAAGTATTACTAGTGAATTTGCAGCCGCAGATCGAGAAGGTTTTTGAAATTATCAGGGCTTTACCTGACCAGCAAATTTTTAAGAACATAGAAGAACTAGATAGGTATTTAGATAGAATGCAAAAGAAGGTTGTCAAGGAAGGTTAGAGAATGGGTAGAGAACTATTACTGCCCGAATTGGTAAAAAAGAAATCGAGCAGCGGATGATTGGTGGCCCAATCAGCAGTACCTAAATCAATGTTTTCTTCTGGAGATTCTGGTTATGCACGACTCGTTTCTGGAAGCCCTTGCCAGACCAGAGCCTGTGCCGGGAGGTGGTGCAGCAGCAGCCCATGGAGCCTGTGTGGGGTTGGCACTTCTCGAGAAGATTGTCCTGGTTGAACTGCGGCGCAGTGATATTCCTTCTGAGTCTCGCTGGCAAAATTTGCTCGAAGAGGTGCGGAAAGCATCGACCACCCTCCTCCGACTTCGTGATGAAGACGGCGAGGCCTATGTGCGTTTTGCCCAAGCGAGAACGTTCGGAAAGGGTGCTGAAGAAATTCTCGACCTGCTGAAGCAAGCAATCGAATCACCCATAGCGATAATGAAAGAGGCCAAAAGAAGTCTAGACCTTGTGGCCAGAGCCGGAAACCACTGCAAGGGCCATCTCCTTTCAGACCTTCTGGTTGTCTGTGAACTCCTCCGGGCGGCCATAGATGGAAACCACCGTGTTGCTCAGGCAAATCTAGGTGTAATGGGGGACCCTTCCCTCCGCAGTCACTATCAAAATAAGCTAAACCAGGTTCAGGTAGAAAGCCGCGAACTTTTTAGATCTGTGGAGGGAGATATATTGGAAAGAGCGAAGATCAGTAAGGAGTAAGGTTCGGCGAGAAAGGCGAGAAAGGGAAGGTAAAGAGGTAAGTTTCAAATTTCAGTAAGGGGTTTCACTGTTCAGATTTCAGTTTTTTTCTTTCCTGACACCTGAAACCTGAAACCCTGAGATTTGGTGTTTGGAATTTGAAATTTTGCAGTGCTCCATATTACTCCATTTCACGTCGCACAGCATCTTCGGGGGCCGTTTCGGATTGAGCCCGGCCTTTGCCTGTGCGCACGCCAATGAACACCAGAAATTTACGGCGCATCTCACGCAGCGGCTTGCCGATGCGGCGGCCGAACCGGATAGTCCAGGGCCGATATCTCTCCAGATCAAGCTGTTCAGGGCTGAGCAGATCCGGCCGACAGTCTCTGTAGTGTTTGAGCACATGGTAGTCGTCCATGCCCTGCAAGAGGCGAAGTACTGCTCGCATCGGCCAACCACTGCCCGGCCACCAAGCCGGCAGGTTGAGACTGATCTGGAAGTCTATCAGGTAAGGCTTGTCATCATCCCCGACAATGATATTCTGGCGTTTGCTGAGGTCAACATAGGCAAGGTCACGCGCGTGCATATCCTTGATTAGTTGCTGGAGTGTCGGAAAAAAAGCATCATTGACAGGCTCGCGTCTCTCCAAGGGGTGGCCGGCCACGTAGTCGTGAGTAACAGCGTGTCGCTGGCTCACGCCATTTATCGTCAAGTTGCCGCTGTAGTCGGGGATGTTGGGCAAGTCGTCCAATCGTTGCAGCATGCGGGCCTCACGTCGCGCCAGTCTCCTGCCCAACCACTTCATTGGCAACCCAAAAACTGATTGCTGACGGTTGAACTTGGCGACGACCATGCCTCGCGGACCTTGGTACAGCGCCGTTGCCGCCCAGGAATCGTGCTTCAGAATGTCAATCCGCCGATAGGGATGGCCGTCAATCTCGGCCTGCTCTGGGGGATCGGCTTTGCCCAAAGCGCGAAACACTTTTGGCCTCGGTTGGGCCGTTTTACCAGACTCCCGGTTTTGCATGGAGAGTACCACCAACCAGTATCGGTCATTCCGTTCTTGATAGCTTACAGCAGCACCTTAATCACCACAATTGTGATGTCGTCTTCTTGCTCTGTGTCCCCACGAAAGTCGCTGACTGCCTCAAGCACAGCGTCTTGAATAGCTCCAGCGGACTTTTGATTGTTTTTCCGGATGATGTGGGAAAGACGGTCCTTGCCGAACATCTCTCCCTCTCCGTTGTGGGTCTCCCAGATACCGTCCGTACCGATGAGAATAATTGTCCCGTCCGTTTCGATCGTCTTATCAACCTGTTCGTAAGAATAATCTTCCTCCACCCCTAGGACCATTCCTGGCCCCATGAGCTCTTCCACGGTATCCGTGGCGGGATCATAAAGGATGGCTGGATCGTGTCCGGCCCTGACCCAACTGATTACGCGTGAGTCCTCTTCTATCATAAGAAAAAACAGGCTTATAAATCTGCCGCTATCTCTCACATCGGCGGCGAGAAGACTGTTCACTTGGGTGAGACTCTCGGCCAGATTTTCCGGTCTCGTTACCAGCCCCCTTATGAGCGCCCTCGCTGTGGCCATGAGCAAAGCAGCTCCAACTCCATGGCCGGTGACATCGCCCACCACAATGCCAAAGCGGGCGCAGTCTTCATCCTCACAAGGGAAAAAGTCAAAATAGTCCCCACCAGTCTCGTCACAGTAGACGCTCTTGGCAGCAATATCAAAGCCGCGTAGGTTTGGTATCTCCTGTGGCAGGAGATTTTGTTGCACCTCCTTGGCCACTTCCAGAGACTTACGTATTTGTACTCTGTCTTCAAGTTGGGGAACCATTTCATTGAAGGACTTAGCCAGCAGATCGCGTTCATCGCCTGTGTTTATATTGATGCGCGCAGAGAAATCTCCCTTTGCCAGACGCTTGACCGCCTCAACCATGACGAATAAAGGCCTGATCATGGCGTGGGCGAACCACAGACCAGCCAAAATAAGCAAAAGAATCACTCCAATGGCGACAACCCCGGTAATGAGCCACTGTTTTTTAACCATTGAATGTAAGGACTCTCGTGCCCGTTCAAACTGCTCCAAAATAATCCTTTTGGGTACGATGAGTATAAGATTCAAGTCATCACCGGCGTGACCATAGGCCCAGACAGAGTCCACGCCGAAATAAGGCATGTCGATGTAGCCGGCTTGTCTGGCTTTTATTTCCCCTTCCATCAATTCCATTATCTCCACATCTGAAGATGCTAGTCGTTCCACCCCCATGGCGCCGCTCCAGGCAGCGGCATTCTCCACATAGTCTTTTTGAGCCACTACCCAGAGGCCGTACTCACCAGTCTCTTCTTTTACCCCTGACCAGACGAGAAAGGAGCGCATGGCCGTTGACCACTGAGAAGATAATTCATGGACCTGTAAAACCTCTGAAAGAAGTACGTCAATGGCGGCTACTCCTGCAAATGAACCGTCAGAGTGACGGACGGGCATAGAGGCAGTCATGATTACCTGACGCGTGGAGGCATCTATGTAAGGGGTGCTCCAGGCCAACTCACCCCTTTTTTTGGCCAAGATATACCACGGACGAGTTTGTGGGTTGTATGTGGCAGGGTAGCTGCCGTGGCCGGGATAGGCTGCGTGAACGCCGCTCTCCAGGCTGACATACTGCCAATAGAGGATGTCGCTCAATTGGTTCTCAAACTCACTGTGCAAAGGAAGAAGCCTTCTCAGGCGACCAATGTCAGTTGCCACATACCTCCAGTCAGCTCCCGGTCGGACCAAAAAGACCTGATGACCGAAGCTCACAACCATTGGTTCGGTTCCCTC
>Ga0316194_10002064_pt1 | contig 14040 bp, 11 predicted proteins | sample CroRivsedime1_MG_FD_204936 | JGI IMG/M metagenome (GOLD analysis project Ga0316194, IMG submission 204936) | Coastal sediment microbial communities from Maine, United States - Cross River sediment 1 | ecosystem: Environmental > Aquatic > Marine > Coastal > Sediment | place: USA: Maine...
GGTCGGCGCCGACGACCAGACCGAGAGTAGGATCAAAGCCTTTCCAGCCTGCACCGGGCAGAAACACTTCGGCCCAGGCGTGGGTCGAACCGTAATTGAACGCTGATGGTTCCGCCTTCAGGTAACCACTGACAAAACGCGCAGCCAGTCCCAGGTGTCGGGCCACTTCCATGAATAGATACGCCGAGTCGCGACACGAGCCGCTGCCGATGGACAGGGTGTCTTCCACCGACTGCACCCCGGGTTCCTCACGTAGCGCATAAACCAGCGTCTGCTGGATGTGAACACAGAGGCGCTGCAACAGGGCATAGGTTTGAATCCGTTCGTCCGGCTGCCACACTGCTGCTATCCAGTCAGCCAGCATAGCCTGGCCCTTCTGCCCTGTGCTAAGCATATACGGCGACAGCACTGCCAGATCCTCAGCTTGATAGTTAAACGGGTAGTAGATGGCGTAATCTGCCACCAGGAAATCGAGCGGCCCTTCATTATATTGCTGGATAATGATTTCGCTTTCGATGATGAGCTGGTCGGTATGTGAATCGAAAGTCGCTATCGCAACAGAATTATCTTCGACGTCGCGAAACCAGCGAAGGGATGCTGTAGGCGTTATCTTCAGTTTCGAGGCCTCGATACGCAACTCATGATTTTCTCGCGGTCGCAGACGCAAAGTATGCGGTTCCAGCATGACCTCCCCGGAAAAATTATAGTAAGTGCGATGAAGGATCTTATAACGTTGCATGAGATATCCCGCCGGGAATCGAGTGGTTATGGATTCGAGTGATTATATATTTCAGGCTCAGTATACCTGTTTCATTAGTTTACATTCTTAATAGTATCAGAGGCATAAGCCTGACTTCATGAGTTTCTGTGAAGCCGTTTTTCGGTATGCTCTCGGATCAGATGGAGCGGGTGATGGGAATCGAACCCACGTTAGCAGCTTGGGAAGCTGCAGTTCTACCATTGAACTACACCCGCATAGTAACAGAACACCGCTAGTCTACCTGTAATCCGCCTGACAACAAGCGTCAACCGAGAAGGAATGCATAATAAGGTATTTTTCTGGTCTTGATATATTCACTCGCAGAGATTAAGCCGCGGCGGCTGCCCCTTAATCTCTGCGTCCCGATCTACGACAATTATGCCGCCATTATCGAGAGAACATTTCCGAGTGCGTGATCAAAGGTTGAATGATCAGCAATAAGACATGATTTGTTATTTTTAAGCTCTTCAGCAAATTCGCCGGCATCCTTTTCAATACCCTTTATACCTTTGCGGTCAACAAAAACAATATTTCCTGTTTCTATAAGGATGACTGACATCTTAAGGCGTCTTACAGGATGATCTTCACCATTATATATCTCGAACCATGTACCTGGTTTAACATACGTTGGTAATCGAGCGACTTTATCTACTACGCTTTCCTCTTCTTCCCTGATGCGGGCAATCTGCGCATCGTATTTAGCCATTTCCTGCTGAACGACATAATCTATTTGCTCACTGGATAAATCTTTTTCATCGACCAGCAGGTGTGCGTTTTCATCGATCATCTTTTCGAAAATATTCTTCAGGATCACTAACTGAGCATCTATAGCAGTCCTGTCTTGCCTGGTTTCATGAAGCTCATCACTCACCACTTCTAGCAACGCTTCATACTGGTTGCTCAGCTGTTCCAGCTGAAACTTATGTTTGACAGGTTGCAGCAATTCAAATATTAACTGACATAGCATTGAAGACTGCCTCCATAACTCGCTTTCATTACCATGCATGACGTATCGGTTGATCATCAATGTTGGCCAGTGCTTCAAGATCAATGGCTGCACATCTTTCGGAATACGCTTACCTATCGAATACTTCCTGAGTTCAGCCACGACGACAGTACGAGCATGCGCCTTGATAATGCTTCTTTTCTCTTCGCTTTCATTGTTGGCTGAAGCCTGTTCTTCGACATGAATTATCTTGTGGAGTGCATCGACAGCTTTGTAGAAGCTGTCGGCATCAACATCATGTTGAGCAAGAATATCTTTGACAACATGTTCGATCTTGCCGTACAGACTGTCTTCTGTATCGGTAACACCCTGACCAGCTTTCGGTATCAGGTTGAGAACTTTTCGTGTTGGGTGTGCCTGGTCCTGAAACAGCTTGTTATCTTCCAGCGCAACTTTGATTACAGGGACATGTAACAGCGTTACCAATTCGGTAATTACTTCTGAGATATTCCTGTCACCCGTAATGGCATTGAATAACATGCCGACAAAATCTATGTTACGTTCATCGAGAACGGAAACTTCTTTAGCTATTCCATCACCGCTGGCATTACCGATATCATCTATCAATGAACGCTTGATTTCCTCACTGGTGTTTAACCCGGTGGTTTTACCTTGCTGCAGAATTTTTTTCTGCAGCCGATTCAGAGAGCGGACAACATCTTTACGTTGATAGTATTTCTTACCATCGATATTCTGTACTGAGGGATCTTTATAAAATGAAGCAGGTAATCCCTGTGCTTCTAAGGGGATACTGATATCGCCTTTTGTAAACTGGCTGACGATGTTATTTATTTCTGACTGAGATCGTGGAATAAAATCAGTGTGTAAATTTTCCTGTGCATCATAATATTCCACTGTTTCCGCAGATGTCTCATCTTCCTCCTCGAACGCTTCATGATCATGCGAGGTGTGAATGATCTCAGGCATAATATCGGCATCAATGAATATCTGATTCAAGCTGCCATACAAACTCTCTAATTTCTGGATAACTTCTTCATCGAACAGTTTAAATAGTTCGAGATTAACGTCAGTACCCATCTTGAGTTCACTGAGTGTTTTCTGGTACGCCTCACTTATTCCTTTCGGGCTAACTGATTTACAGTCAAATATCGGCGCATTCTTGATTTCGAGGTACTCAACACGAGTATTCAGATCACTGATCGATTCACCAAAATCAATAAGTGCATTGGCGTGCATGGTAGTAATCGCTACCATTTCTTCCATTTCTTCGTGACTGACTAACGATAACTCATCTGTGTCGGGAGCATCAGAAATACCTATACTCGGCTTGAGCTGCTCGTTGAAGGTTATGAAGAATGCAGAACTGATATTATTCGAATTATTCAGCAGATAGCGTATAGACTCTCGCTCATGTGCCTGTCTATCACCCTCTTCCATGCTCACACAGTTAAATTGCTGGCTTTCCAGCACGACCAGCTTACTGGCAGCACTCTTAACCATGCCGTCAAACAACAGCATGATCTGCTCATTCAGCGCTGTATAGACTCTCTCGATGACGGAATCATACTCAGTGGCTTTTGGCTGTCCGTTACTAAAGTCACTAGTATTTCGTGCATGTCTATCTTTAGCCATATGATGACAATCCCGCCTAAAGCAATTGATATAAATACCGCATTTAAATGTTTATTTTGTATACAATTTGAGCGTATCCAGAAGAAAAGCCTGTGTGGATAGCGTGCGATTTAGTCAATTTTGGCAGTCATAACTAGCTGTAAGCTATGTATGACTTATTTGAGGATTTATATAAATATATATGTTATTGATAAATATATATTTAGTTAAGAATTATAAACTTCACTAAAGCTCATTAAACTATAGGTTGTTTTGTCGAAATTTCAACATATAGCTATGTAATTTCGACGAATCGAGCAGCTTATCGACAAAAGGTCGGCAGAATCTGCCCCCTGTTATTCTGCTTTCATACCACTTCCCAGCCAGCGTAATTCAAACAGTTCATCGCGGCGGTCCCTGGAATTAGTGACCGACCCCTCATGTCGAAGCTGGACCAGTTTGTCCAGGTCGAGGTCAGCGATCAGTGCCATTTCAGTGTTCGGCGTACTCTCTGCCATGATTGCATCGTGAGGAAAAGCAAAGTCTGAAGGTGAATACACTGCTGACTGTGCATATTGAATATCCACATTTTTTACCTGTGGCAGGTTGCCTACGCTACCGCCGATAGCGACATAACATTCGTTCTCGATGGCTCTTGCCTGGGCGCAGCGTTGCACGCGTAAAAAACCATTTTTTGTATCGGTCCAGAAAGGCACGAACAGTATTTCCATATCCTGTTTTGCCAATAGACGCGAAAGTTCCGGGAACTCGACATCGTAACAGATAAGTATACCGATGCGGCCGGCATCAGTATCAAACACCTGCAGGCTATCGCCGCCTTCTATGACCCAGTCCCGCCGTTCATGAGGGGTGATATGGATTTTTGGCTGCACGTCTACGGTGCCATCACGCCGGCACAGGTAGGCATTGTTGTATAAGTTATCACCGGACATGGCTGGCATACTGCCGGCAATAATGTTGATGTTATAAGTAACGGCAAACTGCGATATCGAGTCAACGATGCGGTCTGCATAGGTGGCGAGGAAACGTATGGCGTCATACTGGTTGTGCTGTTCGCCTATGCCCATCAGCGGTACATTAAAAAATTCCGGAAACAGGACAAAATCTGCCTGGTAAGCGGACATCGAATCGACAAAGTATTCCACCTGGTTTATCCATGTCTCATATGAATCAGTAAGCCGCATCTGCCATTGCACGATGCCGATGCGAACGACCGTCTTTCGGATAGAGTCTGCGGCACCGCTTTCCGGCTCATACAGGATGTTATTCCATTCGAGCAAGGTGGCATAACCCAGAGACATCTTATCTTCTGGCATGTAGCCTTTCATCAAACGTTTTACTTCAAAATCGTTGGCCAGCTGGAAACTGAGGATGGGGTCGTGGATCTCTCTGCGTCGCACGGCTTCGATATAATCGGCAGGATCCATCTCCGCGTGCTCGTGATAACGGATGATCCGGCCACCAGCCAGGATGGCGCGCAGATTGAAGTTCCGGCAAAGCTCTTTACGTGCATCATACAACCTGCGGCCCAGTCGTAGATCGCGGTATTCTTTACTGACAAACATATCCATACCGTAGAGAGCATCACCATTTTCATCATGCTGGATACGGTCGCGACGACCGATCAGGTCATCATAGGTGTGCGTACGACTGAAACGCTCATAACTGCACTTCACCGTGAGCGCTACTGCGACGACTTTACCATTGTCTTCGATCACTATCTGGCCTTCGGGAAAATCCTTGATCAGCGCAGACAACGAACTCTGAGACCAGGCCCCGCCAAGGTCAGAGTAAATCTCTTCCATCAGTTTGCACACCTGCGGATAATCTTCATTTTCAAGATTTCGGAGTCTGAGATGAAGGTCTGATGGATTTTTTGTATTCATATTGTAGATTTACAAATCAAAGGGGCTGGGTATTTATCGGCAATTATACCTCGGTATGGATTTAAGGGGGTCAAAGGAGACGAAGGGAATATTTTTTAACCCTATTATTGAATCGATCTTTATTTGCCTACATGGCATAGATTGTTCCCAACAATCTCTATGCATTTCCTCCATCCATGGAGGTCAGTGTAGGTAGTACGATTCCAAGGATGGAATCGGTAGAGTCGAGTCTGGAACAGAGACCGAGAGCAATGCATATGTACAGGAAGTACGGTATTAGGGTAACGCATACTGCCATGGATGGCAGGTAGTAGAACAATGCAGGAGCAATTGTCGAGGAGCAGTTACCGAGGAGCAATTGCCGAGGATGCGGAAGCGTTGCCGAAAAATCCCTGCGTCCCCTTTAACTCTTTATCCCTTTAACATCGAGTTACATCTCATCTTCAATCGGCAGTATGCTGAGAAACCAGTCTTCCAGTCGTTGCAGCGTCGACTCTGCGGGCTGTTCGTTAAGCACGGTATCATCCGCCACCCAACTCAGGCTGCCATCGTCCTGTATCTGCAGATACCATGCATTACGCTGATGAAAGTCCAGTGCTACGACTTCGCGCACAAGCTTGTTGAACTCGCTGCTTTTTATGAGCAACCCCATTTCAGTATTGAGGCGCAGTGACCGCGGATCGAGGTTGGCACTGCCAATATAGCTCACGTCATTATCTATCAGCAGTAGTTTGCTGTGCAGCCCGAGATGTTTATCGCCGACCGGCGCATCCATATAAAGCGCGCGGTCCTTGGCGAAGACACGCACTTCATGCACCTCTGCACCATGGCCGACCAGTTGCTGCACATGGTTACGGTAGGCACTGTGTGCCGCCACGTGATTATTGGAACGCAGCGAGTTTGTCAGTATACGTACCCGCACGCCCCTGTTTTCGGCACGCTCGATGGCCTGTTCAAGCTCCGGCGTCGGTATCAGGTATGCCGATACCAGTATCAGCTCCTGATCAGCGGATTCTATCCAGTCGATGAGCTCGTTCTCCACCTGGATGGGCAACTCATCCGGCGCGTCCGGATTTTCCGTTGCCGGACTATCGGCAAAAACCAGAACCTCTCCTGCTATTGCGGTTCCTGCAACCTCTTTCCAGGCCTGCGATCGCGTTGCCAGGTCCTCATTCAAACCACGTTTAACAGTCGTCAGTATCCAGGCCTCGAATTCTTCCGGGGTCTTCGTCGGTTCTACGGTAACAATCTGGTCAACAGGAAACGACCAGCCGCTGTTCCAGTAGTCATCAAACTGTTTGCTCAGCGACTGAACCGTGGTGCCGGCGGTAAGCACTTCCATGTCGCGGAAGTTTGCTACATCATGACTACCAAAATACTCGTCCGCCAGGTTACGGCCGCCGACGATCGCGGCGCGGTTGTCGCTCATCATGATCTTGTTATGCATGCGGTGATCAACACGGCTGAAGTCGCCCAGGTTGAGCAATTGCCGAACTAACATGCTGCTGGCGCGAGTCGCAAAGGGATTGTAGATTCTAAACTCGATATTCGGATGATGATCGATATCCAGGATTGCCTCTTCATGGGTTGCGGTGAAGGTATCATCTAGCAGGATGCGCACCCTGACACCGCGGTCGGCAGCCTCGAAAATATGCCGCAACACCCTCAGGCCTGTCTCGTCATCTTTCCAGAGAAATGTCTGAAGATCGAGCGACTGCGTTGCGCTGTCGATCAGACGCAAACGCCATTCGATAGCTTCATCACCGGTATTGAGAAGATGCAACCAGTCGTCGGAGCGCACTTCTGCAAGCTGCGACCAGAGTACCGACTGTACCGGCGCTCCACTATATTCATCAGGCAGATCGACTGGTTTCAAGGTTGAACAGCCGGCTAATATTAAGAGTGTAGCTGACAGGTACAACCTGACAAGGATACTGCATCTGGTTAGTGTTGAGGCACACAATGTCATCAAGACTCAAGCTCCACAGGTCAATTAATTTGAATAATAACTGGAATTAAAGGGGTCGGAGGGATTATTTTTTAACCTTGTTGTTGAATCGATGTTTATTTAATTACTCGGTGTAACAACGATATCGGCTACATCCCCGCCAAGGCATTCTGCGACCTGCAACTCCTTACCTTGTTTGACTGCCTGGTATTTCATCCAGAACGCAGCGTCGGTTTTCTTATGTACGGAGGGCGTCCTGGGATCTCGATAGCGGGAGGTCTGATCGGGACCTCCGTTGTAGGCGGAATAGGCAGACCTTGCCAGGTTATCCAGGCCGCCTTTATGTTTCTGCTCGCCTCTTTTAAGGGAGTATCTAACCAGGTACCTGTGCAACACCTCGACGCCTGCCCTCACATTGTAAGCAGTATCCCAGCGCAGTTTCTGGGTGTTATACAGTCCACGCCAAACCGGCTCATTAATCTGCATCAAACCGGTATCGCTGGTGCTCGAACGCAGTGTCACAACTTTCCTGTTTTTTATAACATATTGTCGCCAGCAGCTCTCCTGCCAGGCCGTGGCCAGAACCAGGTCTTGAAAGAGCTTTTTAACAGGATCATCCAGCTTGTTTGTCTCGGCGCTACTGTTGGCGCTATCGGTAAGCAGATCACGAATAATGGGCAGGTACTCGGGCAACTCGCTTTTCCTGGGTACCCAGAGCAGCAGGCGTTCGTTTGATGATCCGGCCCAGGCAGAGCGGATTGGCAAGAAGTCGAAATGGAAGCCTGTTGACGGGTTCGACTCAGGGGATACCTGCTCAAGGGAGGCAGGAAGCTGGAAAAGCTGGCGCAATTCCGGGTCAACGGTCTCATCGTAAAGCAGAGGATTAATGCCGGGCTCATCGATGAGCATGCGCCCCATCCGCCGCAGACCATTTGCGGAAATATCCAGACCGATGGAAGGACCCAGCCGGTCCAGGATATCAAGGGCATCGGTTGCTGTCAGCAGACTGACCAGCAGCATGGGTTCCTGACCGGGGTTTTCCAGGCTGATCTGGCGCAGTACCGGCCCCAACCGCTGCCAGCTGTCGATAAACCAGTGGCGCACCGGATCATTCGCACGGCTGACAGGCTCCGCCAGGACATCACGCAAACGATAACGGGCATCCAGCAATATATCCACAAGGGCATCGCGCAGGACCTGTTGACTGGTCGCTTTGGCATAACGTTTAACGGCAAAGGTGATCATCGCATCCATCATCTGCCATTTTGCCTCCAGCTGTTTGACTTCCTCGGCGGAGAGTAATGCTGCGGGCTCTTGTGTGGCCGCGAGCCTGTCTATCTGGAGACTGATAGCGACATCGATGCCATCTGCAGTGACTGATATGTGCGATAACCTGAGACTGTCCGAGATCTTGCTGATCTGTGCTGCGGAGCGCCTGTCCAGAATGTCCGGTAGCAGTTTTTTCAGTTGATCGATGGTCGGCGACAGGTCTATTTCATAGCGGTTCATAAGCGATAGCAACTGCTCGCTGGCCAGTTCCCATACTGGCCCGGTAATGACCTGGCCCTGCGGATTAGTGAGCTGGGCACTAAGGATCTGCAGCCTGACGGATTTGCCTCCTGGATTAATCACCGGCTCAGTGAGAAACTGTGAATCACCTTCCCAGTTAAACAGCGGTGTGCACTCGCCAAAAACAGGTGCCGCAATACTAGCCTTCACACGCGCAGTGATCTCCAGTTTTTGCTGATTTTCACGCAGCCGGGGATCAGACAGGAAAATAGTGCTGCAACCGGTCGCATCATGCAGAACCTCTACCCTGTTATCAGGTGTATTGAACAGCTGTCTCTGCATCAGTTGCCGCAGCACTGGATAATCCAGTTTGATCGGCACCCGGACAGACTCGGCAATAACCGGTGATGCCATGACAGATGCAAACAGCAGCAGGAAAACGATGCTGATCAACTTGATCACCACAGGATCTTTCATGGTTCATTTCTCTGTAATTTCATGGGCAGTGTAGTATCAATAGGGGTACTTCACTGTGTCCCCTGTTATTCATGACCCTTATTATTACAGACGATGATTGCTATAGGCATCTTTAATTATAAAAATATTAAAGAGGACTATAACGCTGCTTCCGGGCTCTAAATATCACTGTATTTTGTATACATTATCATTGGATCCAATTAGTTTGGCAGGTCCGACCCGATACATTCCGGTACATTACACACAGCGCCAATCACGTAACAATCTGGATTAATCGTGGTCTATCCGCGATTGTTCGCCTATTATTATCCTATTATCAGGAGTATGAACATGACAGAAGAAATAATTCGTGATGCCACCCTATACTCGACATAATGAAGTCCTGATACTGGATAGGCGGCCTGGCAATGTCGATGCGAATTACTTTAATCAGGCACAAACCGCGCTGAAGCGAATTGGTCAACAGATTCGTTTAAAGATTCCCACACTCAACCACCTCGATCTGATCGTTCAGCAGGACGCCTGGATTATCGTCGACCGTGTGTTAAATGATATACCCGTCGTTGCCTGGACAGACTTCCAGACCGAAGGCCGTAACAACCTGCACGAGCCGATAGCCTGCGAAATTCGCCTCTACCACTTCGCAGCTCGCATGGTCTTAAAAACAACGCTGGATGCGATGGAAGACATCCTGGGACAATCCCTGGCTGAACAGGATAGCGACAAACCCGAAAAAGTATTGCCGTTTAAAAAAGACGACAACCCGGCTTAACTCTCGGGCCTTTGATTGTAATCAGACAGGCCTTGCAAGATCATCTGCAATTCGTTCTCGCTCATATTCACATACTCTAGCACCCGCCCATAGAGCATCACGGTTGGGGCATTGCGCCCGTCCCGTTCTCTTTGTAGCTGATGCAGACAATGCAGAACAATACGCTCTTTTCGCGTCAGGCCATCGCGAACATCAGGGAGACTTTCTAATTGATCGTTCTTCATCGTGGACGTTAAATACTGTCGATCGGGTCCGGGCAATACTCCCTGCGCCGACAGGACTGACAATATTCACCCAGGTACAGCTCATCCACCCAGCGTACCAGCTTCTGGATATCCGCCTGTTCATCGAACAGGAAGCCGGCCTCAAAGTTGCGCTTGTCTTCATGCTTGCTGCCGAGCCCGGCACCGGTAAGATTGGGCGAGCCGACGAAGGCCATCGCGTTGTCGATGATGATGGCCTTGGTATGTACCCGCGGACACATGATACGCTCGAACAGTTCACTCTCCACCAGTTCATCGAAACGGTCGAAATCTTCACGGAATCGTGGCCCCGGCTCTTTGGCATGGATGAGGCGCACCGCGACACCCCGCGAAACCTTGTCCGCCAGCAGTTCGAGCAGCGGCACGAAACCGCCCCAGGCTTCGACGTACATATCCTTGATATCGGCGGTGACGATCCAGATGAACTGCCGTGCCTGTGGCAGGCGCAGCTGCATCAGTTCTTCATAGATTTCGCGATTGAGTAATAATTTATGCACTAAAGGACACTCTGACCTGGTTTTTGTCCATCCCATCCTGACCCAAAGTAACGTGGGTTATCATAAAAGGCTTCGTCACCCTGTTAAACCATGCAGCCGGGCATGCCCGGGATCGGCAAGGATGACAGGATTATCAGCCCAGCCTCATCAAACAGCGATAGCGTGTTCTGCCACCATTGTTATTCAACGAGCACAACATAAACCACAAAACAGATCCATGATAACACCAGCAACACCCATGGCCATATATTACCTTTAACGACGACTGGCTCAACCACCTGCTGCGTTGAAGTCTCGTGTGATGAACGTGAGGCCGAAGCCTTATTTAACTTCTTATCCAGCTCACGCGCCTTTTCACTCTGTTGCTTTTTATATATCTCAATGCCCTTCTGTATGCCCTGGGCGATCAACTTCGTCTGCTCTTTCGTCTGCCCCGGCTTTTGCGTACCGCGAGCTATCTTCATCGCATCTTCTTTGCTTTTTTCTGAGAGCGAATGTTTTTTTGAATAGTTAGCCATGTTATCTGTCGTTATCTCTGCTGGATAGGTGAAGCAAAATTAAAGGGGTCGGTGACAAGTAATAAGCAATTACATTTAGAAATAATTATCATTTGTCACCGACCCCTTTAATTTATAAACACCCCATCATACACTTACCCGCGGAATCAAATTCCATCGTACGACCGCTCAAGGGTACATGCACTGGCACCTTGCTTGCCTTGATAAATGTCTCGGTACGCGACCCGGGAACCACCTTGCCTGCTTTAGTGGCTACTTCATTCGCATGAGATGCGATCACCGCATTAGGTCTAACTAGACTATTCACCACGAACGCGGCTTCGCTCGGACCATTGGTATAGGTATCACCAATATTCATCACCGCTAATTTTGCCGCATAATGTTGACGCACCACCGTATCCTGTTCAGCCGTAATACCGGTGTCCCCGGAAAGGTACACCACCAGGCCATTACTAAACGTTAAAACATAACCGGTAGGTGGCCCCGCATAGGCGGTGAGGCCTGCGCTGTCTAACATCTTACCCAGCTCACCGCCGATCATCTCGCCCGCAATACCGTTTGAATGAACTGCCGGCACAGTGGTAATGGTAACGCCCCCTGCTTTAGTTGATGCACCAAAACGCACCAGCTGTGAATCTTTAGGGTCCGCACCGAGTGCTTTGAGTTTGCTGGCAAAGAATTTTGGCATCTCACTGCCGGTGATGATTTTAGCTTTTTTCGCAATCGCAATATTAACGCTATTCGTATCAGGTAGAGCATTCACATTCATGTCAGGGTTACCACACTCCCCTGCATTCACCTGCTTGATATGCTTGTTACCAACATGATCACCGTGCATGTGGCTTACCAGCACGACATCGATTTTACCCAGACGTTTATCATCGGCACCGGCCACCGTCTGGCCTGCATCATAGAGCAGGCGCGTTCCGTCCGGGTCTTCAAAAACAAACGCCCTGTCACGACCACAAAACTCACCATCGTGGCTGCCTAAGGGTGTAACTTTTACATTAGCTGCCGACACTGGAGCTGCCGTAACTGGTATGGCAAACAATAAACACAGGCACATCAACGGACTGAATAACACAAAGGAACGGGGTATACGTAACATAGCAACAACCTCTTATTCGATGGAATGGATGAATTCTGGCAGGCTCTGCCCTGTTATACAAATTTAGACAATTTGAGAGTAGCTTTAGCTAACGAGGTCGGAGTGAATTAATTCTGGTACTGGTTATAATTAAATTACTCCGACCTCGTTAGCTCAGTATTTGCCATTATTGCACCCTCCGCTCACTTAATCTTCTCCCATTCTGTAACTGTCGATATCATTCGGCATTATCAGGCGCGCCATCAACAAGCACATGCGCAAATACGGGCGGTGTCTCTTCACCATAGTATTCAACATAGCGATCCCAGTCCTGCAGCTTTGCCTGGTCACGGTCATTGCCACGGTCGATAAGCCTTTGTCTGCGAATATCAGGCGAGCATAGAACGTAGTGAACCTCTACCTGGCTGCCCAATTCAGCGGTTAGTTTCGCAGGCCAGTCCGGATCCTGAATCTCTTTGGTAAATGGACCGGTGATCACGACATCATGATAAGGCAGGTTGTCGCGCGCGATATCAAACAGCGCCTGGTAGATAGGCTCACGATAGGTTTGCTTGAAATAATCCGAGTCGCGGTCATCCGGACTGTGGCCAGCCGCCGCCAGCCCAACCTTGACCAGTCGCTCAGTGACGGTATCGATATCCAGCAGGGTCGCACCACTGGCCGCGGCCAACTGCCTGGCATGCGTTGTTTTCCCGGAACCGGGCGTTCCACAGACGATGATTGCTTTAGGCATTATAAAATTTATAGGGGTCAGTGAGCACACACTCTAATATCAGTAACCATTGCTCTCTGATCCCTATTATTGTTAACTTCTAAGGCTCGCCTTTCGGCCATGAATTAAATGGATATGGATGGTAATCGCTGTTGTATGTAAGGAACTGGATAATTTGATAGATATAGGTAGCAAGACTCTGCCCAAGCTCTAGTAAACGTGGATTGCTCTTGCCGGTAAATAGATTGAACAAAAACTGGAAGACCACAACAGCAAAAATAACAAGTTCTGCAATGCTATAGAACACAGTAAACATCAGCATATATAAACCACGTAACCAGATAGTTTGCTGTTTTATGTTTTCTTTAATATCGTTACTCATTTGTACACCTTGCATCGGGTTTTAAAATCTGACCAAATTATACTGCGGTTCTGGTGACAGTATACCTGTTACCACAATTGACAACTTTACCAAATATACCGTTCCCAGAACTGGTCATTGTTAATCCCATCGTCCCCTTTTATTTTGCAGTTATCGAGGAGACAAAGTCGAGCAGTTGCCTACAGGACGTAGGTAATGAGCGTGAGCATTAGGGCAGGACGCCCGTAAGTAGAGCAATGCATCGTTACATGGATGTAACTTATTAGGTAACGCAGGAGCAGTTACCGAGGAGCAATTGCCGAGGATGCGGAAGCGTTGCCGATAAATCCCGACGTCGCCTTAAAAACGCCTGGTGTCACAGGTCCCGCAGGGACTCGGATGGTTCGACGCGTGCCGAACGCAGGCCGGCAAGCCCCGCCGCGAGCACGGCGGCGGTACTGGTCAGTAGCAAAGCTATCGCGTAGTGCTGGGGCAGCATACGACACACTTGTTGTCCCGTTTCCAGCTGCGTCGCCAGCATGTCATTGATGACCAGGGCGGTGGCCAGGTATATAGCCACCGCAAGCGCCCATCCCAGCACAGCAGTGAACAGCGCCTGTACCATGGGAA
>Ga0316194_10002068_pt1 | contig 14026 bp, 10 predicted proteins | sample CroRivsedime1_MG_FD_204936 | JGI IMG/M metagenome (GOLD analysis project Ga0316194, IMG submission 204936) | Coastal sediment microbial communities from Maine, United States - Cross River sediment 1 | ecosystem: Environmental > Aquatic > Marine > Coastal > Sediment | place: USA: Maine...
CCTTGACAAACGTATAAGCGCCGAACAGCGTGGAATACCAGTGGGGATCCATGCTCATCACCAGATCATAACCGATCAGCGACAGGACCAGCGCAAATGCGAGTATATAAAGAATACCGAAAATAGTCATTCGATCACGACAACGCTGTGCATCGGAAATGCTTCGATCCCACCCGCTATACAGACGCTTCCGAATTCGGCCGTGGGACATGGATCGATCCAGCTTCAGCCACAAGGCATGATAGAGATAGACAAATCCCAATCCATACAGAACAAGCAGCCCCACAAAATCTCTGGTAAACAGAAACGGCACGTTCAACCAAATCTCTTTGCCGTGAAGATCCTGATGTATCCATGGAAAGATGTGATTTTTGCCAAAAAAGAGAATCAAAAAAAGAATAAAAGAAATCGGGAAAAAAGCGACAAACGATTCTGCAAGGTTGGATAAAGGTCCGCTCCACCGGGCTTTTACGGTATGCATCACCACGGAAAACAGCAACCCGCCCTGGGCGATGGATGACCATAACAAAAAATTGATCAGATACGCCTGCCAGGCCCTTTCAGGATGTCCACCCATAAGGCCGAAGACAAAAGTGCCAAAACCGATCACCAGCAGCGCCAGGCAAATCAGGAACACCCGTTTTTTTTGAAAAACGCTTGTGTTGTTATGGTTCGATATCATGATTATTTTGTTTTTTGCTCAGCGCCCCATAACGGACTGCGGCCGAAACGTTCAAACCACCATTCCTCTGCCGAAAGATAGTTGCTCACTTCTTCTTTTGAGAAAGAAAATTCGTAATTTTTACAGTAATTGTTGATGAGCCTGTAGGCGGCAATGATTCGTGTGGTCATTTCTTTGCAAGTATCTTTGTCGACCTTACACCGATCCGGATGCCATTTCCGGATCAATGCTCTGTATTGCGACTTGATGTCTTCCATGGTCGCACGTTCAGGCAAATCCAGCAACATGCGGGCTGCATTGATGTCTTCAAACAGTCCCATTTGAAATTACCTTTACCTCGCCGCCTTTGTTTTGAAAAAAGTGTTTAAGCCCTTTCAGATCGTCTGCTTTGCAGGAAACCGTGACGCCGAAATGATGCCCTGAACAGCGGGGGTCGTACTGCTCGAGCCCTTTGAATTCTGGAAGTCGCATCTGATGGATGAGCCCCACGACATTGCCGAAAATAGCAAATAAAATGGTGAACTCAAAGCCAACGATAAAAAACGGTACCAGGGAAATCACCGGTTTTCCGCTGACAATGAGATTCCATTGAACGGCCGTGAAAGCCGCCAGAAGAAAGCCGGCAAAAAAGCCGGTGATTCCTCCTGCCAGGGTGAAATAGCCCACCTTGCTCTTTTTCAATTCCAGGGCATCGGCTATTTTATGGCTGGGAATCGGGCTGTGCACGCGATGCATCGACCAGGGCGAATCCTTGATATCCCTGATGGCGGATATGGCTTGATTTTCATCCGTGAACAGGCCCATGACCCGATATTCAGCCGACATGATCTTCTCCTTGTTCGAGGATTTCCTTCATCTCTGTCATGGACACCGACGGCAGGTGTTTCACAAAGAGCAAGAAAAAGAAAAAGAACAAACAAAATGCGCCCAGCATGATGCCGAATTCGATAATCGTAGGCGAATAGAGTCCCCAGGCATGGGGGATAAAGTCACGGCTCACGCTGCTGATAATAATGACAAAACGCTCGTACCACATACCGATATTGATAAGTATTGAAATGCCGAACAACCAGAGAATCGACGTCCGGATGTGTTTGAAAAATAAGAGTAAAGGGATGATTGTATTGCAGACCACCATGATCCAGAACCCAACAGCATAGTCGCCTGTGGGCCGGTATTTGAAAATGGCCATTTCCAGCGGGTTTTGACTGTACCAGGCCATGAAAAATTCCGTGGCATAGGCAAATCCCACAATCAGGCCGGTAAAAATGATGGTTTTGGCAACGTTTTCCAAAACGCCGGTGGTGATAATTTTTTCATAGTGAAATATCTTGCGAAGGGGGATCATCAGGGTCAGCACCATGGCCAGCCCCGAGTGAATGGCGCCGGCCACAAAATAGGGTGCAAAAATCGTCGTGTGCCAGCCGGGAACAACGCCTAGCGCGAAATCCCATGACACCACGCTGTGCACGGAAATTACCAGGGGGGTGGCCAAAGCGGCGAAAAACAGATATCCCCGTGCGTAATGGCGCCACTGTTCGTGTGCGCCGGTCCATCCCAGGGAGATGACGGTAAAAATCTTCTTCCGAAGACCCGTTGCCCGATCCCGAATAACGGCAAGATCCGGCAACATCCCGGTAAACCAAAACAGCGAACTGACCGTCAGATAGGTGCTGATGGCCACCACGTCGAACATTAATGGTGATTGAAAATTTTGCCAAAGATTCCGCTGGTTGGGCACCGGCAACATGTAAAACACCAACCAGACGCGGCCCAGATGAATGAATGGAAAGAGTCCTGCAATACAGACCGCGAAAACCGTCATGGTTTCAGCAGCCCTGGCAATGGGATTGCGCCAGCCGGCCCTGAGCAGGTGCAGTATGGCGGAGATCAGGGTCCCCGAATGCGCAATCCCTACCCAGAAAACAAAATTTATCAAATAAGTCCCCCAGGCCACCGGATTGTTCATTCCGGCCACGCCGATGCCTGTCAGGATCTGATAGATCCAGCAGGCCGCACCGGTCAGCACTCCTATGAAGAGAATTCCAACGGTCACCCAGTAGCTGCGATCCGGTGGTTGCAGAGTGTCCAGCACGGTCTGGTCGATTTTTGCAAATGTTAAATCGTTCATTTTTTTAATAAGATAACCGCAATATATTCACCAACCAAATGCTTCTTATAAAGGACTTTAATTGGGACTTGGCGTTCAGCTTTTAAACCTTGTTTTTTGATTTCAAACAGTAAAGCGTTTTCATATACTTTTTCAAGAAATCCAGACCCAAGAACTCGATTTACTTCAAACACGGCGCCGTTTATCTTATAAGTGATATCGTTTATTTCCATTTAACAAGCATTTTCTATCCGCCAAAGGCGGATGGTATTTTTTTGTTCGGCCGTGTCGGCCGAACAAAATGTCTGTGGATATCTGCGTGGGTCTGCGGTTCATAAAATATAGCGGATAATTTTCTACTTTAAATCTCTATATCTTTTGTACCACTTTTTTCAGGTAAATCACCGCCGGTTTGGTGTTCAGATACCCCATCACCTGATACGCTCTCGGATCCTGTACCAGCTGTCTAACCCGGCTCTTTTTGTCCATGAGGTTCCCGAAAAACAGGGCACCTGTGGGACATGTTTGCACACACGCCGGAACGACCTCACCATCTTTTATCATTCTCTTTTTATTTTTGGCGAGGCCGTGGGCTTCCTTGATCCGCTGAACGCAAAACGAGCATTTTTCCATGACCCCTTTGCTGCGAACAGTGACATTGGGATTCAACTGCAAATTCATCGGGTCGGGCCACTGCCAGTCAAACCAGTTGAAGCGCCGTACTTTATATGGGCAGTTCTGACTGCAAAATCGGGTACCGATGCACCGGTTGTAGATTTGATTGTTGAGCCCTTCTTTGGAATGGTGGGGGGCATACACCGGGCACACCGACTCGCACGGCGCATTGTCGCAGTGCTGACACATCATGGGAAGAAACGTTATGTTTTCAATATGTTCGGGATCATGATACCGCTCCACCCGTATCCAGGACATCTCACGGCCCTCGATCATCCGTTCAATTCCCACCACGCCGAGGTTGTTCTCCGCATAACAGGCCGCAGCACAGGCGCTACATCCGATGCATTTGTCCAAGTCAACGACCATTGACCACCGATAATCCTTGTGATCGTGGGGCGGATAGAAATCCTGCTTAGAATCGTACCCTTCCGGCAAGGGGAGCGTCAACGGAAAGTCGTTCATGGTCAACCCGTGTTTTTCATGGGGTTTAGCGTGCTTGAGTTCATCCAGCGAAACAGACAGCGCAATTTTTCGGCCGTGCTGGATTCTGCTGCCGTCGGTATGCGCCAGTTTTATGGTTCGGCCGGTTTTTTGAATGAAAACCGGATGCACTATAAACTCAGGTCCGTTCAACGGATTTTTTATTTCAGGAGAAAGAAGCTCATTGGGGTTAAGCCCCATGCCTTGGGCATATCGGCCATGAGCGATATGCCCCTGTCCCATGCTCATCAACAGGACATTCGACCGGACCCCTTGGCTTTCGTAAACCGGTGCCTCCAGTTGTCCCCATTGGGATCGAATTTGAATAACATCTCCCTGGGACAGTCCGTTTTTGACCATTGTTTTCGGATGCACCAGAACCGGTGTGTGCCAGGCGACTTTTGTCATCGGATCCGGAATTTCACACAACCAGGGCAGATATGCGCCCCGGCCGTCAAAGAACCGGATGGAGGGTGCCGCAATGAACACCAGCTCCGAATCCAAAGACGCCTTTATTTTATTAAAGACATCAGCAACTGAATGCGATACCGTTCCATACCATCGACCGGAAGGACTTGGGTTGTACGTTCCGCCCTGTCGGAAAAGTTGAAGCCGGTCTTTTTGATCCCGGATGCCGCCTTTTTGAATCAGGTGTTTAAAAAGATAGGTTTTAAAGGTGTCGGTCCGAGAGGCATCTTCGCTTGCGGTTTTAAGGAATACATCCCCGATATCAGGCGCATTGGTCAGTCTGCCCATGGCCGGCTGCAGAGTGCCGCCGATGCCGGGTTTACCTTCGTATTCACCCCATTTTTCAAGGGGCAGGGCTACCGGAAAAACAAGGTCGGCAAACTGAGCCGTTTCATCCATAACGTTCGTAAAACTTACAACAAAAAGCGATTTCGCTTTCAGAGCATCTTTGACGCCGCTTCCGGGCGGCAGGGAAAAAGCAGGATTGGTGTTGTTAAGGAGCAACATTCCCAGAGGTTCTTCTTTCAATTCCTTGAAAAAGTCGATGGCCTCGGACCGTTTCGCGACAATTTCCACACGATGCCGGTTTACAAAATCGAAAAGGGTTAATTTTGGGTCCAGAATGAGATTTAATAGATTTACAGCCACATTGGTCTGGAGATCGTTTCCTCCCGATGAACCGGCGCCGGTGCCAAGGATCAATGGCATTGGCGATTCAATGAGCCGGGACAAGAGCATCTGAAAATGCTCGGCTGATATACCTGAATATCGGGTGACATCTATTCTGGTATGCTTGGAAACCGTTCGAACCAAGAGCGAACGAAACGATTCCGGCATATGTTGTCCTCGACCGAGCTGAAGAACTTCGTTTATGAGTGCAAAAACAATAGCGGTTTCGGCGCCGGGAGCACATGGCATCCACTGGTCCGCATTGGCGGCAGTCAGAGATTGATATGGGCTGATATGGAAAAATAGATTTCCCCCCCCGTTTTTCAAAGCATGCATGTCCTTGAACTTTTGGGCATACTCCACCGGAGACAGCCAGGTTTCCAGAAAATCCGCACCGAATGATACCAGCATGTCGGCGTCTTGCAGATTGTATGAAACCAGCCCGTTAAGGCCGAAGACCTTTTCATTAGCAGATTTTAGGGATTCATAGGCAAAGGGCTCAAACACCAGAGGACCTGATGAACGCCATTTTTTAAGGGATTGTGCAAACAGCTTCAAAAGGCTTTCACCTTCGATTTCCGTCAGCATCCGTACCCGATTCGATCCTTTTGTTGCAGCTCCGGCAGCCTTATCTTTTAACAGCGCCAAGGCCTTTGAAAACGAAATCGGCTGCCATGTCTCTTTGGCTTTTAGCAGGGGGGTTTTGATTCTGTCCGGGTGATATATTCTTTGCAAGGCGGATTGACCCCGCATGCAAAGTTTGCCGCAGTTGATGGGATGAAGCGGGTTCCCTTCGACTTTGATGACCCGCCCTTCCCTGTTTTTGGCTATAATTCCGCAGCCCGCCGGGCACTCCCTGCAAGTTGTGGCATACCAGGCAGCTTTTCCGGTTACCATATCGCCTGGAGCATGAACCAGAGAGAAAAGAGTCTTATCTGCTTCAGAAGTGCAGCCTGCAGTAATGGCGACACTCCCCATCCCGGCAATTTTAAGAAATGTTCGCCGATCCATTTGCAGCAATTTCTCCTTAAAAATCAGAGCACAAAAACAATACAGGTGAAATGGAAACAAGGCTTGGCCACAATAAAACACCTCCTAAAAACAGTGGATGTTTTTTGAGGTATCTTGCATTATATCGGCATGAAACAATTTTTGTCAAGCAGTGAAACCACGTCATTGAGACATGTTTTATGAACATCTGAATCACATCACCATTAACGAAGGCGACGACGTAAAACAATAAAAATCCTTTACCAATCAATGAAAGATGGCCAGCGCTACCTTTGGAGAAGGATGAGCCGGAGAAAAGATACCTACTCCTCCATTTTGGCAATACAGTCCATAAAATCATCGGCAAATTTGGACTGGAGCCTATCCTCCTGTCCAAACTCTGAGACGTCTGTGGCCACATTTCGTTTAGCGCCGTATTCAACATCCCAGCCCTTGGCTTTCAGCATCTCGATCAATTCTTCGGCCTGTTCTTTCGTGGCATCGCCGCCAATGTTTTGTTCCACAATAAAAAATTTCATTGGGTAATCCTTTTTTCTCTTCTTCGTTAAATAGTTAAACAGGTTATGGGTTCCGCTCGTGTCGAATTATTTCATAAATAGAAGTTGTTTATATCAAGATGAACCCATTGTTTTTATATTGAAATCTGTTATTTCTTTACGATCCTTTAACCACGAGTTTACACGGTTTGAAAAAAAGCATTATCCATGGAGCGATTTAACAAATAAAAACTACCCGACCTCTCAATTATTTTGAATCCGGTTAAAATATCTACCAACAATAGCTTAAAAGATCAATCATTGATATTTGCACCCCACATTGATCGCAAACAAAATTGGAAAATATTTAGGGATGATAAATTTCTTTTCGTTTTTTTCTGATTCTACCGGTGATATGTCTTGAAAACTCCCTTACAACCTGATTGTATTGATTATATATAAGGAGAATGAAAATGAAAGACCATTATTATATTTTTCCGGTGGGCGTTATCAAAAAAGAGGATGAAAATATCCGGATTGAAGTTTATAAAGAATACCGTGACGCGCTTTTGGGGTTGGATGATTTCTCTCACATTACCGTCTGTTACTGGTTTCATGAAAATGATGCCCCTGAGAAAAGAAAAACCATGCAGGTGCATCCAAGAAAAAATAAACAAAACCCGTTAAGTGGCGTGTTTGCTACCCATTCACCCTTAAGACCCAATCTGATCGCTTTATCCGTCTGTAAAATACTGTCCATAAAGGATACCACCATTTTTATTGAAAAAATCGATGCATTCGACGGCTCTCCGGTCATCGACATCAAATGTTTCATCCCCAGCCGTGCTTTGACATCCGACATAAAATTGCCGGACTGGGTGTAATAAGAGAGTAAAGAATCCTGATCTAAAGGACCAGGCTTTGGTTTACCCCTGAAAGGGGCTGTTTTACTTAAAGTCGTATAAGTTAAAAGTGTCTAAAGTGATCTAAAGTGCCTAAAGTTATGGTGTCGCTTCGCTCCAATATTTTTATATAATTGACAGAATTCCTTAACTTTAGCTCACTTTAAACTTTAGTTCACTTCAAACTCTTGCAGCGATTCTTCAGGCAGAGCCGAAGAACTCTGACCCCCGCAACGCGAGGCAGGCTTGGCCCATCGAAGATCCCGCATTGCGGGGAAGGACCAGGTTTTTCAAGGCAAAATAAAATAATGCTGACAGAGCTTTCAGGACAAATTGAGAGAATTACTTATACCAATGAAGAAAACGGTTATACCATTGCCAGGGTTAAAGTCTACGGGCAGCGGGATCTAATAACAGTTGTGGGCTATTTGATGTCACCAGTTCCCGGCGAAATTCTGAACTTGAAAGGTGAATGGGTCAATCATCCCAAGTTCGGTGAGCAGTTTAAGGTAGTGGAATACAAAACTACGGTTCCGGCAACGGTTTTTGGAATTAAAAAATATCTGGGTTCCGGACTCATTAAGGGGCTGGGACCGGTCATCGCCGGCCGAATCGTAAAAAAGTTCGGGGAAAAAACACTGGATATTATTGAAAATGATATCGAAAAACTATCCATGGTTGAAGGTATTGGCGAGAAACGCATTGCCATGATCCAAGATGCATGGGACGAACAAAAAGAGATTCGTGATGTCATGATGTTTCTCCAATCCCACGGAATCAGTTCCGGATATGCAACAAAAATATTTAAGCAGTATGGAAACCGATCCATTGCAGTCGTCACCGAAAACCCCTATCGCCTGGCAATGGACATATTCGGTATCGGGTTTGTGATTGCCGACAGCATTGCAGATAAACTCGGGTTTTCCAAAAACTCACCGTTGAGAGTTGAAGCCGGCATTCTCTATGTCCTCCACCAGCTTTCAGATGAGGGCCATGTTTTTTACCCGTATGAATATCTTGTGAAGAAAAGTCAGGAGACACTGGTTGTTGATAAAGATACCGTGGCGGAAGCCCTCGGGAATCTCGCAATTGATAAAAAAATCGTTCTTGAAGATTTAAATGAAAGCAGCGACGAATTTAAAGAAAACAACAAAAGTGTTTATCTGGCCAAGTTTCATCTCTGTGAAACCAGCATCGCAACGCGATTTAAAATATTGTCCACCACACCCAAATCCATCCGCAGTGTCAATGTAGAAAACGCCCTCGAATGGGTCCAGGGGCAACTGGATATCCGCCTGGCGGAAAATCAGGCCAAGGCAATACAATGTGCCCTTGAAAATAAGATCATGGTCATTACCGGTGGACCGGGCACCGGTAAAACCACCATCATCTATGCGATTTTAAAAATCTTTTCCAAGCTCAAGGTGAAAACATTTCTAGCCGCGCCAACAGGAAGAGCGGCAAAACGAATGAGTGAGACCACTGGTCATGAGGCCAAGACCATCCATCGTCTTTTGGAGTACAGTTTTAGCAAAGGGGGGTTTCAAAAAAACGAGGAAAAGCCGCTCGGCTGTGACCTGCTCATTCTGGATGAAGCTTCCATGATCGACACCATACTGATGCACCATTTAATAAAGGCTGTCCCGGCCTTTGCTACAGTTATTCTGGTGGGTGATGTCAACCAGTTGCCGTCTGTTGGGGCGGGCAACGTTCTTAATGATATTATTGCATCCGGCGCCATTTCAGTGGTGGAGCTTAACGAAATCTTTCGCCAGGCCAGAGAAAGCCGGATTATTGTCAATGCCCATAAAATCAATAGCGGAATTCTGCCAACATTTGAAGACGATGTGCCGGGCAACGATTTTTATTTCATCCATCAGGAAGATCCTGAAAAAGTTCTGGAGATCATCCTGGAACTGACAAAAGAACGTATCCCCAAACGTTTTGGTTTGGATCCGCTGGACGACATTCAGGTGTTAACACCCATGCACAAAGGTGTGGTTGGTGCTGGAAATCTCAACATGGAACTTCAAAAAAGTCTCAATCCTTTTCAGCAGGAAATCACACGGGGAAACCGCAATTTCAGGGTAAACGATAAAGTCATGCAGATACGAAACAACTATGACAAGGAAGTGTTCAACGGTGATATCGGCAGGATTACCAGTATACGACCGGAGGATGATGAGATTACGGTAATGTTTGACGACAGGGAGGTCCCTTATGCGTTTTACGATCTGGATGAATTGATACTGGCATATGCCGTTTCCGTACACAAATCACAGGGCTCGGAATATCCAGCCGTGGTGGTTCCTGTTCTCACCCAGCATTATATCCTTCTCCAGCGCAACCTGATCTATACCGCCGTTACAAGAGGTCGTAACTTGGTGGTCATGGTCGGCACGCGGAAAGCACTCGCCATGGGCGTACACAACGATAAAACGAAAAAACGGTATACAAATCTGCGATACAGGATGAGCTGAAATACCGCAAGGTGTTAAGACTTGCTGGAGGTAATGGTTTGAAAAGAAGTAATCTGCTGTTTCACCTTACGGCTTTTGCATTTCGGGCATTGAAACTTTTTCTTTTCATACTCTGAAATTTTCATAATCAGGGCAAAGGGCTTTTTACATTTTTCGCAAATGAATTCATATGTCGGCATAACTTCCTCCTTTTGTACATAAAGTCCTTTAACGCTGAAGGTTATAAATGTTTCTTGTTTCTATGGCAGGGAATAACATTTTACTTATCTACAAGCCGTCTCAAAAATGCAGATTACGTTCAAGGACAAGGCGCGAGCCGATGAAAAAGCGGAGCATACATGGGAGTATGTGAGCATTTTGAAGAGGCTCGCAACACCGTAATTGGGCGTTAGACGTATTTTTGAGTGACTTGTATTATTTTATACCTACAAAGGAACATAGTATCAACCATTTTTCTTAATCATTAAAATAAAATTTCCAACACGACATTTCTAAACACTCATCATATCTTTCCTTTTAAATACTTTTGTCTTTTAGGCTCAGGAAACTTTTCAATGGCATACCGCAACATGGTGCGCGGCATCTCTTTGTAATGTTTTTGTAAAAACATCTCTTCGAGTATCATGTCCCTTTTCCCTATTTCACGGAGCATCCATCCCACAGCTTTGTGAATCAGATCCTCACTATCGGTGAGCAGGATCCTTGCAATTTTCAGAGTTTCTTCATATTTTCCGTGTTTGATAAAATAAAAGGATGCCAGAATGGCAATCCGTCGTTCCCATAAATCTTCTGATTTTGCCAGTCTGTAGAGGGGGGCTTTGTTTTTGTCCATGAGATAGTCACCGACAATGTGGTGGGCGGTAACATCCACAAGATCCCAGTTGTTTATGAATTTTGTTTTTTTAAGGTATAGCCTGTAAATTCTTTTTTTGGCGGTTTCATTTCCTTTTACATATTTGCGAACCAGTATCAAAAGTGCGAGCAGTCTTTCTTCATGAATGGCAGACTCGAGCAGAACGATGACGTCTTCAGTAGCTATGTCCTGGAAGTCTTTCGCCACCTTCCGCAAATCAGGGACTTTGACACCGATAAACACATCTCCCTCACCATATTCGCCGGGACCGGTCTTGAAAAATCGTTGAAGAACCTCGGCCTTTTCCTTATTTGCGAGCTGTTTTAATCTCTTTTTTATCTTTTGATTGGTCATTATATAAAATCAAGAAACTGATCTCCAGTAAAGAATCCTGGTCCAGAGGGCCAGGCTTTGGGTTGCCCCTAGAAGGGGCTTGGTTGCCAAAACCGATAAGTGTGAAGTGACTAAAGTGATCTAAAGTGCCTAAAGTTATGGAGACGCTTCGCTCCGCTGATTTTATATAATTGGCAGAATTCCTTAATTTTAGCTCACTTCAAACTTTAGCTCACTTTAGACACTTGTAAAAATTTTCTCGGCATAGCCAAATATCTCTGACCTGGCCCTGAGGACCAGGTTTTTAAGGTCGAATAATTTTTTTTCCAACAGTCGCTCTTTGAAGCCGTCTAAATATTTTTTCCAATAGGAAGCGATGGTATGGGTTTCTTTTGTTTAATATGGGTCACCAGAATGCCGGCAACGATCAACACCATGGCGACAAGGATATTGACGGTCAAGGGCTCTCCCAAGATCAGTCCGCCCAGCAAGACGCCGCTGATGGGCATAATAAAGATAAAAGAATGCAATGCCACGGCGCCGTATCTTTTCAGCAAACTGTTCCAGACCACAAAACCGAAGGATGCCGTAACCAGACTCTGATACACCATAGCACCGATAATTTTAGAATCGATAAAAACGATCATATGATGATCCCACAAAACACCTTCTAAAAAAAAGAAAGGAACCGAAAATATCATTGGAAATAGCGCTATTTGGAACGGCTTGAACGCGGAAATAATCCGTTTTGTATAGACTGCATTACAGGACCAGAGAAAGGCGGCCGCAAGGATCATCACATCCCCAACCTCAAAATCGCTCGCAACCCCTTTTTTCTCCAAAAACACAAACGCAACCCCGGCAAATCCCAGTAGCATACCCATGATTTTTCGTTTGGTAATCCGATCACCGGGAATAAAAAAATGTGCAAGGAACAGTGTGAAAAAAGGTTGAAAATTGACGAGCAAAGTTCCACGGGAAGCATTACTTTTGCTGAGCCCGAGGTAGAAAAGGGATAATTGGGCAGTAAAAACGATAGCGATTATAATCAGCTGAAAAACCTGCTTTTTTTTAATTTCAAAAGATCGTCCTGTGATTCTGGCCCATAAAAAAATTGCCACCGAGGCGATGCCGAATCTGATGCCTGCCGTGGTAAACACCCCCAAACCTTCAAGGCTGATTTTAATGGCCACGGCATTGGCTCCGAAGAGCATGCATATAAACACCGTAAAGGAGGCAGCCAAAAAGGAGAAGTCTTTATTTTGTGGCGCAGCGTCGATCATCAATCTGCTTCTATTTTAATCGTTTCACCCGGATGGGGTACAATTGCCGGAAAGTCTTCATGCTGTAAATGATTTGCAAATGCAAGGGACTGATCCTCCTCGCCGTGAACAACGGCGATTTTTTTGATTTTTAAATTCGATTCTTTGAGAAAACGAAGCATCTCGTTCTTATCGCCATGTGCGGAAAAGCCGTCCAGTTTTTCGACATGAGCCTTTAGCGGATATGTTTTGTTTAAAAATTTTAACAAAGGGGGTGACCCTTTTCGCCCTGATTTTTCATATTCGAGGCCCTGTTCGAGAATGCGGCGACCTAGCGTGTTTTGAGCCATATAACCGACAATGAGGATCGTATGACGGGGGTTGTGGATTTTATGGCGCAAATGATGCAGGATACGGCCGGCTTCGCACATCCCTGATGCCGAAATGACGATATGCGGTTTTTCTTCACGGTTCAGGGCCATGGATTCTTCCACAGAACCCACAAAATTGACTTGATTAAAAAAAAACGGATTTTGGCCTTTTTCTAAAAAGGTTTCATGGGTTTCGTTATCATATACTTCCGGATGTTCTCCAAAGACCCGGGTAATATTGGTGGCCAGCGGACTGTCCACAAATACCGGAACTCGCCGGACTTCACCTTCATTATACAATTCGTGAATGAGATATAACAACTCCTGGGTACGCCCATAGGCAAAGGCCGGTATAATCACCGTTCCATTTCGCTGGAAAGTTTCAGAAAAAATCTTTTTTAGTTTAGGCTTTAAATCCTCTATTGGTTCGTGCAGGCGGTCGCCGTAAGTACTTTCCATAATCATCAAATCCACATCAAGATCATCTTTTGAGAAAGAAAGGGCAGGATTTTTTATGATCGGCTTTTCAAATCTGCCGATATCACCGGTATAACAGATGGTATATTGTCTACCGTTTTCCCGGAATTTAATTATGGTTATGGCTGATCCCAGAATATGACCGGCCTCGTAAAATGTGCAGATGGCGTCGTTTCCGATGGTTGCCGTGGAACGATAAGGATATCCTTCAAAAGCGTCAAGGGCATATTCTGCGTCTTCCATGCTGTAAAGCGGTGTCACCGCTTCCAAATCATATTTCCCAATAAGTTCATCTATTTTTTCTATGTCAAGCTGATGGCCCCTCTTTTTCAAAAGTTTTCTTATGTCGTTGAGTTCTCTTTTCGAAATATTTTTCTTGGAACCGGAAGTTTTCCTCTCTGACAAAAAAGATCGAACGGTTTTATAATTCAGATAACTTGCATCAGATTCCTGGATATGTGCTGAATCCCGCAAGAGGTATTCACATGCATCAGCTGTCACCCGCGTACAGATGATTCGGCCGCTGAAGTTGTTTTTTGTCAAAATGGGAATTCGACCCGAATGGTCAATGTGGGCATGTGAAAGTACGACATTTGTAAGGGTCGCCGGATCAATCGGAAGGGTTCGGTTTTTTTCACTGGTCTCTTTCCGACGGCCCTGAAACATCCCACAGTCGAGTAAAATACGATTGTCTCCGGTTTCGATAAGATGCATGGAACCCGTAACTTCCCGCACCGCGCCGTAAAAGGTGATCTGCATGTTAAGGTTGTCCTT
>Ga0316194_10002069_pt1 | contig 14024 bp, 18 predicted proteins | sample CroRivsedime1_MG_FD_204936 | JGI IMG/M metagenome (GOLD analysis project Ga0316194, IMG submission 204936) | Coastal sediment microbial communities from Maine, United States - Cross River sediment 1 | ecosystem: Environmental > Aquatic > Marine > Coastal > Sediment | place: USA: Maine...
GGGCGGGGTTGCTCACCTCGCCGCTCAGAGACCGATTCGGCATCGTGCAACGTCTGGAGTTCTACACGGTCCAAGAACTGACCGACATCGTTGCGGGCTCGGCGGCTAAGCTTGGTCTCGCGATCAGCGCCAACGGTGCCGAGGAAGTCGCCAAACGTTCCCGAGGGACGCCGCGGATTGCCAATCGTCTGCTGCGCCGGGCGCGCGACTTTGCGGAAGTTAAGGCAGATGGCGAGATCAACCAGCAGGTGGCGGACGATGCGCTGAACCTGCTGAAGGTGGATGCCAGGGGTTTCGACAGCATGGATCGTCGCCTGCTGACAACCATCATGGATAAGTTTTCCGGTGGACCGGTCGGGCTCGATTCGCTGGCCGCTGCTGTGAGCGAGGAGCGTGACACCATCGAGGATGTGCTCGAGCCTTTCCTGATTCAACAGGGCTTCCTGATGAGAACGCCACGTGGCCGGGTGGCCACCAGTAAAGCCTACGAGCATTTCGGCCTCCCGACGCCGGAAGGTGTCGGACCGACGCCGGAGGGCGTCGGACCGATAGAAGAAGGCGCCAGCGGACCTGAAGCGCAACCGAAGCTCGATCTGAACTGACAGGAGTACCCTTGCCCGAACAGCTTTCCATCTTTGAACTCATCGCCAACGCCAGCGCGCTGGTCCAGCTGGTCATGGCCGTGCTGATGCTCGCCTCGCTGACCAGCTGGGTGATGATTTTCCAGCGCTGGATCTACCTTCGTCGTGTGGCGGTGGAGGTGGATACCTTTGAGGACCACTTCTGGTCCGGCATTGATCTTCGCGAGCTCTATCGGGAACTGGAATCCGAAGAGGACCTGAACGGCATCGAGGGCATGTTCGTTGCCGGCTTCAAGGAATACACGCGGCTCTCCGAGCAGTCCGGCGCGGATACGGATTCCATCATGCAGGGCGTACAGCGGGCCATGCGGGTGTCGATGAACCGGGAAGAAGAGAAGCTGGAGACCCATCTCGCGTTCCTGGCGACGGTCGGTTCCACCAGTCCCTACATCGGGCTGTTCGGCACCGTCTGGGGCATCATGAACTCCTTCCGGAGCCTGGCGAACATGAGTCAGGCCACGCTTGCCACAGTGGCACCCGGTATTTCCGAAGCCCTGGTGGCCACGGCCATGGGCCTGTTTGCGGCCATTCCCGCGGTGATCGGTTATAACCGGTTCTCTGCCCGGGTGGAGGTGCTCAGCAAGCGCTACGAGACCTTCAGCGAGGAGTTCGCCGCTATCCTTTATCGCGCCGCGCACGCCAAGCGCTGAGGCGGAGTCAGAACTGATGGCCGGCCGCCGTAAACCCATGTCCGAGATCAACGTCGTGCCCTACATCGACGTGATGCTGGTGCTGCTCGTGATCTTCATGGCGACGGCACCGCTGTTGACCCAGGGCGTGCAGGTGGATCTGCCCAAAGCGCCGTCTGAGCCCATTGATGAGGCGCAGAACGATCCGCTGGTCGTGTCCATGCGTGCGGACGGCGCCATCTTCCTGAACCTCGGCATGAGCGACGCGGAGGACGAGGGCTCCAGGGTAACTGTCTTCTCTCTCGAGGATCAGGCCGGCAAAGTGCTCAGAGCACGCCCGGATGTGCCCGTGTACGTGAAGGCGGATCACACGCTCGACTACGGCAAGGTGGTTGGGGTGATGACCGTGCTGCAGAGGGCGGGCGCAGAGAGCGTCGGCCTGATCACGGACCCGCCGGATCTGGGTGAGGGACCCTGACAATGACCTGGACGCTGCGTCAGTACGGCTTGCCGCTGCTGCTCGCGCTGGCGCTGCATGCGGCGCTTGGCGTCTGGCTGAAAAGTGCATGGCAGCCCAGTCAGACCGAATCGAACATCTTCAAACCGAAAGTGGTTAACTCGACGCTGCTGGTCCTGGAGCCGAAAGCCGAGCCCGCACCGCCACCCAAGGCTCAGCCGAAGCCGCAGCCGGATAGAGCCGCCGAGGCCCGCGCGGCTGCTGCGCGGGAGGAGGCGGCCAGACAGGCGGAGCGCGCGGAGGCCCAGGCCCGTGCCGATCGACAGGCTGAGGAAAAGGCCCGCCAGGACGCTGCTCGCGAGCAGGCTGCGCGCGAAGAAGCTGCGCGGCAGGAGCGCCTCATGGCGCTGGCCGACACTTCCTTTCTGAATTCACTGGAAGACGAGTCCGTCGATCTGGCCGAGGCCGCAAGCGCCGATGCACAGGCGGTGGCCCAATCCTATCGCTATGGCATCTATCAGAAGGTGGTGGCCAACTGGTCACGGCCCCCGAGCGCCAGAAATGGCATGGAGGCGCGCCTGCAGGTGGAGCTGGTGCCTACTGGCGACGTGGTCGCAGTGATGCTGCTCGAGTCCAGCGGCAGCTCCGCCTTCGATCGGTCTGCGGAGCAGGCCGTTAAAAGAGCCCGCCGTTTCGAAGTGCCTAAAGACGGCGCGATCTTCGAGCAGTACTTCCGCCGTTTCACCCTGTTGTTCAAACCAGAGGATCTGTTGCGTTGAGCATTCCATCAGTATCTTTCACCCTCGTTGGCCTGATTGCGCTGCAGCTGGCCATTGCACCCCTTGCCCGGGCGGCAGAAAGCCTGGATACGATCATCATCGATGCGGGCTACGACAAGCAGACGAGCATCGCCATCGTGCCGTTCAGTCAGGGGCCGGAGTTCGATGGCCTGCAGCCGCTGTCCGAGATCGTCGAGTTCGACCTGGCCCGCAGCGGCCAGTTCGCACCCACCGCCCGGGACAATATGCTCTCGTTCCCGTCGAAGCGGGAAGACGTGTTCTTCCGCGACTGGCGGGTGCTGGGTGTTGAATATCTTGTCATTGGCAGGACGGGCATAGATGCCGCGGGCAAGCTGCGGGTGGATTATCACCTGTTCGATGTACTCAACGAGCGGGAGATGCTCGTGGATACGGTCTCCACCTCACGATCGAAATGGCGGGATGCAGCGCATCATGTGGCGGACAAGGTCTTCGAGTCCGTGACGGGTGTTCAGGGCGCCTTTTCCACCCGCATCCTCTACGTTCTGGCCCAGAACGTGAGCACGCCGAGTGAGCAGTTCAGCCTGCAGATCGCCGACTCTGATGGCCAGCGCTCCGAAACCCTGTTCACCTCCAGGGAGCCGATGCTCTCGGCGAGCTGGGCGCCGGATGGCAAGTCCGTGGTCTACGTCTCCTTCGAAACCGGCAAGCAGTCCATCGTGCTGCAGAACCTGGAGACGGGCAGCCGACAGCTCATCACCAACTTCTCCGGCATCAACGGCTCGCCGATGCTGTCGCCGGACGGTCGACGACTGGCCATGGTGCTCTCCAAGGACGGCAATCCGGAGATTTACGTGATGGACCTGGCCGACAGATCGCTGCGGCGGGTGACCCGTCACCACGCCATCGATACGGAGCCGAGTTGGACGGAAGACGGCAGGCATCTGATTTTCACATCAGATCGTGGTGGTCGGCCGCAGATCTACAAGGTGGAGCTGGCCAGCAACTTCGTGGAGCGGCTGACGTTCGAGGGATCCTACAACGCCAGCGCGACGCTGTTGCCGGACGGCGAGCACCTGGTTTACGTGCACAGGCGCAACGGCGTGGACCACGTTGCCTGGCAGGACCTGGCCCGGGATGACGTGCGGGTGCTCACCCAGACCTCGCTCGATGAGTCGCCGTCGGTCGCGCCCAACGGCACCATGCTGATCTATGCGACGCAGGTGGAGGGGAGAGGTATACTTGCCGTGGTCTCGATTGATGGCCGCGTGAAGTACCGGCTGCCGTCATCCGCTGGAGATGTACGGGAGCCGGCCTGGTCCCCGTTCATCGAGACCCTCTAAGGAGAACCCCCACATGATGAGCCCCCTAAAAATAAGCAATATGCAGAACATTTTCGTCCTGTTGCTTGCCCTCGTGCTGGCAGGCTGCGCGAGTACCGCACAGGATCCGGTGGATGACGAGGTGGTCGAGCCGCCTGCGGAAGTGGTGGATACGGCCCCGGAGCCCGTCCCGCCGCCGCAGGAATTCGAAGCCTTCGACCCTGACCTGAACCCCTATGTGCCGGGCACCAATCAGTTGCTGCCCCGCACCTTCTACTTCGAGTTCGATCGCGCTGTGGTCGGACCTGACGATCTGGCCTCGCTGGAGATGCATGCCACCGTGCTGCGCAACAACCGGGACAGGTCCCTAGTGATCGAAGGCCACTGCGACGAGCGGGGCACCCGGGAGTACAACCTGGCCCTTGGCGAACGCAGGGCGGATGCCATTCGCAGCTATCTCACTTCCGCCGGCGTATCGCCCAGGCAGATCGAAACGGTGAGCTACGGCGAGGAGCGTCCGGAAGATCCCGGTCACGGCGAGGCATCCTGGGCCCGCAATCGCCGTGCGGTGATGATCTACCGGTAAAGCGCTATGAGTAATCGTAACGACAGGGGCGTATCTTCTCTGCGCCCGATGCTGTTCGCTGGGACGCTGTTGGGCGGTCTGCTGTCCGCGGGTCAGGTTCTGGCGCAGGAAATGGCGGCGCCAACACAATCTCAACCTCAGCCGACAGCGGCGGAACCTGCCGGCATGAGCAACCGTCAGCTTTCAGAGCTCTTCTATCAGATTCAGGTGCTGCAGCAGGAAGTCCAGGAACTGCGCGGACTCGTGGAAGAGCAGGCCTATCAGCTGAACCGGCTGGCCCGGGACCAGAAAGAACAGTACATCGACCTGGATCGACGGGTGGCGGGACTGACCACGGGTGGCGTGGCTGGTGCGGGTCTGAGCGCAGGATCCTCGACGCCCGCGGGTAGCGCCGCGACCGGCAGCACGAGCAGCTTTGGCGGTCAGGCCGGGCCCACCAGTCCGACCGCTACGACGAATCCCGGGGCTGCGGCTGTGGTCGCCGTGCCGGGTGCCGCGGGTAGCGTTTCAGAGCGAGAGGCGTATCAGAACGCGTTCGATCTGATGAAAGGGCGTAAGTTCGATGAGTCCATCGCCGCCTTCAACGACCTGATCGTTCGCTATCCGAATGGCCAGTACACGCCCAACGCCTTCTACTGGCTGGGCGAACTGCATCTTGCCCAGCAGAATACGGAGCAGGCCCGGCAGTCCTTCATGCAGGTGATCGGTCTCTATCCGGATCATCCCAAAGTACCGGATACGCTCTATAAGCTGGGGGTGGCCTACCACCGGCTCGGCGATACGGCCAAGGCGATGGAGTACTTCTCCGACGTGCAATCCCGTTACCCGCAAAGCTCTGCAGCGGGTCTCGCGGCCAGCTACGAGCAGGAGCTCCGCTGAGCCGCGGACGCTCAAGCACGCAACTGCTCGCAATGAATACCGCCCAGGATGAGAGGGTCGCCTCGAAGCGTCGGAGTGACCAGGTACGGCTGACTGAGATCTTCCTGTCGCTGCAGGGTGAGTCCACTTCCGTCGGTCTGCCGACCGTATTCGTTCGCCTCACCGGTTGCCCGCTGCGCTGTACCTACTGTGATACCGAGTACGCCTTTCACGGCGGCAACTCCATCGGCATCGATGAGGTGCTGGCAGAAGTTGGTGGCCTGGGTGTCCGACAGGTGACGGTGACCGGTGGTGAGCCGCTGGCTCAGCCCGGCGCGCTGCCGCTGCTGACTGCCCTCTGCGATCAGGGTTACGCCGTTTCCCTCGAAACCAGCGGCGCGCTGGATGTCTCCGCGGTGGATGGCCGGGTCCGCAAAGTGCTGGATCTGAAGACGCCGGGTTCCGGTGAAATGCACCGGAACCTCTGGTCCAATCTCGAGCACTGTGGTGCCAATGACGAGATCAAATTCGTGCTTTGCGATCGCCAGGACTATGACTGGGCGAAGCTGAAGTGCGACGAGTTCGGCCTCTACGAGCACGCGGCGGAAGTACTGTTCTCGCCGGTGGCCGATTCTCTGCCTGCGCGCACCCTGGCGGACTGGATCGTGGCCGATCGGCTGCCCGTGCGCTTCCAGGTGCAGCTGCACAAGCTGCTCTGGGGAGATGAGCCCGGACGCTGATGGGCGCGGCAGATAAGAAAGCCATCGTCCTGGTCTCGGGTGGGCTCGACTCCGCGACGGTGCTGGCCGCGGCGAGGGCTCGCGGCTTCGCCTGCTATGCAATCTCCTTCGACTACGGCCAGCGCCACAGAGCCGAACTCGTGGCGGCTGACCGGGTGTCCCGCTCGCTGGGAGCGGTGCAGCATCGGGTGGTACCCATCGATCTCTCCGCCTTCGGCGGATCGGCACTGACAGACGATTCCATCCCGGTGCCGGAATCCGGTGTGGTGGCAGACGAGATACCGGTCACCTACGTGCCGGCCCGGAATACCGTGTTCCTCTCGCTGGCGCTGGCCTGGGCGGAAGTGCTGGGTGCGACGGACCTGTTCATCGGCGTGAACGCCGTCGACTATTCGGGCTATCCCGATTGTCGTCCCGAGTTCATTGAAGCCTTCCAGCAGCTTGCGAATCTGGCCACCAAGGCCGGCGTCGAAGGGGATGCCTTCTCCGTGCACACACCGCTGATCGACCTTTCCAAAGCCGACATCATCCGCATGGGGCTCGAGCTCGGCGTGGATTACGGCGAGACCGTCTCCTGCTATCAGGCGGACGCGGAAGGGGCTGCCTGCGGCAAGTGTGACAGCTGCCGCTTGCGCCGGGAGGGCTTCGATACAGCCGGCGTTGCCGATCCCACCCGCTACTTCTGAGGACCGCCACAGCCCTGCCGTCGCCATTCGACAATTGAATATAGCTATTGAATAGATAGATATAATCGAATTTATCTATTGATCGGCGCTCTGTATCTTTGCTTCCGAGTTCGAAATAAACGACGGAGCAAAGAGATGGAAATCAATATTGGTATCGATTCAGCCACCAGAAAGGACATTGCCGAAGGCCTGTCCCGGCTGCTGGCAGACAGCTACACCCTGTACCTGAAGACCCACAACTATCACTGGAACGTGACGGGTCCCCAGTTCACCACGCTGCACGCTCTGTTCGAAACCCACTACACGGAGCTGGCGTTGGCGGTAGACGAGATTGCGGAACGGATCCGTGCTCTCGGTTTCCGGGCGCCCGGCTCCTATTCGGAGTTCGCCGAGCTGAGCGTTGTAGAGGAAGACCGGGACGCGCCCGGGGCCGATGAAATGATCGCTCGTCTTGTGGCTGGCCAGGAGGCGGTGGTGCGCACCGCCCGGGACGTGATTGGCGTTGCCAGCGATGCAGGCGACGAGCCGACGGCCGATCTGCTCACCCAGAGAATGCAGGCGCACGAGAAAAATGCCTGGATGCTGCGCAGCCTGCTCGAAAAGTCAGCCTGAGTCGCGTCCTAATCAGGATCAGTCAACGAAGGAGTAAAAACGGATGGAAAATAGAGAAGGACAGCGGGTTCCCAACGTGCAGTTTCGTGTACGCAACGGTGATGACTGGCAGAACGTGAGCACGGAAGACATATTCGCAGGCAGGACGGTGGTGGTGTTCTCGCTGCCGGGAGCGTTCACACCCACCTGCTCGTCTTCCCACGTGCCGCGCTATAACCAGCTGGCGGATACCTTCAAGCGCCACGGTGTGGACGACATCGTCTGCGTTTCGGTGAACGACAGCTTCGTGATGAACGAATGGCAGGAAAGCCAGCAGGCCTGGAACCTGACCTTCCTGCCGGATGGCAACGGTGAGTTCACCGAAGGCATGGGCATGCTGGTAGACAAGGATGAGCTTGGCTTCGGGAAGCGTTCCTGGCGCTATGCCATGCTGGTGAAAGACGGCGTGGTGGAGAAGATGTTCATCGAGCCGGAGGTGGAAGGCGACCCCTTCGACGTCTCCGACGCGGACACCATGCTCGGCTATCTGGCGCCCAACGCGCCGGCCGTGGCCGATGCGGTCGTGTTCACCCGCAAAGGTTGTCCGCACTGCACGCGCGCCAAGCGCGCGCTGGAAGCAGCAGGGATCGCCCACGATGTGATGCTGCTGAACCGGGACTTCAGCGATCGTACGCTCAGGGCGGTATCCGGGCGCGCCAGCGTGCCGCAGGTGTTCGTCAACGGAGAGCTGGTTGGTGGTGCGGACGAGCTGGAAGCCTGGCTGAAAGGGCGCACGCCGGCAGCAGCCTGAGCGTTGCAGAATTGCGAAGCAAGGGCGGGCCATGATCGCTCGCCCATGCCGCGCTTTCAGGCCGCTCTCGAGGCGCGGTTTTTGCTTGCATAAAGCGTGATCAGTCAAGTATTATTCACGCATGACTATATTAAGTGACGCAGAAGCCAGAAAAAAACTGGCGTTCGAACTTCTTGACGCGGCGGCTTATCTGGAGCGGCGGCTCGACCGGGCGCTGTCCACCATCCGTGGGTTGAGCTTTTCAGAGTACCGACTGCTGCGGTCGCTGGCGGCACAGCCCGAAGCCCGCGCCATGCGCGTTGAACTTGCTCAGGCGGTGGGGCTCACCCCGTCGGCGGTCACCCGGGCGCTGAAGCCGCTGGAGAAGCTGTGCTACGTGGAGACGCTGAAGAGCGACCGGGATGCCCGGCGCAGTCTCGCTTGCCTGACCGACAGTGGTCGTGAGCTGCTGTCGGATGCGGAAGGTATCGCTCGGGACGTCCTGCAGAGCCTGCCGATCGAGAGCCTCTCCAGCGCGGGCCTGGACGGATTTCTCAAGAGCGCAGGCGAGCGGATCTGAAGCCGAATCCGGTGGAAAAAATCATGAGCAGAGGCAATGCGGAAAACCGATATGGCACCGTCCATCATCTGGCCGATGGCAGAGTGTCGGTCCGGTTCGAGCGGGCGCTGCTGTATTCGGTGGAAGCGGTCTGGGCGGCGCTGACGGAACAGGATCAGCTGGACGCCTGGATGCCTGGCGTGCAGTTCGAGCGGCGCCACGGAGGACACTACGAGATCTGGTTCGGCGGTGAGTGTGAAGGGCCCGCACACGTGAGCGGCAGCGTCGAAGCCTTCGAACCGCCAAATGTGCTGCAACTGGGCACCATCCGGTGGGAACTCGCAGAGACGACGGACGGCTGCCTCCTGGTCTTCACTGACGTGCTGGTTTTCCAGGAAGGACGCAGCGACGCGGAGATCACCAATTCGGTGCTCGGCGGCTGGCACAACTATCTGGACCTGCTGGATGATGCGCTGGCTGGAAGGTCGGTGAATCACGACCAGCCGGAACCCGACTACTCGGTCAGGTAGGTGCCAGGCCGGTTTGCCTGAATGGGGTGTCTTTCGCGGGGAGAAAAAAGTGGTGGGTCGTCTGGGGCTCGAACCCAGGACCAACGGGTTAAAAGCCCGGTGCTCTACCAACTGAGCTAACGACCCTGCGAAAAAGAGCGCGTATTGTACAAGGCGCTTTTCGGAAGGCAAGGTCGAACTGGTCCCAGGCCATCGCAGTCCGAAGGTCGTCAGAGGGCCTGCAGATGGGCGCGCGTGGTCTCATCTGCCGGGTAGAAGGTTTCCACAGAGAGTTCTTCCAGGGTCACGCTCTGGGCGGAACCGAAGTGGGCCAGCATGGTGAAGAAGCGCCAGGTCTGTCCGTCTTTCTGCATGGTCATCGCCAGCGCCGGCTCCGGGGCTGAAGTCCAGTCGGGCGCTCGCCATTCGGCCGGTGCGTCCGGATGAAGGCTGATCTCGCGGATGAGCTCCGGCAGGTAGGGGTCCCTGGGGTTGAGCAGCAATGCCCGCCGGGCCCTGGCGAGAAAGCTGAAAACCAGTGCTTCCCAATTGCCGATATAGGGCTTGAGCCCTTCATCCCGAAGGCACAACCGGACCACCTGAAACTCGGTCGGTGAGCCGATGGCTTCCAGGGCGGCAAAAATGTCGACGAACTGACCGAAGAAGGACAGGGCGCCCTGGTTGGCCATCACCAGGTTCCAGCGGCCGTCCAGGACCATGGCGGGATAGGGTTCGTGGTGATCCAGCGTCGCCTGGAGCGCTTCCTGAAAGAGCGCCGCGCCCTGACTATCCAGCGGGCTTTCGGACCAGGCCGGGGCGAATCCCGCGCTCTGCAGCAGCGCATTCTGCTCCCGGAGCGGCACGTCCAGGGAGTCGGCCAGCGCCAGCACCATGGCCCGACTCGGGCGGGAACGGCCTGTTTCCAGAAAGCTGATGTGGCGTTGGGAAATGCCGGAGAGGGTCGACAGGCCCAGCTGGCTGACTCGACGATGCTGGCGCCAGTCCTTGAGCAGCGCGGAGAAGTTGACCACGGGCATGTCAGTCGTTGTGAGCGTGGCTTCGCTCATGGTGGTGCTCCGGAAACAGCCTGAATGAGGCCAGTCTAGCGGCGCTTGCGTTGGAATCCATTACCTCCGAGGTAATTGGATACATGACCTCCGGCGGCTACCGTAGCCTTCACCAGACCTTCTGCCGGAGAGCACGATGAAAAATCTCTACCTCATACTCGCCATCATCGGCGCGGTAGTGCCTTACCTTTTCTTCTTTCAGTTTTTCGCCCAGGCGGGCATCGACCTGCCGGCGTTCATCGGGGCGCTGTTCGTCAACGGTGCGGCCGGTGGCTTCACGGCCGATCTGCTGATCACGTCTTTCGTGTTCTGGATCTACATGTTCAACCGCAAGGAAGGGCCGGCACCGTGGCTCTTCGTGGCGCTGAACCTGACGATCGGACTCTCCTGCGCGCTGCCGGCCTACCTCTACGCCAGCCTCCGGGCTGCAGAAGTTGCGCCGGCGCCGGCCTGATTCAGAAGTCGAACTTGTGCCGTTCGGTGTGGGCCGCCAGGAATGACCAGATCCGCCGATTGAGCTCGTCGTCCGCTTCCTCCGCCCAGGCGTGCAGATCGATCAGCAGCGCCAGGCCCTGATCCAACCACGCGGTGACGTCGGTCAGGGTCAGGGATTCCGGTTGGCTGTCGACGAAAGCCGCACGGGCTTTGGCGCCCGACGGTTCGCCGGCGGTGTCCGCGAACAGTGCCTTCAACGCTTCGGCATCCGCCACCCGATTGGCGACGCCCTTCTCCAGCTCCTCGCCAAGGAGCGACATCAGCAGGCTGATCAGGCCCGCGTCCGCCATCGTGAACGGATCGCTGAGCTCCGGGAGCACCCGGCTGCCGATCCGGCCGGCCAGGTCGTTGAGTGCCTGGTGGGGACGAGGAATCATACGAGCGGCTCCGTCAGCGTGTGCTCAGAATCCGGGCGCAGGCGGTCGACCAGGATCCGGTTCTGCCGGTCCGTCATCATCCAGCCGGCGATGGCGAGGATGGGTTCCTTGGTGGTGCCGTTGGCAAAGTCCTCGCTCGAGGAGATCCAGATCGCCAGGCCCTTCAGGGATGCGAAGACCTGCCACCAGCGAAAGGCCTGCCGATCGACGCTGAACCCGCTGGCTTTCTCCCAGAGGGCGATTGCATCTTCTCTGGGCAGCAGGCCACCGGCCAGGGTCTTGTCCGGCCAGCCCCAGAGCGGATCCAGGGACCAGGCAAGATCTTCCAGCGGGTCGCCGATATGGGCCATTTCCCAGTCCAGCAGCGCCGGGATTTCTCCGGCCTGGTTATAGAGAAAGTTGCCGGAGCGGTAGTCGCCGTGAACCAGAGCGATCTGACCGGATGGCTCAGGCAGGTGGCGGGTCAGCCAGCGGATGGTGGCCTCTGCCACTGGCTGTCGGGTGAGCGCATCTTGCCGGATCACGTCGGCCCAGTACTCGAGCTCCCGACGGGCCGGGTGCTCGGGGATCTCCATGAAGTCCGTAACACCCAGCGCGTCGATGTCTCTGGCGGCGAGCTCGCCAAGCAGCGTCCACTTCCGTTGTGCGATCTGGCGACTCACCGACTGATATTCGGGCAGCGCCAGATTGGCGATGGCGCTTTCACAGCCGGTGACTTCGGCCATCAGCGAAAACGGCCGCTCAAGTACCGTCTCATCCTCTTCCAGCAGCAGCGGCTCGGGAACCGGAATACCTGCACGCCAGGCGGCTTCATAGGTGCGGTACTCAAGGGCGCGTTCGGTGTCGATCAGGCTGGAGGGCGGATCCCGGCGCAGGATGACGCCGCGGCTGTCCCCGTCCACGCTCAACCGGACCCGATACGTTTCCCGGGAGGCGCCACCGGGGATCTGTTCGATGTGCTGATGGCTGACCTCGGACTGCCAGGTGCGGCTCAGATAGTCCGAGAGTCGGTTGGCCAGATCTTCCAGGGCTTGAGGCATGGGATTGAAGGTTTGCAGATACCGAATCCGGGACGAGGCGCAAAGGTAGCCCAGGCGTCCATGCAATTGCTAGAGTGATGGATTCGGGGATTGATCAGGACACCGATCACATATGGGTAGAAGCCTGGAAGGACAGCACGCGCTCGTTACCGGGGGCGGTAGCGGCATCGGCCTGGCCAGTGCCCGGGCCCTGGCGGCAGATGGCGCCCGTGTCACGCTGGTCGGGCGCAACGAGGAGAAGCTCGCGGCCGCGGCCGCGGACTTTCCGGCAGATGCGCTGGTTGACGTGCACGCCGCAGACGTGGCGGACGAGTCTCAAGTCGAGGCGGCGGTGCGGGCGGCGGATGGACGGGCAGCGCTTACGATTGCGGTCGCCAATGCCGGTACCGGCGATATTGCGCCGCTGGTGGCGACGGACAGCGAGCGCTGGCGCTCCGTGCTCGCCACCAATCTGGACGGCTGCATGTACACTTTCAAGCACGCAGCGCGTGTGATCGGTCGTGCCGGTGGCGGCGCCATGTGCGCGATTTCCTCCATCGCCGGGCTGCGCACTCACCGTTTCATGCATGCTTACGGCGTCAGCAAAGCAGGGATCGACATGCTGGTGCGCGGTGCTGCCGATGAGCTCGGCGTTGCCGGCATCCGGGTGAACAGCGTCTGTCCGGGACTCGTGGATACAGACATCGCCCAGGGTCTGTTCGGCACTGAAGATGTGCTCGAAGATTACCTCGCCTGCATGCCACTCGGCCGCACCGGGGTGGTGGAAGACATTGCCCAGGCGGTGCGCTTTCTCTGCGGGCCGGAATCTTCCTGGATGACCGGGGTTAATCTTCCCGTGGACGGCGGCCATCATCTGCGCCGCGGTCCCAACTACGACACTTTTTCCAAGGCCATGTTCGGTGAGGACATCACCGCAGGCCGTTTCGATTCTCTGGAGTAAACATGAGTCGCCTCAGCAATTTGAGCCGGTCCATCGAGGGATCGGTTGCCATCGTCACAGGTGCCGCAAGCGGGATGGGCGCTGCCACCGCCAAGCTCTTCGCGGAGCAGGGTGCCCGGGTGGCGGCATTGGATCTGAATGAAGCGCCACTGGCTGCTGTGGTTGACGAGATCGGTGCCGCCGGCAAGGTCGCGAAAGGCTGGACCGTCGATCTGGATGATGGGGACGCAATCAAGTCCGCCTTCGCGGAGATCGGCACGCACTTCGGCGGAATGGACATCCTGGTCAATAATGCGGGCATTTCGATGTTTGCGCCCATCGACAGCGACGATTTCGAGGCTGCCTGGCAGCTCTCTCTATCCGTGCTGCTGACCGCGCACACTCGAACGATCCGCGCCGCGCTGCCTTATCTGCGGCAGTCGGCGAACGGCCGGATCGTCAACATCGCTTCCACGGAAGGTCTCGGCGCGACAAAGTTCGGCAGTCCTTATACGGCAGCCAAGACCGGCGTGATCGGGCTCACCCGGTCCCTGGCGGTCGAACTCGGCGGCGAAGGCATCACGGTGAACTGCATCTGTCCGGGACCGATCAATACGGGCATGACGTCCGCCATTCCGGACGACGCCAAGGCCGAGTTTGCCCGGCGCCGGGTGGCCCTGAAACGCTATGCGGATCCGGAGGAGGTGGCTCAGGCGACGCTCAGCCTGGCTCTGCCCGCGTCCAGCTTCATCACGGGAGTTGCGCTGCCGGTGGATGGTGGCCTCACCATCCGAAACGCCTGACGGTGGCTGAGGCCGTCAAGACACCGGCATCGGAGTTGCCGGACCGGGTTTCCTGGCCAATGGTCTTTGCCTACGGGACGCCTGGCACCGGCGCGGGCTACATGTATCTGATGCTGGCGCTGTACGTGATGAAGTTCGCCACGGACGTGCTGCTGATTGCGCCGGCCATCATGGGCATCATCTTCTCCGCCTCGCGT
>Ga0316194_10002070_pt1 | contig 14014 bp, 16 predicted proteins | sample CroRivsedime1_MG_FD_204936 | JGI IMG/M metagenome (GOLD analysis project Ga0316194, IMG submission 204936) | Coastal sediment microbial communities from Maine, United States - Cross River sediment 1 | ecosystem: Environmental > Aquatic > Marine > Coastal > Sediment | place: USA: Maine...
GAGATACCGGGCGAAACGCTGGGCGACGCGGCTGACAATTTTGGCGCCTGTGCTGAGCAGGCCGTAGAAGAAATGGCGGTTAAGCTGGAAGAAATGCGTCGTGAGCAGGCATCGTCTATTGTTATTCCCGGTCAGGGTAATTCCGGTGGTGGCTCCGGTCTGGTAGGCGTTTAATGCCTGTCTGAAGCCGTCAGGCCCGGGCAGCAATAATTAGATACTAAGTGGGGTGTATCATGGGAAAGCGTTACGAAAATGTTCTTGAGACGATCGGTCAGACGCCGATCATTCGTATTAACCGCTTAGGTCCCAAAGGGATCAATTTGTATGCCAAGGCAGAATCTTTTAATCCGCTGAGTTCGGTGAAAGATCGTCTTGCGCTGGGTGTTATAGAAGCGGCCGAAGAAGCCGGTGAGCTGCAACCCGGGCAGACCGTTGTTGAAGCGACAAGTGGCAATACTGGTATAGGTCTTGCAATGGTTTGCGCTGCCAAGGGTTACCCGTTTGTGTGCGTCATGGCTGAAAGCTTCAGTATCGAACGCCGAAAAATTATGCGCTTCCTTGGTGCCAAGGTAGTTCTCACACCTGCTGCGGAAAAAGGCAGCGGCATGATTAACAAGGCAAAAGAACTGGCTAAAGAACACGGCTGGTATCCGACGCGCCAGTTCGAGAATGAAGCGAATGCCGACATGCATTCGCGCACCACTGCCGTGGAAATACTGAATGATTTCTCTGACATCACGTTGGACTATTGGGTCACGGGTTTCGGTACCGGTGGAACCCTTAAGGGTGTTGGCCGTGTGCTTAAGAAGCAATCGCCGGACACAAAGATCATACTGTGCGAGCCTGATAACGCGCAGATACTGGCAAGTGGTGTCGCTCAGGAGCGCAACGCCGATGGTTCTCCTGCCGCGAGTCATCCAAGTTTCAGCCCGCACCCTATGCAGGGCTGGACGCCGGATTTTGTGCCGCAGTTGACCGAGGATGCGCTGAGTTTGCATCTGGCCGACCGAATTTTGCCAGTTAATGGCAAGGATGCGTTGGCAGCCTCGCATAATCTTGCACGGCAGGAGGGTCTCTTTGTTGGCATTTCCGGTGGTGCGACATTGGCTGGCGCGTTGCAGATCTGCGCGGAAGCACCGGAGGGTAGCAACGTTCTTTGCATGCTGCCGGACACCGGCGAGCGCTATTTGTCGACGCCGCTATTTGAAGATATCGAAACTGACATGAATGCGGATGAAATGGAGATATCCCGCTCCACCCCCAATTATCAATTTGGTTGAAGACCTGCCGGTCATTGCAAACTTTAGTTAGTTCTGGAAAATAGTTTGGGGCGCGTGCCATGAGTGCTGAAGAAGAATTCGTTGCTGATGTCATAGCTGATACTACTCAGCCGGTGGTTATCTTTGCGCTTGAGTGGTGCGAATTCTGCTGGTCTGTGCGTAAGTTGTTTAAGCAGCTGGAGATTCCCTACCGATCCGTCGACCTGGATTCAGTTGAGTTCCAGGAAGGCGCGCGCGGGCAGCAAATACGAGCGGTACTGGCTGAGAAAACAGCAATGAAAACCATACCCCAGATATTCATCGGCGGGGAATTTGTGGGTGGTTGCACCGATGTTTTCGACAGCTGGAAAGCTGGTGATATACAAAAATTACTGGAACAAAACGGCGTTAGTTATGCCACGCAAATTGAACTGGACCCTTACCGGTTCTTACCTGACTGGTTGCACCCCAGGTAGTCAACACCGAGACGAGGGTGCAGTGCATTTCCTGTTTGAGGCTCCGGCCAGGAAACGAACGGCGTCTGATCCCCTGTTAAGACTGACGGATGCTGCCATATCTACAACAGAAGCAGCCTCAGCTGCTTTCCCTGGTTGTTGTGAAAATCGATTGACGGACTATCGTCCTGGCTAATACACCATTGGTGGATAGTAGAAGTTTGCTGCCCGGCAATTGTCTGTGAGCGTGATGGTCATGTTGATTTCACCCTCCGGGGTCGTTTCCACGTATTCGAGACCGCTGGGGTCGAGCCGCAGGGTCGGCGTACAGAAAAAACCGTCTCCGTCACTATCAAGCCACGCATGAATTGCGAGCCCTTCACCCACGTGTACCGGATATTCGAAGGTGTGCGTAAACACGGGAGATTCGCTTTCAAAGTCTTCTATCTCTTGCAGCGGATGTTGCAGTTCCCCGGACAGTGACTCAAGGTTGTACAGTCGGAAATGCAGCATCCCTTGCGGCATCGGCCCGGCGCTCATTTTTACCTCGCCGTTGATAGTAATCGTTTTAAATGTACCGACGGGTGTGTCGCTGCAGCCTGCGAGTAATAACGTTAAGGTCGCAGTTACAAAAAATCCGGTTGCCTGGGCAAATCGATTAGTCATCATCGTCATTCTCCCGAAGCGATTTCAGTGGGTTCCGCGGTTTGGCCAGGTGCCGCTATGCCGAATACTCGGCTGAAGTTTCCAGAATAAACCTGGCGTATTTCATCAGCCGTATAGCCATTTCTTTGCATCGCTGCCGTGTAATTCTCCAGATGAGATTTCAGATATCCGGGGAACTGCACTCCGTCAGACCCATAAATAACCTTATGCAGCACATTGCCTTCTTTCAGCCTGACCACAAAATCATCAACGATATCTTCGCCGCGATCTGCGCCCAATGCACCTGGTTCAAGGTAGACATTGTCATAGGTTGCAGCCATATAGATCGCTGAATCGACATACGTCAGCGCTCTCTCTTTGGTGTCGTAACCGGTATGGCCAAGAATAAAAATTGCTTGCGGGTACATTTTCACGGCTTCTTCCAGGTACAGCGCATCGGCATATTCCGGTTCATAACGTGTGCCGGGGTTGGGGCTGGTCCCGGTATGCAGATACATGGGTTTGCTGTACCGGCCCGCGATCTCGTAAATAGGATAGAAACGCTCATCGTCGAAGCGCATCTGCTGGTGAGCATGGGCCAGTTTTATGCCCACCATGCCAGGTAGTTGCACGCCGCGCTCAAGTTCAGCCAGTTGCATAGCGCTGTCTTCATTCCAGCGATCAGTGCGAATACTTGCAAAGCCATAAAGACGCTCCGGGTGCGCCATCACCCGCTCCGATACAAATTCATTCGGGGCCAGCCCCGTGGTATGAGGGCTATACAGCGCAAACACGCCGGCACCATAAATGCCTGCTCCGTTCATTTGGCCAAGAATATTGTCGGGGCTAAGAATCCAGTCTGTCACTGGCCCCATCGACCATTTAAATCCGGTTGGCACGCGCTCTGCCAGACGATCCTGGAACCCGGGGGGCATGTAGTCCCATGCGCCAGTGTGAGTATGCAGGTCGAACACAGGAATCCATTCACCGTCAATCTCGACTCCCCAGTTTGCCGGTGGTTCGGATGAGCAGGCGATCAGGATTAAAGCGGCCGCCAGAGTGGCAACGACAGGCCTTATTACTTTCATTGCATTTCCCCGCAAGTTAGTGCGATAAAGTTTGGTCGGGCGACAATCTAGGTTTGATGAGAGCTTTGGTCAAGTTATTTGAATTCTATGCCACTTCAGCCGCTCTGCCCCGTCAATTGCTGTCGGTTTTTCGCCCGGTAGTTGAAACCATTCGCGCCAGCGCATAAAGTATTCCCATAACAATTACTAGCCACGCTAAACCAAAACTATATTCAGTCGTGGTCAGATATCTGACGGAGTAAGCACTATGTCTCTTGGAGACAATCAGAAACCACGTTCTACGTGGTGGCATTCTTCAGCTGCGGGCCGCAGCTGGTTTAGTGCCGTAAAGGACAAGCAGGGTAGCAAGGAAGCAATGAACCGATCTTTCCCGACCGGTTCCAGAATTGGCCTAAAACAGGCTAAGAGCTGATAGTTGTGGCGGTGCGCTTTAACCGGCGAACCTGAACCTAAAGTCATCCCTAATGCCGGGTCCCCCGGATAGCGTACAATTGCGTCTGGTTGGTTTGGAGCGTGTTTGCAGTGCTGGAACTGGGGCTCAAGGTATTCATTGCTTATCTTGCCGGGTCGCTTAATGGCGCACTTTTGGTCGGTTGGCTAAATGGGGGTGTCGATATACGCAAGGTCGGCAGTGGTAATGCTGGCGGCACGAACGCATTGCGCACCCAGGGTAAGCTGTTCGCTGCGCTGGTCCTGCTGGTCGATATTGGTAAAGGTGTGTTGCCTGTATTGTTTTTGCCGGGTCTTGATTTGCCGGGTGTAGGCCTGGACCCTGAAGTTTCTCGTGAGTGGCTGACGTACGCTTGTGGCGGCGCTGCAATTTTTGGCCATTGTTATCCAGTCTGGTTCCAGTTTGCCGGTGGCAAAGGTGCTGCAACGACGCTGGGTGTGCTGGCGGCTGTCGCGCCACTTACTATTTTGCCTGCGGCCGCTGCATGGTTCGGCGTGTTGATGATTTTTGGCTATGTGGGGCTGGCCACCATAGTGTCCGCCTTCGTGATTCCCGTTTTTGTCGCCTTTACGGATTGGCCGGATCAACCGGGTCTTTTTCTTTTCACCAGTCTGGTTGCGCTATTCGTGGCTTACACGCACCGATCGAATATCCGTAAGCTGATGCAAGGGCAAACCAGGCCTGATATTGGTTTCAGCCTGATGCATCGTTCGGACTAGCCTCGATGTCGACACAGCAACGCTTGCTTGGTCTGCTGGCTGACGGACAGCTTCATTCCGGAAATGAACTGGCAGAGGAACTGGGTTTGTCCCGGGCGGCCGTATGGAAGCATGTCGGGCAACTGGATCAGCTTAATCTCAAGGTGCGGGCGCAGGCGGGGCAGGGATACAGGCTGAACGCTCCGCTGGAGTTGCTCGACGAAGAAAGAATATTCAGCTCTTTGCCGGCCGATATCAATCCCAGGCTGGAAAAACTTGAAGTGCTATGGGTCACCGAGTCGACGAGTGATTACCTGATGCGGCAGGGTCGTATCGAACCTGGCAGGCCGCGCGCATGCATAGCGGAATTTCAATCGGGTGGCCGAGGTCGCCGGGGCAGGCAATGGTTCGCACCTGCGGGGAATGGCCTGTGTTTATCCATCGCGTGGTGTTTCCCGAGTTCTCCTGCAAGCCTTTCCTGTCTTGGTTTGGCGGTGGGTGTGGGGGTTCTAAGGGCGTTGCGGGCCTGCGGAGCTAAAGATGCGCAACTGAAATGGCCAAATGACGTCGTTGTAGGGGGGCAAAAACTTGCAGGTATTCTTGTCGATGTTCAGGGTGAAGCCGGAGGACCGCTGCAGGTAGTGGCGGGTATCGGGGTTAATTACGCGTTGGATGAGGATACTGTAGCTGCGATTGAGTCAGCTGGCGGACTGGCCCCGGCTAGCCTTACGGATGACGACCTGACTCAGCGAGTCAGCAGAAACGAGGCGGCTGCCCGATTGATAGCTAACGTAATAGAAGTCTTGCAGCAGTTCGAACGCAGCGGCTTTTCTGAATTAGCGCAGGAGTGGTCGGCTGCGGATTATCTTTGTGGACGGCAAGTGGTTGCGCGAACGGACAGCGCGGATATCGTGGGGGTAGCCTGCGGCATTTCCGACGATGGGCTATTAGGTTTGGATGTTGATGGCGTTACCCAGTGGCTGCTGACGGGTGACGTTAGTGTTCGGGCGGCGTAACGCTGGTGTGAGAGCGAGTAATATTTGCTTGTGAAATTGTTAATTGACATAGGCAACACCCGTATTAAATGGGCGTTTGATAATGGCAGCGATCTCGTCGCAGCAGGCGAAGCCGTGCATCGAGGCCAGCCCGCCGGGTTTGTGGCCGAAGTTTTTTCGACATTGGGCACGGTTCCGGAGTCCGCTTACGCGGTTAACGTGGCAGGTTCAGCAGTAGAAAAGGCGTTGTCTGATGAGTTGCATGCTCGTTTTGGCGTAGAACTCGCCATGGTGCGCACCGCTGAGCGTTTTGGGGATGTCGTAAACGGCTATCGTTCAATGGATCAGTTAGGCGTAGACCGCTGGGCAGCGATAGTGGGTGCGTGGTATTTGTGTCGACAGTCTGTTTGCGTGGTCGATGCGGGCACGGCCGTAACGATTGATGCAGTTACCCGGGACGGGCGGCATCAAGGCGGCATCATAGTGCCCGGACTTGCGTTGATGCGGGCAGCTTTGCATAAGGATACCAGTGATATTTACGACTTCGTGCGGCAAAGTGAAGGACCGCTGGAAGGCGCCGATTGGTTTGGCAGGGATACCCAGTCGGCAGTGGAGCGGGGCGCTGTATTTATGCTGGGTGCCGCAATAGACAAGGCGGTCAGGGAAATGAGCGTGGCGGGAGAATCGCCCATTATCGTGTTGACCGGCGGCGACGCCGATACACTAGGGCCGGTGCTTGCGCATCCTGTTGAACGTCATCCGTTGCTGGTGCTTGAGGGTTTGCGCCGGCTGGCGGCAGGGTCTGCAGATGCGTAATTTTTTCCTGTTGATTTTGCTGATAAACCTGCTGGCGTTTGCCTACCAAAGCTGGATTATTGAACCGAATATTGCGGTCGAGCCCACGTATCTGGCTCAGGATGTCCCTGAATTGTTGGTTGTGCCTGTGCCGCGGGCAGCCCCACCAGCGGCGGCAGAGCCGTCTGCGGATGAGGCGGAAGGGGCTGTCTCTTCTAAGGAAAGTGAGCCAGCATACCGGTGTGTGCGCGTTGGGCCATTCCCCCGTGAAGCTGACGCGGATGCAGTGCGAATTGCGTTGCAAAAGCAGGAAGCGACCGTGCGGCAGACCGCGAAGGAAGGCAGTGTCTGGGTGGGTTACTGGGTGCAAACGGCTGGTCAGGGTTCTCGTAGCGCCGCTGAAAAAGCACGCGATTCCCTGATTAAAGGGGGCATGCCAGATGTGTACATTTTGCCGGATAATGAAAACTTTCGAATTTCCCTGGGGGTCTTTCGCCTTCGGACCAGTGCGGATCAGGTGGTCAGGGAGGCCCGCAAAATGGGTTTTGATTCGCGTGTAATTGAGCGCTATCAGCCCGGCACCAATTTCTGGTTGTTGGCCCGTATACCCGGTGATCGTTCGCTTAAGCCCGGAGATTTAAAGAGTGTTTCAGGCCAAATACTGCGCACGGAAAATCTTTCTTGCGAAGATGCAGGTGTTTAGCTTGCCCGCGAAGCAGCGTATCTCTATCATCCGCTTTCTTGCTGATCTGCTGGCTCTCTATCGGTCGCAGCAAAGAGTCAGTGCAACGCCGGAATAGCTCAGCTGGTAGAGCAACCGCCTTGTAAGCGGTAGGTCGGGGGTTCGATCCCCTCTTCCGGCATACCTTCCCCACCCAAAGCCCTGTCCTGATGCCAATTCAACCAGCGCCGTTTGAGTGTGCAGCTATTAGTACGTCGGGGTTGGTGTTTGCCTGGTTGCGCAGCAACCGGGCGAAGCCCGACCCCCAGGTGAAGCGAGGCAGGGCGGTTTGGGCATGCGCCCCTTCAATCAACAGATTAATCACTTAGATCTTGCCAACGCATTGCAGCAGCAACTCCGGCTCTGCTCCAAGCACCTATATTTTGCCAAAAACCCTAAATTCAGTCCCCCAGCCTGTTGACACGCCTAGTCGCAGGACGGACAATGCGCGGCTCGCATCGCGGAGGGGTACCCAAGCGGTCAACGGGGGCAGACTGTAAATCTGCTGGCTCAGCCTTCGCAGGTTCGAATCCTGCCCCCTCCACCAGTTTTCTGGTGGAACGATGCAGATGGTACTTACGATGCAGATGGACAGTTTAAATGGAGGTTGCTCAGGTCTCGATGATCAGGGCGCGACCTCCTGCACGCGTTTAAATGGTTGTTTTACAACGAAATTGTGCGGTTTTAAGCACGGTTTGGTCGCAGGAAACCATTGCTAGGCCGTTGATTTTAATCTTTGACGCAGGTCACTGATGCAGTCCGGCAAGCGCGGAAGTAGAAGTGTATTGGCTTTAGGTAGGCAGCAACTGCGGGTGTAGTTCAACGGTAGAACCTCAGCCTTCCAAGCTGATGATGTGGGTTCGATCCCCATCACCCGCTCCAGAATAGTCTGAGCAGGGCGATCGAGGGCAAACGCGAGTTTTAAGTTGGTGTTTAACACCATATTAATAGGCCCACGTAGCTCAGGGGTAGAGCACTTCCTTGGTAAGGAAGAGGTCACCGGTTCAATTCCGGTCGTGGGCTCCAGGCATTGTCGAGTGCTATTGGCAATAACGGTAGCCACGACTTAAGAAGAAAAATTTTAACGAAGTTTTTGTGTTTTACAGCTATTTTTACAGCTATACAGTCATAAAAAAGATCAGAGGATTCATCGATGGCTAAGGAAAAATTTGAGCGTAATAAACCGCACGTAAACGTGGGCACGATTGGTCACGTTGATCACGGCAAAACTACGCTGACAGCGGCGCTTACTAAGGTCATGGCTGAAATTAACGGCGGCGAGACGAAAGATTTTGCCGACATTGATAACGCACCGGAAGAGCGTGAGCGCGGTATTACTATTGCGACAGCCCACGTTGAATACGAGAGCCCGAACCGCCACTACGCACACGTGGATTGCCCGGGACACGCTGACTATGTGAAGAACATGATCACGGGTGCTGCGCAGATGGACGGCGCGATTCTGGTTTGTTCCGCTGCTGATGGCCCAATGCCGCAGACACGTGAGCACATCCTGCTGGCGCGCCAGGTTGGCGTGCCTTACATCGTGGTCTACCTGAACAAGGCTGATATGGTTGACGATGAGGAGCTGCTGGAACTGGTGGAGATGGAGGTTCGTGACCTGCTGTCTACTTACGAGTTCCCTGGTGACGATACACCGCTGATCATTGGTTCAGCGCTGAAAGCGCTGGAGGGCGACCAGAGTGATATTGGTGCTCCTTCGATCATCAAGCTGGTGGAAGCACTGGATACCTGGATTCCTGAGCCCGAGCGGGCTATTGACGGTGCGTTCCTGATGCCGGTTGAGGATGTGTTCTCAATCTCGGGTCGTGGCACGGTTGTTACCGGTCGTATCGAGCGCGGCATCGTGAACGTTGGTGATGATGTAGAGATCGTGGGCGTGAAAGACACGGTTACTACAACCTGCACCGGTGTTGAAATGTTCCGCAAGCTGCTGGATCAGGGTATGGCCGGCGACAACGTGGGTGTGCTGCTGCGTGGCACGAAGCGTGAAGACGTTGAGCGTGGCCAGGTGCTTGCTAAGCCCGGGTCTATTACGCCTCACACGAAGTTCGAGGCCGAGGTCTACATCCTGACCAAAGAAGAAGGTGGCCGTCATACGCCATTCTTCAAAGGCTACCGCCCTCAGTTTTACTTCCGCACGACGGACGTAACGGGTGCATGTGAACTGCCGGAAGGCACCGAGATGGTGATGCCGGGTGATAACGTGCAGATGAAGGTCGAGCTGATCGCACCGATCGCGATGGAAGACGGACTGCGGTTCGCCATTCGTGAAGGTGGCAGAACAGTTGGTGCCGGCGTCGTAGCGAAGATCATCGAATAAGAGATAAGACAGAGCAACAGGGTTAGATGGCTGCGCATAGAACGCGCAGCCAGCACTGAACGAAACTGGGGTCAGACCCCGTTGCTAAAACGGGTTGCGGTGGTAGGCGAGAGTCTCTCACCGCAGCACCGTTGTTAAAATAAGAGTTGTGGGGCCAGGCGAGAGTCTCTCACCACAGCAGATTGACTGAAAAGTCAGAACATAGGAACAGATAATCAGGGTTCAGCTGCCGTATGCCAAACGGCAGTAATTTCAGGGTTCAGGCGGAAGGCCAGTAGCTCAATTGGCAGAGCGGCGGTCTCCAAAACCGCAGGTTGGGGGTTCGATTCCCTCCTGGCCTGCCACAACTCTGACGAACACTGCTTTCGGGTGCTAATGAACACAAACGCAGAGACGGGACCGGGTGTTCTCGAAATAGCTAAGCTCGCGCTGACTGTCGCCATATTGATTGGCGGCATCGGCGCGTACTACGTTTATGAAGAGCAGTCGCTGCTTCTGTCTGTATCTGTGGTGCTGGTTTCTGTAGCGATCGCTATTGTCGTCTTCATGCAGACTGAGCGTGGCCGGACACTTTGGAAGTTTATTCAAGGTGCACGGGTCGAGATTCGCAAAGTTATATGGCCGACGCGCACAGAAGCGCTGCAGACGACTTTAACCGTATTTGTGTTTGTGCTGATTCTGGGAATATTTTTCTGGATCCTCGATAAGGGCCTTTTGTGGGGCACGAAAGTATTGACCGGGCAGGGAGGCTAGGACATGGCGCTTAGATGGTACGTCGTGCACGCTTATTCGAATTTTGAGAATAAGGTAAGAAACTCGCTACTCGAACGAATCAAGCTTCATGGTCTGGAAGATAAATTTGGTGAAGTTCTTGTCCCTACCGAAGAAGTTGTTGAAATGCGTGAAGGTCAAAAACGCAGAAGCGAACGTAAATTCTTCCCGGGTTACGTGTTGGTGCAGATGGACCTTGATGAGGAAACCTGGCATCTCGTAAAGGAAGTGCCCAAGGTTCTGGGCTTTATAGGCGGTTCCAGTGACAAACCGGCGCCTATTTCTGAAGTTGAAGCCAATGCGATTCTTAATCGTGTTGTAGAAGGGATCGATAAACCGCGGCCCAAAGTGCTGTTTGAGCCAGGCGAAGTGGTCAGAGTTGTTGATGGGCCATTCAATGATTTCAGTGGTGTCGTAGAAAACGTTAATTACGACAAGAGCAAGCTTCGGGTTGCGGTGCAGATTCTAGGGCGTCCTACGCCGGTTGAACTGGATTTCGGCCAGGTAGAAAAAAGCTAGTAGGTATTTAGTTAGACGGAAATTTTTGGTGCTGTTGTAATCGCGGCACTGGTAACAGGGGAGTTCGGCACGTTCCGGGCGTTTGTACCCACAGAGGTGTGAAATGGCAAAGAAGGTTGTTAGTTATATCAAGCTGCAGGTTCCTGCTGGCAAGGCTAATCCAAGTCCGCCAGTTGGCCCGGCATTGGGTCAGCATGGCTTGAATATCATGGATTTCTGCAAGGCATTTAATGCCGAGACGCAGGGTATGGAGGCCGGGATGCCTATTCCGGTTGTTATTACCGTCTACAGCGATCGCAGTTTCACCTTTATAAAGAAAACGCCTCCTGCGGCGATCCTGCTTAAGAAAGCGGCAGGCATTAGCAAGGGCAGTGGAGTTCCAAACACCAATAAGGTGGGTAAGGTGACCCGTGCACAGCTTGAGGAAATTGCCACATTGAAGATGGAAGATCTGAACGCGAACGATATGGACGCCGCAGTTCGGATTATCGCTGGCAGTGCCCGCAGTATGGGCCTTGAAGTTGAGGGCCTCTGAGATGGCAAAGTTAAGCAAGAAGGCGAAAATTGCCGCCGAGAAAGTTACCCACGAAGCTCAGCCGATTGAAACGGCCCTGTCTTTGGTAAAAGAGCTCGCGAGCGCAAAGTTTAAAGAATCGGTTGACGTCGCGGTGAATCTTGGCGTCGACCCGAAAAAATCAGACCAGAATGTTCGTGGTTCCACATTGCTGCCGAACGGCACGGGTAAAACCGTGCGGGTTGCGGTATTTGCGCAGGGTGAAAACGCGGAGAAGGCAACGGCTGCTGGTGCTGACATCGTTGGCTTTGAGGATCTGGCAGAGACCATCAAAGGTGGCGTGATGGATTTTGACGTTGTTATTGCAACGCCCGATGCCATGCGCGTAGTTGGTCAACTCGGTAAGATATTGGGCCCGCGAGGCCTTATGCCGAACCCTAAAGTTGGCACCGTAACACCGGACGTCGAAGGCGCTGTGAAAAACGCCAAGTCGGGTCAGGTGAGCTATCGCACCGACAAGGCCGGCATCATCCATTGTTCGATTGGCCAGGCTGATTTTGAAGTAACTGCGTTGCAGGAAAATCTCAAGGCATTGCTGGAAGATCTGCGGAAGGCTAAGCCGTCATCGGCCAAAGGCGTATACCTGAAGAAACTAACTGTTTCTTCAACGATGGGCCCCGGTGTGATCGTAGAGATGTCCACGGTATAACGGATAAAAGAAGGGAAAGGTCAAAACATCTATTCCTTAAAGAATCGAAGATAGGGCTAGTCTCAATCTTCAAAAACAGGAAAAGCTGGAAACAGCATTTCCGGAATGGAATCAGCAACACCACTAGGTGGGGCCGATTCCAAACATCAAAGACCGCAGGTGTAACCGGCTCAACATGCCGGGAGCTTAATGACCCTTCAAAAGGTCGGCCCGCGTAGATGGCGTTACCCGAATCAGGAACTCCTGGTAAAGGTGCCCATCACAGGTGGTTATGCCTTTGGGTGTAACTGTTTAGTGGTATGAAGGCCAGGAGAATTAGTAGATGGCACTCAGACTCGAAGACAAGCAGGCGCTTGTCGCAGAGGTGAACGAAGTCGCAGCGAATGCGCTGTCCGCCATTACCGCAGTGTATAGCGGTATGACGGTTGCGCAGATGACTGACTTTCGGGTGAAGGCCCGGAACGAAGGTGTCTATGTGCGCGTCGTCAAGAACACCCTTGCGAAGCGGGCTATAGACGGTACTGAGTTCGAATGTCTTGCCGATTCGCTTGTTGGCCCGATCATTCTTGCATTTTCCCAGGACGACCCAGGCGCAGCTGCCAGAGTCATCAAGGATTTTGCCAAGGATTGCGAAAGTCTCGTCACCCAGGCAGTAGCCATTGGTGGCGCGGTCTATCCCGCAAGTGATCTGGATCGACTCGCAAAACTGCCGACACTGGATCAGGCTCGGGCGCAATTGCTCGGACTGTTGCAGGCACCGGCTGGCAAATTCGTTCGGACTATCGCCGAGCCCCAAGCCAAATTTGTACGGCTGCTTGCAGCCTATCGGGATCATCAGCAGGCCGCTTAAGCCCGCGTTGGTTCAATCATATTCGGTAACGAAGAAAATATTTCAGGAGTTAACAAATGTCCGTTTCACGTGAAGATATCAAGAAAGCTCTGGGCGAAATGCCTGTGCTGGAGCTGGTCGAGCTCATCAACGAGTTGGAAGACGCCTGGGGCGTATCCGCTGCAGCTCCGGTTGCTGTTGCTGCCGCTGCTGGTGGTGAAGTTGCTGCCGCCGAAGAGAAGGATGAGTTTGACGTCATCCTGACCGGTTTTGGTGACAACAAGGTTGCTGTCATTAAGGCTGTACGTGCCGTCACTGGCTTGGGTCTTAAAGAAGCCAAGGATGCCGTTGAAGGCACACCTACTCCTATCAAGGAGGCCGCAGGCAAGGATGAAGCAGAAGAGCTTAAGAAGCAGCTTGAAGAAGCCGGCGCTTCTGTAGAGCTTAAGTAAGACCGATTGAAGGTCTTTATGAAAAAAGCGTTTAACGACGCGATTGTTTGTTCAGATGGACACGCAAATCGTGTCGGTGGTTTGCAGCCACCGACACGATTTTGCACTGTTTTTGCAGGTTCACATACGCTGCGCATAAATAAGCGCGCGAGGTGCTGATAGATGGCATATTCCTTTACTGAAAAAAAGCGGATTCGTAAGAATTTTGGCAAGCGTTCAAGTGTTCTTGAGCCGCCCTACCTATTGTCGATCCAGCTTGATTCCTATCGTAAATTCTTACAAGTCGACGCGAAGCCGGATGCCCGCAAGGGCCAGGGTATACATGCTGCTTTTAATAGCGTGTTTCCTATAGTCAGCTATTCCGGGACAGCGGCACTGGAGTACGTGAGCTACGAGCTCGGTACGCCCATATTCGACGTTAAAGAATGTCAGGTTCGTGGTTTGACTTACGCGGCTCCGCTGCGGGTTCAGGTGCGACTGGTTATATATGACAAGGATGCGCCGGGCAGCAAGAAGCCCGTAAAGGAAGTCCGTGAGCAGGAGGTCTATCTTGGCGAAATGCCGCTGATGACTGACAACGGTACTTTTGTCGTCAACGGTACTGAGCGCGTTATTGTTTCGCAGTTGCACCGTTCGCCAGGTGTATTTTTCGATCACGATAAAGGCAAGTCACATTCATCGGGCAAGCTGCTGTTCTCGGCTCGAGTCATTCCTTATCGTGGTTCATGGCTCGATTTTGAGTTCGATCCCAAGGATGGCGTCTTCGTCC
>Ga0316194_10002071_pt1 | contig 14009 bp, 10 predicted proteins | sample CroRivsedime1_MG_FD_204936 | JGI IMG/M metagenome (GOLD analysis project Ga0316194, IMG submission 204936) | Coastal sediment microbial communities from Maine, United States - Cross River sediment 1 | ecosystem: Environmental > Aquatic > Marine > Coastal > Sediment | place: USA: Maine...
CGGCGAAATCATCCTTTCGGGAGCGGCCTCCGGTGCGGTTCCCATCGCTGCCGGGGACTCCATACAGCTGAACGTAGATCGTATCGGGCAGGTCGGATGTAGTTTTGTATAGTGCCTTCGATTCCACGGGCAGCTTGTGGCTGGCTTCAATCCTGGCGTCGTTGATCGGTGCCCATATGAAAGGACGCTAGTGGAAAAAAAACTTAAAGTGGCGATTGTCGGTCCCGGAAATATCGGTTCCGACCTGATGTACAAGGTTCTCAGGAGCGAGAAACTCGAGATGGCCATGATGGTCGGCATCATTGCTGAAAGCGAAGGACTGCAAAGGGCGGCTGGCATGGGGATCCCAACGACGGCTGAGGGAATCGGACCCTTGCTGGAAAATTCGGAGGTAAAGCTCGTCTTCGATGCCACCGGGGCCAAGCCCCACACAGCTCACGCCCCGCTTCTGAGGGAGGCCGGTAAGATTGCCGTCGATCTGACGCCGGCTGCACTGGGACCCTATGTTGTACCTGCCGTCAATATGGATATTAACCTCGACAAGGACAACGTCAACCTGGTAACCTGCGGCGGTCAGGCTACCATACCGATTGTGGCCGCCGTCAGCCGCGTCCAGGGGGTCGCCTACGGAGAGATCATCGCCACAATATCAAGCAAAAGTGCGGGACCGGGTACGCGCCAGAATATCGATGAGTTTACCGAAACCACCGCTAAAGGAGTCGAAATGGTCGGCGGGGCCAAGAAAGGCAAGGCCATCATTATCCTCAATCCCGCCGAACCCCCTATAATGATGCGAGATACCATTTACTGCATGCTTGAGGAAGAGGGCGACCCGGATGCCATAGTTGCCAGCGTCGAAAAAATGGTTTCAGTGGTACAGACCTATGTGCCGGGCTATAAGCTCAAAGTGCCGCCGATCATCGACGGTAAGCTGGTGACGGTAATGGTCGAAGTGGAAGGTGCCGGAGATTTTCTGCCCACATACGCCGGCAATCTGGATATTATGACCTCCGCTGCCGTAGGCGTGGCCGAGCGTATCGCGGAGTATATTTTTCACCAATAGGGAGACATCACAAAATGAAAGCGGTAAAAATCATTGATTCCACATTGCGCGACGGCATGCATTCGGTTTCCCATCAGTTCACAATTGAACAGATGGAAAAAATCGCCACGGCGCTGGATGAAGCAGGTGTTTATGCTGTTGAAGTCAGCCACGGCGACGGTTTGGGTGGATCCAGCATCCAATACGGGTTCTCCCTTCATTCAGATGAAGAATACCTAAACGCCGTATCAAAAGTACTTCGCCGTGCGAAGCTGGCCATACTCCTGTTGCCGGGCATTGGAACCCAAAAGGATCTGGCAATAGCCAAAGCAGCCGGCGTTTCAGTGGCCAGAGTTGCCACCCATGTTACCGAGGCTGACATCGCCCAACAGCATATCGAACTGTCGAAAGACCTGGGCATGGAAAGCATCAATTTTCTCATGATGGCCCATATGGCCCCACTTGATGTCATGCTGCAGAATGCCAGGTTGATGGAAAGTTATGGTGCGGATGCGGTTTACGTCGTTGATTCAGCCGGTTTTATGCTCCCGGATGAGGTTGCCGACAGGATTAAGGCCATGAAAGAATCGCTCGGCTGCAAAGTCGGCTTTCACGGCCACAACAACCTGGGCCTGGCAATTGCCAATGTCCTTGCCGCGGTGGACAACGGGGCGGATTTTATCGACAGTTCCCTCTGCTCCATGGGGGCCGGCGGCGGCAATGCTTCGACGGAGGTCGTTGCAGCCGTGCTGGATAGATATGGAGTAACCAGCGGCCTCAATCTTTTCAAGTCGATTGATGCTGCGGAGCTGATTATACCGCTGAAACCGAAGACCGACGAAGATGTCTCTTCCAAATTATTGCTGGGCTACGCCGGTGTGTATTCGAGCTTCATGCTTCACGCCGAACGGGCATCCAAAAGGTTTAACGTGGATGCCAGGGATATTTTGGTTGAGCTCGGCCGCCGAAAGGTTGTCGGGGGCCAGGAAGATATGATTATCGACGTTGCCTACGCGATGAGTCGAAACCATTAGAAGCTGTTTCAAAATTGTCTTTTGGCCCAATTTCTTTGTTGGTGCTTCGTTTAAATTGCTCGAAATACTTTAGTATGCCTGCGGTTTTAAACTTAGCCCCGCCGCGAACTTGAACCAAAATCCTTTTTTTGAAACAGCTTCTAGACCCGGGTAATTATTAGGAGAAATAAAGAATGTTTTTTGAGAGAAAACTGCGATGGATTGGCATAGCAGGCGGCAGTTTTACATGCGGTGCGGTGAGCTGAAATAGTATCAACCATTTCAAGGAGGCTAAAATGGCAGAAAAATTTGACGATCTCAATCAATCAGAAGAAACAGGTACAGTTCGCTGGCTGTATGGGAATTACACCCGCGAGGACCTCATGGAGATGGAGCCCTCCTGTCTGCGGGCCCTGTTCCGCGAGCGGATTCATCACACCATAGAGGTGCCCATCTACCCCCATCTGCAGGGCGATAAACAAGCCACCTCCAAGTTCGGCACCCAGGCCCAACTGTGTTGGGACGTTTGGGTGGAGCGGGGCTTTGGAGTGGATGACCCGGACATGCAATGGGGCAAACAATACCTAGATCTGGCCGAGAAAATCAGGGCCGGTCAGCAGGTGGAGATCAATGAACCGCTGCCGGAGCCGTTCAACGAAGATGAGATGGCTACGGTGAACAAGCTGATCTGGGAACGTCGCTCCATCCGCGACTGGGTGGCCGGCAAAGAGGTGCCCGACCACATGATTGAGAAGATCCTTGAAGCCGGCCGGGCAGCGCCCAACGGCTGCAATCTCAACGTGGTGCGTTTTGTGGTCATCAATGACCCTGCGGAAATGAAGATGGTGTGGAGTGACATCCCTACCCCGGCCGAGCGCTGCACCATCATCGTGATCCTTTACGACAAGCACATCTACGAGACAGTGGGCCACGACCAGCTGGTGCCCCACAACATGCTGCTTGATTGTGCCGCAGCCGGCGACCACATGTGTCTCATGGCCCATGCTTTAGGGCTGGGCGCTGTGTGGTTGACGTGTACTGACAAGACCGCTGCCAGATTCAAGAAAAAATACGGGCTTCCGGATCACATTGAGCAGGCCATGCATCTTGCGGTGGGCTGGCCGGCCATCGCCTCCATCAAGTCGCTGCGCATGCCACTTAAGGAAATGATGCTGTCAAAGGAAAAGTAGCGGTTTCAGGTTTCATCTGGAGGCGTGATTATTGGCAACTGACCAACGCCGAAACTATTTAACAGGAAGGGAGAAGACATGTCCAAAAAACATTTTAAATTACTAGGTATGGTAGGGGCTTGTTTGTTGTGTCTGGCCATGGGTAGCCAGGCGTTCGCCGGCGATAACGACCCCCAGGATCTTAACTTGGCAACTTTCAAGACCGGCAGCGGCTGGTACATCATGGCACAGACCATGAGCAAGATCATGGTCAGCGTTTTGCCCAAGGACTCCAGGGTTGACGTGCTGCCCTACAGCGGCGGGGTGGGCAACCCCATGTTGCTGCACAAGGGCAAGGCCAAAATGGCCTTGGGCTTTCCGGTGGAGACCGGTCAGGCCATCAAGGGCCAGCCTCCTTACGAGGAGAAGATGCCGGGGATCAGGATGCTCGTGGGCAACCTGGACACCTACTGGTATCTGTTTTCGGTGCGCGAGGCGGTTGCGATCAAGAGTTTTGCCGAGCTGAAGGCCAAGAAGTTCCCCCTGCGCCTGGCGACGTTGCCCAAGGGCAGCAGCGGCGAGTGGCATACCAGGACGGTTCTCGGCGCCAACGGCGTGACCTATGACGACATCAAGTCTTGGGGCGGAAAGGTGACCCACGTCTCTTTTGGGACCGCGGTCGAGATGATGAAGGACGGCCAGGCGGACGCTTTCGCCCACGTGTCCACCCCGGGGCACCCCGCTTGGACCCGCCTGACGACCACGGCCAAAATTCGTTTTTTACCCATTGATAGTCAAGTAGGCGAAACCCTGATCAAGCAGTACGGCTTCCGCATGAGCAGCCTACCCAAGGGGGCCTTCAGCGGCGTAGATGCGCCGGTGCCGGTTTTGGGCTTTGCCACCTGTCTTATCGCTACGGATAAAATGTCCAACGACACTGCCTACAAAATCACCAAGGCCATCTGCTCCAACCGGGAGGAATTGATAGCCACCTACAAGGGGGCCAAGGTCTTTGACCCCAAAATGGCGGCCAACGTTGCCCTGCCTTTGCATCCTGGGGCCAAAAAGTACTACCAGGAAGCCGGTTATTTGAAGTAGTTCAACATTTAGTTAAAACAGCACCTCGGGAGCTAGGCCCCGAGGTGCTGAATAGATTATACAGGTGCCGAAGATATGGCCAATAGCAAAAGACATCTAATTACGATTATAGCAATCAGCTGGTCTCTTGTGCAATTATACACTGCCATAAGTTTTGATCTGGATATCCTTCAACTTGAAGTTATACATATATCTTCTGCTCTGATGTTGACGTTTCTTTTAAAAAAAGGGCCAGCCATTATCAATAAATGGGATTTGGGCGACTATTTTCTGACGCTGCTATCATTTGCCGTAGGGCTTTATTTTTTCATGAGCTACGCTAGAATCGTAGAACGGATAAGATTTGTTTCCGACGTATTGCCAACAGACGTTATCGCCTGCATAATTCTCATTGCCCTGATCCTTGAGGCAGGGCGTAGGCTCATGGGATGGGGGTTGTCTATTTTGGGGCTGCTGGCGATCCTGTATTGCTTTTTCGGATATCTGCTGCCCGGTGCCCTGGGCCACGCTTCCGTAACTCGAGATAGTTTCACCGAATTCATGGTCCTGACCCAGGAAGGGGTGTTCGGCATTCCAATGAGGGTCTCCACTATCTATGTGTTCCTCTTCGTGTTGCTCGGGGCCTTTTTGAAACATGGCCGTTTGGGCGAATTCTACAACGATTTGGCGGTATCCGTCGCCGGTGGGTTGAGGGGCGGGCCGGGCAAGGTAGCAGTGATCAGCAGCAGCCTGCTTGGGACCATTAGCGGCAGTGCGGTGGCCAATGTTGCCACATCAGGGGCCTTCACTATCCCCATGATGAAGCGGGCGGGGTACACGTCCACTTCGGCCGCGGCCATTGAGGCGCTTGCTTCCACTGGAAGTCAGATCGTTCCCCCCATCATGGGCGCCGCCGCCTTCATAATGGCGGAACTAACCCAGATTCCCTATTGGTCAATTGCGCTGATAGCAATCATACCTTCTGTTTTGTACTACATCGTTGTCTATTCGGTGGTGCACTTCGAGGCCGTCAAGCTCAATTTGGGGGTCGCGACTGAAGAAAGAAAGCCTCTGCTGTCACTTATCATCGCCAAGGGTTACATGTTCATCCCCATTATCGTTATCATCTACTATCTGGCTACCGGCCACTCCATTACCCTCTCGGCCACAATGGCCATTTTGAGCGCCTTTGTGGTCTCGGCCATTCCACTGATCGCCACCGGCAAATGGAAAGGCCTCATCATTTTCGCAAGGGCCTTGGAGGACGGGGCCAAAAGCTGCGTGGTCGTAGCCGTGCCCTGCGCCATCGCCGGCATCATCGTGGGCACGCTTACCCTGACCTCCCTGGGGCTGAAGTTCAGCGACATCATTCTGACTTTCGCCGGCAACAATGTGCTGATACTGCTGGTGATAACCTCCTTGATCTGCCTGGTGCTGGGTATGGGCATGCCCACCAGCGCCGCCTACATTACAGTGGCCATCCTGGCCATTCCAGCCCTTATAAAGGGAGGGGTTCCCACCGTCACCGCCCACTTTTTCGGGTTCTTTTTCGCCAACCTTTCCATGATCACCCCTCCTGTTGCTCTGGCCGGTTATGCCGGTGCCGGCATAGCCGGGGCCAACGCCTCCAAAGTGGGGATGAGGGCCTGTGGCATGGGATTGACGCTTTACGCTATTCCATTTTTGCTCACCACCTATCCCGCCCTGATGCTCGAGGGACACTGGGCTGAAATCGGATTTACAGTCATCAAGGCGGGGGTCATTGCGGTGTCCTTGTCCGCCAGTTTTATGGGGATGTTTGGTCACCGCCTGAATTTTTATCAACGGGTGTTGTTCTTTGCGGCTGCTGTCGTGATGTGGGCAAGCCTGAACTCGATTATTGTCAATCTGATCGGGGTTGCGGTACTGGCGGCGGCCCTGTGGGCCGCATACAAATTCCGTCTGCCGGAAGCTCTCGAAGCCCAGCCGGAACTGAAAACATAAGATCGTTTATACATCCCATACCAACGACCTAAGCAAAAAAAATAGGAGGAATACATGGCTAAGGATTTAAGGACGTACCTTGAATATCTCGAAAAGGAAAAACCAGAGACGGTCCTGCGGGTAAAAAAGCCCATGAAGGTTGCCTTCGAAATATCGGCCCTGCAGCGGAAACTCGACGCGCTTAAAAAATACCCCGTAATGATCATTGAACGGCCCATCCTGGACAATGGCGAGGAAAGCGCTTTTCCCGTGGTTACCAATCTCACCGCCAGCCGGGAGTTGTGTGCGGAGGCCATGGGCCTGGACCACCGCCGGATTGCCATGGATTACAGCGCGCGAGTGGCGAATCGCATAGACCCGGTCACGGTGAGCAAAGAAGATGCTCCGGTAAAACAGGTGATCGAGCATGGCGCAGAGGTGAACCTTTTAAAATTTCCCATCCTCACCCACAACTACATGGATCCCGGACCCTACATCGGCACCGGCTTTGTTTGCAACTACGATCCCGAAAGCCGTATAGACAACTGCAGTTTGCAGCGGATATGGGTCAAGAGCCCCCGCCGCACCGGTTACTGGCCGGCGGTGACCTCCCACAGCATGCTAAACATCCGGAAGTGGTGGGGCAAGGGTGAGGATATGCCCGTGGCTATCTGGATCGGCCATCACCCGGCCGGCATATCCGGCGCCCAGAGCAGGCTTGCTTATCCTGACAGCCACTACCCGGCCATGGGTGGTGCCATGGATGAGCCCGTCAAGCTGGTTGCGTCCGAGACCTTTGGGGAAGATATTATGGTGCCGGCGGATGCGGAGATCGTGATCGAAGGCCGGGTGCCCAAGAATGTTTTCGAGGCTGAGGGACCCTTTGGTGAGTACCCCGGATACATTGGACCCCAACGGCCCAGTCCGGTGATCGAGGTGGAATGCGTCAGCTACCGCCAGGATGCCATCTACCACGGCATCGGGGTTGGGCTGGCAGATCACCTTGTCATGCTGGGAAACTTCCCCCTGGAAGCTCGCATTTACGGCATCGTCAAGAGCGTAATCCCTGAGCTCATGAATGTTTTCGTCCCCATCTCAGGCCGGCGCAACCACGCCTATCTCCAGGTGAAAAAGACCCGGCCGGGTATTGGCAAAGACGCTATTATGGCTGCCCTGCCTTGTGACTCCCGGTTGAAGCATATTTTTGTGGTCGACGAGGATATGGACCTTTTCAATGAGAACGATATAATGTGGTCCGTGGCCTATCGCAGCCAGTGGGATCGCGACATTGTCACCGTGAAGGGCTCGGCGGTTTTTCCGCTGGACCCGAGCGTGCCCTCGCCCGGCAACATCGGTACCAGGGGCGGTATCGACGCGACCGCGCCGCCGCCAATTGATCTGGGGCTGCCGCGTTTTTACCAGATGATCAACAAGACCCCTGATGATGTCGCCGAAGCCATAAAAATAGAGGATTTTGTGGACGAAGACCTGCTAAAAAACTACCCGACGTCCTCCTAGTTGGGTGCCAAAAGGAGAGCTGTTATGGAAAATATTGAAAAGGTCGGCAATCCTAAAGATGTTTGGGTGACCTGCCCGAGTTGTAAAGAGCTTTACTATATAGATCGTTCCTTTTATGAGCCTCAGTTCAATCACCTGAAGCTTCACTGTCCCTTTTGCCATTTAGATTTTCCCAAAGAGGAATCTCCTAGAATCTGGGGCCTTTAGAACAAATCCGGCGAGGTGCTCAGAAGCTGCGGCTATCCCGAGCTGGAGCAGATCAGGGCCCTCAAGGAGCGCAATGAACTTATTGCGAAACCCTAGAAGGGTTATAGCGGTTGTCAAAAAAACGTTCCGTTATTCGAACGTTTTTTTGCTACAACCACTTATACCAGCCTTCCGTCTTTCGGAACTTATTTTTGAAAAGCGTTATAACCAGCTTTACAAGCTATCTTGGAGGGACCAATATGGCTGCGCCTCTTGAGCAAATGCAGCAGGACATGGCCGCTGAGGACATCGATGCGGCGTTTCTACTTAAGCCGCACAACGTTTTTTATTTTGGGGGATACGCCTCCGTCTGCTCCGGGGTGGTTCTTTTCCCGGATCAGGAGCCGGTGTATTGCACCTTGTGGCTGGACCTGCCCGAGGCCAAACAGGCTTGCACCATTTCAACAATAACCACCTACGTCTATCCCAAGGAGTCGCTCACCGGGCGCATGATCCAGATAGCAGCCAAGAAAAAAACGGGTATCCGCCGTATTGGAGTGGAAAAAGACTTCATGCAGATCCGGCATCTTGAGCTGCTGCAAAGCCACTTTCCCCAGGCCGAATTCGTACACGTCAGCCCCATGGTGGACCGTTTGCGGGCCATCAAAAGCGACGAGGAGGTGGCCAAGATGCGCCGTGCGGCGGCCATCGCCGACCAGGCCATTGCTGCGGCCCTGGCCGCAGTGCGCCCCGGAGTCAGTGAACTGGAGGTGGCGGCCGAGGCCGAGTACGTTATGAGCAAGGCCGGCTCCCTGCGACCCGCTTTCAGTACCTTCGTGGCCTCCGGTGAGCGAACCCTGCTGGCCCATCCCATCGCCTCGCCCAAGCTGATAGCGCCCGGCGAACCGGTGGTGATCGATCTTGGGGCCATCTGGGAGGGTTACTCCTCCGACATCTGCCGCACCACCTTTGCCGGCGAACCCAGTCGGGCCCAGGCGGACTACCTGCGCCTGGTGGTCAAGGCCCAGGGGGCCTGCGCCGCGGCGGTCAAGGCCGGCGCCCTGGCCGGTGAGCCCTGGGAAGCCGCCCACCAGATTTTCAGCGACTACGGCGTGGGCCGCTACCTGCCCGACGACATCGGCTACGGTGTGGGGCTGAGGCAGTCGGAGTTTTACCCGATTCTGGAAAAGGGCAGTACAACGGTGCTCAAACAAAACATGGTGGTGGCGCTGATGCAAACCACCGCCTTTTCCAAGGAGATCGGCGGCCTCAGGGTGGAGGACACTTTTCTGGTGACCAAGCAGGGCTCGGAGCGGCTTACCAGCCACCAGCAGGAGTTGTATCAATGAGCCCACGGCCCTTTGGCAAGCGGCCGAGGTCAAGGGTGTCGGCGCTCTCCGTCCGCTATTCCTTGCTTATACGGTCTGCGGCAGGCGCCTGAAGAACAAGGCATCGCCGCAGCCGCCATGATTCACCCCCGTTGGAAGAATTTCGTCCGATGAGCCCGTGCTCAAAAGGAACCCAATTTATTGAGACGAAACATCACACCGTTTCGCGGTTACTATCGCAGAGTCCTGATCGGCTCAGCCCTGGGCGTCAAGATGGTAATCAGCATTTATCAATATTCCTGGTTTATTTTTGCCTTCAGGCTAAATCTTGAGCAGGGCTGGTCCCCGGCGCAACTGGGCCTGATTTATACAGTTTTGCTGTTCGCTGTCACCCTGGTTCAGCCCTTCTCCGGAATGATCGCCGACGCCCATGGCCCTCGAAAAATTTCCCTACTCTCGGCATGTCTAGTAGGGGGCGGCATATTGCTGGGCTCCTATGTCTCTTCCCCGCTGGTGTTTTGCCTTTGTTACGGCCTGGGCGGGCTTGGGGTTGGGGCCTTAAACGGCATTTCAACCGCAGCAGCACTGAAATGGTTTCCAGACAAAAGAGGCTTATCGATCGGCCTGGTTGAGTTCGGCTTCGGGGGCGGGACCATGTTTTTCAACTATTTTCTCCAATCAGCCCTGGACATGTACGGGTGGCGGGACACCTTTTTCTATATGGCCTTTTTCATGTGGGCGGTGTTGGTTCCCTTGACCCTGATTTACACCTATCCTCCGGCGGATTGGGAACAGAAGTTCGGTCAGGCGGGCAGGCCAATAAAGCGGAACGCTGCCGATTTTCGGCCGATCCAAATGGTAGCCACCAACCAGTGGCTGATCATCTACCTGGGATTTATCCTGATCGTCTCGGTTGTCCTGATGTTCGCCTCTCACTTGAAGATGATCGCCCAGGAGTTCCACATCTCCGGCCCCCTGTTCAGTCTCGTCCTGGTGGCTTTCCCCATAGGAAACGGGTTGAGCCGTATTGTGGCAGGGTTGGTCTCCGACGTCCTCGGCCGGGAGAGGACCATGGCCCTGTTTTTCAGCCTGCTTGGCTGCTGCATGCTGGCGCTGGGCCTGTTCGGCGCCACACCCTGGCCCTGGCTGTTCCTGGTGTTTGTTTTCCTGGCCGGGCTCTTAGGAGGGGCCCCTTTCGTGCTCTACGCCGTCACGCTGGGGGATTACTTCGGTAGCAGGCACTTCACCGCCAACTGGGGCCTGACCGTAACCGGCAAGGCTTGGGCGGGCCTGATCGCTGGCTGGTTCAGCGGATTTTTAGTGACCCAATTCGGAACCTATAATGCCCCCTTGCTGACTTTGGCGGCTTGCTGCTTTGGTGCCGCCCTGGTGTCCAACCCCTGGTCGTTGCGGCCGCCGGGTGGCCCAATCCGGAGGGAACCACTGCCCTCAAGCCAGAAAGACGAAAAATGAAGATAGGCTTCGCAAACTCACTGTATCCCATATAAAACAGTCGTTGAGCGTAATTGTTGGTATGTATCAACAGAGCCTGATGCATGGAGATTGGCCCCTGAAGAAGCCTGCAGGCTGCTGCCATCAGTCCATCGGCGGACGGCGCCGATCAATAAGTTCTATACCGGCCGCAGGGCGGTCTCCTTTCAGTATACGCCATTTGTTCAAGATGTCCTTTTTTTTGCTGGTTGACCAGGTCTTTTTAAACGAATCCTTGATCCTGTCTAATGATTCCTTGTCCAGGGCCCAGGTTGTCATCACATTATAATATGTTTTCTCTATGATCCCCAGTTCTACGATGGCCAGGCGATCACCATATTTTAGGTGAAGGGAGTCATACATCCGGCGGTGCAGATTCTGCCCGATTGTACTTTGATCCTGAATCGCGCCTAACAAACTGTTCCATTTTTTCTGTAAAATCCGGAAAATAGGCATAGGCATTTTCCCGGCATCGACAATGATTAACAGCACTCCGCGCTCGTGCAACGCTTTATAGTTGTTCATCAATAAATGATACATGGACCACATGCCGGAATTGCTCAGGGCCCCGCCATCCGTCAGACTGATTTCAATTATTTTTGGGGGCGCATCTATTTTTTTTTGTTCTATTTCTGTTATTTGCGGACTGAAAATGTTATCTTTTTCAGTCTCAACATTTACCAGCGGAAAACCGAATGGAAAGTTGGCTGACGCCCTGACCGCTTCTGCCAGCAGCGGGTTGTGCGTTGCTAAGAAATCTTCCAACCCATAGATGGCGTCCCGGTAAAAAACCCAGGTCGGTTCTTCGTCATCAGGGTCTTTGATTTCTTCAATATCCCAATTCTTTATCTCCAGGTAGTAATTTTTGCTTTCGATTTTATTGCCGCTTCTTCTAATCGCCGCATGGTCATGAAGTCGGTTTTGGACATATAATCGCTTGTCCAGCGGACTGATTACCACATCATGGCCTTCCAGGCTGGCGGTGTTGAAAAGAGGCATCGGGAACGGCGGTTTACTACCTTTAGCGGCTTGCCATTCCTTTATCAGATTACCGATGCGGTAGTTGCCAAGGTTAACTTTATTTTCCCGCCATTCTTTCTCAATCGCGGTTCCGCGGGTCAGCCCCTTTTTGACCAATCCCCCGAGAGTCGGCCACAGAAAATCTCCTTCAAGGGCCGTAACCATATCTTCCCAGACCTTTTTTTGTGCCTCCGCATCGGACGTCTTGTCCGCATCTTTGAACAAAACAAGCTTTCGGGCTATATAGGCGGCATTGGCCAAGCTGCCACCGGAGACGCTGCTGATTGCCTGCAAATTGTCAGCCACTTCGGCTATCTCTTTATCTGCATTCAAAGCCTGTAAGGTCAGGCCGGTGAAAACAGCTGCTCGCGAGCCGCCGCCGGATGCAATCATAACCACCACCGGGGGGCCGGTTGGCTGTTTTTCATCCTCCGCATTGGGCAGCGGCCACTCCTTTTGCTGGACACGCTCAGGGATTGGGACCTGTACACCTATGTCCCTCCATTTTTCAGCATTATAGGTAGCTCGGCCGGATATGGTCGCCAGGCTGGCCAGGACAAACAAAATTACAAATACAAGATCAACATACCAGTTTTGCCCCTTCTTCATTTTTCTGAAGAGCAGAAATAAGAAAGCGGCCGCAATGACCAGAAAGAGGATGATAAAAACCACATGATCGGCACCGCCCAGAAAAAGGACAAGGCACACGAGGGCGAGAACAATCGCCAGAAACCGTATCGACAGCTTGGATGTAAAGTCCCATAAATCCAGCAGGTAAGCAACGGAAAGGAGACTGAAACCCATGAGCATAAAGGCATAAACGGTTTTCATTGAACTGTTGACGTGGGTGGACAATATTGCCAACCAAAGGATCCACCATACCGAATAAATTAACAATCTTTGGACATTTCTCCAAAGAATTCTGCGAGCCATGGGGGTACCCGGCGACCATCTATGAACCGTACGTCCGGGCTCAATTGCGAGCCACCAAAAACTTCTAAGGGGGTGGCCGCCGATGTCCCAGAAAGCAATTTGTTTTGGTTCTCTGGAAAATCGCCAATGGATGTAACTTCGATTTAGAATCGCCGGCAAAGATACAAGAATGATCGGCCAGACCACACCCCAGCCCTCGTTTCTGAGCAGACCGTTAATGGCTTCGACAAACAACAGCGCAAAACCAACGAGCAAGGCTGCCCATAGAAAGGTAATTTTTTTGTGCAGGTAAGATAGAAAATTCGGAAAACCGACGTGGTAAATGCGTCCCAAGAGGGTTTCAGGCCCAGAGTCTATTAGGAAAGAATGGAGTTTGGCACGGAAGGTGGATACTTTTCCAAACTTGTGGTTCTTGTCCTCTGAAAGATAATCCCCCATATTTTCCCATTGTTCACATAGGTTTACCGCTTTTCTAATCTGTTTTGTCTCTTCGTCCTCGCCTTCCTTTGCCGCCTCATCAACCGGCTTGAGCTCCGCGGCTTTCTTCTTCCAGGCCTCTGGAATATGAACGCCTTTTATGAGCCCTTTTACCTGGTGCATGGCGAAAGGAGAATAGTCTTTAATTGCCGTGGTGGTTTTGGGCAAGTCGGCTTCATACAGCATGCCTAGAAAGAACAAAGATTTGTTGCATGCCTCACGGGCTTCGCGAACAAAGATATCTTGGCGTGCGAGGAACAGTTCATTGGTTTCTATCATTGTTACCCCTCCATACAAATCGGGTTATGAGTAAGATCGAGAACGGTGTGGCAACGGTAGCGCTGATGACGAAGAAGAAAGAACGATCAATAGGATGAAGTGTGTGGTCGGTCAGAAATACGGTTGATAAATAGCTTGGTGGTCATCTGTTGTCACAATGCAGAATCCTTGTCAAGGCAAAAATTGATTGTAAAAACAGTTTAATTGTATTTATATCGGTTACTTTGACAATAAAATTAACGAATTTTATCAAAGGAAAATCTGAATGGAAAAAGTCGTCATTGCGCGGCCCGGCGGTTACCGCAGGCTTCAAATAAAGAAATTTTCCAGACCGACGCCCCAGGACCATGAAGTGCTGGTTGAGGTCTCGGCTGCCGGGGTAAACTTTGCCGATGTTTTTATTCGGCTGGGGCTTTATAAATCCGCCAGGGAGTTTGTTGGCTGGCCCATTACACCCGGTTTTGAGTTCTCAGGCCGGGTTTTGGAATGCGGTGGCGGGGTGACCGACCTGGCT
>Ga0316194_10002072_pt1 | contig 14006 bp, 12 predicted proteins | sample CroRivsedime1_MG_FD_204936 | JGI IMG/M metagenome (GOLD analysis project Ga0316194, IMG submission 204936) | Coastal sediment microbial communities from Maine, United States - Cross River sediment 1 | ecosystem: Environmental > Aquatic > Marine > Coastal > Sediment | place: USA: Maine...
ACCCGGTAGCTAGCTGCCTGGAGCACGGCCAGTGCGGCGCGAGCGTTTTCAGGATCAAAGTAACGGTCGAAAGTGTCGACCAGTAACACCACTTCCTCAGCATTCCCATGCGTCGTACCAGTCGCATGACGCTGCTCGTCAAAGTAATCCGGGCGCCAACGCGGCAGGCTGCGGTTTGCGCTCAGGCCGAGGAGTTTTTCGCTTAGCCAGGCCAGGCCGGGAATGACATCGCGTAAGTTAAGGATATAACTCAATCGCGCTGCAACGGGTGCGTAACGCGGTAAATAGGCAATCAAGCGGTCCTTCAGCGGCAGGCGGTGATGCTTGCGGTAATGATACAGAAATTCAACTTTCATCTTCGCCATGTCGACCCCGGTGGGGCACTCGCGCTTACAGCCTTTACAACCGATACACAGGTCCATGGTGTCATACATCGCCGTGGAAACCAGCGCATCAGCGCCCAGCTGGCCACTGATTGCCAGGCGCAGGGTATTCGCTCGACCGCGGGTCAGATGCTGTTCATCCCGGGTGACGCGATAGGACGGGCACATTACGCCCACATCTGCCTTGCGACAGGCGCCGTTGTTGTTGCACATCTCGACGGCCGCGCCAAACCCACCCCATGCCGACCAGTCCAGCGCAGTTTGCAGAGGTGCTACCGCGTAATCCGGGCCATATCGAAACAGCGTACGATCATCCATTGCTGGTGCCTGTACGATCTTGCCCGGGTTGAATAAACCTGCGGGATCGAAACTGTGTTTAACTTCTTCGAAGGCGCGCAGCATTCGTGTACCGAACATACGCTCATGGAACTCTGAACGGGCCAGGCCATCACCATGTTCGCCGGAATGGGAACCCTTGTACTCCTGCACAATATCGAGCGTCTCCTCCATAATAGCTCGCATTTTTAGCGCCCCGCCCGGATCCTTCATATTCAGGATTGGGCGTACATGCAGGCAACCCACCGAGGCATGCGCATACCAGGTGCCGGTAGTGCCGTATTTTTCAAACACTCGCGTCAACCGGTCGGTGTACTCGGCCAGATCTTCGAGCTGTACCGCACAATCTTCTATGAAAGACACCGGTTTGCCATCACCTTTCATCGACATCATGATATTGAGTCCTGCCTTGCGTACATCCCATACCGCAGCCTGGAACCCGGCATCGAGTGCCTCGACTACTGCATCGGGAAAGCCGAGATCAGCCATCAATTCATCCAGCTGCCTGAGCTTATCCAGTTGCTCGTTGCGATCGTCACCGGCAAACTCGACCAGCAGTAATGCATCCGGCTCACCCTGAACGAAGCGATCGACCGTAGCGCGGAACATTGGAATTTCGCGCGATAAATCAATCATGGTGCGATCGACCAGTTCGACCGCACTCGGGTCGAGTTTGACTATATGCTGGGCCGAGTCCATCGCCTGGTGAAAATTTGGGAAATGACACACCCCCAAAACTTTGTGCGCAGGAATCGGCTGCAATTCCAGTTGCAGTCGGATGAAAAATGCCAGTGTACCTTCCGAGCCAACCAGTAAACGCGCAAAGTTCGCATCGTCGGCATGGGTGACTTCATTGATGTTGTAACCACCGACGCGCCGCAACAACTGCGGAAACCGTAGTGCAATCTCTGCCGCTTCGCGCTGACCCAGTGCGGTCAGTTTTTGTACCAGCCCGGCACAGGAAGCATCCCCAGTGGTGTGCTCCAGGTCGGCGAAATGGGCGCTACTGCTATCTGCCAGAATGGCATCGATTGCCTGAACATTGTGCACCATATTGCCATATCGGATAGAGCGCGCACCACAACTGTTGTTACCAGCCATACCCCCGAGAGTCGCCCTGTTCCCGGTAGAGACGTCGACCGGATAAAAAAGTCCGTGCGGCTTCAGGTAGCTATTGAGCCGATCCAGCACCATACCCGGCGCGACACAAATGCTGCGCGTCCCGGGATCAAAATCGATTACCTGGTGCAGATACTTGCTGGTATCAATAACCAGCGCCGCCCCCACAGTCTGTCCGATTTGCGAGGTGCCACCACCACGCGGCAGGACTGGAATCCCGTCGTCAGCAGCTATTTGAATAGCACGTACGATGTCCTGCTCATTGCGCGGTATTACGACGCCAATCGGTTCGATCTGGTAAATAGAGGCATCGGTACTGTAACGACCACGACTGAAGGCATCAAAAATCACTTCGCCTTCCAGTTCATCACGTAGCCTGGCAGCCAGCGCACTATCGCCAATGCTGACTGTTGGGGAGGTAGAATTGTTTGCAAACCTAGTGTTAGTAGACAACGGAAAACCTTTTAAGAAGCCCTGAATAGTCGGGCTTGCGCTACACGGTTGGGTAAGGCAGGATTGTCGCCCAAAGCAAAAAATATAACAAACAACTTAATTTACTCTAGCTGCGTGATAAAACCCCAGGAGAGCTATCGATGTCGACATCCACAGGGCGCCATTTTCTTCAAATTCCCGGGCCGACCAATGTGCCCGACCGGGTACTGCGGGCGATGGATATGCCGACAACAGATCACCGTGGACCGGAATTTGCGCAACTAACGCTTGAAATTCTACATGGCTTAAAACAGGTTTTTAAGACCTCGGCCAACGTGGTCATATATCCCGCCTCGGGCACTGGGGCATGGGAAGCGGCACTGGTCAACACCCTGTCCCCGGGCGACAGGGTATTGATGTTCGAAACAGGACATTTCGCCACCCTCTGGCGAGGCATCGCCAGCGATCTTGGCCTGGATGTCGAATTCGTGGCCGGCGACTGGCGCCATGGTGTCGACCCCGGTGAAGTTGAAGCCAGGTTAACCGCCGACAAAAACCATCAAATCAAGGCGTTGATGGTGGTTCACAACGAAACCTCCACCGGCGTTACCAGTCGTATCGCAGAAGTCAGAAAGTCCATCGACAGCGCTGCCCACCCCGCCCTGTTCATGGTGGACGTAATCTCCTCGCTGGGCTCGATCGACTATCGTCACGATGAATGGGGTGTCGATGTCACTGTCGCCGGTTCGCAGAAAGGGCTGATGCTACCGCCCGGACTCAGTTTCAATGCGATCAGCGCCAAAGCACTGCAAGCTGCGAAAACAGCAACCCTGCCAGCCGCCTACTGGCGCTGGCAGCCGATGATAGACGCCATCAAAACCGGTTACTTTCCCTACACCCCGGCTACCAACCTGCTTTACGCGCTGCGCGAAGCATTGCAGATGCTGCACGAAGAAGGACTGGACAACGTTTTTGCCAGGCACCACCGTCATGGCGAAGCAACGCGGCGCGCGGTACGTGCGTGGGGCCTGGAAATCCTCTGCCTGAATCCTGATGAATACAGCGCCGCCCTGACAGCGATTCTGGTCCCCGATGGTCACGATGCCGATCACCTGCGCAAGGTAATCCTCGAACGTTTCAACATGTCTCTGGGTACAGGTCTGGCCAAAGTGCAAGGGCGGGTGTTCCGCATAGGTCATCTTGGAGATTTTAATGATCTGATGCTGGCCGGCACCCTGTCTGGCGTGGAAATGGGGCTGACTGCTGCCGGAATACCCTTTACCAGGGGTGGCATCAACGCCGCGCTCGATTACCTGGCCAGCGAATAAGGTGACGCGGTCGAGGTAATTTCTCGTACAGCGAGGCGCGGAGCAGATTGGTGTCCCGGAATGGACAGTATGCATGATCGAAAGGATGATTTTCCCGGCCGCTGCCATGGGATTGGATTCAAATCCAGCCCGATGCCGTTGGTACCTTAAACCAATAATCGCGGGGTCATTGCAGACAGGCGATAATTCTTCCTATACCCTGACCGGGATGCGGAATGACCTGCATGAGTGAACTACAATCGGGAGAGCCAAATGGCAGTCTATAGAATTACGCGTTTTGCAGCATCTGATATGGATAAGGTAGGGGAACTTACGGAAAATATGCGCGATGTATTGGAAGGTACCGGTGCCGATTTCATTGATCTGGTCTCATATGGCAATGGCAAAGGTGTAGTCATTGCTAAATATCCAGATCAGGCAACAATGGATGCTGCCTCTGAGACAGCCAGGAAAGCATTTGGTGACATGATTGAAGCGGGGGCAATCGATGGGGACTCAGTACATCCACATACTGGCGAGGTGTTTAATTCTTTCTAAGGCCAGGTGAGCAAAACTATCTTCCAGGCGCGCCGGTTCCCGAGATAAAGAATGTCGCAGCTCCATTTTTAACAGCCTCGACATCACTGACTGCGTATCAAGGGGCAATACTTCGATACGGGATTTGTTTGCTGGTGACACGATTTCAATAGCTGGCAAACAGGTAAATGAGAGCGGCTGTCAAGATTGCGACAAGCAGGGTCTGAATCCCGCTACGTAGCCACGATACCCCCGCGATGCTGCCAAGAAAAACACCGAGCAGGAATATCAGCAGCAGCGCGATCGCTACCGCCGCATAAAGTGGTGATACCGGTAATGCAAAACCGGCATTGGCTGCCATCAGTGGTATCAGGATCAGGAGAGATATGGCTAGCGGTGCAAAACCGTTGACCAGCGCTATCAGTAGTGGCACTCCCCGCGCGGCCTCGCCATGAGCACTGTCACGCAGGTCGGTGATCATCGCATCTTCGAGTTTTGCAAGCGCGCGTTTCCGCTCCGCGACCTCACTGACGTAGGCGCTACTGACGCCGCTCACACCGAGCGCAATGGCCGCGCCCAGGCAAACGTTGATGATCACCGATAAGCTGGTTGTGCCACTGACCAGAAAGCCTATGATGAGCCCCAGCATGGTCAGCGCGCCGTCGAATCCATTAACCACAAAATAGCGTCGCATGATGTCGTGGGTGCGCGTGATGCGCAGCAGAAACCGGGTCTGATCCAGCAGGTTCATAAACCTAACCAGCTTGCGGCTCGCCTTGAACCTCAACCTCGTCGATACTGTGCAGTGAACCGCCCAGATCACTGATACCAGACTGTACCGCGTCGAAATCGATGGCATCCCCTTCGACGACGACCTGCAGTGTTTCGGTTTTTTCGTCAACCTCTAGTACCGTGGTACAGACTCGATAATCACCACCCGCTTTGGCAATAGCTTGTGAAAATTCAAGCGCGTTCGGTTGGTGGGGTTTGAGCACATCAAGCACAAGCCGCTTAACAAGAACCATATATTACCCCCGCTGTTCGTCAACATTAACCGAGGCAAGTATACACTCAATCAGGCTTGTTGCTGGCGGCCTGTGAGATTACTGTTAAACAAATAAGGAATAAAATCTGCGGCATAATCTGATGATTATAAGCGACCGATATCGGCCAAAATACGAAGTTCCTGGTCCGCGACTGGGCGTCCGTTATCGAGAAAAAACCCTCACAGAGGAATTATAAGCTGCTGAGATCGACTCAACTAAGACATACGACTTTAACCTGGAAATAAATACGTCCATATTCTCCAATTTCCGATAGAAAGATTGATCTATGTCGGTAACGGTTTACCGTCATAGGTATATTCTGGTTTATATCATTAGAATAAAGGAGGATTTAAAATGTCCATATGTGTAGTTGTTGCAGATAGTAGTAAAGCACGAATCCTGTTGGCAGAGAATGGTCACGGCGCTTTAACCGATGACAGAGATTTCGTTCATTCCGAAAGCCGCCTTAGAGAGCAGGATCTGGTTAGCGATGGAACGGGCAACGAAATTGATTCAGGAGGCTACGGTAAACATTCAATGGGGCATGAACATGCAGCCCATCAGAAGCATGCAGAAACCTTTGCTTTTGAGTTGTGCGGCGAAATTGAAAAGCTCCGGCGAAACAGTGATCTGCACAAAATATATCTGGTCGCATCTCCAAAATTTCTTGGCTTGTTGCGCTCCAGTATAAGCAAACAATGTGCCGAGCTACTAGTTGGCGAGATAAACAAGGATCTGGTTGAGCATAGTATCGAGGACATCCGTTCTCATTTACCAAAACATCTGTAAATAAAAGCTGATGGTCAGTTCCCGGCCGTTCCCTGCCCCTTGAACCTGGTATTCGAGAGTCTACTTGCGGATGACTGAATGGCTGAAACACTAATTAAGCCTTAATGAACTGCACTCGATGGGTATTGGCTTATTATTGTTTAAAGAAGATAAGTTATTTGAAATGCGATGGCTTATGCGCAAAATGACCCAGAACAGCTAGTTTGCTCCCGGATGCCGTGTTAACTCTCAAGATCCTGTTTTTATTGTTTTTGGCCAACGGTACTCCAGTTATTGTCAAAAAAATCCTTGGTTCCAGACTGGCTTACTCACTGGACGGTGGCAAAATATTTTTTGACGGGAGAGCTTTGTTTGGGAACTCGAAAACTATTCGCGGAATTATTTCTTCTGTATTAGTAACCTCTGGTGGGGCTGTATTAATCGGCTACTCGATACAGACTGGTGCCTTGTTTTCGCTTGCATCACTATCCGGCGATCTTATTTCCAGTTTTATCAAGCGACGATTAGATTTACCACCCAGTAGCAGGGCACTTGGGTTGGACCAGCTTCCCGAGTCAATTCTTCCATTATTGTTCTGCTGGCAAGCACTTAATCTGGATATGCCGACAGCCGTTGCCGTTGTAGTTATATTCTTTATCGGCGAGATTATATTGTCGCGAGTCCTGTATAGGTTAAAGGTACGCGAACACCCCTACTAATACGGTTTTGCAATTTTCCGGAGTCTGCTCCTGGCCGAAGATTACCTCTGAATTCTTATTTTCGAGCGTCGGCTACCGAGATGCTGACATTGTATTTCATGTTTTGCGACACCAGCCCCGGCGTTGCAAAACATTGGTTGAACAGCTGGAGGCTGCGGGGCGGCTATTTCAACATCTGCGCTACTTCGATACCATCATCGAGGTTCTATAAACAAATTAGGAATCTAACGTGTATAACCTGCCACTCGTTGCTGAAGACTTTGACGTTCCAGAAATTCTGGAAACAGAACGTATGCGTCTACGACCACTGACCATCAACGATGCGGTCAAGGATTACGATGCTGTGATGACCAGTGAAGAACGTTTACGTAGCGTTTTCGACCCGGGTAGCGACTGGCCGTCGGGATTGACGTTAGAACAGGATATTATCGAACTTGGCTGGCATCAGGCGGAATTTCAACTGCGAACCTCATTCGCCTACACGGTTGTTAGTCTCGACGAATCAGAAGTGATGGGTTGTATCTATATTTATCCAACACGAAAATCGGGTTATGACGCAGAAATTACCATGTGGGTGCGCCAGTCTCGAGTTGAGGAAGGTTTGGACGAACACCTTTTTGAAACGGTTGAATCCTGGATTGAAGACTACTGGCCTCTGCAAAACCCTGCTTACCCCGGAAGGAGAATTGCATTTGAGGATTGGGTTAAATAATACAAAGACTTACCAGCATTTCTTTTCAATTATTATTAGGCGTCCGTATTTGGCCGGAGATTACCTCCCACCCAGTTTTATTGGGTCTCTTTTGGAGAGAACAGACGTTCGAACTCGAAAAATCAATAGCGATAACCGACCCAATTGAGAATTCAATATTCTTGCTCAATTTCTCAATTCGATAAATTTCTCGCTAAATACGATTCAGCATGCAATTTTCATTAAAATTAGAAAAAACTGCTCTCTGGCTCATGTTTTTATGAGATAACTCATCCATGTCAAGCAAACATAAACCCACACGCATCGTCATTATGGGCGCGGCAGGCCGTGATTTTCACAATTTCAACACGGTATACCGTGACGATCCTGATAGCCGCGTGATCGCCTTCACTGCGAACCAGATTCCGGATATTGCCGGGCGTCGTTATCCACCTTCGTTGGCAGGGGCCATTTACCCCGAAGGGATCCCCATCGTCGACGAGGCTACACTGAGCGCGCTTTGTCGCGAGGAAAACATTAACCAGGTTGTATTTGCCTATAGTGACATCAGTCATGCCCAGGTGATGCACAGGGCATGTCTGGTGCTGGCAGAGGGTGCCGACTTCCTGTTACTGGGCCCCGAGCGCACTATGTTACAGGCACGGGTACCGGTGATCGCCATCTGCGCCGTCAGAACCGGTTGCGGCAAATCACAGACCACGCGGTGGCTCGCAAAATTGCTCAAACAAAAGGGATTCCAGGTAGTGGTGATTCGCCACCCGATGCCCTATGGCGACCTGGCAAAACAGGCGGTACAGCGTTTTGCAAATCGTGCCGATCTGGATGCAGCCGACTGTACCATCGAAGAGCGCGAAGAATACGAGCCACACCTGGAAATGGGCACCATTGTATATGCGGGCGTTGATTATGCCGAGATCGTCGCGCAGGCTGAAAAGGAAGCTGACATCATCCTGTGGGATGGCGGTAATAACGACTTTTCATTCATTCACCCCGACCTGCATATCGTTTTGACCGATCCACTGCGACCCGGGAATGAAACCAGTCATTATCCCGGTGAAACAGTACTACGCATGGCCGATGTGGTCGTGCTTACGAAAGTAAATTCGGCCGCGGAAGTGGATATTCAAAGTGTCACCGAAAACGTACGCAAAGTTAATCCGCAGGCCATGATCGTGCGTGGCGCATCGCCTGTCACTCTGGAGGATCCGGCTGCGGTGCGCGGCAAACGTGTGCTGGTCGTCGAAGATGGCCCGACCATCACCCACGGCGGCATGCCTTACGGTGCCGGTTACGTTGCCGCCACCCAGGCTCGGGCGCAGGAAATAGTCGATCCACGCAGTGCTGCGCATGGTGAGATCGCCAGGGTTTACGCACAGTACCCCCACATCGGTACCGTGCTTCCCGCCCTGGGCTATCATCCCGCGCAACTCGAGGCGTTACGCGCAACTATCAATGCATGCGACGCCGATGTCGTGGTCGCGGCAACGCCCTGCGATATCGGCGCGCTGATGGATATCAACAAGCCAGTGGTGCGCGCTTACTATGAATTTACCGAAGCTGGCGAACCGGGGCTCGATAGCCTGATCGAATCTTTCCTGAAGGAAAAGAAACTGGGCGGCTAGTCCCACCAGAGCGTGTCGCTTACATCCCCGGTGATCACTGTGCCGGCCTTGCCGGCTATAATTGCCGGCGCATCCTGCAACCGCCCGACGCCTGCAATTCCACCCGTTTGTTCAACAAATTCACAGGCCGCCTCCACTTTAGGCGCCATTGAACCCGCCGCAAACGCAAGTTGACTGATCTCTCGGGACGAGATGCGACGTATGGCAGCTGCATTCGACTGGCCCCAGTCTCTATAGATTGCATCGACATCGGTCAGCATAATTAAGGCGTCTGCCGCGAGTTCCCGGGCGAGTAGCGAACTCGCTGAATCCTTATCGATCACCGCCTCGACGCCGACGAGGTGGCCGTCTTCCCGACATACCACCGGAATACCTCCCCCACCGGCGCATATGACGATCACCTGATTTTCCAGCAGTAACTTGATGACACCGAGTTCCAGGATACGCAGCGGGCGCGGCGAGGGCACCACGCGTCGGAACGACCTGCCATCTGGCGCAATAGTCCAGCCGCGCGCCTCGGCGACACGCTGTGCCTCGGCCTCGTTGTAAACGGGACCAATCGGCTTGGTCGGATGCAGAAACGCTGGATCATGCGGATCAACTTCGATTTGAGTCAATAGCGTTGCACAGCGGTGATCGGCGGGTAGCAGGTTACTCATTTCCTGTTCGATCAGGTAGCCGATCATGCCCTCGGTTTCAGCATCCAGAATGTCTAGCGGGTAATGCACATCTTCCTTGTAGGCCGAGTCCTGTAAGGCCAGCAAGCCGACCTGCGGGCCGTTGCCATGCGTGATCACCAGTTGATGTTCGCGCGCGATCGGCAGCAGGGCCGCGGCCGCAATTTCCACATTGTGACGCTGGTTCTCGGCAGTCAGGGCCTGCCCCCGGCGCAGCAAGGCATTACCACCCAGGGCGATGACGATACGCATTCAATCCCCCAGGGTCGCCACCAGGACGGCCTTGATCGTGTGCATGCGATTCTCGGCCTGTGCGAACACAATCGAGACCTCGGATTCGAATACGTCCTCGCTAACCTCCATCGCGTCCAGACCGTACTTCTGGTAAATCTTTTCGCCGATTTCAGTTTCACGATTGTGGAAAGCCGGTAGACAATGCATGAACTTGACCGCGGGGTTTCCGGTCAATTCCAGTAAATCGCGGTTAACCTGGTAGGGCTTGAGCAGTGCGATACGTTCATCCCAAACGGTTTCGGGTTCACCCATCGAGACCCAGACATCGGTGTAAACATAGTCGACACCTTCAAGCACTGCTGAAGGATCATCGGTTATATTGAGCCGAGCCCCGGTCTGCTGGGCTATCTGGTGGCACCTCGCGATAAGGTCGGCGTCCGGATGCAGTGTAGCCGGTGCAGCCATTCGAAAGTCCATACCCATTTTGGCGGCACCAACCAGCAAAGAGTCTCCCATATTGCCGCGACCATTACCCAGATAACAGAAGCTTATCTCCGCCAGGGGCAGTTCCGAAAACTCCTCCATGGTCAGAAAATCGGCAAGCACCTGGGTGGGGTGGTACTCGTCGGTTAAGCCATTCCAGACCGGCACACCATGACGACCCAATTCTTCAGCCGTTTCCTGCCCAAATCCGCGGTACTCGATACCATCGTACATTCGCGCCAGCACCCTGGCGGTATCCTTCATCGATTCCTTGACACCGATCTGGCTGCCGGTTGGCCCGAGATAGGTAACATTTGCACCCTGATCGAAAGCCGCGACCTCAAATGCGCAGCGCGTGCGCGTCGAAGTCTTTTCAAAAATCAGCGCGATGTTTTTGCCGCTCAAGCGCGGCTGCTCATTGCCCGCGTATTTATCAGCCTTTAAGCGCGCAGCCAGGTCCAGTAAATAGCGAATTTCCTCCGCTGTGAAATCAAGTAACTTCAAAAAATTTCGCCGCTTTAGATCATGTGTCATTTTTTGTCTCCTTCAGCGCTGGAACCAGGTTGTGTCATCTCGCTTAAGATTTCATAATTAATTGCCCCGGGGTTTATCCACCCATGCGCCTTGTCACAGTGAACACTTCTTCACATATTCCGAGGTCATCACCGAGAGCAAGGCGCTATAGTTCGGAATGAAAGCCAGTTCATCCCCGACGTGAATCGGCCTGACTGTAGCGCTGACATCGATAACCAGGTAATCACTGGATGCACCCAGAATAACAACGCCTGGCTCGCACGGCACAATGCCTGCCACATCCACATCTTCGCGCCCCAGGTTCAACAGCGCCCTCAGTTTTTCGCCACGATCTTCGAACTGCGTCAAGCCACCGAACGCATCTTCGCTGCGTTCGCCCATAGGCCGCGATGGTTTGCTGTTGACCTCCAGTACTTCGGCATGGATCACAAAGGCATCCTGGAATGTATCCGGCCAGGGCTTGCGTTGCGTGGTTTCACGACCGAGCAGCATTGCTTCGCCGATACGGGCATGATTAACCCGTGCGGGCATCTTGCCCGCGGCGATCAACTCGAGCCCGCTGGAATTGATAGCGGAGAGCCATTCGAATCTAAGGTCGAAAATCTGCTCGATCTCAAGCGACAGCTCCACCAATTGCAGCATATTTTCTTCGCTCGGAACGACGCCGCCAAAACACGCAAGATTAGTTCCCAGACCCTTGATACGAATGCCCGGTAATTTGAGCGCAGCCCTTACGAGTGAGACCATGTCATCCGGCTGAACGCCCTCGCGCAGGTCGCCGAGGTCCACCATCAGGATCACATCATGGATCGAACCACGGCTCTGCGCTGCGTCCGACAGCGCTTCGAGTACGCCCACCTCCGAATTCAGGCTCAGGCCCACCATTTCGACAACGTCATCCACAGTAGACAAGGACGGAATCCGCAGCAACATAAACGATGTATCGACGCCGGCAATCTTCATCCGCCGGATATTTTCCAGGCGTGAGTCAGCAATCATGGCAATGCCACCGCGCAGCATGGCTTTAGCAACTTCCGGGTGGCCGCAAGTAGCCTTGCTAACCCCACAAACCTCTATGTTATGCGCTCTGCAAAGCTTGACGATAGTACGCACATTATGCTCAATCTTATCGAGATCCATCGTCACACGAGGGGTCGTCATCGTACAATTCCGGAACGTGATAGCCCCGTCCCTGTAATAAGCAGCTGGATAGAATCTCGCATACGCTATTGGCTTGCCATTATATGACTATCTTAATAGGCAGAATAGATAGTTTGATTGACTGTTATCAACTCAGTTTGATTCAAGTTCATCTAAATTGGCGGATATATTCCAATGGCCGCAGCAAGACAGGAGAAAAACCATGCAAACCAGAGAAAAGGAGTCTGTATGAGCTTAAGAGAAACCTATGAAAAGAAAATGCAGACCCAGCTTGACGAGTTGAAAGCAGAGATTGCCGAACTCAGGGAAAAAGCCGATCAAACGGAAACCAATCTGCAACTTGAATATTACACTCTGATCGACGAACTGCATTTAAAACTCGAAACAGCCAATCAACAGTTCCACCTGCTTAAGCAGGCCAGTGACGAGAAATGGGATGAATTTAAATCCGAGTTCGAACTAATCTGGGATTCTCTGCGCGAACTGATTAAATCAGTCACGTCACCCTGAAGCGGCCAGCCTCCCGGTTGCTGGCCGTTTTCAGCCTCTTAACTCCGCTGATTTAGTTTCTGCTTACTGAAAAATCCCGGAATGAATGCGGCCCATTTTGATTTCTTGACCAGCACCGCTATGCCTGCAAGAACATTTCGTGTTCGCCAGGACGAGTCTGTCAACCTGATATAAACAGTGGTTTACTTTTCCCAATGATTAAATAAACGCATTGAGTTTGATTTTCGCATTGAGTTATCCAATAATGCAGCGTCACGAGCGGATCCATGGCGAATTCCTACTACAAGCAAAACCATTTGAAGAAGTTGCGCGCATTCTGCCAGACGGCCAGGCTCGGCAGCATGACGAAAGCGGCAGAGTCCCTGTTTGCCAGCCAGCCGACAATTTCACTGCAAATCCATGCGCTCGAAGAAGAAATGGATACCATTCTGTTCGAACGCAGTGGCCCCAAGCTGAGTCTGACCACCGAAGGCAGCATCCTGTATGATTTATGCCTGCCGCATGTCCAGGGAATCGATCGGCTCAAGGAAACCTTCGATGCACACTGTGGCAATCTGACCTCGGGCGAGCTTAACATCGCCGCCGGTGAATCGACTATCCTGTATGTACTGCCGGGTCCGGTCGGTAAATTCTCCAAACAGTACCCGGCGATAAAACTGCGGCTTGCCAACGAAACCGGACGCAACGGTATGGAAATGTTGCGTACCGATTCGGTTGATTTTGCTATCGGATCGATGCTTGAAGTACCGGATGACCTGGTTTACGACCCGATCGTAACCTACAACCCGGTGGTGATTACACCGCTTGATCATCCGCTGGCAAGAATGGATAAAATCACCCTCACGGATATTGGCAAGTACGGAATGATTCTGCCGCCGCGGCATCTGAGCACCTGGCATATCGTTAAAATGGTATTTGCCCAGCATAACGTCAATTTCCGCGTCACCCTCGAAGCCGGTGGCTGGGAAGTGATTAAACGCTATGTCAGTCTCGGTCAGGGAATTTCCATCGTCACCGACGTTTGCATCACCGAGCAAGACCGCGACAGGATGAGTGTTATCCCGGTCGACCAGTATTTCCCGAAACGCAGCTATGGCATCGTCACCCGCAAGGGTAAATTTCTATCCGCGCCATCCAAGCGTTTCATCGAAATCATGAACGAGTGTTTTGATCGAAGTAGTGGGTAATAACAATTAAGTTTTTTATAGAATTGTCGACAATTTACGCCTATTTATGATTGCTTATCCTAATATTGGGCATTAAGAAACCTGTATTGTCTACAATTTTGGCTCGTAATATGATGCGGTAAATATTTTTAAAAATAGTAAAAGTGTTCGATTGAGGGGGAAGAAATGTCATATCAAGACGAGTATCAGGCATCGATAGATAATCCTGCCACTTTCTGGGCCGAAAAGGCCAGGCAGAT